>Ga0207771_100007_pt1 | contig 340917 bp, 343 predicted proteins | sample A23M2SouthBayCA_2_FD_187731 | JGI IMG/M metagenome (GOLD analysis project Ga0207771, IMG submission 187731) | Aerobic enrichment media microbial communities from Eden Landing Ponds, California, USA - A23 M2 (2) (SPAdes) | ecosystem: Environmental > Aquatic > Marine > Unclassified | place... | reverse complement strand
GAGGAGGCCGATCACGGGGACCACGAGGAGGCCGATCACGGGGACCACGAGGAGGCCGATCACGGGGACCACGAGGAGGCCGATCACGGGGACCACGAGGGAGACGACGGCGACGACGACGGAGCCGAGGACGGCCACGAAGAGTAGGGCATTCGCGTCGCAGACGAACGCGCTTTTTAACCCATACGGGCGCCAACGGCGGGTATGAGCGAACCGCGCGTCCCCGGAGGCGGGGACGACGCCGTCGAACTGCCGTGCGGCGAGACGCGACCGATGTCGGTGTTCGACCTCGGCATGCGCGAGTACGACTGCGCGTGCGGGGCGACCCACGGCGTCGTCACCGACGTGAATCCGCCCGAACGCTTCCTGCCGGAGTTCCTCGTGACGACGCTGCGGGAGGCCGTCGAGACGACCAGCGATGAGATGCCCGAGTTCGGCACCCCGCACCTGATGGGCGTCGTGCTGGAGGAGTTCCCCGAACGGGTGACGGCGGTCGACGCCAGCGAGAACCCCGACATGGGGTACTCGATGCTGTGGGTGACGGAGTTCGACTCGCGGCGCCTCCACGAGATCATCGTCGAGTTGGTGATCGAGCTGATGGAACACGCGGTGAGCCACGCCGACGACTCGACGGCGATGACGCGGTTCGAGGAGAAGATGCTCGAGTTCGACGTGACGGAGTTCGTCGACCAGTACCGCGCGGAACGGGATCTCGACGCCGACGACGTGTACGTTTAATCCCGCGGAGCAGCGTTCTATCTCGGATCCGGACGTCCCCCCACAGCGACGGCGACCGGACGTCCGGCCGTGCAGCGCGGTGTGGTACACTGTAGCATTACGAATTTCGTAAAGTCGCTACGAAAATCGGTGCAAGTCGTCGGCCTTATTACGATGAACGCACTCGATGGCGGTAATGAGTCAGGACACCGACGGGGAGGACCGCACTATCCTCCTCATCGGCAGCGGGCCCATCCAGATCGGACAGGCGGCAGAGTTCGACTACTCCGGCGCGCAGGCGTGTCGCGCGCTGCAGGAGGAGGGCGCGCGAGTCGTCCTCGTCAACTCCAACCCGGCGACGATCATGACGGACCCGGAGATGGCGGACAAGGTGTACATCGAGCCGATCACGGTCGAGGCTATCTCCGAGGTCATCGCGAAGGAGACCCCGGACGGCGTCATCGCCGGCCTCGGCGGTCAGACCGGCCTCAACGTCACGGCCGAACTGGCCGAGGAGGGCGTGCTCGAGGAGTACGACGTGGAGATCATGGGCACGCCGCTGGACACCATCTACGCGACGGAGGACCGGGACCTGTTCCGCCAGCGCATGGAGGGGCTGGGCCAGCCGGTCCCCGCCTCGACGACCATCTCGCTCGACGAAGGCGAGGAGGTGGCCCAGTTGACCGAGGCCGACCTGCGCGAGCGCGTCGAGGACGCCGTCGACGCCGTCGGCGGCCTCCCGGTCATCGCGCGCACGACTTACACCCTCGGCGGGAGCGGGTCGGGCGTCGTCGACGACATGGACGAGCTGATCGACCGCGTACGGAAGGGGCTGCGCCTCTCGCGCAACTCCGAGGTACTCATCACCGAGTCCATCTCCGGCTGGGTCGAACTGGAGTACGAGGTGATGCGCGACGCGGACAACTCCTGTGTCATCATCTGCAACATGGAGAACCTCGACCCGATGGGCATCCACACGGGCGAGTCGACCGTCGTCACCCCCTCGCAGGTCATTCCCGACGACGGCCACCAGGAGATGCGCGACGCGGCGCTGGAGGTCATCCGTGACCTGGGCATCCAGGGCGGCTGTAACATCCAGTTCGCGTGGCGCGACGACGGCACCCCCGGCGGGGAGTACCGCGTCGTCGAGGTGAACCCCCGCGTGTCGCGCTCCTCGGCGCTGGCGTCGAAGGCGACCGGCTACCCCATCGCCCGCGTCACCGCGAAGGTCGCGCTCGGCAAGCGCCTCCACGAGATCACCAACGAGATCACCGGCGAGACGACCGCCGCCTTCGAGCCGGCGATCGACTACGTCGTGACGAAGGTGCCGCGCTGGCCCATCGACAAGTTCGAGGAGACCGACTTCACGCTCTCGACGGCGATGAAGTCCACCGGCGAGGCGATGGCCATCGGACGCACGTTCGAGGAGAGCCTGCTGAAGGCGCTGCGCTCCTCCGAGTACGATCCGGCGGTCGACTTCGGCGACCTCGAGGACGAGGAACTCACCGAGGAGTACCTCGTCCGCCCCAGCCCCGACCGGCCGTACGCGATGTTCGAGGCGTTCGAGCGCGGGTTCAGCGTCGAGGAAGTGGTCGAGGCGACCGGCATCTACGAGTGGTACGTCGAGCGGTTCGCGCGCATCGTCGAGGCGAGCAAGGAGGTCGTCGACGGCGAGTTCACGCCCGCGGCGATCGCCGGCTTCACCAACGCCGAGATCTCGGCGCTCGCGGGCAACGTCTTCGAGGACAGCAGCCTCACGTGGCTCCCCGAGACGCGCGGCGCGTGGCGGACCGCCGAGGCGACCGAGGCGGCCGCCGCCGGCGCCGCCGGCATCGAGACCACCGACGACGGCGTCCCCGTCTCGGCCGCCCGCGCGGGCGTCGGCCAGGTCGAGGCGAACGTTCCCGGTCGGACGTACAAGCAGGTCGACACCTGCGCCGGCGAGTTCCAGGCGTCGACGCCGTACTACTACTCCTCGCGCAAGCCGGAGTGGTTCTCCGGCCCCTACGAGGGCGAGGCCGCCGGGGGCGAACTCCGCGTCGACCGCGACGCCGAGAGCGTCGTCGTCGTGGGCGGCGGCCCCATCCGCATCGGACAGGGCGTCGAGTTCGACTACTGCTCGGTTCACGCGGTGCGCGCGCTGCGCGAGCAGGGCATCGACGCCCACGTCGTGAACAACAACCCCGAGACGGTGTCGACCGACTACGACACCTCCGACGGGCTGTTCTTCGAGCCGATCACCGCCGAGGAGGTCGCCGACGTGATCGAGGCGACCGCCGCCGACGGCGTGATGATCCAGTTCGGCGGGCAGACCTCCGTCGACATCGGCGAGCCGCTTCGCGACGAACTGGAGCGTCGCGGCGTCGAGTGCGACATCATGGGCACCTCCGTCGAGGCGATGGATCTGGCGGAGGACCGCGACCGCTTCAACCGCCTCATGGACGAGCGCGGCATCGCCCAGCCGGAGGGCGGCAGCGCGACCAGCGAGGCGGAGGCGCTCGAACTCGCGCGCGACCTCGGCTACCCGGTGCTCGTCCGCCCGAGCTACGTCCTCGGCGGGCGCGCGATGCGCGTCGTCGACGACGACGACGAGCTGAAGGAGTACATCGAGGAGGCCGTGCGCGTCTCCCCGGACAAGCCGATCCTCGTCGACGAGTTCCTCGCGGACGCGGTGGAACTCGACGTGGACGCCGTCGCCGACGGCGACGACGTGCTCATCGGCGGCGTGATGGAGCACGTCGAGGCCGCGGGCGTCCACTCCGGCGACTCCGCGTGCGTCATCCCACCGCGCTCGCTGGGCGCGGAGACGATGACCCGCGTGCGCGAGGTGACCGAGGAGATCGCCGACGCCCTCGACACGGTCGGTCTCATGAACGTCCAGCTCGCGGTGCGTGACGGCGAGGTGTACGTCCTCGAGGCCAATCCGCGCTCCTCGCGCACGGTCCCGTTCGTCTCGAAGGCGACGGGCGTCCCGATCGCGAAGCTCGCCGCGCGCGTGATGGCCGGCGAGTCGCTGGCCGACATGGACGTCGACGAGGCCGTCCCCGAGCACTTCTCCGTGAAGGAGGTCGTCCTCCCGTTCGACCGCCTGCCGAACTCGGACCCGCGCCTCGGTCCCGAGATGAAGTCGACGGGCGAGGTGATGGGCACGGCCGGCGACTTCGGCGTCGCCTACGGGAAGGCGCTCGACGCCGCCGGCCAGCGGCTCCCCGACAGCGGCACGGTCGCCTTCGAGACGGTCGGCGACAGTCTCCCGTTGAAGGGGAGCGAGGAGTACGAGCACCTCCGCGCGGGGCTGGAGGAGTACTACGATATCGAGCCCGTCGGCGGCGTGGAGGAAGCGCTGCGCCGCGGCGACATCGACCTCCTGATCTCCGACGAGGTCGACGCGCTGCGCGCGGCCGTCTCCGAGGAGGTCGCGTACCTCTCGACGACCGAGTCCGTCGAGGCCTCGCTGGAGGCGCTCGCCTCCCGCGGCAAGGACCTCGACGTGCTCGCGGTCTCGGAGCGTCCCCGCCGTACGGAGGCGTGGGGACGCGCAGACGACTAGCGGCGCGGGACGACCGCGACACGGGACGACCGCGGAGGTCCCTCGACCGTACCCGCGGACCGTTTTTCACCGCCTCCCGCGTACGGACGGACATGAGCGACGACCCGACCGGCCCCGGGGGTACTCCCGACGGTTCGGATCCGCTACCCACGGATCTCGCGGACGTGTTCCCGTCGTACGACGAGATCGACGATCCGGCTCTCCGTGCCGGCGTTCGCGACGCGTACGCGCTCGCGCTGGCCGAGACAGGATGGGACGACCTTCGGGCGGTGCCGTGGCTCCCCGACGAGCAGGCGCGCCTCGGGCTCCCGGACGAGACGAACGTCGAGCACGTCAACGACGTGGCCGCGCTGGCGACGGCGCTGGCCGACGAGTTGCTCGCGCGTCGCCCGGGTCTCGGGCTCGACCGCGATATCGTCGTCGCTGGCGCGCTCGTCCACGATATCAGCAAGCTGTACGAGTTCTCCCCCGAGGGCGCCGCTGCCGGCGACGGCCGTGCCGCCGACGCTACCGACGCCGACGTAACGGATGACGACCGCAGGTCGACTGGCACCGATTACTACGACCTCCTCGGGCACCCGTACGTCGGCGTCCACGTCTGCGAGGCGGCCGGGCTGCCGGTCGCGCTGTCGCACATCGTGCTCTCGCACACCGGACGAACGAGCGTGGAGCCCGCGACGCCGGAGGCCGAGGTCGTGAAGCGCGCGGACGAGGTCGCCGCCGCGGCGATCCGATCGCGGGCGCTGGCGGACCTGCGCGACGCGTGAACCGGGACGGTCGGGGCCGTTCCGGCCGATGCTGGTTACTGCAGTTTCCCGAGCGCCTCGAAGAAGTCAGAGGAGGGCCCGGCGATCCGGACCGGCGGCTCCGTCGTCGCGACGGTCACCTCCGTGGGCACGTCGAGGGTCCGTTGCCCCCGACCGTCGGTGATGACGACCGCCTCCTCGGCGTCGGTGAGCGTGACGCTCACCGCGGCGCCGGGATCCGCAAGCAGCGGCGGCATCCCCCCCTCGGCGCACATCTCGGTGACGACGAGGCCGTCGACCGAGGGGTGAACGAGCGGCCCGCCCTCCGAGAGGTTGTACGCCGTCGATCCTGTCGGCGTCGCGACGAGCACGCCGTCGGCGTGGCCGCTGGAGTACAGCGAACCGTCGACGCGCACCTCGTAGCCGATCCCCCCGCCGCGGCCCCGACGGCCGCCCTGAACCACGATCTCGTTGGCTGCGGGTTCCGAGCGCCACCCGTCACAGGTGGCGGCGAGGCGGGGTGCCTCTCTGACCCGCATTCCGTCGTCGCGGAAGGCGTCGACCTCCGCGAGCACGGTGTCGACGGCCTGTTCGGGGGCGACGGCGTTGAGAAAGCCCACCTCGCCGAGGTTCACGCCGAGGATCGGCACGCCGCCGGCGCCGCGGGCCGCGAACAGGAACGTCCCGTCGCCGCCGATAGAGACGACGAGGTCGACGCCGTCCATGGCGGCGACGGGGATCCCGTCGAGGTCGAGTGTGTCGGCGGTCGCCTCGTCGACGGCGACGCGCACGTCAGCCTCGCGGAGCCTGTCGCGCAGGTCCTCCGCGAGGAACGCGGCGCGGTTGTTCCCCTTCTGGGCGACGATGCCGACTTCCATACGCGCACGTCGCCGTCCCCGAACAAAAAGCCATCCGACAGCGGTCCAGTGCCCGCGCGGGACGCCGACAGCTCGCTGGGGAACATTCATGCCCGCGGACCGTCTCCGGGGTGACGATGAGCGAACGGCCGACGACAGTGTACAGTGCCCGCGACCGGCTACGGTGGGCGCTTGTCGGTCGGACTCGCGGGAGGGATCGACCGTGAGCGACGACGATTGGTTCGAACGCGCGCTCCGCGAGGCCGAGCAGGAGGACGACAACAATGGAGCGGACGACGGCGACAGAGGAGCGGACGACGGCGATGCCCGCACTGGCGACCCCGATAACGGGGCGGACGACGAACGAGCGGACGTCGAAGACGCGTCCGACGAGCGCGAGGGCGCAGTACCGAGCGATCCGCCGTTCGACGCCGACGTCGACCCGGTCGAGGAGTTCGGCGATATCGACGACGGCTCGTTCGACACCGCTGTCGACGGTGACTTCGGGGAGGCGACCGCCGACGCGGAGGGGTCGGACAGTGCCGACGGTGACGTGTTCGGTGGCGACGAGTTCGGTGGCCTCGACGGAAGCGCCGACACCGACGACGGTACCGCCGACGGGACACCGGACCGTTCGACGCGCGATCCGGAACCGGACCGGCCGTCGGAGTCGGCCGCGCCGGACGACGCTGACCCCTTCGGCGGCGCGGGCCAGGAACCGGACGGAGCTGCGTCCGGCGACTCCGCTCCCGTCGACGGGGACGAGGGCCCGGCAGACGACCCGTTCGGCGACGACTTCGGCGCGGCGATGCAGCGTGCGCCCGGATCCGGGGGTCCGGGCGGGGGTATGCCGGAGGGCGGTGACGAGTTCGACGGCGGGTTCGGGGACTTCGGCGGCGGGTTCGGCGGCGACGACTTCGGGGGCGGCGGCCCCGAGTTCGACGAGGAGGAGTTCGACTCTGACATCGACCGTATCGACATCGGCATCGAGGGGCTCGACGAGATGGTCCTCGGCGGCGTGCCCGAGCGATCGCTGATGACCGTCATCGGGAGCGCGGGAACCGGCAAGACGACGTTCGGGCTCCAGTTCCTCAACGAGGCGCTGGAGAACGGCGGCAACGGCGTCTACATCACGCTGGAGGAGTCGCGCGAGGCGATCCTCTCGACGGCCGAGGAGAAGGGCTGGGAGTACCGCCGGTACGCCGAGGAGGACCGCCTCGCGGTCGTCGCAATGGATCCCATCGAGATGGCGAACTCGCTGGACTCCATCCGGGACGACATCTCCCGGCTCGTCACCGAGTTCGGGGCCGACCGCCTCGTGCTCGACTCCGTCTCCCTGCTGGAGATGATGTACGACCATCCGAGCAAGCGCCGCTCGGAGGTGTTCGACTTCGCCCGCTCGCTGAAGCAGGCCGGCGTGACGACGATGCTGACGAGCGAGGCCTCCCAGGAGAACTCCTTCGCTTCCCGTCACGGCATCGTGGAGTACCTCACCGACGCCGTGTTCGTCCTCCAGTACGTTCGGCCGTCGGACTTCCGGGAGACCCGCCTCGCGGTCGAGATCCAGAAGATCCGCGACGCGAACCACTCGCGCGAGACGAAGCCCTACGAGATCATGAACGACGGGATCTCGGTGTACCGGCAGGCGAACATCTTCTGAGGATCGGTGTTTCTCACGGAGCAGTTCCTCGGCCGCCGCTGACGACCTGCGGGAACGGCCGCCCTGCACCCCCTCTCGGGTCGACTCGGGGACTCGAACCCCCGATCTATCACGAACGTCGGTAATGTAATGGACATTCACGCGGCATTCGGTCCATAATAGTCTATAATATCGGGATATTCGGATCAAGTATGGACAAATATTTGCCTATGGGGCCATATCAGTGTAGTAATGGCAACTACGAGTTCGAGTATCGACACGGCGGACGGGCGGGCGGTCGGATCGAGTGCGGCACCGGCCGGCGCGTTCGACCGCGTGCTTCTCGCGGTCGACGGCGACACGGACGAACGGGTACACGAGGTAGCGGTCTCGCTGGCGGCCGCACACGGCGCGGAGTTGGACGCGCTGTCGGTCGTCCCGATGGACGTGTCGGTGGACCACTGGGACATGGTCGTCGAGCGGCGCGAGGACGAGTCGGAGGCGGCGCTCGACGCCGTCGGCGACGCCGGTCGAGGGACGGACGTTCCGGTACGCAAGCAACTTCGCTACGGCACCCCGGCCGAGGAGATCGGTCTGTACGCCGACGGCAACGACGTCGACCTCGTCGTCGTCGCCGAGCCGGACCGGAGCGGATTCAAGCGGCTGTTCTCCCCGTCGAACCTGGCGAGCAACGTACGGGATGCGACCGACGTGCCGGTGGTCTCCGTGCCGACGAACGAGTGACGTGAAGCGGTAGCCGACAGTCCGAGACGGCGAACCGGCCGTCGATCGCGCGTCTCAGACCTCGGCGGTCCAGTAGGAGACCGACGAGAGCTTCTCCCCGATCGCGTTGTCCCCGATCGTCTGATCGAGCGACCAGAACGGATCGGCGACGGCGTTGGGAACCTCGCGGTAGAAGCCGTACGGGAACACGAAGTCGTGGTCTGCGTGATGGAGACGCAGCCCGGCGCCGTCGATGAGCCGCTCGACCTCCTCGCGAGCGTACAGCCGCGATCCCATCGGAAGCGCCCAGTTGTACAGCACGCGGAAGGAGGACCCGCGGAACGTGTCGAAGAAGACGACGTCCTTCGAGACGCGGGCCATCTCCGCGAGGAACTTCGCCGGGGTGTCCGCGAGGTGGAAGAAGCGCATCGCGAACACGGCGTCGAAGTGGTCGTCGGGGAACGGGAGCCGGGCGGCGTCGCCGCGCATGAACTCGACGGTCGACTCCAAGCCGGCCCGGCGGGCCTTCTCGCGACCCTGCGCCAGCATCGCGTCGGAGATGTCGAGGCCGACGATGTCGGCGCCCCGCTCGGCGAGCATCACGGTGAACCGTCCGGTGCCGCAGGCGATCTCGAGCACGCGCTCGTCCTCGACCGGCCCGAGCGCCTCGAGCACGGCACGCTTCTCGCGGCGGTCGATAAGCCGTCCGCCCTTCGAGAACCGCTTGTTGTCGTACTCCTCGGCGACCGAGTCGGCCTGGTACCACTCCTGGCCCTTCACACTACCTCGGGGTGCTCGGGCGAGCGGTAAAACGATACTGATAGCCCGTCGACCGCGGCGCCGTCGACCGACCACGCTCCCTCGGCGCCGTTCGGACCCGGCGAGTCGCCGTCCGGACCGCTCACCCGCTCGTGATGATCTTCTCCGTCGGAATGCGGACGATGACGCGCGGCCCGGACTCCTCGCCGTGGTGGGGGTACTCGTCGACGTCGAAGTAGCGTCTCGCCAGTTCGTCGATGTGCTCGACGGCGCCCTCCTCCGTGAGTTCCGCCTCCCCCATGACGGACACGTACCGGTACGGGTCGTCGGGGTCGGTGACCGAGAGCCCGACCTTCGGGTTGTTCCGGATGTTCCGTTCCTTGCGGCGCCCGCGGGCGGTGTTCACGAGCACGTACTCGCGGTCCTCGTGGTCGACCCACACCGGCGTGACCTGCGGGGTGCCGTCCGGCATGACCGTCGAGAGGTGGGCGAACGACTCCGACTCGAAGATGTCGACGTGCGACGCCGGAATCACGTGCGCTCCTGTCGCTCGGGATCCACTTGGTCGTTGGCGTCGGCGATCGGGTGTCGAGTTTCCGGGCCGACGACGGGATCGGTTCACGACTGGACCGCCGGCCGGCGACGAGTTGTTACAGAATCTCCCGGCTTCGACTGGTGATTCTGTACAAACGCCCAGTCCGATATTATGCGTATAAGGGATATACACGAGTTGGTCTTGTATTGAGGCAACCTTTACCACCACCCTTGAACTTCGGTCAGGTATGAGCACCAGTACCGCGGACCCGGACGCCGCAGACGCGCTCACCGACACCGAATATCGCGACCTCCTCAGCGATCTGCCGCCGAGCGCGAAGCTCGTCGCCAAGGTCCTCGAGGGCGACGCACCGCTCTCGCAGGGCCAGTTGGCCGAGGAGTCGCTCCTCCCCGACCGCACCGTACGCTACGCCCTCAACCGGCTGGAGGAGCAGGGGCTCGTCGGCTCGCGTTACTCGTTCAAGGACGCGCGCAAGCAGGTCTACTACCTGAACCGCTAACCCCACCGGACCTCGCCAGTCCCCGTCGCCGGCGGCCGTGCGTTCGGCCCGAATTCCGAGCGGAATCCCCCCTTTTAAGTCTCCGACTTCCTACCCTGAGCTATGGAGCTCTCGGTGGTCGTCCCGACGCTCAACGGTCGGGACAGGCTGGCGGTCGCCCTCGACGCGCTGGCGGCCGTCGCGCCGGACGTGGAGGTGATCGTCGTGAACGGCCCCTCCGCCGACGGGACGACCGGGATGGTGCGCGACCGCGACGACGTGGACGTCCTCGTCGAGATCGCGGCGCGCAACGTGAACGTCGCCCGCAACGCGGGCCTCGAAGTGGCGGAGGGGGATGCGATCGCGTTCATCGGCTACGACCACGAGGTAGAGCCGGGGTGGCGCGAGGCCGCCGACGAGGCGCTCGCTGGGGGCGCGTCTGTCGTCACCGGACCGCTTCGGCGGACGGTGCGCGGCGGCGCGACAAGCGATGGGTTGGAGCGTCGGCGGATCGCCGACCGGGAAGTGTCGTACTTCAACGGCCGCAACGTCGTCTTCGCGCGGCCCGTGTTGGACGAGTTGGACGGCTTCGACGAGTACCTCGAGACCGGCGGCGCGCGCGACGCTGCCCACCGCCTCGCGGGGATGGGCGTCGACGTGACGTGGCGCGGCGACGTCGCGGCCCGACGCCGCAGGGAGGCCACCGACGGCGGGATCGAGCGTCGGGATCTCGGCTGGAAGTACCGGTCGCTCGCGTACCGGCTCACGAAGAACTACGGGGTCCGTCCGACGGTGCTCCGTCGGACGATCAGCCACGCCGTCGGCGACGCCGCGGGCGCGATGGGCGACGTGCTCGGCGGCGACGCGACGCCCACCTCGTGGGCGCGAAACGGGCGCGACGTGGTCGCGGGGATCTCTTCTGGGGCCTCGGACGGGCTCGTCGCCCGTGCGCGCGACCGCTCCCCGAAGCGGAACCCGAACGGCGTCACCGCGCGCGCCGACCGGGCCGTCGCGCGGTACGACCGGCGGACGGACTAGGCGAGCGCCGTCGCGGGCGACTCAGGCGTCGGCGCCGGGCGCCAGCCCCTCGATGACGCGCGCGGCGTTCTTCGAGAGCGCGCGGTCGAGCAGGTCCTCGGAGACGTCGAGCGTAAGCACCTCCATCACGCCCACGTCAGGGTGGGTGTCGGGCGCGCCCGAGCCGAACAGGACGCGGTCGGGGTGCTCCAACAGCCCGCGTTCGAGGACGTCCCGGAACCGGACGAACGCCGTGTCGAGATAGAGGTCGTCGTACGAGTCCAACAGCTCCAGCGCCTCGTCCATCAGCGCCCGGTCGAGGGGGTAGCCGCCGAACGACGAGAGGATCGTCGGGAAGTCGTACGACAGCACGGTTTCGGCGACCGCGTCCGGCGGATAGCCGCGCCCGGCGTGGACGAGGACGGGCTCGCCGGCGGCCGCGATCTGTTCGAGCGTCGCCTCCGTGGGGAGCCCGTCGTTCACCGGGTCGAGGACGAAGCCGTGGAGGCGGCTGTCGTAGGCGTACTGCTCCACGTCGCCGGGGTCGGTGTGGTGGTCCGCGGGGGCGGCCGCGAGGTTACGCAGCCGGGAGACGGCGGAGTCGCCGGGATCGCGGGGGCCGTTCAGCCGCGCCATCGCGCGGAACGGTCGGTCGACCGAGAGGCGCGCGACGGCGTTGTTCGCGCGGAGGTACCCCTCGCCCGCCGGGCGCGGCCCCGGCGCGACCGCCGACTGCACGACGCCGGCCTGATGCATCTCGCGCTGGAGCCGCTCGGGGGAGATATCGCGCCCCCGAGAGGCGACGACGGCGCCGTCGTCGGGGTCGAGGCGGGCGTGCACGTCGACCGCGCGGAACCCGTGCTCCAACTCCAGCATCTATCCCCTCCCAACGACCCGCTCGACTTGAGTGTTGCAGTCTCCGGGCGACCGGCCCGGGCGCCGGTCGTCGCCCGGGGTCGACCGATCGATCTCCCGCGCACGCTCGCGGAGAACGCCGGGCTCGACCCCATCGACGCGCTGGTCGACCTGCACGCGCTACGAGCGCGAGGACGTCGCCGGCATCGTGGTCGACGGGGCCGCCGTCGACGTCACGGACCCGACCGACGAACACGTCGTCGACCCCGCGGCGGTCAAGCGCGAGGCCCTGGAGTCCGCCACCGAGGCGGCGACGATGATCCTCCGCATCGACGACGTGATCGCGGCGAACTGAGCGGACTCTTTCGCTCTCCCTCGACCGCCTGTTTCGAAGAATCCTCCCGGACGCAACTACACGCTCGGCAGCGACCAGTCGCGACGGACGGCGACGAGCCGGAGGCCGAACACGCCCAGTGCGACGCCCAGCGTCGCCGTCGCGCCCCGCACGCCGACCGCCGCGGCGACGACGTAGGCGACGCCGCCGAGCAGCGCGGGCGTCGCGTAGAAGTCCTCCCGGAGCACGACCGGAACCCTCGCGAGTAACAGGTCCGACAGGGAGCCACCGCCGACGCCGGTGAGCGTCGCGGTGACGACGACGCCGAACGCCGAGAGGCCGGCCTCGGCGCCGACGGCCGCGCCGGAGGCGGCGAACGCCGCGAGTCCGACCGCGTCGGCGACGAGGAACGCCGAGTGGTCGCGGACCCGTCCCGTTCCCCCGGACAGCGCCGCGGCGATGAGGAGGCCGACGCCGACGCCCGCCAACACGACGAGCACGTCGCCGGTCGATCGGAGCGCGGCCGGGACGCGGCCGACGAGCACGTCGCGGATGGTGCCCCCGCCGAGCGCGGTGAGCACGCCGAGCGTCGCGACGCCGAACGGGTCGAGCTCGGCGTCGGCGCCCTTGAGCGAGCCCGCGACGGCGAACGCGAGCAGGCCGACGAGGTTCATCGCGGCGACGGCGTCGGCGGCGGTCACTGCTGGGATGACGGCTGGGATTCCCACGGGTCAGGCCGTCGGCACCGTCGCGGCGACGGCCTCCTCGAACGAGAGCGTCACGGCCCGGCCGGGCGCCAGGTCGAACGCCTCGTCGCCGCGGCCCTGGTTGGCGTCGCACTCGACGAAGCCGTGACTGCCGACGGTGACGAGCGGGTCGTGTTTGTCCACGTCGGCGAACGTCTCGACGACGGGCACCTCGCGGACGCCTGCGGCCGTCTCGACGGCGATCGTCTCGCCGACGTGCCCGTCGAGGAACGCGCCGGGGACGTTGGTGATCGCGTTGCCGAAGTCGTCGACGACGAGCACCTCCCCGGACGCGGTCTCGGACTCGACCCAGGCGTCGGGGATCGCGTAGTCGTCGTAGTCGCCGACGCGGGCGAACCCGTCGAGGGACGCGATCGCGTCGACGCCCGCCTCGTGGACGCGGGCGGCGGCGGGCGCGAACACGTCGCGCCCGTGGAACGTGCTGGAGCGAGGGTCCGCGTCCTCGACCGCGAACACCTCGATCGCCTCGGCGGGGTCCGCGTCGGGGCCGACGGCCTCGGCCGCCAGCGCGCGCGCCGGCGGGAGCAGGCAGCCGTTGTCGGGACCGACGAGCGCGTGTTCGCCCGCGCGGACGCAGACCGCGGCGCGGTCGGTGCCCACGCCGGGGTCGACGACGACGAGGTGGACGCCCGGCGGGAACTCGGGGAGGACGAACCGGAGCCAGAAGGCCGCCGCGCGGGGGTCGCCCTGCGGGAGGTCGTGAGCCACGTCGACGAGGTCCGCGACGCCGCGGGAGCGAAGGACGCCCTTCATCGCGGCGGGATACGGCGAGCCGAAGTCGGAGGCGAGCGTCAGCATCGGACGATCACGCGGGGTCGGCCGTGGAGCCGTCGGGGTCGGTCTCGAACGTGCGCTCGCCGCCGTTGGCGTCCGACGAGGCCACCTGTCGGATCCGGTCGACGCCGTCGATCTCCTCGATCGTCTCGACGACCTCGTCGGGGACGAGCCCCTCCCAGCCGTCGCCGCGGATCATGCGCTGGCGGAGTTCGCTCCCCTCCAGCACCTCCCGGCGGAACATCGGCGAGGAGCGCACCTCGACGCCGGCCTCCTCGAACAGGCGGACGACGAGGGGGTTGTTCGAGTACGCCACGTCGAACTTCGGCGACATCGACTGGACGTGGCTCACCCACACGGAGTTGCGCTCGAGGTCCTCGATGGGAACGACGTACGTGGTCACGTCGAGGTCCGCCAGCGCCTTCGTCACCATCATGACGCGCTCGCCGGCGGTGAACGGGTTGCGCCGGGTGTGGGAGTCGCCCGCGGAGCCGATGCCGAGGACGAGCTCGTTCACCTCGCCGGCGATCTCTTCGACCATGTGGTGGTGGCCGTTGTGGTACGGCTGGAACCGCCCGATGTAGAACCCCCGCATGCGTGGACGTATCTCGCGGCGAGTTTAAAAGCCCGGCGAGTGGCGCGGGCGTCGACGAGCGTCGGTTTCAGCGCCGCTATCGCCGGTTCGCGTTCGGGTGGGCGCGGCTCACAGGGGGAGAAAGTATATGAATCGACAGACCCTGTTTCTCGGTAGCGACGATTCTATGAGCAACGATCGAAACGACAGCCGGGACGGCGGTGACGTCCTGGATCCGGAGGACGCCCCTACCGATCGCGACCCCGAGTCGAACGGGGCCGACGGCGGGCGGTCCGGCGGCACGACCGGCGGCCGGTCGGTGGGTGCCTCCAACGATCCCTCCGACCAGGACGCCGACATCGACGACCTCGGGAGCGACGTCGAGATCGACGCCGAGATCGACGAGGAGATCGCGGACGACCACCTCCTCGGCGGCCTCCTGATCGACTCGACGGACGACATCGAGGTCCCCGATCGTCTGGTCGACCAGGTGATCGGGCAAGAGCACGCCCGCGACGTGGTGATGAAGGCCGCCAAACAGCGGCGCCACGTGATGATGATCGGCTCGCCCGGGACGGGCAAGTCGATGCTCGCGAAGGCGATGTCCGAGCTGCTCCCCAAGGAGGAGCTACAGGACGTGCTCGTGTATCACAACCCCGACGACGGCAACAACCCCAAGGTGCGGACGGTGCCGTCGGGGAAGGGCGAACAGATCGTGGAGGCCCACAAGGAGGAGGCCAGAAAGCGCAACCAGATGCGCAGCTTCCTCATGTGGATCATCATCGCGGTGGTGCTGGGCTACTCGCTGCTCGTCGTGAGCAACATCCTGCTCGGCATCCTCGCGGCCGGTATTATCTACCTCGCGTTCCGCTACGGCTCGCGCGGCAGCGACTCGATGATCCCGAACCTCCTCGTCAACAACGCCGACGAGAAGTCGGCGCCGTTCGAGGACGCCACCGGTGCCCACGCCGGCGCGCTGCTGGGCGACGTTCGCCACGACCCGTTCCAGTCGGGCGGGATGGAGACGCCGAGCCACGACCGCGTCGAGGCCGGCGCCATCCACAAGGCGAACAAGGGCGTCCTCTTCGTCGACGAGATCAACACCCTCGACATCCGGTCCCAGCAGAAGCTGATGACCGCGATCCAGGAGGGCGAGTTCTCCATCACCGGCCAGTCCGAGCGCTCCTCGGGCGCGATGGTCCAGACGGAGCCGGTCCCGACGGACTTCATCATGATCGCGGCGGGGAACCTCGACGCGATGGAGAACATGCACCCGGCGCTGCGCTCGCGCATCAAGGGGTACGGCTACGAGGTGTACATGGACGACACCATCGACGACACCCCGGAGATGCGACGCAAGTACGCCCGCTTCGTGGCCCAGGAGGTCGCCAAGGACGGCCGCCTTCCGGCGTTCAGTCAGGAGGCCATCGAGGAGGTCATCCTCACCGCGCGCCGCCGCGCCGGCCGGAAGGGCCACCTCACGCTGGAGCTGCGGAACCTCGGCGGGCTGGTCCGCGTGTCGGGCGACATCGCCCGCGGCGAGGACGCCGACCGCGTCACTCGCGACCACGTGCTTCAGGCGAAGGGCCGCTCGCGCTCCATCGAGCAGCAGCTCGCCGACGACTACATCGAGCGGCGCAAGGACTACGAGCTCCAGGTCGCCGACGGCTACCAGGTCGGCCGCGTGAACGGCCTGGCCGTCATGGGTCAGGACTCGGGGATCATGCTCCCGGTCATGGCCGAGGTCACGCCCTCGCAGGGGCCCGGCCAGGTGATCGCCACCGGTCAGCTCCAGGAGATGGCCGAGGAGTCCGTCCAGAACGTCTCGGCGATCATCAAGAAGTTCTCCGACGAGGACATCACCGAGAAGGACATCCACATCCAGTTCATCCAGACCGGTCAGCAGGGCGTCGACGGCGACTCCGCGTCCATCACGGTCGCGACCGCCGTCATCTCCGCCCTGGAGGAGGTCGGCGTCGACCAGAGTCTCGCGATGACGGGCTCGCTGTCGGTCCGGGGCGACGTGCTCCCGGTCGGGGGCGTCACCCACAAGATCGAGGCGGCAGCCAAGTCCGGCTGTGACACGGTCATCATCCCGAAGGCCAACGAGCAGGACGTGATGATCGAGGACGAGTACAAGGAGATGGTCGACATCATCCCGGTCTCGCACATCTCGGAGGTGCTCGACATCGCGCTCGAGGGCGAACCCGAGAAGGACTCGCTCGTCGCGCGCCTCAAGAGCATCACCGGCTCCGCGCTGGAGAAGACCGGCGAGGGCGCCGGCACCGGCACCGCGGGCCCGACCAGTCCCAGCCCGCAGTAACGACCCGACGTGACGCGCTGGACGGCGTTCGCCGGGCTGACGGGCGTCGTCCTGATTCTGTTGCTCGGTCTCGCGCGGCTCTCCGCCGCGCAGTTCTCCTCGACGCCACAGCCCGACAGCCCCGAGGGCGGCGGCGACGGTGGCGACGACTTCAGGCGGGGCCCGGAGGACGCAGCACCCGCGGCGCCGTCGCGGTATCGCTCCCTCAGCGACGCGGATACGACCCTCTCCACCCCCGAACGCAGCCCCGTCGCCGTCGCGGAGCCGCGGGCGTCGATGTCGCCGGGCGCGCTACTGACGAACGTCGCGCTCTCGCAGGGGCTGTTCGGCGCGATGCTCGTCGCCGTAGCGGCGTGGGCGGAGGTGCCCGCGGCGGCGCTGGGGCTCGTCCCCCTGGCGACGGCGACGGACGTTGCACTCGGCGTCGGGCTCGGGACGGCGCTGTGGCTCGCCAGCGAGGCGGCCGGTCGGATCGCGGAGCGGGTCGGCGTCGAGGTGAACGAGGCCCTCCGGGGCGCGCTCGCGCCCGACACCGCCGTCGGATGGGCGGTGTTGCTCCTCGCCGTGCTTCCGCTCGTCGCGCTGTTCGAGGAGTTCCTCTTTCGCGCGGCGCTGGTCGGAGCGCTCTCGGCGGGGTTCAACGCGCCGGCGTGGCTGCCGGCGACGGTCGCCGGCCTCGACCCGTGGCCATGGCTGCTCGCGGTCGGCTCCTCGGTCGCGTTCGCGCTCGGACACGGCGCGCAGGGACGTGCCGGGATCGTCGCCACGGGCGTGCTCGGGTGCGTCCTCGCCGGAGCGTTCGTCCTCACCGAGAGCTTCGCGCTCGTCGTGGTCGCACACTACGTGGTGAACGCGCTCACGCTCGTCGTGCACGAGGGACTCGGCGTCGACTGACCGAGCGCGGACGAGCAGGCGGACAGCGCGTACGGGGTCGATCGCCGGCGGATCGGGGCTCCCGTTTCGCCCCCGTCAGACGCGTAGCCGACGGCCGACCGACGATCCCGACGAACTTACGTCGATCCCGCTCCCGTCATGCGGTATGTACGCATCGAACGGGAGCGCCGGCCTGTCGGCGGGAGCGGCGGTGTTCCTCGCCTGTGCCGTCGCCGTCGCGGGCGTCGGCGGGTGGTACCGTGGCTTGGTCCCCGCGGACATGGCGGTCGGAGCGGCGATGCTGGCGGTCGGCGTCCTCGCGAGCCAACGGACGATGTGGCTACACAGCGCGCCCACCGAGCCCGGCGCGCTCTCGAACGCCGGGCTGTTCACGCTCGCGGCGGGCGCGAAGATCGGCGGCGTCGAGGTCGGCGTCGCCCCCCTCGAAACCGCGGGGGAGGCGCTGTTTCTCATCGCGGTCGCCTACTTCCTCGTCCGGGCGTACGGTCGATAACGGCCGACAGTCGTCCGACCGCTTCCGCCTCAGACTGACCTGATGCCCTCGATCTCCCCGAGGCGAGCGGCCACCGCCTCGGGCGTCGATCCCTCCGCGTTCCGGACGCGATGATCCGGAATGACGATCGGCACGGGGTTCGCACGGAGCGCCTCCCGAGCGGTTCGGAGGTCGTCCTCTTCCCCGTGGTCGAGGCCGGCGGTCATCTTCACGACCCGTTCGAGATCGACCGATTCCCCGTACGGAACGTTCCGAACGGACTCCAGTACCGACCGCTGGTTGGTCGGGACGGTGATGGCGATCTCGACGTCCGCGAAGTCGTCCTCGGCGCCGTCGAGGTACTCGTGAATCCGGTCCAGCAGCGGGTGCTCGCTGTCGGCGTCCCCCGGAAGCGTCTCCGGGAACGAGACGGAGATGAGTCGCCCACTCGCGGTCCCCAGCTCTACCGCCCGATCGATCGCGTCGAAGCGGCGCCCGAACACGCCGGTGTCGCCCGGGCCGCCGCCGATGGTCGCGGTCATGTCCGAGCGAACGCGACGAGGCCGCTTCAATCCCGTCCTGCGTGGTCGCCGACGGCCCCCGGGAGCGACCGCGGCACCACGGGCGTCCGCCCCGGAACCGCGCCGACGCAACATTTTTGAACGAAAGAGCCCACCGATGTACATAGATGAACACACAATCCGAGGACCTCGCGCCGGCGGTGCGCTCGATCCTCGAGGCCGCGGCCGAGCGGTCCGGCGGCGACGATCGCGTGTCCGTCGACGCGCGCTCGTTGCCGGCGGCGTTCGCGGCCGCCGAGGCCGACGGCCGCGTGCCGGTGATCGCCGAGGTGAAGCCGACGAGCCCGACGACCGACGGCGCGCGCCGCGACGACCCCGTCAGCCTCGCGGAGGCGATGGTGGAAGGCGGCGCGGCGGCGCTGTCGGTGCTGACCGAGCCGGAGCACTTCGACGGCTCCGTCGAGAACCTCCGGCGGGTGCGCGAGGCGGTCGACGTTCCGGTCCTCCGCAAGGACTTCCTCGTCCGCGAGGACCAGCTCGACGCCGCCGGGGCGGACGTGGTGCTTCTCATCGCGCGGTTCGTCGAGGACGACCTCGCGGACCTCGTGGCGGCCGCCCGCGACCGCGGCTTCCAGCCGCTCGTCGAGGTGCACACGCGCGAGGAGTTCGCGGCGGCGCTCGCGGCTGGTGCGGACCTCATCGGCGTCAACAACCGCGACCTGGGGAAGCTGGAGGTCGACCTCTCGACGTTCGAGACGCTCGCCCCCGAGGCGCCCGACCGCGTGACGCTGATCGCCGAATCGGGGATCGCGACGCCCGCGGACGCGCGGCGGATGCGCGAGGCGGGCGCGGACGGCCTGCTCATCGGCTCGGCGATCATGGACGCCGAGGGGAGCGACGAGGCCGGCACCGGCGGGGACGTTTCTGCCAACACCCGTCGGTTTACGGCCGCGGAGACGCAGGAGGACGTATGAGCAGCGAGGGCGAGCGGAGCGAGACGTCGGATCGAGCGGGGAGCGAGCGCGGTCGACACGGCGAGACCGCGACGGCGAACGGCGACCGGAGGGAGCCGTGAGCGAAGCGACCCGCGAGAACGATCGCGACGGCGGGGAGTGGACCTCCGCCGGCGACGGGAAGTTCGGCCGCTACGGCGGCCAGTACGTTCCCGAGGCGCTGATGCCGGCGATCGAGGAGCTGACCGACGCCTACGAGCGGTACGTCCTCAACAACGAGGACGGCTTCATGGACGAGTTCCGCCGGCGCATCCGCGACTTCGGCGGGCGGCCGACCCCGCTCCAGCGCGCGGACCGGCTCTCCGAGCGCTACGACACGGAGGTGTACCTCAAGCGCGAGGACCTCCTCCACGGCGGCGCACACAAGTTGAACAACGCGCTCGGGCAGGTGCTGCTCGCGAAGTACATGGGCAAGGAGCGGATCATCGCCGAGACCGGCGCCGGCCAACACGGCACCGCGACCGCGATGGCGGCGGCTCACCTCGACATGCCCTGCGAGGTGTACATGGGCGAGCGCGACATCAACCGCCAGCGGCCCAACGTCTTCCGGATGAAGATCAACGGGTCGGCGGTGACCCCCGTGACGACGGGCCGCGGGACGCTGAAGGAGGCCATCTCCGAGACGATGCGCGACTGGGCGACGAACGTCGAGGACACCCACTACGTCATCGGGAGCGTCGTCGGCCCGCACCCGTTCCCGCGGATGGTGCGCGACTTCCAGGCGGTCATCTCGGCGGAGGCGCGCCGGCAGACCCGCGAGCGGATCGGGCGGCTCCCGGACTCGGTCGTCGCCTGCGCGGGGGGCGGCTCGAACACGATGGGGACGTTCCACCACTTCGTCGACGACGCGGACGTGGACCTGCTGGCAGTCGAGGCCGGCGGCTCCTCGCTGGCGGTCGATGAGGAGGAGGGCGTCGCGCCCAACTCCGCGTCGCTGTCGACCGGGAGCGAGGGCGTGCTCCACGGCGCGCGCACGAAGCTGCTGCAGGACCACGACGGCCAGATCGTCGAGAGCCACTCGGTCTCCTCGGGGCTCGACTACGCGGGCGTCGGTCCGGAGTTGGCGCACCTCGTCGACGAGGGGCGCGTGACGCCGGTGAACGTGGACGACGACGCCGCGCTCGAGGGGTTTCACCGCCTCTCACAGCAGGAGGGGATCATCCCCGCGCTGGAGTCGGCACACGCGCTCGCGTACCTCCACGAGCACCACGAGGAGCTGGGGGAGGTGACGCTGGTCAACGTCTCCGGCCGCGGCGACAAGGACCTCGACACGGCGATCGAGGAGACCACGAAGCGGGACATCTCGAACGCTCCCGACATGTCGATGTTCGAGGGGGGGCTGTGAGGATGGCTGACGACAGCGCCGCCGGCGACGACGCGGGGACCGCCCGCGCCGGCGACCCCGTCGCCGCCGCGTTCGCGGACGGCCCCGCGTTCGTGCCGTACCTCGCCGTCGGCGACCCCGACTACGAGTCGTCGCTGGCGTACGTCGAGGCGCTCGCGGCGGGCGGCGCCGACGTGATCGAGCTGGGGCTCCCCTTCTCGGAGCCCATCGCCGAGGGGCCGACGATCCAGAACGCGGTCGTGCGCGCCCTCGAAGCAGGGATGACGCCCACGCGCTTCTTCGAGTTCGTCGAGGACCTCGACGTGGACGTGCCGCTCGTGTGCATGACGTACTACAACCTGATCTATCAGTTCGGGTCCGGGCAGGGCCCCCGTCCGTTCGTCGAGAAGGCGGCCGAGGTCGGCATCTCCGGGTTCGTCGTTCCCGATCTCCCGGCGGAGGAGGCCGGCCCGCTTCGGGAGGCGTGCGACGAGTTCGGCCTCCACCTGATCTCCATCGTCGCGCCGACCACCGACGAGGAGCGAATGGAGACGCTCGTCGAGGTCTCCTCGGGCTACCTCTACGTGCAGGCGCGCCTCGGCGTCACCGGCGCGTCGTCGTCGGTGTCGGATCACACCGGGGACTCGCTCGCGCGGCTCTCGGACGTGGACCTCCCGAAGGCGGTCGGCTTCGGCATCTCCTCGGGCGAGCAGGCGGCGACCATCGTCGAGGCGGGCGCCGACGGGATCATCGTCGGCTCCGCGCTGGTCGACATCGTCGCCGAGGGTCACGAGCGGGGCGAATCGACCGAGGAGACCGCGGCCCGCCTCGAAACGAAGGCGCGCGAGCTGAAGCGGGGTGCAGTCGACGGGTACGGGCGACGGACGCCGGCACCCGAAGGTACTTCCGATTGAGCCGTTCGCAAGCCATTTACGCCCGATCACGCCATACCACACCAATGGAACACGCCGGCCTCACAGCACGACTGGATCGCATCTCCACGGACGACCGAATCCTCATGGTACCGATGGACCACGGCATCACCCTCGGCGCGGTGAGGGGCCTGAAGGACATCGAGGGCACCATCGACGCCGTCACGCGCGGCGGCGCCGACGCGGTGCTCACCCAGAAGGGGATCGCCCCGCGGGTCCACGCGAACCTGAACGGCGCCGGCTACGTCGTCCACCTCAACGCCTCCACCGCGGTCGGCCCCGAGAGCAACGACAAACGCCCCACGGGCACCGTGAAGGGCGCGATCCGCGCGGGCGCCGACGCCGTCTCGATGCACATCAACGTCGGCTCCGACTACGAGCCGGGCCAGATGACGTTCCTCTCGGAGCTGTGTGAGACGGCCGGCGACTACGGGATCCCGGTGCTCGCGATGGCGTACGCCCGGGGTGCCAACTTGGAGGGCGACGATCCCGAACACGACGCCGAGTACCTCGGGCACGCCGTCCGACTGGCCGAGGAGTGCGGCGCCGACGTGGTGAAGACCGCCTACTCCGGCGACGCCGCGAGCTTCGAGCACGTCTGTGAGTCGACGCGGCTGCCGGTCATCATCGCCGGGGGCTCCCCGTCGGGCGACCGCCGGACTCTGGAGAACGTCCGCGGCGCCATGGACGCCGGCGCCGCCGGCGTCTCGATGGGGCGCACCATCTTCCAACACGAGGACCCCGAGGCGATGACTGCGGCGGTGTCGGCGGTCGTCCACGAGGACGCCGACGCGGAGGACGCGCTGTCGGCGTCCGGCCTGTAACGCGTCGCGTCAGCACGCGGTCGTCCGGTCGGCGACCACGGTGTGTCAGAGGTACCGAAGCGTCTCCGCCGACGGATCTTTCACGCCGATGTGAGCACCCATCAGGAGAGCTGTGGTCAGCATCACCGCCACCGGGAACACCAACAACGGCGGCGTCGACACGAACACCAAGGTACCGAGGAACGCGAGGACGAAGCCGACCACACCGTGGAACAGTCTGATCGCGATCTGTCGGACGGAGATGTACGTGTAGACGTTGATCGTCTCGAAGGGACCCCAAGCGCGTCGGTTCGGATGCCCCCGGATGTCGGCGATAGGGGCGGTCAAGTGGACCATCGAGTAGGCGTACCAAGTAACGGCGCCAGCGATCCAGCGGGCCACCAGCCCCAGATACGATCCGTTTCCGACTGAACTCCCCCCGAAGAACGCCGCCCAGATCGGGAGTTGCGCGAGCACCACGACTACCACCGCACTGACCGTCGCCGTCCGCGAGTCGCGGATCCGCTTCGCGGTCGATGCCACTGTCACGACGAGGCGTAGGTGTCCCCCCGTGCTAAAAACCGGGTGACGATCCCGAGTCGATTCGTCACTGTCGGTGGTTGCACCTCGACTCCCCACGATCTCCAGGCCCCGAAGTGGAGTCGGGCACTCGTCTCTGTCGACGCACACCGCCCCAACGGTGCCACTCCCGCTCGGAGACAGGCACCACGCTGGCGCAGGTGGTCCCATCGCCGTATCCGCCACGTTAAAGCGGCGCCCCCGATAGCGACTGACAATGACACGAACGCGATCCGTCTGGATCCGCGCCGACGGCGACGTCGGCGACTGGGACACGCGACGCGAGCGGATCACCGCCGGCCTCGAAGCCGGCGTCGACTGGGTGCTCGTCGACGAGCGCGACGTTTCGAAGGTGCGCGAGTTGGGCGACGTGAACGTCGCGGCGTTCCGCTCGGACGCCGACGTCGACGTGATCGACGACGCCGAGTCCGGCGACGACGCGGTCGCTGACGCCTACATCGTCGGCAAGAACGGCGAGGGCGACGGCACGGTCGATCTCCCGTCGGACCTCTCCGGCTCCGCGGACCTGTCGACGCTCCGCCGCGACGACAACCGCGCGCAGGGCGCGTTCGTCCGCATCTTCGACGAGGAGTACGAGGCGTTCGCCGAGGCCGCCGCCCGGGAGGCGGAGTTCGTCGTCGTCGCCAGCGAGAACTGGCAGATCATCCCGCTGGAGAACCTCATCGCCCGCATCGGCGACGACACCACGCTCGTCGCCGGCGCGACGACCGCCGAGGAGGCGCGCACCGCCTTCGAGACGCTCGAACTCGGCGCGGAGGGCGTCCTGCTGGACACGGACGACCCCGACGAGATCCGCAAGACAGTCGAGGTCCGCGACGAGGCCGACCGCGAGACGCTCGATCTCACGACCGCGACCGTCACGGCCATCGAGCGCACGGGCTCGGCCGACCGCGTCTGCGTCGACACCGGCACGATGATGGACCACGACGAGGGCATGCTCGTCGGGTCGATGTCGCGCGGGCTGTTCTTCGTCCACGCCGAGACCGCCGACTCGCCGTACGTCGCCTCACGCCCGTTCCGCGTCAACGCCGGCGCCGTCCACGCCTACGTCCGTACCCCCGACGGCGGCACGAAGTACCTCTCGGAGCTGCGCTCGGGCGACGAGGTGCAGGTGCTCGACACCGAGGGGAAGACCCGCGAGGCCGTCGTCGGTCGCGTGAAGATCGAGAAGCGCCCCATGTTCCGCGTGCAGGCGGAGGTCGAGACCGACGACGGCGAGGTCGACCGCGTCGAGACGCTGATCCAGAACGCCGAGACGGTGAAGGTCGCGACCGCCGGCGGGCGGAAGGCCGTCACCGACCTCGCGGAGGGCGACGAGGTGCTCGTCTACTACGAGGACGTGGCCCGCCACTTCGGCGAGGCCGTCGAGGAGTCGATCATCGAGCAGTAGCGGGGCGTTCGCCCTCGCTTCGGCCCGCTCCGGCGCCGGCGCCTACCGCTCGACGTACTGGAACTCCACCGCGCAGTACCAACAGAATCGCAGCGACAGGTCGACGCCGCGGCCGCACCGCGGGCACGTGAGGATGCCCCGGCGGTTCTCTCGCCGGGCGAGCACGTACGCGTCGACCGCCGACAGCGCGATGACGACGCCGAGCGGGACGACGAAGGCTGCGGCGTCGGCCACAGCCGTCGGGAAGGAGGTCGAGCCCCCCACCGTCGCCAGCGTGTCAGCGACGCCGCCCCCGAACAGCCCTGCGAACACGAGCGCCGAGCCGACGAACAGCGACAGCCAGGCGACGCCGCGGCCCCACCGTCGCAGGTACGCGTGCCCGAGCGCGGGCACCACCGCCAGCGCCGCCGCGACGACGGGTCGTCGTTGCATGCCCCGTAGCAGCCGCCCCACCGGCATCAAGCTTCGTGCGGACCGTCAGACGCGCGTCCGCCCGGTGACGGCTCCCCGTCGTCGGCGTCGGTCGCCGGCCGCCCGGTCACTGGAGGTCGGCGACGAGCCGCCGCAGCGTCGCGAGGTCGTACTGCCCCGGCGCGGTCGCGTCGGCGGCGTCGACCGGCGCGTAGCCGAGCCGGGAGCCGTACACCGGCGCGACCGCGCGGGTGTGGCGTCCGGCCTCGCCCATCGCCATCGTCGCCACGCGGTCGCCGCGGATCGTCGCTCGGTGGGTCGCCGCCAGCAGGTCCAGCGCCTCCCCAGTCGTCCGCGCGGTGACGGCGAGCTTCCCCACGTCGCCGGCGGCTGCGGCCTCGCGGAGGAGTCCATCGAGCGTCCCCGGCGCAGGCGTCCCGTCGAAGTCGTGGACCGACGCGACGATCGCGGCGTCGTGCCGGCGGGCGTGTACGGTCAGTTCCTCCGCGTCGATCTCGTTGGTCCCCGTCGGTCGCCCCCGGAGCGTTGCCAACTCCACGTCGACGGCAACGACCGCCTCGTGCTCGACCGCCGCGGCGAGGGCGTCGAGCCGACCGAACGGCGCGGTCTTCCCGCCCTCCCAGTGTGGCCGATTCGTCACCAGTAGCGGGAGGTCGCCGTCGTAGTCCGCCAGCGCGTCCGACGGGTCGTTCGCGAGGTCCATCCGGAACTCGACCAGGTCGGCGTGCTCGCGGGCCGCCGGCTCCTCGCCGAGATCGGCGGTGCTCGCACACAGCGAGAACGAGTCGAGATCGACGGCGAACGCATCGCTCATGGACGGTGAACGTGGGCGGAACGCAAAACGGTGCGTGATCGATCGCGGGGCGGTCACGCCGATCGCCCGTCCGTCGGTTCGCCGGGCCGCCTACGCGACGAGGCCGTCCTCGGCCTCGAGCAGCTCGTGGTACCGGTTGCGGATCGTGACCTCGGAGATGTCCGCGACCTCCGAGACGGCCGCCTGCGTCGTCTTCTCGTTGGTGAGCAGCGCGGCGGCGTAGACGGCTGCTGCGGCGAGGCCGACCGGCGACTTGCCCGAGTGGACGCCCTTCTCCTTGGCGTTCTTCAGGAGCTGCTTCGCACGCATTTCCGACTCCTCGGACAGTTCCAGCGAGGAGGCGAACCGCGGGACGTACTGTTCGGGGTCGGCCGGCTTCACTTCCAGCTTCAGCTCGCGGACGACGTAGCGGTACGTGCGCGCGACCTCGTCCTTCTCGACGCGGGAGACCTCGGCGATCTCGTCGAGGCTGCGCGGGACACCGGCCATGCGGGCGGCGGCGTACACGCAGGAGGTGGAGACGCCCTCGATGGAGCGGCCCGGGAGGAGGTCCTCGTCGAGCGCGCGGCGATAGATGACCGAGGCGGTCTCGCGGACGTTGTCCGGCAGCCCGAGCGCCGAGGCCATCCGGTCGATCTCGCCGAGCGCCTGCTTGAGGTTGCGCTCCTTCGAGTCGCGCGTACGGAAGCGCTCGTTCCACTTGCGCAGGCGACGCATCTTCTGGCGCTGGCGGGCGCCCAGCGAGCGGCCGTAGGCGTCCTGGTCGCGCCAGTCGATGTTCGTCGACAGCCCCTTGTCGTGCATCGTGTTCGTCGTCGGGGCGCCGACGCGGGACTTCTGGTCCTTCTCGGCGGCGTCGAACGCGCGCCACTCGGGGCCGCGGTCGACGGAGTCCTCCTCGATGACGAGGCCGCACTCCTCACAGACCGTCTCGCCGTGCTCCTCGTCGGTGATGACGTTGCCCGAACACTCTGGACAGGCGAGCTCGTCGCCCGACTGCTCCTCCTGCTCGGATTCCTGCTCGTGTTCGTGTGCTGTTCGACGGTCGCGCCCGGCGGGTCGGCGTCGGGTGTGTGTGTTCTCGCTCATTGCGTCTGAGGGGGCGTGAGCCCGAAAGGGGATACAAAAAACCCCGGGTGACTCTGTGCCCAAAGGATGCGTGATCAGTATAAAAATCAAACGGTGTCACGACGGCAGTGGCACGCCGTCACGTGATCGTGAAACCGCCCGACGGGAGGTATTTATGCGAGCGTGTCTCACGCCCTATCGATGGTGAACGTTCCGCGATGGTGACCGAGCGGGTCGTCTCGCTGGCGCCGAGCGCGACGGCGACGGTCGCGGCGCTGGACGCGACCGACGCGGTCGTCGGAGTGACGCACGCCTGTGAGCCGGGGGCCGGGGGCTCGCGGCCGTCGGTCGTCGGCGGCTGGCCGAACCCCGACCTCGACGCCGTCGAGGGGCTGGAACCGACGGCCGTGTTGACGTGCGATCCCTTGCAGCGGGAGACGGCGACCGCACTGCGGGATCGTGGACTCGAGGTCGTCCACACCGAGCCAACGCGGCTCGCTGACGTGTTCGCGTCCGTCGCGGAGGTGGGGGCGGCGGTCGGGTGCGAGGACGCGGGCGAGCGGCTCGCGAGCGACCTGCGCGACCGCGTTGACCGAGTTCGGGCGGCGGTCCCCGGGGGCCCGGCGGAGCGCCCGGTGGTGTACGCCGAGGAGTGGGGCGACCCTCCGATGGCCGCCGGAAACTGGGTCCCGGACGCCGTCGCCGCAGCCGGTGGGTGCTGTCCGTTCGTCCCGGCGGGCGAGCGCTCGCGGGAGGTCGACGCCGCGGCGGTCGAGCGCGCTGACCCGGACCACGCGGTGTTGCACTGGTGTGGCGCGGACCGCGAACCCGGGGCCGAGCCGCTCGCCGACCGGGGGTGGGATATCGATCCCGCGGTTCACGTGATCGACGACTCGCTGTTGAACCAGCCGAGCCCGCGGCTGGTCGACGGGATCGAGACGCTCGCCGGACTGCTCCACGGCGTGGACGTGACGGAGCAGTCGACGCGGTGAACGGGTGAGGCGGCCCGTTCCCGGACAGCCAGCAGCTCCGGCAGGGAGCCTACAGGTCCAGCGAGTAGAGCCGCTTGCGCGCGTCGGTGAAGGAGAACCGCGACTCGACGGCGTCGACGTCCTCCAGGCGAGTCAGCGCGTAGCGGACGGTCCGTGGCGGGAGCAACGTCTCCTCGGCGAGGTCGCTTTGACTCAGCGTGTCCTCGTAGTCCAGCACCTTCGCGACCAACTTCGCACTCGGCGGCAGGTCGCGAACGCGTTCCCAGCGGTCGATCGAGGGGTCGTCGACGACGCCCTCGGCGTCGGATGCGCTCATGCTGTCTCGATCCATGCGATGCCGGGTGTTAATAGTTTCTATCTCCAATATTACCTTTGAACATCCAATTCCCACGGTCCTCACCCCGACCCGAAGTCTCTTAGTACTCACCGCCCTAGTCTCGCCGATGACTGACACCGTTGACGACGTCGACCTCCCGTACGAGGACGAGGCGGCGTCGCAGCAGGAGAAGATCGAGGCCCTCCAGGAGCGCCTCGAGGTTCTCGAGGGGCAAAACGAGGAGATGCGCGACAAGCTCCTGGACGCGAACGCGGAGAACAACAAGTACCAGCAGAAGCTCGAGCGGCTTACCCACGAGAACAAGAAGCTCAAGCAGTCTCCGCTGTTCGTCGCGACGGTACAGGAGCTGACCGGCGACGGCGTGGTGATCAAACAGCACGGCAACAATCAGGAGGCGCTGACCGAGGTCACCGACGAGATGCGCGAGGACCTCGATCCCGACGACCGCGTCGCCGTCAACAACTCCCTCTCCGTGGTGAAGAAACTGGAGAAGGAGACGGACGTGCGCGCCCGCGTCATGCAGGTCGAGCACTCGCCGGACGTGACCTACGAGGACATCGGCGGCCTCGACGAGCAGATGAACGAGGTGCGCGAGACCGTCGAGATGCCGCTGAAGAGCCCGGAGATGTTCACCGAGGTGGGGATCCAGCCGCCCAGCGGCGTGCTGCTGCACGGCCCGCCGGGGACGGGGAAGACGATGCTCGCGAAGGCGGTCGCCAACGAGACCGACGCGACGTTCATCAAGATGGCCGGCTCGGAGCTGGTCCACAAGTTCATCGGCGAGGGGGCGAAGCTCGTGCGCGACCTGTTCGAGGTCGCCCGCGAGAACGAGCCGGCGGTCATCTTCATCGACGAGATCGACGCCATCGCCTCCAAGCGGACGGACTCGAAGACCTCCGGCGACGCCGAGGTCCAGCGCACGATGATGCAGTTGCTCGCCGAGATGGACGGCTTCGACGAGCGCGGCGAGATCCGCATCATCGCGGCGACGAACCGGTTCGACATGCTCGACCCGGCGATCCTCCGCCCGGGCCGCTTCGACCGGCTCATCGAGGTGCCCAAACCGAAGGTCGAGGGCCGCGAACTCATCTTCAAGATCCACACCCGCGACATGAACGTCGCCGACGACGTTGACTTCTTGGAGCTGGCGGAGCTCACCGAGGGCGCCTCCGGCGCGGACGTGAAGGCCGTCTGCACCGAGGCCGGCATGTTCGCGATCCGCGAGGACCGCACCGAGATCACGATGACGGACTTCCGCAGCGCCTGGGAGAAGACCTCTCAGGCCGAGGGAACCGACGCGGACGACTCGCTCGCGTTCGCATAGCCGGCGTCGTCTCCCCGTGTTCTCACCGCCCTTTCGCTTCCCCGTCGCGCGAGCGCCGCGCAACGAGCGGCTTTTGGTGCAGGCGGCGAACCGACGGGTATGACGCTGGAGGCCGCCGTCGCCGCGCCGTTTCGCGGCGCGGGCACGGATCGGATGGGCGAGGGGGAGTTCGTCGTCGCGCTCTCGCTCGACCGCGACTGGTTCTCGCCGGACCAGGCGAAGCGCCTCGTCGACATCGCGACGGCGAGGGGGCTGCTCGCCGAGGACGGCGGCGACCTCGTCGCCGCGTTCGACCCCGCGGAGGTGCACGTTCCCGCCGAGTTCGTTCCCGACGAGTCGATCCTCCGGGAACAGTCGACGTTCGAGCGGGCGCTCGACGCGATCGTCGCCGACGGGATGGAGAAGCGCGACGCCGTAGCCGCCGCGAACCGCCGGCAGCGCGAGATCGGCGTGACCCTGGAGACGGCCGCGGTGCTCGTCGCGCGAGAGCGCGGCATCGACGTAGAGGCCGTCGCCGACGCGGCACGCGAGGAGCTGCTCGCCGGCGACGCCGAGAGCGACGCCGGGTCAGAGGGCGGGGACGCCGCCGGCGACGACGCCGCCGCAACGGGGGGCGCGTGATGGTCGCCGATCGGACGACCGACGGGGTCCGTATCGCGCAACTGCTTGCCTCCGAGCTCGTCGGTGACCGGGACGTCCTCGCGGAGGCGGGCGTGAGCGACGCGGATCCCGAGGTGGAGCCGACGACGCAGGGGGCGCTCGCGTACCGTGTCCGGGTCGATCCCGGCGAAGCGGGCGTCGACGAGGCGTCCGGAACCGACGGCGCCGCTCGACTGCTGGCGGAGGTGTTCGTTCACTCGGACCGCGCGCGTGTCGAGTTCGTCGCAGCCCCCGATGTCGCCGCCGAGGCCGCCGAGGACGCCGGCCTGCGCGTCCGCCCGAAGGCGGTCACGCCCCCGCGGACCGTCGTCTTCGTCGAGGACGGCGCGCAGGTGAAGCGGGTGCTGTCGGCGTTCCGTGCGGTCGCGGGTGGGGACTCGGCGTAACGGTCCGGCCGACCGTCGAGCGGCCCACGGACCTCACAGGTTCCGAAGGATCCCCGGCAGGTCCCGCGCAAGGTGTTCCCGAGCGACCGTCGCGTCCGCCTCGGGCGCGGGATCGTCGTTCTCGCCGAGGACGTGGACGGTCCGCAGTCCCGCGGCGGCGGCGCCCCGGACGTCCTCCGCCGGGTGGTCGCCGACGAACGCCGTCTCCGCCGGATCGCTTTCGAGCCCGCCGAGCAGCGCCGCGAACGCGCGCCCGTCCGGCTTTCCCGCCGGGAGGTCGCCGGAGATGTGGACGGCGTCGAACGCGTCCCACCAGCCGAGGTAGTCGAGCTTCGCCGACTGCGCGCGCACCGGGCCGTTGGTGAGCAGGCCGACGCGGTACGTCTCGCGCAGGTCCGCGACGAGCTCGCGGACGCCGGGAACCGGGACGAGCGCGGTCGTCACCGCCTCGCGGTAGGCGTCCGCCAGGTCGACGGGGTCCGCCTCGACGTCGTGGGGGTCGAGCAGCTCCGCGAAGACCGGGACTCTGCTGTCCGCCGTCCGGTGGTTGGCGTGCGCGTCGAGGTACGCCGCTCGGTCGACGGCGCCGGTCAGCTCCGGGGCGCCGCCGGCGTCGAGCGCGTCCGCGAGCAGCCGCGTCCGCGACCGCTCGGGGACGGCGAGCGTGTCGTCGAGGTCGAATCCGACCGCGCGTATCACGACCGGGAGATGGGCACGGGAGCGTATGAAGACAGCGACGACGGCGCGGCGGTCGGCACGCTCCCGCCACGCCGTCGACCGCACCGCTTTTGCGCCGCCGGCGCCCGCGTTCGGCCGTGACGCTGGACCCCGTACACGTCGACACCATCGCGTACCTCGCCTCGGCCATCGCCGACGGGGTCGACGACGCCGACCACGACGACCTCGCGGGAACGGCGTGGGCGGAGTGGCTCGACCCGCTGAACGACGACGGCCGGGTGGTTCTGGAGGCGCTCGGCGACCACGAACTCCGGCGAACGCCCGTCGAGGACGCCGCGCTCGCGGACCGGCCGTTCGAGACGAGCCACGGCGTCGACTCGGGCACGCTGAACCCCACGTCGTTCAAGAACGGCCTCGTACTCGACGTGGCGCAGGCGGCGATGGGCGCCGAGCCGACGGATCTCGACCTCCACGGCGCGCGCTCGATCGTCGTCACCGTCCACGCCAACGACGCGACGGTGTTCTTCCCCGACGTGCCCGACGGCTGGATGCCCTACGACGACGGCAACTCCGAGCGCCGGGTGCTGAAGGTGCCCCGAAGCCGTCGGTTCGCCGACGAGATGGTCCACGAGCTGGCGCTGTCGCTGGCGGAGTCACACCACGCCCGCAAGCACCTCGAACGCGGCGAGGTGTCGGACCTGCTCGTGCTCGACGGGCCGCTGTACCCCAAGCGCCTGCTGAACTGGGCGACCCGCGACAGCGAACTCCGGGAGGTCGCCCACGGCGAGACGGTTCGGGAGGCGGTGCGGACGTACGTCCGGCTCGTGGAGTCGTGTATCGAACGCGACGTGCCCGTGCTGGGCTTCGTGAAGAACCCCACCTCGGGGTACGTCACACGGACGCTCGACCGAAAGGGCGTCGAGGCACCGTGGCCCGACGACGCCGCGCTGTTCACTCGGCTGCTGGAGCGGCGGCCGGACGGCGACCGCGCGGACGACGCGATCACGTTCACGTCGTGGCTGCGGTCGCGGGGCGGTTCCGACGCACCGCTGGCGAGCGACGGCGACGCGCTCGGCGTCGAGCGCGCCGCGGCGCCCGAGGGGTACGAGGTGACGCACATGCACGTGTACGAGCCCCGCGAGGACGTGCTGTTCAAGGTGGAGGCGCCGGCGGCGTTCACGAGCGATCCGGAGACGCGCGAGCGACTCACCCGGCAGGTCGTCTCGGAGGTCGCCGCCGAGGCCGGGCCGCCGACGCCCGTGGCGAAGGCCGACGAGCTGGCTCGGATCGGCGTCGGCGAGACGGAGGCGCTGCGCCGGAAGTTCGAGGAGCGCTTCGGCGCGGAGCACCTGCGGACGTACGACGACGTCCGGTGGGGGGACGGCGAGCCGTGAGCGAAGCGAACGGCTCGGAGCACGGCGGAGCGGTCCCCGTGCCGCTCCGCCCAGAGAACGGGCGAGTCGTGAGGTGGGCGGTCGAACGTAGTCGTTCGAAAGACGGCAACGCCGTCTTTCGTGATGACGAGAGACGGCTCCGCCGTCTCTCGAACCATGAGACCGCGACGGTGAACCGGTGAACATCGTGAGCCGTGAACGAAGCGAACGAAGTGAGCACCGAGCGTCTCGATTCCCGACGGCGAGGTCGCCGTGCCGAACCGTCCGGTAACACGGCGGGTCGCCCGGAAGCAAAACGAGACTCAGGCGAGGTCGTCTTTCACGACCTCGACCTCCACGTCGGCCTCCGGGACGCCGACGCGGGCGAACTGCGTGCGGACGTGCTCCTCGGCGGCGGCGACCGCCTGGTCGCGGGTGTCGAAGCCGCGGGGCGCCGGCGACTCGAAGGCGACGCGGATGGGCTCGCCGTCGACGACGAGCTCGGAGCCGCCGGACTCGACCTGGTAGAACGCGTCGCAGACCCACACGTACGGCGCGTCCTCGTCGGGCGCGCCCTTGAACGACGGCGCCTCCTCGCCACGCTCGTAGATCGTGCCGGTGAGCGTCGTGCCGCCGCCGCTCCCGCGGACCAGTAGCATGTCCGCAGGTAGCCGGTCGAGTCGGAAAAGCGGTCGCATCGGGCGAGGTCCGAACGCGTCGACCGACGGATACGGTTTTCACCCCGCGCCCCACAGGGCGTGACATGACCGACGCCGGAGAGCCGAACCTCGGCGACTTCGAGGACCCCGGGCGGTTCGACGAGTCGAGCGGCGGGGACAGGGGAGCCGAGGGGGCCGACGGTGCCGACGGTGCCGACGTGACCGACGGCGACGACGCCGAGGTGAGCACGGACGGCGCCGACTCGATCGCCGGCAGCGACGGCGAGGCGAGCACGGACGCCGAGGCGGGCGCCGGAACCGACCCGGACGCGACGACCGACCCGGATTCCGGGTTCGCCCAGTACGCCATGGACGCCGCCGAGGCGGCCACCGCCGACGGCCTCGGGACGATCTCGGTCGCGCAGGGGCTGCGCGTGGCCGAGGAGGACGACGAGACGAGCCTGAAGGCGTTCGTCACCGCCGGCAATCGCGAGGACGTCAGGATCGGGACATACCTGCTCGTCCCGTACCCCGACGGGGAGCAGCTGTTCTGCCGGATCACGGCGCTCGAATACGACCAGGAGTTCCGCACCGACGACGCGACGGAGCTGACCGCGCGCCGGCGAATGCGGACGGGTCCCGGCGACTTCACCGAGGCCGACTACAAGTACATCGCGGAGCTGTCGCCGGTGGCGGTGTTGTTCGATGACGACGGCGACCTGAAGCGCCGGATGGTCGACCGCGTGCCCAAGCCGGGCGCGCTCGTCCGGCAGGCCGGCGACGCCGAGCAGATCAAGACCGGGCTCGCGATCCCGGAGGAGGGCGTCTTCCTGGGCCACCTCTCGGTCGGCGGCGAGAAGGTCCGGACCGCGGCGGAGCCGCCGACGGTCGACTACCGGCTGAAGGACGACTACGCCGACGGCGACCCGCTGGTGTTCCGGCACACGCTCGTCGCCGGCGGCACGGGGTCGGGGAAGACCCACGGCGCCAAGAACGTCCTCCGGCAGTACCTCGGACGCACCTACGAGACCGACGACGGGCGCGACGCGCGCGCGGCGGTCGTGATGTTCGACCCGCAGGACGAGTACGCCCAGATGCACGACGACAACCCCGCGCTCGACGACGAGTGGGCGCGACGACTGGAGCGGGAGCACGTCGCCTACGGCGGCCACGACGACACCGTCGCGCTCGTGCCGAAGGAGGCGGGCGTCACCTACCCCGGCCGGGGCCACCGCGCCGAGCAGGTCGAGTTCACGATCCCGTTCTCGGTCGTCGACGAGTACGACATGCCGTGGCTCGTCGCCGGCGCCTCGCTCAACGAGAACCAGTACCCCGCGCTGCTCACGCTCATCAACCGGTTCTTCCGCAACTACGACGGCGGCACCTACCAGCAGTTCCTCTCGTTCCTCGACGACCCGGCGTTGCAGGAGGAACTCGACGAGACCGGCCGCGTCCACGAGGCGACGTTCGACGCGGTGAAGCGGCGCGTGCGCAGCGTTCCCTCGGGCGTGTTCGATCAGGACGCCAAGCCGATCACGGAACTGGACACGACGCTCGTGCGCCCCGGCGGGCTGTCGGTCGTGCCGACGTATCACCTCTCGTCGGCGCGCGCCAAGGAGACGTTCGTGCTCGCGGTGTCCGCGATGCTCGTCGACGACAAGCTCTCGAACGCGCCGCGAAGCGCCCGCATCGACGAGACGCCGCTCGTGCTCGGCATGGACGAGGCGCACAACTTCCTTTCGGACGCCGACAACGTCCAGGCGCGGCAGGTGGTCAACAAGTTCACCGAGGCGGCCAAGCAGGGACGCAAGGAGCGACTCGGGCTGTTCCTCGTCACGCAGGACCCGCAGGACATCGCCGACCCCGTGTTCAAGCAGGTGAACACCCGGCTCGTGCTCAACCTCGGCGACGAGGAGGCGATCAAGTCGGTCAACATCCCGCCGTCGCTCGCGAAGAAGGTGCCGTACATGGAGAAGGGCCAGCAGGTCGTCTACTCCCCGGACAACTCCGAGCCGGTGGAGGTGACGGGACTGCCGATCTGTCTCACTCGCCACGGGGAGTGACCTGCGGCGTGGCCGCGGACGGCGGTCCGCCGCGTGCACCGCCTGCACCCTCCGTTCGACCGTCGATCTCGTCGGCGCCGGGAGGACCTTTTTCTCGTCGTGCGGGAAACGTCCGGGTATGACGGAACGCATCGTGATCGGCGTGGACGATTCCGAGCAGGCGAGCGCCGCCCTCTCGTTCGCGGCGGAGGAGTGGGGCGACGCCGAGCTGCGTTTGGTGACCGTTATCGACCCGGCGGAGGCAGGACACGCGGCGGGCGCGGGGATCCCCAGCGGCGCCGAACAGTGGTACGAGCGCCGGAAGTCCGAGGCCGAGCGGTTGCTCGCGGACGCCGTCGAGTCGCTCGACGTCGACGGCTCCGTCGAAACCGGGACGACCGTCGGCAAGCCCGCGGCCGCCATCGTGAAGTACGCGAGCGACCACGACGCCGACCACATCGTGGTGGGGAGCCACGGCCGCAGCGGGATCTCGCGGATCGTGCTCGGCAGCGTCGCGGAGGCCGTCGTCCGCAACGCCCCGATGCCGGTGACGGTCGTCAGGTGAGGCGACCCCCCGTCCGCGCCGGCACGGTTTCAACTTCGATAGCCGCGGGCGAGGCTTTAGGTCGGGCCCCGAACCGAGTGCGAGTATGGGAGCGCGGAGCGCGGTCGTTCGCGGCGCAGTCGTACTGATCATCGCGGGGTTGCTCGTGGGTCCGGCCGTCGGGGGTACGGTCGGCGCCCAGGCGGCGTCGTGTCAGCCGAACGGAGCCCAGCAGGTGTGTCTCACCGAGGCGGCGCTCGACGGGGAGACGCTGACGTCCGGGGAGTCGACGGAGCTGTCGGTGACTGTCGAGAACACGGGCGAGGAGCGTGCAACGGCGATCGTCGTCCTCAACGTCGTGAGCCCCGCCAACGAGACGAACTCCTACGAGTTGCGGAAGCAGTCGCTGTCGCCCGGCGAGACGCTCTCGGTCACGCAGTCGGTCGACGCGAGCACGCCGGGGGACCACGGGCTGCAGGTGGTCGTGTACGGCGACGGCTACGCGCACCGCTACGACGCCTCCGAGCCGATGAGCGTCACCGTCGAACGCCAGGGGCTCGGCGGCGGCATCGACACGCCCGAGTACGCGCTCGCCGCGCTCGTCGGGTCGCTGGCGGTCATCGGCGGGATCGTCTACAGACGGCGATAACGGGGACGGTCAACCACGGCGGCGCCGGTGACGCCGCCGCTCGTCGGTCGTCTCGAGAGGTCGACCGGCGGCGTCGTCAGTCGTCGTCGATGACTTCGCCGACGGCGAAGTTGGATTTCACTTCGGTGATCTCGATCTTCACGCGCTCGCCGACCTCGGTGTCGGGGACGATGATCACGTACCCCCGCTCGACGCGGGCGATCCCGTCGCCCTGTTTCCCGAGGTCCTCTATCTCGACGTACCGGATCTCGCCGCGTTCGACCGGCGGTTGCGGACCGTCGACGGTCGCGGTCGACCCCGTGGCGTCGGCGTCCTCGCCGGCGTCGGCCCCGTCGCGCTCGATGAGCGCCACGCGGTACACGCCGCCGGGGGTCACCGACCCGGAGTCGACCTCGCGTTTCGGGATCTCGATCGTGTATCGGTCGCCGTCCTCGCGGACGTCCGCACTGAACAGACAGATGAGTTCGTCGGAGATTTCCACGGATATATCCCTCCACCGGCACGTTTGGGCGGTGTGACATATACCTACCGCCGCACGGAAGCGACCCGCTCCCGGCGTCCGTCCGGGCGGTGAGTCGGTCGCGTCGCCGGTCGCGCTACTCGTCGACCTCGCTCCCGTCAGGACGCTTGGCGCCCTCCGAGTCGTGGACGACGACCGCTCCCGGATCCGCGGTTACGGGCTCGTAGGCGTCGCGGACGCCGATCGCCTCCTCCAGCTCGCGAACCGCGCGCTCCTTCAGCGCGGCCGCCAGCGACTCGGCGTCCGCGCGGTCGATGTCGCGGCCGAGTCCCTCGCACTCGTGGGCTCGGACGGTCTCCTCGGCGTCGCCGAGTTCACCGGTGTCGTCCTGCGGTCCCAGCGCAACGCCGTCGACCACCGCTCCCATCGGCTGGCTCCTCCCGCCGAGGTCGACCGAGAACGGATACGTCTCGCAGATGAGCGGCCGGTCGGCGTGGACGCCGCAGGCGCCGACGCCGTCATCGTCCTCCCGGTAAAACGCGCAGTCGCCGCAGGAGTCGGTCTGGAGGGCCCACTCGAACGTCTCGCCCTCCGGGCCGTCGTCGCCCTCGGTCAGTCCGTAGGGCATCGGACGGGCCACGTCGCGCCAGTCGCGGGCGTCGGCGTCGGTGTCGCCGGTATCGCCGCCCGCGGACGCACCCGCGGCTCCCGCCGCCTGGAGCCGCCGCACCTCGTCGGGGAACACGGTCGCGGTGTGGGGATCGTCCGCCTCGCTCCTGCAGCAGGCGCCACAGCGCGTGCACTCGAAGCCGATCGTCTCGACGGCGTCGGCCAACTCGCCCACGTCGAGGGCCCGCGCGCGCTCCAGTTCGTCCTCTAACGACTGCACGGTCCGACGTGCGGCCCTCGCGAACAAAACGTCGTCGGGCGCCGCGCCGGGATCTGTCCGCTCTCAAGCCCTCGGGAGTGCTCGGTATCCGCCCGGACCTGTCTTAGCGAGGTTTAAGTAGTTTCGCTGTTTTGACACGAGTATGTCGGCCGCATCCGACCGGTCACCCGAGGACGTGCACACGCCCGACCCCCGCTTTTCGGCCCCCTCGGGGCTTCGAGCGGCGGTAGTTCGCCACGACGGCGAGCCGGACCGGTGTACACTGTACCCGGAGGACGCGGACGATGCGGACCTCGTGACGACGTGGCTCTCGGTCAATGCCGACTGCCTCGTCGGGCTCGACGACGCCCGCTGAGCCGACGACCGCCGCCCCCGCGGCGACGCTCACTCGCCGGCGGCCTCGACCGTCCCCGTTGACGCGTCCCAGCGCACGCGTCGTTCGTGCGCCAACTTCTCGACGTGCCCTCGGACCGTCGCGCGAGCGAGATCGCTGACGCCCGTGAGGTCCTTCTCGTAGGCCGCCTCCAGCACCTCGTCCAGATCGGTCGCGCCGCCACGAACCGCCGCGAGCACGGCGCGCTCGCGGGCGAGTCGGTGGTCGATCAATCGGGCGCACACGCCCTGCGGGTCGTCGATCCGGGGGCCGTGTCCGGGAAACAGCGCGGCCGGGTCGCGGATCCGGAGGCGACGGAGCGCCGTAAGGTACGCGCGCATGTCCCCCTCCGGCGCCGCGACGACGACGCTCCCCTCGGCGACGGCCACGTCGCCGCAGACGACGCCGTTCCGGGTTCGGAAGCCGACCCCGTCGGGGGCGTGGCCGGGGAGGTCGGCGACCGTCGCCGGACCGACGCGGTCGCCGGGGAGGAACGTCCGGTCCGGGTCGACCCCGGTCGCGTCGGCGAAGCGGTCCTCGTACCCCTGCCGCGCCCAGACGGTCGCGCCCGTCTCGGCGGCGTAGTCGGCGACGGCGCCGACGTGGTCCGAGTGCGTGTGCGTGACGGCGACGTGGTCGGCGACCTTCTCACGGACGACGGTGTCCAGCGTGTCGGTGCGCGCGGCCGGGTCGACGAGCAGCGTTTCGTCGGTACCGATGACGTACGCGTTCGTCGTCCCGCCGGGGGCGCGGGTGTCGACGGGTACCGAGAAGCGATCGATGTGTGTACCGGCTCCGCCGTCGCCCGTCGACTCGCTCATCAGTCCGCGCCCCGCGGCGCCGGCGCGCCGGGATACTCCGCGTCGGCGTCGACCCCGGGGACGCCGGCGTCGGCGAAGCGAGTCAGGTCGACGTCGGCGCCCGCGACCTCGGCGGCCTCGGCGGCGCTCGCGTACGGACGACTCACGATCAGGTCGCCCGCCGTCCCCTTGGCTATCCCCGGGATCGCAGTCAGCTCGTCCATCGAGGCGCCGTCGAGATCCAGCGGGTAGGGCACGCCGGTCACCGAGCGATAGCCCCAGTCGACGACGGCCACGTCGACGGTCCGACCGAGCTCGCGCTCGCCGGGGATGCCGACGAGGATCGGGTAGGTGCCGAGCTGTCGCCCGAACGTGGTGCCGTCCTCGTGGTACTCCAGGGACACGTCCGGGAGGACGGTCCCCGTGGGCATCACGCGCTGAAGCATCGGGCGGTCGACCGTCTCGCGCACCTCGCGCTTGTACGCGCGAAACTCCTTCTTGTGCTCGCGGGCGAGGCGCGCGCCCGTCTCGGCCATCTCGGTCCCCTCGAACGCCATCACCTGCCGGACGTTCACTCGCCGGAGCATCAGCCCCTCGTCCATCACGGAATCGAGGAACGCCTTGTTGTGCTCGAACGTCTCGCTCGTCTCGCCCTCCAGCCCGTGGACGAGGTTGATCCCGGGCAGGAGTTTGGGGAGTCGCCGCGGGGCCGAATCGCCGAAGCTCGGCGCGTCCGCGGGCGACTCGCCCGGGCGCCAGCCGCCGGCCTCGTTGACGACGCGGACGGCCTCGAGACACTCCTCGGCGCTCACGAGGAGGTTGTTCCTCTCTCTGACCTCGGGGTCGGCCGATTCGAGACCGAACGCGGCCGTGTCGCCGGGGGTGTTGTGCCGCGCGATCACCTCGATCGCCTCCCGCGACGCCTCGGGGTAGTCCGTGATCGTCACGGGGTTCATGTTGTCGAGGTGGAGCGTGCGCAGGTCGGGCGCCACCTCGCGGATGCCGCCGTACAGCTGCCGCAACGCGTCGGGGTTCGGCGCCTCGCCGTCGCCGCCGAACGCGAGGATGTCCGCCTGCCGGCCGAGCCGGAAGTTGCGGACGCCGTGATCGGAGAGCGCGTCGACCTCCGACACCACGTCCGGTGCGGTGCGGAAGTCGGGGTCGCCGTACAGCGGCTCCGTGCAGAACGAACAGCGGTAGGCGCACCCCCGGGAGGTCTCCAGTTCGGCGATGAGGTACTCCGGGTGGTTCGGGTGCTGCTCGACGACGAACGCGCCCATGCTCGACCAGCGCGACACCTCGTCGTAGTCGCGGATGCGGTTGCCGAACCCCTCCAGCCCGCTCTCGACGATGTCGAAGGCGGCCGCCTCCACGTCGCCCATCGCGACGAAGTCGTAGTCGAGGTCGTCGCGCTCCATCTCCTGTGCGCCGGCGTTCTCGTCGCCGACGCCGAAGCGGACCGGGCCGCCCAGCAGGGTGACGCCGTCGGCCGTCCACGCGAGTTCGCGCACCTCGTCCGGCTCGGCGGGCGTGCCGCCGACGTACTTTCCGGGGACGGTCATCCCGCCGACGTAGATCATGAGGTCGGCGTCGGCCACGTCGGCCCACTTGCGACGCTCGTCGCGCAGCTCGTCGATGGTGTGGTAGGTGACGTTCGACTCGGGGACGCCGGCGTCGACGAGCGCGCCCGCGGTGAAGCGCGGGTACGTCGAGACGTAGGGGGGAACGCCGAAGTGCGCCGGCTCGTCCACGTAGCCGTCGACGATCGTGACGGAGAGGTCGCTCGGGTCCGGCGCGGTCATACCCGTCGATGGCGGGCCGAGCGGCTAAAGCCGTGCGGTCCGGGGTCGCTCCCCCACGATCCGGAGGCGTTCCCCGGCGGTCGTCGGTCGTTCATTCTCGCGGGCGCGCCACTCCCGAGTCACCAGCCGCCGCGGGTCCCCTCGTCGCCGTCCGCCTCGAACCCGCCGACTTCTCCCTCGATCCCGCCGACGAGGGCCGCCTCCTCGTAGGTCACGCCGTCGCCGTCGGCCAGCATGTCGAGTAAGTCGTCGACGGTCCGCGGTGGGTCGGCGACCGTCGCGTCGGCGTCCCGTCGTTCCTCCCGGTCGGCCGCCTCCCGGGCGCGCCGTTCTCGCTCGTGTTCCCGCCGTCTCGTGCGCATTGATGTCACCCCACATGGTGTCGAACGGCCGAGCTATTCAGTGTTGTGTCGGACGCCCGTGCCGACCGGCTCGGTCCCTGCACGAACCCTCAGGCGTAGATCCGTGCTTCCAGTCGTTCGCGCGCGTCCACGTCGCTGTCCGGAGCGATCGCGATCCGGTAGTTTTCCGCTGCGCCGTACGCCGCCACGACCGCATCGAGCGCGTCGTCGGTCGCCACCGCGCAGTCGCGGGCGACGTCGTCGGCGAAGCGAACGCCGGCGTCGACGAGCGCCGCGACGTTCCGACGGCGCGCCTCGACGTGTCGGCGTTGGGTCCCCTTGTAGCCGGTTCTCTCGGCGCCGTCGAGGCGGTCGAACACCGACGCGGGGTACGTCTCCAGGACGGCGAGGCGGGGACGCCGATCGCCGTCGACGGCGTCGGCCGCGGAGGGAGGCAGCACGGGCGGGACGCACACGCCCTCGCGTTCGATCAGCCGCCGGAGCAGCACGGAGATGCCGTAGTAGGTTTGCGTTTTGATCCGGAACCCCGCGGGGTCCTGTCCGCCGTGAGCGTCGTCGGTCGCGCGCCGGAGCGGTCGTCCAGCGTCCGCCTCGGCGCCCGCACGCACCGCGTCGTACAGGTCGCGCGGATCGTCGACGTCGTCGAGCACGCCCCACTCCTCTGGGGTCGCCGCCACGAACTCGCGCCACGTACGGTCGCCGAGCACCCACGCCGGGAGGCCGAACGGCACGTCGATCCCCGCGGCTGCGGGGCCGTCGACGCCGCCGAGGCGCTCGGCGAGCGCCGGGAGCACGTCGCCGCGTGCGGTCGAGTCGAGGTCGAGGAACTCCGCGGCGGAGGCCAACTCGACGACGGCGAGCTCGTCGCCGTCGACGAGACAGCGCGCGACCCAGGTGTCGGCGCCGGCACGCTTCGCGGCGGCGCTGAGATCGACGCCGTACACCGCGCTCGGGTCGGGTATCCGGGACACGAGCGGTCCAAGGGGTCCGACGACCAAAGCCGCGGCGGCCTCGGCGGGGCCGGAACGGGGTACCGGAACTCCCCGCCAGCCCCACGTCGTTTATGCCGCGCGCGGTCCAAGTCGGGGTATGCCCGCCACGAAGGAAGTCAAATGCACGAGCGCCGACTGCGAGCTCGACATGTTCGAGAACCACTACACCTACGACATCGCCGACGACCACACGGTCGCCGACCTGTCGTGCCCGCTGTGCGGGGGGACCGACTGCCTCGAGGAGATCGAGCTGTAACCATGCCCGAACGAGACCAGTTCGCCGAGGGAGCCGACCGCCTGAAGGACGTCGGCGAGTCCGCCGTCAACACGGTGCTCGACCGCGTCGGGCGCGGCGTCGCGACGGTGCAGGAGAAGTCGCCGCTCGCGTACGACCTGCTGGAGTCCGAGGACGCCTTCCTCGTCGTCTTCGACGCCCCCGGCGCGGAGCGCAGCGACGTGCAGGTTCGGTTCAACGAGGGCGCCGTCGAGGTCCGTATCGACCGCTTCCGCGACTTCCACGAGGGGTTCGACATGCGCTTCCCCGGCCGCGGGCTCGCGCTCGACGGCCGCGCGGAGCTTCCCCCGGGCGCCGCCGTCGAACCCGAGGACGCCTCCTCGACGCTCACCGACCACGGCACGCTCCGCGTTCGCGTCCCCAAGGCGGCCGGCGGCTCCGTCGCCGTCGAGGAGGGTGACGCCGAAGCCGACGACGAGGACGAACCAGTGCAGTTGGATATGGGGGAGGACGCGGACGCTGGCGACGCCGATGAGGACGCGGGGAACGCGGAAACCGACGCGACCGACGACGCCGACGCCAGCGATGAGACAGACGACGCCGACACCGACGAGACGTAGTCGCTCCCGACCGACGCTCAGTCCCGACCCCCCGTTCTGTCGTCCGTCTCGACGGCCATCCCCTCGCTGATCTCGAACGCCTCGTCGCCGTCGAAGCGCCCGGGATCGAACCCCGGAACGCCCGCGCGCTCGCCGAGCACCCGCTGTGCGATCGCCTCCCCCGTCGCCGGCGCGCGCATGAACCCGTGGCCCTGCCAGCCGGCGGCGACGAAGACGCCGTCGGCGACCTCGCCGAGCAGGGGGTCGCCGTCGGGCGTCGCCGTGCACAGTCCGGCCCACGCGCGCTCCACGTCCGGGTCGTGGCCGGCGCGTTCGCGCAGCGTTCCGCCCACGTCCGCGAGGAACCAGTCGTCCGCCTCCCGATCCCACTCGTCCGGATCGGCCTCGACCGGGACGGTGCCGTCGCCCGCGAGCAGGCCCGCGGGATGCGGACGCGCGTACACGCCCGCCGAGGCGTCGTACCACATCGGCCCGTCGTACTCGCGCCCGGAGACGAGCGCCTGCACGCGGTAGGGCTTCAGCGGGACCGCGATCCCGGCGTCCGCGAGTACCCGCTTCGTGTGCGCGCCCGCGGCGACGACGACGGCGTCGAACCGCCGTGTCACCGGCGCCTCCTCGGCGACGGCCACGCCCGGCGGCGCCGTCGACACCGCGACCTCGCTGTGGGTTCGGATCTCGGCGCCCGCCGACCCGGCGAGGTCGGCGACCGTGGTCACGTAGCTCTCGGGGTCGGTCCAGCCCGCGTTGCGTGCGACGGCCGCGACGGTCACGTCGTCGACGTGAAGGCTCGGGAATCGTTCTCCCAGCTCGTCGCCGTCGACGGTCTCCACCTCGCGGTCGTGGACGCGCATTCGCTCGGCCGCGCCACGGATCGCCTCCGCGAGGTCGTCGTCGCCCTCTCGCGCGAGCATCACGTACGGACACTCCGTGAACGCGAACTCGCCGGTGCCCGAGAGCCGGCGGAAGCGCTCCAGCGCGCGGGCGCCGAGTTCGGCGTCGACGTCCTCGGCGTAGGCGTCGTAGAGGACTCCGGCGGCGCGGCCGGAGGAGCCCGAGCCGATCGCGCCCTTCTCGAACAGCGTCACGTCCGCGCCGGCGGCCGCCAGATCGTACGCCGCGGTGACGCCGACGGCGCCGCCGCCGACGACCGCGACCCGCATGCCGGCGCCGGCCGCCGAGTCGGCTCCGGCGCCCGAACCTCCATCGCTCATCAGCGGTGCGGCTCCGGGGTGAGCGCGTCGAACGGCTGCTCGGCCAGCCAGCCGACGAGCGCGTCGAGTTCGTCGGTCGCCTGCTCGAACAGCTTCCGGCCCTTCTCCGCGGTGCCCTCGGTCGGCGCCCCGACCGCGCCCGACTCGGAGAAGTCGGCGGTGTCGAAGCCGACCCCGGCGCCGTGGACCTCGTTCCCCCACGAATCGGCGGCGCCGGCCTCGGCCTCCTCCAGCAGCGCCTCGCGCACGAGGTCGCCCGCGAGGTGGGCGACCATGCTCGTCTCCATCGCGTCGGCGTGCCCGATGCCCGACTGGTCGAACAGCTCCTCGTCGAGGCCGTCGAGGCTCGACCACCAGTTCCACGGCGCGGCGTACGCGATCCGATCGCCGCGGAGCCGTCGAGCCGCCCGACGAAGCGCGTCGCTGTTCCCGCCGTGACCGTTACAGAACACGACCTTGCGGACGTCGTGGCTGGCGACGGACGCCGCGATCTCGCCGACGTAGTCCTCGAACGTCTCGGGCTCGGCCCACAGCGTCCCGTCGAACTGGCGGTGGTGCGCGGAGACGCCGACCGGAACGGTCGGCAGCACCACGGCGTCGTCGCGGTCGATCCCCCGCGCGACGGCCTCCGCCGCGAGGAAGTCGGTGCCGAGCGGGAGCGCCGGCCCGTGCTGTTCGACCGAGCCGGTCGGCAGGATCGCCACCTCGACGCCGTCGTCGAACGCCTCGCCCGCGCTCGTCGTCGTCTCCTCGTGGAGCAGTCGCATACCCTCCGGTCCGCGTGCGGGAAGGTATGCGTTCGGGTGGCGGGCGACCTACCCCGGAACCCGATCCAGCCGTCGGTCCAGTTCGTCCTCGGCCCAGGCGACCAGTTCGTCCTCTCCCTCGTCGAGGTGGTTCGCGTGCTTGTCGACGAACCCCGAGAACCCGAGGAACCCGACGGCCTCGTAGACGGGACGTCGCTCGGCGAGCCGCTCGGGGAGCGCGCCGGCGCGCTCGCGGTATCCCTCGTGGAGCGCCGCCTGCAGCCCGGGGTCGGTCTCCGTGCGCGGACCGCCCAACAGTTGGCGTTCGGCGCGCACCAGTTCACGAGCGGGATCGCCGACGTGCGACAGCTCCCAGTCGAGCAGGCCGATCCGCGGCTCCCGAATCGAGACGGCGTCGCGGGGGCTTCCGGCGACGACGGCGTTCGGCTTCGCCGGGTCGCCGTGGACCAGCGCCGCCGGCGCGTCGTCGAGCCCGACCGTCGTCCCTCGGACCGCGTCGGCGACGCGGTCGAAGTGGTCATCCAGCCGGTCGCTGGAGGCGATCGCGCGCATCCGCTTGACCCGCCCCACCAGCACCTCGGTCCACGGCTGTTCGTCCACTGGCAGCCCGTCCGCACCCCCGTCATGAGATCGTCCGCGGGCTTCGGCGCGGATCTCGCCGTGAGCGTCGAAGCGGACGGTGTGCACGGAGGCGAGCGCGGCACCCATCGCGCGGGTCAGGGCCTCCGTTCCGTCCCTCCCGGCGTCACTCCATGCCGAAAGAACCGAGTCGCCGGACAGCGGCGCCGTCGCGAGAACGGGCGGGTCCGCGTCCGGGTCGGCCCCGAGCACGTCCGGCACTCGGAGGGCGAGGTCGGCCGCGTCGACGGCCCCGATGCAGGCGACCTCGCGTCGGACTCGGGCGCCGTCGCCGTCGCGGGCGACCTTCAGGAACGCCGCATCCGGCCGACGGCCGTCCGCGAACGTGACCCGAACGGTCTCGTTGTCGTCGTTCCACGACGGCCCGGTCGACCGGACGCCCTCGACGGATCGTCCCGGAAACATCGCGTCGAGTCCCCTGCGGATGGCGTCGTCCATGGGGCCGGCTGTCGGCGCGAGGCCAAATGCGTTCGGGGGGAGTGCGACGGGCTATCGAAGCGCGTCGACGCCGGTCGCCGGGTAGCCGACGACGTGGTCGACGCCGACGGCCTTCAGGTCGCGCACGCGTTCGCCGACCGTCTCCGGGTCGCCCACGAGCGCGAAGTCGCGCACCGCCGCCGAGAGCACCTCGCGGGCGCGCCCCGCCGCCGCGGCGCCGGTCGCGGCACCCTCGGGAAGCGCCTCGCGGACGGGCTTGCGACGCGCCGCGTACGCGCCCACGGCGTCGAGGACGGCGTCCTCGTCGTCCGTCGGAACGACGGGCGCGTAGAGGGCGAGGTCGCCGTCGAACCCGGCCGCCCGCAGCGCGCGTACGTCGCGCTCGGTCGACCGCGAGAGCAGGTCGTACTGGACGCCGCCGGCCGCGAGCGCGAGGCGCTCGACGCCCTCGGTGCCGACCCACGGGGTTCCGCCGGCCTCGCGGACCGTCGCCGCCGCGTCGCCGAGGCGGGGCGCGACCGCGCGCTTGCGCTCGTCGTCGGTGAGGTACGCGCCGTGGCCCGCCACGAGCACGCGATCGGCGGCGTCGGGCAGCGTCGCGACCAGCGAGTCGTCGCCGCGGGGGTCGAACCCGTCGGCGCGAACGGGCGTCGTCACCCGGAGATCGACCGACCCCGCGAGATCCGCGAGCGTGTCGGCGTCCGGCATCGACTCGCGGCCCTCGTAGTCGAGACACACGAGATCGACCGGGAGATCGGCGGCGACGGACACGTCGCACTCGGTCGGCTTGAGCGCGACTCCGTCGAGGTTCGTTCGGGCGGCGACGCTGTCGGCGGTTTCGGATGCGGTGAGCTTCATGTGATGGAGACGGACGGCTGATCGGTGTACGGTCGGGTCGTCGAGCGGTCGGATCCGGGCGTCGTCGGTGGCGGCGTCGCCGGCGCCGTCGGTGGAGAACTAGAACGGTCGCGGAACGCGATCCATCGCCTGTGCGGCCATACCAACGGTGAACACGTTCGCGGAAATAAGCGTGGTGTTCCCGTCAGAATCGGCGCCGTGAGCCGAGGATTCTTATTTCCTGACCGACACGATGGCGGTATGTCAGACGCGGGCGGCGCCGATCGCGGTCCGATCGTCACGAGCGGGGAGCGGTCGATCACGGATCGGTACGGGAGCGTCGACGGCTGGGTGAAGGCGTCGATCGCGCTCGCGGGCGTGCTCCTGTTGTTCTTTCTCGCGCTCGTCGTCGTCAGCTACGTGTGAGCGGCGCCGACTACTTGTGGACCTGCCGCCTACCGGAGGTGTGGACCTCAGCAACCTCCTCGTGGACACCGACGACGGCGGCCGGAGCGTCGTCCAGTCGAGCCGCGTCGTCTCCATCCTCGTGTTAGCCGGCGCGTTGGGTCTGTTCTTCCTGGCGCTCGTGGTCGCCAGCTACCTGTAGCTGCTTCCGGCGGGGGAAGCCCTCACACCGGGAGGTCGGCGTCCGGATCGACGACGCGGTCGACGTCCGGCGGCATCTCCCAGTCGGTGAGCAGCTCCAGCAACTGCACGAGCATCCGACCGGTCGCCCCCCAGACGGTGTAGCCGCCGACGTGAAAGAAGTGGAGGCGGATCTCCCCGTAGTGGGGGTGATCGCGGCGCTCGGACTCGTAGTTCTCGCGGGCGGTCAGCTCCGAGACGGGGAGGATCGCGATCTCGGCGACCTCGTCGTCGCTGGGGACGTAGGTCCGGTCGGGCGCGGTGCCGACGAACGGGGTGACCGCGTACTCCGAGACGGTCCGGATGTCGTCGATGCGGCTGACGACGTCGACCTCCTCGGGGCGCAGACCGATCTCCTCGTTCGCCTCCCGAAGCGCCGTCGCGGTGAGATCGATGTCCTGTGATTCGACCCCGCCGCCCGGGAAGCTCATCTGTCCGGGGTGGCTCCCGAGGTGGTCGGCCCGCTTCGTGAAGAGGATATGCGGCGCGCCGCCGCGGTCGACGACCGGCGCCAGCACCGCGGCGCGTCGCTCGGCGTCCGTCACCTCGACGGGGGTGTACCGACGAACGCGCTCGAAGTCCATACCCGCTATCGTCGCCCGTCCGGCTTCAACCGTGCGGTCGCGTCAGACGCAGCGGTCGGCCGCCATCGACCCGAACACGTTCAGTCGTCGTCGGGGACTGCTCCGTTCGCGGCGTCCCGGGCGTCCGCCGTCGCAGCGGCGGCCACCTCGGCCGGCGACAGTGCGACCTCCTCCCACGGCGGCAGCCGCGTGTCCGGGCCCGGCGCCGCGATCGACGCGGCGTACGTGCGCACCTGATCGCGCTCGCCGCTCCGATCGTAGGAGAGCCCGTTGAACGCGGCGTCGGCCGCGTAGCGGTCGACGTACGACTCGGCGGCCGTGCGGTAGCCGTCCGGCAAGGCGTCGTAGTCGGGATCGACGCCGTGCTCCTCCGCCGCGCGCAACAGCGCCGCGCCGACCGACCGGCTCATGTCCGAGAGCCCGGTCGGGCCCGAGACCGCGCGGTGGTCGTGCTCGTAGCTGCCGAGATCGACCTGCGCGGCGCCGTCGACGCCGACCGCGTCGTAGGCGGCCGCGAGGGTGCCGACCTCGAGCCCCCACGTGCGCTGGACCGGCATCGCGGCGACGACGTCGTCGGTCGCGGCGAACTCGCCGGCGAGCGCGTAGCGGAACGCCGCCATGTACTCGAGGAACTCCGAGTCCGGGTGACCGTCGCGAAGCGCGCGCACCAGCGGGGTGTAGAACAGCCGGAAGAGGCGCCCGTACAGCTGCCCGTTCTCGACGCGGGCGTAGTACCCCTTCGAGAAGTCGAATCCGTTGGCCAGCGGGAACAGCAGCCGCCGGACGTACTCCCGCGAGTACGACTTCGTGTCGGCGTCGTGGACGACGACGTACTCCTCCTCAAGCGCCCGTCCCAGCGCCAGCCACACGTCCCGCCCCTTCCCGCGCTCGCCGTCGAGCCCGGCGTCCGCGAGCAGGTCCGCCACGCGCGGGCCGTCGCACCACAGCGTCTCCAGCGGGAGGTCGAAGTCGTCGAGCCACTCGCGGAAGGCGCCGACGCGGTCGGCGGGCGCGCGCAGCGGAACGATCACCCTCGCGGGGTCGAGCGCCGAAAGCTCCGAGAGCACGCGCTCGGCCGCGAGCCCGGCGTACTCGCGTTCGGTCATCGGCACGACGACCGCCGCACGGTCGGCCGGCGCGTCGGGCGCTCCCTCGCCGAACGCGTGGAGCGTGGCGACGCGCTCCTGCACGTATTCCATCGACGGATCACAGGACTGCGCGGCGAATAAAGCCCGGGATAGCGGGCGCACCGACGGGGAACGCGTCCCGTCGGGTCCGTGTTCTCCAGTCGGTCCGATCGCTCCCGCCGTGATCCGATTCGACCGCTGACGGAGGGAACGCGACAGCGCCGACCGGCGTATCGAAGAGAATTTCTCTTCGAAATTGCATACGAAGAGAGAATTCGGCAACATTCATTGTGTATGAACGACTACCACCGCGTGATGACGCGAACTCGAAGTGACGCGCTGTGGATCGCAGCGTTCGCCCTGCTCGTCGCGTTCGCGGTCCCCTGGTTCCTCTGGGGCGACGCGACGGTCGTCGCGGGGCTGCCGCTGTGGCTGTGGTGGCACGTCGGCTGGATGGCGCTGGCGAGCGTGGCGTTCGCGGCGTTCGCGCGCGGCGGCGCGTGGGACCGCGGCGTCGACGCGGAGGTGATCCGGCGTGGCTGACCTGGGCGTCTCGCTGGGCGTCGTCGTCGGCTACCTGCTGGTCGCGCTCGTGATCGGCGTGTTGGCGTACCGGCTCACCGACCGCACGGCCGAAGACTACTACCTCGCGTCCCGGTCGGTCGGGACGGTCGTGTTGCTGTTCACGACGTTCGCGACGCTGCTGTCGGCGTTCACCTTCTTCGGGGGACCGAACCTCGCGTTCTCGGCCGGCCCGGAGTGGATCCTCGTGATGGGGCTGATGGACGGCATCCTGTTCGCGCTGCTGTGGTACGCGATCGGGTACAAGCAGTGGCTCGTCGGGAGGGCGCACGGCTACGTGACGCTCGGGGAGATGTTGGGCGATCGGTTCGACTCAACCGCCCTCCGGGGACTCGTCGCCGGTGTGAGCCTCCTGTGGCTGTTCCCGTACGTGATGCTCCAACAGATCGGCGCCGGGCAGGCGCTCGTCGGACTGACCGACGGCGCGGTGCCGTACTGGGCCGGCGCGGCGCTGATCACGGTGTTCATGATCGCGTACGTCGGCCTGTCGGGACTGCGCGGGGTCGCGTGGACGGACACGCTGCAGGGCGTGTTCATGCTCGGCGTGATCTGGCTGGCGGTCGCGTGGATCGCCTCCGCCGCGGGCGGGATCTCGGCGCTGACGGCCGGGATGACCGACGCGGCGCCCGAGTTCGCCTCGCTGGGCGGCGGACTGTACTCGCCGCAGTGGATGATCGCGCAGGCGGTCGTCATCGCCTTCGGCGTCGCCGCGTTCCCGCAGGTGAACCAGCGGTTCTTCATGGCCGACCGCGTCGAGACGCTCAAGCGCTCGTTCGCGCTGTGGCCGGTGCTCGTCCTCCTGCTGTTCGTTCCGGCGTTCCTGCTCGGGTCGTGGGCCGTCGGGCTGGGAGTTCAGGTGCCCGACGGGAGCAACGTCCTCCCGATCCTGCTGAACGAGTACACGCCCGCGTGGTTCGCGGCGCTGGTGATCGCCGGCGCGCTGGCGGCGATGATGTCCTCCTCCGACTCGATGCTGCTGTCGGGGTCGTCGTACTTCACTCGCGACCTCTACCGGCCGCTCGTCGCGCCCGATGCGAGCGACGAGCGCGAGGGCTGGATCGGTCGCGTCGGAGTCGCCGTCTTCGCGAGCTCGACGTTCCTCGCGTCGCTGCTCGTCGGCGGCGGCGGCGGGCTCGACGTGCTCGTCACGCTCGGCGATACCGCATTCGGCGGGTACGCGCAGCTCACGATCCCGCTGATACTGGCGCTGTACTGGGGCGGGACGACCGAGTGGGGAATGATCGGGGGCGTCGCGAGCGCGGAGGCCGCGTACCTCGCGCACGTGTTCCTTCCGCTGCCGGCGACGTATCTCACGTGGGACTTCGCGCTGTGGTGCATGCTGCTGTCGCTGGTCGCGACGGTCGCGGTGTCGACGGTGACCGCGAGCGCGCCCGCGGAGAACGCCGAGAAGTTCGGCGTCGGCGCCGACTGAACCGCGCCACGGCACGCTTTTCCCGCCACCCGACCACCACCCGAGCATGCAGACGCACGTCGTCCCGGTCGGCTTCGACTACGACCGGCTCATCGCGCCGCTGGTCCGCGACCAGTTCGACGTGGACCGGGTCGTGCTGCTCGAGGGAGCCGTCGGGAGCGAGGCCAACGTCGAGTACTCCCGGAACCTCTCGCAGAAGCTGGAGACGGACTTCCGGAACCTGCTCGGGGCGGAAACCGAGCGCGTCGAGATCGCCGACGTGTACGACTACGACGCCGCCTTCGAGCAGGCGTACGACCTCATCAACGAGGAGCTCGACGCCGGCCGGGAAGTGTGGGTGAACGTCTCCTCGATGCCCCGGCCCGTCTCGTTCGCGTTCGCCACCGCCGCCCACTCGGTGACGCTGGAGCGGCAGGCCGACCGCGATCGCATCCACACCTACTACACGGCGCCCGAGAAGTACCTCGAGACCGAGCTGGCCGAGGAGCTTCGGACAGACCGCGACCTCCTGCGGGACCTGCTCGACGGCGTCGGCGACGACGCGGACGTCGATTCCGCCGGCGGGGGTTCCGCCGGCGGCGCGAGCGCGACCGACGGCGACGGCGCCGAATCGGTCGCCGGCGTCGACGCCGACCGCATCCGCGAGCGGCTCTCGACGGCGACGGACCTGCTCGCCGAGTTCGACGAGCGCGGGACGACGATCGGCGCCAAGGAGGTCGACGGCAAACACATCATCGAGCTCCCGGTCGCCTCCTTCTCCAACGTGAAGCCGTTCGAGGAGGTGATCCTCTACAAGCTCGGCGAGGACGGCGAGTTCGAGTCGGTGAGCGAACTGGCGAAGGCGCTCGCGGCCGAGCTGAACGAGGAGTACACCGACTCGTTCCGGTCGAAGGTCATCTACAACGTCGACCGGCTCGGCCCGGGCGGGAAGGGGTACGTCGAGCAGGAGTCACACGGAAAGTCTCACCGGACGCGCCTCTCGCGCATCGGCGAGCTGTGGGTTCGCGCACACGCGGCGGACGCCGCCTCCGATTACGACCGGTAGGCTCCGACGACTGGGCCCGCGAGAACCCCGGCCGTGTGTACTTCTTCGCCCTCCACCTCCTCAGAACTCGAACCCCCGCGGGGCGGCCGACGGGGCCAGCGGCGTCGCCGGCAGGCGCTCGGGCACGTCGGGATCGTTGAACGCGCCGGGGGCCACGTCGTTCGGGCCGTCGGGGTAGAACACCGACGCCAGCGCGTGCAGTTGGTCGCGACCGACGCCCAGCTCGAACTGCCCGCCGCCGTACAGCGTCACGTCGCGCTCTCGGGCCCACTCGAGCGTGTCCGACAGCGACTCCAGCGTCCCGAACCGCGAGGGTTTGACGTTGAGCCACTCGGGCTCCCACGGGAGGTCCTCGACGCTCGCGACGCCCGTGATCGGGTAGTCCCACGAGACGCGGTGCTCATGGCCCTCGAAGACGTGCCGGGTCTCGTCGGTGATCGCCGGGTCCTCGATCACCGCGTTCGGGAACGACTCCAGCACCCGCTCGTAGAACTCGGCGTCGGGATCCTGGTCGACCTCGGTCCCCTCGTACAGTCCCTTCAGGTCGAGCACGCGCACCTGCTCGGTCGGGAGATCCGCCACTACCTCGTCGGTCCAGTCGTCGGTGGGGTCGAGCTTGAACCCGATGCCGGGGACGCGCTCGGCGATGGCAGTCACGCGGTCCGCGCTCGGCGGGTCGCCCAGTCGCGTCGAGGCCGCGAACGAGACGGGGGCGCGCTCGCGTCCGAGGATGCTCGCGAGGTCGGTGTCGGACTGTCGCAGCGCCAGGTCCATCGCGGCCGACTCGACCGCCCAACGGCGGTACGGATAGGCAGTCTTCTGCTCGGGTTCGCCCGTCGGGAACAGGTCGACGTCGTCGAGGCGGTTCGAGAACTCCCGGAACGTCCAGTCGCCGGCGAACGCGTCCGCGAAGTCCACGCCCTCGGCGGTCGTCCGCGGGTCGCGCTCGGGGTGGGCGAACAGCGCGTCGTGGTCGGGGGCGTCGTAGGTCACGTCCTCGCCGCGGCCGAGCTCGCCGTCGCCGCGCAGCCTGAACGTCGTGCTCACGCGCTCGAATCCGGAGGAGGTGTCGCGGGCGCGTCGCCGGAGCGCCACCGACTCGATCGTCAGCGGGAGGTCGGCGATCGCGCGGTAGAGGGTGGGTGTGCTCACGGTCGACTGTGTCTCCCCCGCGGGAGATAGTCCTTGCCCGTCCGTGGGCTCCCGGTATCAGGACCGGAGCGCGCCGGCTTCGAGCAGCTTCACCCGCGTCGCCAGCACGAGGAACGTCGCCGTGAGCGTGAGGACGACCGCGCCGGCGGCGGCGATCTCGTGGGTCGGCGACGGGTGGGTAAACCCGATCCCCGACTCGCGGAGCGCCTGTCCGGGCATGAGCGTGTGGTGCGGCGTCCCGGCGATCGGGAGGAAGTAGTCGACCACGTCGTTGAGGCCGTACCACGCGACGGCGACGGCGACCGCCCGGACGGGGAATCCGGAGATCCGATACAGGAGGAACCCCTCGACGGTCATCGCGAGATGCGAGAACAGGAGGAACAGATACATCGGGAGGGGGTTGGCGGCCGTGAAGCCGTCGGCGAACGCAAGGAGCACGAACGGCGTCCACAGCCCCAGCTTCCAGCAGCCGAAGAAGGCCAGCGCGTTCACGTACTCGTTCGGCCGCCCGAGCGTCCACAGGCCGAGCGCGAGCGCGATGAACAGCGTCGCGACCGGCGAGTCGGGGACGAACGCCCACATGCTTGTCGGTGTGCCGCCGAGCTGCCAGGTGATCAGTGGATCCGATAACGGTAGCGGGTGCAGGCCGTAGTACCAGAAGCCGAAGGCGGTACCGACGAGGTTGATCGCGACGATGAGCGCCGCGAACCGAAGGCCGAGATTCTCGACCGCGCGGGGGAGCGGCGCGACGTACCACGGGAGGTCGGGACGTTCGGGGAGGCCGTCGGTTGCGGTCAGGTCGGCGAGGAGGCTCATTCGGGTGTGGCGAGGGTGGCGCGTCGGCGGCTTAGCCGTGGCGGTGCGCGACGGCGCGGTTCCCGGCGGCGACGCGGCCGGTCCGTAGCGGTTCCACGGCGGCGACGCGTGGCCGCCGCGTCGACGACGCGGAAGCGGAACCGGAACCACTCCCGATTAAGCCGGCGGCGGCCGAAGTCGCGTCAAGACCGTGGCCGACGACACCGAGGCGCGACGGACGCGCAACCCCGTCCCGGAGGCGCTCGCCGAGTTCTACCTCACGACGCCCGTCACGCTCGGGCTGCTCCTCGTCGTCAACGCGCTCGCCTTCCTCGTCGGCGTGCGCTACTACGTGGAGACGATGCCCGCGGTGGCGACGTACCTGTGGCCGCTGTACGGCGACTCGCCCACGGCGATCGCGCTCGGGACGCTCGTGCTCGCGGCGCTGGTTCCGTTCGCTGGGTACCGACTATCGTCGGTGCCGCGATCGACGCTGTTGTCGGTGCTGTCGACGCTGGCGGTCGTCTGGCTGGTCAAGACGGGACTGTGGACGTTTCTCGCGCTCAACGTCCCGTTCGTCCGGCCCGACCTCCCGACGGACCTGTACGTCGGCTTCGACGCCGACTCGCTGTGGGCGTACTGGGGGATCCTCGCCACGCACGCCGCCTTCCTCGCCGAGGCGCTGTTGATCGCCCGCGTCGGGCGCACCTCGCGGCCGATCCTGGGCGGCGTCGCGGTGCTGGCGCTCGCGAACGACCTCTTCGACTACGGCTACCTTCTGGGACTCCCGCTCGCGAACCACCCGCCCGTCCGGTACGACCCCGGCTGGACGCTCGCGCTCGGGAGCCTCGCCGCGACGTTCGTGGCGGTCGCGGTTGCAGCCGCCGTCCTGCCGTCGGGCGATGGCGACGACCGGCGACGCGGTGCTTAAATACGCCCGGCAGTTACCTCACGTGTATGGACTCCGCGGTACTGCTTGATCTCCTCGGAAACGAGAACCGCCGGCGCATTCTCCGGCTGCTCTCGCACAAGCCGTGTTACGTCACCGAGATCAGCGAGTACCTCGGCGTGTCGCCGAAGGCGGTCATCGATCACCTGCGGAAACTGGAGGACGCGGGCCTCATCGAGAGCCACACCGACGATCGACGGCGGAAGTACTTCCACATCGCTCGGGACGTGCGTCTAGAGGTGAACGTCTCCCGGCACGGGTTCGGCACGAAGTCCGCGTACCCCGCGAACCCGAGCCTCGACATCCAGGGTAGCTGTCCGCACATGCACATCGATCTCGAGCTTCGATCGGCCGACAGCGAACCGGACGACGACGGCGACGCTGACGCGGCCGCCGACGCCGGCGACGACGACCGCGAGGAACTGGCGGCGCTGGCCGCCGAGTTCGACGAGCTACAGGATCTGGAGAACGAGCTCTCGCTCGCACAGCGGTGGGTTCACGGGCGAATGAGCGACCTCCTCGACAGGGTGAACGACCGACTCGGCGTCGACGCGGACTCCCGATTTTATGCGAAGCTTCTGGCCGCGGTCACATCGACCGACGGCTCACACCGTGCCGTCGTCGAGGAGGTGGACGCCGACCCGCAGGCCGTCGAGGACGGGCTGCGGCGGCTCGCGGATGCGGACCTGCTCTCGCGCGAATCCGGTCGCTGGCGACTCGCCGGGTGACCGTCGAGCAGTCCGCACAAGCGAGCCGGTCACGCTCCCCGGCGATCTCCGTTGGGTGCGTCACCAGAAGCGCGCGAACAGCCCGAGCAGCGCCGCCGGAACCACGAACGATGCAACCAGCGTGAGCGCCGCGACGACGACAAGAAATACGGCCCACTCGCCGAGCGCCCGGACCCGACCGAGGGACAGCAGACGGAGGCCAGCGACGACGACGACGACCGCGAGCGCCGCGGCGATAAGTAGTCCGTAGAGGACGGCGCCGACGTCGGGGCTACTCGACGGATCGAACAGTCCGATCCCGTTCACGGCTGTCACGGCCACGAGGAGCACTGCGAGCCCGTAGCTGTCGACGGCGACGACGTAGACTGCGAGCGGCCACGGGTTGGTTACGGAATCAACGGGAGAACCCGAGAGCGATGCCGCCGCCGAGAGAAATCCCGATCGGACGCTCGGCAGCACCGCGAGCAACGGCATCGAGGCGAGCGCGACCGCGATCGCCCCGATCGCCAGCACGAGGGACACGATCAGGAGCACGACGAGGAAGAGCACAGCCAGCCCGAGGAGCCCTCCCAACGCGTCGAGTTGCACGGTGTCGCCACCGACTCGGGGCGCGATCGTAGTTAGTCGGGAGCTATCGATCCCGGGAGCTACCGACGGGCAGTACCGCTCGCGAGCCGTCGTCCCGGAACCGGCCCCGAACGTCGCCAGCGCTCAGACGTCCCGCGTCAACCCGTCGCGGAGGTCGCGCCCGAAGTACACGCCCGCGACCGACAGGAGGACGCCGACCGTGACGCCGACGCCCGCGACCGGGAGGCCGTAGTCGGCGAGCAGGCTCGTCCCGACGACGAGCGTTCCGGTCGTCAACGTCCCGAGCAGGAACGCGCCGCCGGCCGCGAGCGCGCCCGCGACGGCGGTCTCGAGATACGCCCGGCGCGAGCGACCCAGCCCGAGGACGAACGCGGCGGCGAACAGCCCGAGATACCGCGCGAGCCCGCCGACCAGCGGCACCGCGGAGCCCGCGATCAGTCCGGTGAGGAGCACGGCGAACGTGAGGAGGAACCCCTTCGCCGAGAACGGCGTCCGTCCCAGCAGCGCCCGCGAGTCCCCGTCGGCGCTCTCGGCCTCGCTGTCCCCGCCGGACGAGCTCGCCGCCGGGTCCGCGGACGGGTCGCCGGCGCCGTCGCGCTCGGCGAGCTCCTGCAGTTCCTCCAGACTCTTCGACATGCCTCCACGTGGGCGGCGCTCGCTCATGGCTCTTGTGCCGGTTCCGGGCGGACGAGACCGCCCGACCCGGAGGAAAGACCGTGTCGATTCGACGCACGGCGCGCCCCCGGAACCTGCCACCTGAATCCGCCACCGGCGCCGCGGACGGGCAGGTTCAAGTTCGCCCCGACCGCTATCCTCGCGTATGACCCCGAGCCCCGGAGACCGCGTCCGCGTCGAACGCGCGGGCGTCACCGACGAGGGCGTGTTGATGCCGTCGAGCGACGAGGACCACCTCGTGCTCAAACTGACGGGCGGGTACAACGTCGGCGTCGACCGCGCCGACGCCGCCGTCGAGGTGCTGGAGCGCGGCGCCCGAACCGTCGACGCCGACGTCGACGACGAGGCGGACGCCTCCGAGGTCGCGTTCGACGACGACCTCCCGACGGTCGCGCTCATCTCCACCGGCGGCACCATCGCCTCCACCGTCGACTACCGCACCGGCGCCGTCACCGCTCGCTTCGACGCCGAGGACGTCCTCCGCGCCGTGCCGGATCTGGCGGGCCGGGCGAACTACCGCGGCCGCGTCGTCGCCAACATCCTCTCGGAGAACATGAACCCCGAGATCTGGACCGATCTCGCCGAGGCGGTCCGCGAGGAGATCGAGGCCGGCGCCGACGGCGTCGTCGTCATGCACGGCACCGACACGATGCAGTACTCCGCGTCGGCGCTGTCGTTCATGCTCGACACGCCGGTTCCGGTCGTGTTCACCGGCAGCCAGCGCTCGGCCGACCGCCCCTCCTCGGACAACGTGATGAACGCCGTCTGCGCCGTCGAGGCTGCCAAATCCGATTGCGCGGAGGTGATGGTCTGCATGCACGGAACCCCATCCGACGACTACTGCGCGCTCCATCGCGGGACGCGCGTGCGCAAGAACCACACCTCCCGCCGGGACGCCTTCGAGACCGTCGGCGCCGAGCCGCTGGGACGCGTCGACTACGATCCCCACGAGGACCGCGTCGACGTGTCCTACCGCGACGGGAGGGCGTACGCCCGACGCGGCGACGCCGACCTCGCGCTCGCGTCCGACCTCGCCGAGGACGTGGAACTCGTGAAGTTCACGCCCGGAATGGACCCCGCGGCGCTCGACTACCTCGACGGGAAGTCCGGCGTCGTGATCGAGGGGACGGGCCTCGGGCACGTTCACACCGACCTCATCCCGCGGTTCGAGGAACTCGTCGACGACGGCACCACGGTCGCGATGACGAGTCAGTGTCTGGAGGGGCGAGTCTGTGACCGCGTGTACGACACCGGCCGCGACCTGCTCGACGCCGGCGTCGTCGAGACCGGCGACACCCTCCCGGGCACGGCGAAGGTGAAGCTGATGTGGGCGCTCGCGAACGTCGCCGACCCCGAGGACGCGATGGGCCGCGATCTGGCGGGCGAGCTGACCGAGGAGTCGAAACCGTGGGTATGACCGGACGGGAGCTCGCCCGCGACGACCCCGACCACGAGTTCGCGATCCGGCAGGCCCGCGAGTCGGACGTCGAACACGTCGTCAGCTTCACGCAGGACACGTGGGGGGACAGACACGGCGATTACCTCCCGGACGTGTTCGACGAGATGGTCGACACCGACGGGCCGCGACAGCGCACGCTCGTCGTCGACGTGGACGACGGCGCCGACGTGGCGGGCGTGCTCCAGTGCGTCATGCTCTCGGACACCGAGGCGTGGGCGCAGGCGATGCGCGTCAACCCCGACTACCGCGGCCGGAACCTCTCGCCGGAGCTGTCCAGGGCGGCGTTCGGTTGGGCGCGCGACCGCGGGGCGGTCGTCTGCCGGAACATGGTGTTCTCGTGGAACGTCGCCGGGCTGGGGCAGTCGCGCTCGGTCGGCTTCGATCCGGCGACGGAGTTCCGCTGGCTCCAGCCGGAGCCGGACGCGGACGCCGAGCCCGCCCTCGACGTGGTCGCCGACACCGACGCCGCGTGGGCGTACTGGAGTCGCAGCGACGCGCGCGAGCACCTCCGGGGGCTCGCGATGGACGACGAGGAGTCGTGGGCCTGCTCGGAGCTGACGCGCGCGGACCTCCGGGACGCCGCCGATCGGGACGGCCTGTTCGCCGTCGTCGACGGCGGCACCCGTGCGATGTCGGCGCTGGCGTACACGTACGAGCGCGAGAACGAGGAGGGCGTCGAGGAGACGTGGGGCGTCTATCACGTCGCCGCGTGGGACGACACCGAGGCGCTGGACGCACTGACGGACGCGGTCGCGCGCGACGCCGCCGACCGCGGCATCGACGCGACCCGGATCCTGATCCCCGAGGGCGTCCGCTGGGTGTCCGACGCCGCCGCGACGCGCACGCCCGTCTCCGACGAGCCGGACTTCGTGCTCGCGGCGGACCTCACCGACGACTCGCTGTACTGACGCCCCGTCACGACCGAACCACTTTTTCTCCCGGATTCGGTTCCCACAAGCGTGCTCCCCGCGGACCCCCTCCAGCAGTCCGTCGCGGCGCTCGTCCCGCTGTTCGGGTCGCTCCCGGACGGCTCCGGGCTGGCACGGACGCTCCTGCTTCGGCTCGTGCCGACCGCCTGCGTTGCCGGCCTCGTCGGCTGGGACGCCGGGCTCCGCAGCGACAACCCCCGCGCGTGGCCGACAGCCGCGGTCCTCGTCGGCGTCGTCAGCACGACCGCGCTGGTCGTCCTCGCCGCGCTGTACCTCGTCGCCGGCCGCGATCATCCGGTACCCGACGCCGCCGAACGGTACGGGAGCGGCCGGCGCGACGAGTGAGTGCGGGAGGAGACGCGAGGAACGGTGCCGCAGGGGTTATGCCCTCCGGGGCGGTGTTCGCCGACATGGACCTCTCAGTCGCGGCCGCGGCGACGGTGCCGCTCCAGTTCGGCCTGATCGACCCCGGGATCTTCGGCCTGCTGAACGTGATCGTCGCCGTCGTCGTCGGCTACTTCACCTACCAAGACGCGAAGGCCCGCAAGACCGACTCGCCGAAGCTGTGGGCCGGCGCGTTGGCGCTGGCGTCGTTGCTGTTGAACCTCATCGGGTTCCTCGTCGCGTTCGCGGTGTACTACTTCGTCGTGATCCGCGACTGATCCGCGACTGGGAGCCGACGGGACTTTGTCGGATGCGTCGCAACGCCGGGGTATGGTCCCCCTCCCACTGTTCGGAGTCCCCGGCGGAATCGAGTTGTTGATCGTCGCGTTCATTCTCCTCCTGATCTTCTCGCTGCTCCTTCCGGTCGGGATGGCCTACTGGGTGTATCAGGACGCCAAGGGCCGCCGGGGAACCGACGAGACGCTGTGGGCGCTGGCGACGGTCATCGCGGGGCTGTTCGTCTCCGTCCTCGGCGCCGGCGCGGTCGTGCTGCTGTACGTCCTCATCGGGCGCGAATAGGCGGCCAACTCGGGCGACTTCGGGCCCGTCTCAGACCTGTACGACCCACGCCCGGTAGTCGTCGGGCTGATCGTACACCTCCGCGAACGCGCGGTCGAGGAAGCCCGCGAGGCGGTTCGCGTCCGACCGCGCCGAGATCCGGACGTTCGTCCCCTCGGCGTCCTCGGGCGTCTCCTGCTCGTCGATCCGGAACTCGGGGTACTCGTCGAGCAGGTCGTGCAGGCGCGCCAGCTCCTCGTCGGTGCAGTCGAGGTTGAACGTCTTCTCGGCGAACTGGATCCACGGCGGGGGCGCCTCGCCGTCCGCCGGTTCCTCGGCCTCGTCCTCCCCGCCGCCGGAGTCCCCGAACTGGATCCCCTCGCTGGGGGGCTCCACCTCGACCGTGAGGAAGGCGCTGCCGCGCTCGCGGTGGGCCGTGACGGCGTCGGCGAACAGCCTCCGCCGGTCGGCCGACGTGTCGGCGTCGAATCGGGTCATGCCCGTTCGTACGACGAACCGGCGTAAAAACCGGGCGCTCCCGTCCCGTCCCGCCGTCGAGACGCCGACCGCCGGTCGGCCGCGGACTGTCGCGGGTCGCCGCGGGGCCCGACCCCGCGAACCGCGCCGGATTCAGCACGCCTTTCACCGTGGCCCCGGAGCGTGCAGATATGGCAGACCACCGAATCCTGCTGCTCGGTCCGCCGGGCGCCGGCAAGGGTACCCAGGCGACGCGACTCGCCGACGAGTACGACCTCGACCACATCACCACCGGCGACGCGCTCCGCCAGAACAAGGACATGGAGACGGAGTACGGCACGCCCGGCGAGTTCATGGACGCCGGCGAGCTCGTGCCCGACCCCGTGGTCAACGAGATCGTCGTCGCCGCCCTGGAGAACGCCGACGGCTTCGTGCTCGACGGCTACCCGCGCAACCTCGATCAGGCGGAGTTCCTGAGCGAGGAGACCGACCTCGATCACGTCGTCTTCCTCGACGTCCCCGAGGACGAGCTGGTCGACCGGCTCACCGGTCGCCGGGTCTGCGACGACTGCGGCGCCAACTACCACGTCGAGTTCGACCAGCCCGAGGAGGAAGGGGTCTGTGACGACTGCGGCGGCGAGCTGATCCAGCGCGAGGACGACACCGAGGACACCGTCCGCGAGCGTCTGCGCGTCTACCGGGAGAACACCGAGCCCGTCGTCGAACACTACCGCGACGAGGGCGTGCTCGTCGAGGTGTCCGGCGAGGGGACCCCGGACGACGTGTTCGAGAACCTTCGCGACGTGGTCGAGAACTGATCGGGCGGGCGTCCTCGGAGGCGACCGCGACCGGACCGTCGGCGGCGCGCCGAGAGTACAACCTTCTTACGTGGCTGTCGCTTAGCGGGTGCCAATGGCACGAATCGAGAAGCGCACTCGGGAACTCGCCTCCGAGTCCGAGATGCGCGAGGCGATCGAACTCGTCCTCGAACGCGCGGAGGACGGCGAGATCCAGTGGGTCGACGTGCGCGAGGACCTCACCAGCGGACAGTGGGGCCGGCTCATCGAGCGCGGGCTCCTCGAGGACGGCGAGGCGGGCTTCGCGCTCGCCGACCGCGACGCGATCGAGGCCGGACTCGAATCGCCCGACGACGACGGCGCGAGCGGCGGAAGCAGCGTCGAGATCCCCGACTCCGAGGGGGCGTCCTGGAGCATCTACGACAAGGGCGCGGCCGTCGTGACGCTGTTGTTCTTCGTCGGCTACTCGTACGGACCGGTTCGCAGCGTCGTCGGCGAGGCGATGGACGTGGTGCTCGGTCCGCTGCAGGACCTGTTACCGCTGTATGCGGTTATCATGATCATCGCGACGCTCACCGGCCTGTACTCCACGCTCCTGCGCGCGAACCTGATGGACATGGACCGGATGGCCGCCTATCAACAGCGGATGAAGGACATCCAGGAGCGACGCAAGGAGGCGAAGGAGCGCGGCGACGAGGCCGCCATGGACGCCATTCAGGAGGAGCAGATGGAGGCGATGGGCGACCAGCTCGGCATGTTCAAGGAGCAGTTCCGCCCGATGGTGTGGATCATGGTGCTGACCATCCCGGCGTTCCTGTGGATGTACTGGAAGATCGGCTTCCGCGGCGCCGAGGGACAGCCCGGCCTCGACCTCCAGCCGATCGTCCTCCCCATCGCGGGCGAGGTCGCGTGGACTGACACGCTGTTCATCATGCCCACCTGGATCATCTGGTACTTCCTGTGCTCGATGGCGTTCACCCAGATCATCCAGAAGGGGCTCAACATCTCGATGTCGCCGTCGACGTCGTAGTCGACGCGACCCCGCCCTCGCGGACGCCGTCGCTTTCTCGACCCCGCCCTCGACTCGCTACCGGGTCGCCGTCTTCCACTCCCTGAGCCCGACGACCGCGCCGCCGTGTTCCGTCGGGTCGGCGTCGGTCGCCGCCCACACGAACATCGGCGCCACGTCCTCCGGGGCCCTCCCGCCCTGATTCCCCGTGAGCGCCGTGTCGACCAGCCCGAGATCGAGCGTCATCGCCGTCGCGTCGAGGTCGGCGTGCGTCTGCCGAACGACCGCCTCGGCGCCGGCCTTCGAGACGGCGTACGCGCCCATCCCCGGCTTCGCGTCGCGTGCGATCGACCCCGAGGGGACGAGGACTCGCGCGTCGTCGGTCAGGTACGGGACGGCCTCCCGAACCGTCGCGAACACGCCGCGGACGTTCGTTCGGAGCGTGTCGTCGAACCGGCTGTACGGCTCGCCGTCGAGGGGCATCTCGCCGGGCGCGCCGTGATTGACGCCGGCGTTGGCGACGACGGTGTCGACCCCGTCGCGTTCGCCCGCGCGGTCGGCGTGCTCCATGAGGCGTTCGAGGTCGAACTCGTCGCGCACGTCCGCCCGGAGGCCCGAGGCCCCGCCCGTGCGTGAGAGCGCATCGACCGTCTCGTCGACTGCGTCTCCGTCGCGCGAGCAGACGACGACGTGGGCGCCGGCCTCGACGAACGCCGAGGCGACGGCGCCTCCGACGCCGCGCGTTCCGCCGGTGACGACCGCGGTGGTTCCGTCCATGGGATCGCCACGGGCCGGCGGGAGGTAGTGGTTGCGGGCCGCGGTCGCATCCGCAACGGCCGCCAGCGTTCGCCGGAGTCGCCGAGCGCGGTGTCGTCCGTGCGCCCATATTTATACACCTCCCCGCCGTAACACGGTTAATGCGCGAATCCCGTGATCGCTCCTCGCTCTCGGGCGAGGACGTGGTCGTGATAGGCGGCGGCTTCGGCGGGCTCTCGACGGCCTGCTACCTGGCGGACGCCGGCGCCGACGTGACTCTCGTGGAGAAAAACGAGCAGCTCGGCGGCCGTGCCGCCGTGCTGGAGGAAGACGGCTTTCGCTTCGACATGGGCCCGTCGTGGTACCTGATGCCCGACGTGTTCGAGACGTTCTTCGGCCACTTCGGCCGGGAGCCGTCGGAGTACTACTCGCTGTCGCGGCTCGACCCGCACTACCGGATCTTCTTCAAGGACGGCGACCAGGTGGACTTGGTCCCCGATCTGGAGACGAACCGCGAGACGTTCGAGTCGTACGAGGCTGGCGCGGGCGACGCCTTCGACGACTACCTCCGCAAGTCCGAGCGCAACTACGAGATCGGGATGGAGCACTTCGTGTACGAGCACCGCGACGACCTCGCGGACTTCGTCGACCTCGACGTGCTGCGCTACTCGTGGGGGCTGTCGCTGATCGGGACGATGCAGGACCACGTCGAGGGGTACTTCGACAACCCGAAGCTCCAGCAGATCATGCAGTACACGCTGGTGTTCCTCGGGGGGTCGCCGCACAACACGCCGGCGCTGTACAACCTCATGAGTCACGTCGACTTCAACCTCGGCGTCTACTACCCCGACGGCGGCCTCGGCGCCGTCGTCGACGGCATCGTCGAACTGGGCGCGGAGTTGGGCGTCGACTACGTGACGAACGCGCCCGTCACCGCGATCAAGGGCCAGCGCGGCGGGTTCAAGGTGGAGACGACGACGGCCGATCCCGGGGACGGGATCGGTACGACCGCCGCGGCGGACGGCGGCGCGTCGGCCGAGGCCGCGATCACCGCCGGGTCCGGCGAGAGCTATTTCCCCGATCTGGTCGTCAGCGACGCCGACTACGCCCACACCGAGCAGGAACTGCTCGCGCCGCGCAAGCGCCAGTACGACGCCGACTACTGGGAGTCCCGGACGTACGCGCCCTCCGCGTACCTCCTGTACATGGGCGTCGAGGGCGACGTGGACGAACTCGCCCACCACACGCTCGTGTTGCCGACCGACTGGGAGGGGCACTTCGAGCAGATCTTCGAGGATCCCGCTTGGCCCGACGACCCCGCCTACTACCTCTGTGTGCCCTCGAAGACCGACGACACCGTCGCGCCGGAGGGCCACTCGAACCTGTTCGTCCTCGTCCCGATCGCGGCGGGACTGGAGGACACGCCGGAACTCCGGAGCCGATACCGGAGCCTCGTGCTCGAGGACATCGCCGAGAACACCGGCGTCGACCTGCGCGACCGCATCGTCTTCGAGGAGGAGTTCTGCGTCGACGACTTCGCTGGCCGGTACAACTCGATGAAGGGGTCGGCGTTGGGGCTCGCGCACACGCTTCGCCAGACTGCGCCGTTCCGGCCCGGTCACGAGTCGTCGGAGGTGGACGGCCTGTACTTCACCGGGTCGACGACGACACCCGGGATCGGAGTTCCCATGTGTCTCATCTCCGGGCTGCTCACCGCCGAGACGATGGCAGAGTCGTCCTGAACGCGAGTATGCCGGCCGCCACCGACCCGACCGACCCCGCCGACGCCGATGCGACCGACTCCGTCGACGGCGACCCGGTCGACCGCGCCGGCGCCGCCGGCAGCGCTCGCTACCTGCTGAAGCTCTCGCGCCCGCGCTTCTGGCTGTATCTCGCGGGGCCGATCGTCGTCGGCGTCGCCTTCGGTGCGACGAGCGTGTCGGGGCTGTTCGCCCCGGAGAACTTCCTGTTGTTCGGCTACTTCCTGCTCCCGGCGAACCTGTTCCTCTACGGCGTCAACGACGTGTTCGACCGCGACGTCGACGAGGACAACCCGAAGAAGGACGGCCGGGAGGTGCGCTACGCGGGCGACCGGCTCGTCCCCGCGGTCGTCGTCGCGTCGCTGGCGCTGGGCGCGGGGACGTTCGCGATCACGCCGCGGGTGGCGTGGCCGTTCCTCGTCGGCTTCTTCCTGCTCGGCGCGCAGTACTCGGCGCCGCCCCTGCGGTTCAAGACCACGCCGCTGCTGGACTCCGTCTCGAACGGGCTGTACGTCCTCCCCGGCGCCGCCGCGTACGCGCTGGTCGCCGGCACCGCCCCGCCGCTCGCGGCGCTCGCGGGCGCGTGGCTGTGGGCGATGGGGATGCACACCTTCTCCGCGATCCCCGACATCGATCCGGACCGCGCGGCGGGTATCCGGACGACCGCGACCGCGCTCGGCGAGTCGCGGGCGCTCGCGTACTGCGCGGGCTGTTGGCTCGCCGCCGCGGGCGCGTTCGCGGCGGTCGACCCGCGGATCGGCGCCGTGTTGCTCGCGTACCCGGCCCTCGCGGGGGTCGTCCGGGTCGCGGGCGTCGCGGTCGACCGCGCGTACTGGTGGTTCCCGGCGATCAACACCGCCGTCGGCGCCGTGCTCACGATGGGCGCGCTCACCCGGATCGTCCCCCCGGAGGCGGTGTTGCCGTGAGCCCGGAGACCCGCCCGGGGCGGCTAACCGAGCTCCGCGAGGCGATTCCGGCGGACCGCCGGGAGGCGGAGGCCACCCTCGACGCGCTCGTGCGCGAGAACCGCTTCACCATCTCGGTCGTGTTCCCCGTCGTGGGTGCGGTGTTGCTCGTCGCCAGCGCGGAGGGCGTGTTCGCCGGGACGCCGCTCGCACCGCTGGCGTTCAACGGCGGCATGATCCTGCTGGGAACGCTCGTGATGCGTTCGCCGCTGGTCGTCGGGCTCGCGCCGCTCGTGGGACGGCGGGAGCTGGCTGGGATCGGGCTGCTGTCGGCGTACGCGTACGCCATCGAGTACGTCGGGATCGCGACCGGGTGGCCCTACGGCGAGTTCGAGTACCTCGTCGCGCTCGGGCCGGAACTGGGCGGCGTCCCCCTGGGGCTGCCGGTCTTCTTCCTCCCGCTCGTGGCCAACGCCTACCTCCTCTGTCTGCTCCTGCTGGGCGACCGCGCCGAGCGCGCGGCGGTGCGGTTGCTGGCGGTGATCGCGCTCGTGCTCGTCATGGACGTGGTGCTGGACCCGGGTGCCGTCGCGCTCGGCTTCTGGGTGTACGAGGGCGTCGCCGACGCCGGCGCACTCGGCGTGCTCTCGGGGGCTGGCTTCTACGGCGTCCCCCTGTCGAACTACGCCGGCTGGGTCGTCTCCGCGACCGTCGCCGTCGTCGTGCTCGACGCCGCCCTCGACCGCGCGGCGCTGCGCGAGCGACTCGCCGACTGCGAGTTCATGCTCGACGACATGGTGAGCTTCGTGCTGCTGTGGGGCGGGGTGAACATCTGGTTCTGGAACCCCGTCGCCGCCGCGGTCGCGGTCGGCATCGGCGTCGGACTGGTCCGGGCGGATCGGTTCGACGCGTCGCTGTTGGGGCAGGCGTTCTGAGGAGCGAGCTGTTCGTGAACCGGCTCTGCGGGCCCGACCGTCAGCGCGCGGGGACGCGGTCCGCGTGGCCGGCGCCCGAGCGGTTCGGCTCGCTGTCGCCGTACGGAACGCAGGAGACGCGGCGGAACACGGTCTCGGGGTCCTTACACCGGAACCACGCCCAGCGGGTCTCGACGAACAGCTTGAGCTTGCGGTACGTGCTCAGCTCCGGCGTCTCGGTGAGCGTGTCGAAGCCGCGCTCGCGGATGAGCGCGTGGTGCTCGGCGTACAACACCGCCGCCAGTAACACGGCGAACTGGCAGTCCTCGGGGAGGTACTTGATCCCCGCGACCCCCTGCTTGTACAGCGACTCCGCGCGGCGCAGTTCGTGGCGCATCGCCGCCTCGACGTTCTCGTCGAACTCGAAGCGCTTGAGCTGTGCCTCGGTAACGCCGTACTCGCGCAGGGTCTCCTGCGGGAGATACACCCGGTCCAGCTCGACGATGTCCTCGCGCACGTCGCGCAGGAAGTTCGACAACTGGAACGCGTCGCCCAGCGCCGTCGCGTGGGGGAGGGCCGCGTCGGGATCGTCGGGATCCATCACCGCCGTCATCATTCGACCCACCGCCGAGGCGGAGCCGTCCATGTACGCCTCGAGGTCCTCGTACGCCTCGTAGCGCTCGGTGTCGATGTCCGAGCGCATCGCCTCGATGAACGTCTCGACGTCCTCGTCGGCGATGCCGTGCTCGTCGCACAGTTCGGCGAACGCCGAGAGGACGGCGTCGTCGGTCTCCTCGCGGCCGAGCGCGGCATCGCGGAGGCGATCCAGTTCCCTGCGCTGTTCGTCCGGCGGGGCCGTCTCCTCGCCGTCGACGATCTCGTCGGCGACTCGGAAGAACGCGTACAGCACGTAGGTCGGCTCGCGCACCCGTTCGGGCAGCACCCGGGTCGCGAAGTGGAAGGTCTTCCCCGTGCGCTGTTGGATGCGCTTGCTCCGGGCGATCTGATCGTCGTCTACCATCGTCGCCCCGGCGCGGTCCCCGCGCTGGTAGCACTGTCCCGTCCTCGCATCTGAGTAGAACTTGTTACGACGGCCGACACCATAACAGTTGGTGCCGGTTCTGGCCTGCGGTTTTCGCTCCTGCGAGTGCCGCTATCGCAGGTGGATCCGGTCACCCGTAGAACGGGTCCGAGCAGTCGAACACGACGCCGTGTTGCGGACAGATGTACTCGCAGTGGCGGTGGACCATCGAGGCCCCGCAGTAGGGACACGGTCGCGTCCGTTTCACCGCCTCGTCGCCGTCGGTCATCGGTCGTGACTCGTGCTCCCACGACAAAGTGGTTCGGAAGCCCTGTCGGATCGGGTCGGAAGCCAGCGCCCGATGGCCGCACGCGTTTTACCCGTGGGAGCCGTTGCGTACTCGAATGGACGCCCGTCGCGCTCGCTCGTCCCGCCGCGTCGCGATCGCCTCCGAGGTCGCCGTCGCCGTCGCCTCGGGAGTCGCGGTCACGGCGGGCACGTTCCTCGTCGTCGGCTTCTCCCCCCGTTGGGTCGTCGTCGCGATCGCCCAGACCGTGTTGCTCGCGCTCCCCGACGCGGCGCTGGCGGCCGGGATTCAGGGGTTCGGGAGTACCGCCCAACCGCTGCTCGTCGCCGGGGCGGTCGGGCTCTCGGTGGCGGCGTTCGCTGGGCTCGCGGGGCTCGCCCGCCGGATCGGTCGGATCGGCGACAGGGAACGGGCGGAGGTCGTCTTCCTCGTCGGCACGCTCCAGGCGCTCGCGGCGTTCCTGCTGTCGGTCGCGCCGGTCGCGGCCCTCGTCGGGGGCGCGTTCGGCGCCGCGGTCGTGGGCCTCGCGGGAGAGCCCGCGACCGGAGCGGGCGGCGTGTCCCGGGCGCGCCGCGGCCTGTTGCGCTCGGCGGGCGTCGCGGCGGCGGCGGTGGGTCTCGCGGGCGCCGGGCCGCTTGCGCGGGCAGTCGGCGGGGCGGGGGGCGACTCCGGCAGGACGGAACCGGTCGATCCCGACCCGCTCGTCGAGCGACTGCTCGGGACGGCCGCCGAGCGATCGTTCGACCTCACGGGTGCGGAACCGCTGGTCTCGGAGTCGTTCTACGTCGTGGACAAGAACGCCGCGGACCCGCAGGTCGACCCCGAGAGCTGGTCGCTCCGGGTCACCGGCGCCGTCGAGGAAGAGATCGAAGTCGACCTCGGCGCGGTCGAGTCGCGGCCCGCCGAACATCGCTTCGTTACCCTCCGGTGCGTCGGCGACGAGGTCAATGGGCGGAAGGCGGACACCGCGGTGTGGACGGGCATCCCCGTCGCCGACCTGCTCGAGGAGGCCGGCGTTCGTCCCGACGGCTGCTGTGTCATGTTGCGCGCCGCGGACGATTACTACGAGGAGTTCCCGCTGTCCGCGCTGCGGGAGGGCCTGCTCGCGTACCGGATGAACGGGCGGCCGCTCCCGCGACAGCACGGCGAACCGGTTCGGGCGCTGATCCCGGGCCACTGGGGAGAGATCAACGTGAAGTGGCTCACCGAGATCGAGATCCTCGAGGAGGAGGCGACGGGCTACTGGGAGGAGCGCGGCTGGCACGGGACCGGCCCGGTCTCCACGGTGGCGAAGCTCCACCACGTGGAGACGGCCGACGGCGCGGTCTCCGTCGGCGGCCACGCGTACGCTGGCACCCGCGGCGTCTCGGCCGTCGAGGTGTCGACCGACGGCGGCGACACCTGGAGCGAGGCCGACCTCACCGAGCGCCTCCCGGGACCGACGCCCGCGGACGCGGACCCGAACGACCCCGACGCCGTCGGCGGCGCGGCCGCGGACGCTTGGCGCGGCTGGCGCTACGAGTACGAGGCCGACGAGGAACACGAGGTCGTCGTCCGCGCCGTCGAGGCCGACGGCACCGTCCAGCCGGCCGCCGAACGCGACCCGTACCCCCGCGGCGCCTCCGGCCGTGCGAGCCGGACGGTCCGTCCCTGAGCGGGTCTGCCGGTGGACCCGTCCGCTCGTGAGCCGCTCCGCCGATCGGAGCCGTTATTAACCGCAACCGGTGCGTTAGTAACATGGCCGACGTGACTACCGACGGGACCGAGCGTCGTCGGGCGACTCGGACCCGGCAGATCGGCGCCGCGAGCACGGCGGCGCTGGTGGCCGCGACCGCGTACGCGCTCGCGACCGGGCGGACGAAGCTGTTCGGGATCGCGTGGATCGCGTTCGCGGCGATGGCGCTCGCCGGGTGGGTCGGCGCGCGGACGGCCGACACCCACGCCGGGACGCTCGTGTGGGGATACGGGCTCGCCGCGGGCGCGATGATCACGAGCGCGGCCGTCTTCCTCCTCCCGCAGGCGATCGGCCAGCATCCCGCCTACGGCGGGTTCGGCGTCGCGCTCGGGCTGCTCGTCGGGTACGGCGCACACACGCTCGGCCACCGCCTCTCACACATGGATCTCCCGCTGGACCGCTCGCTGGCGGAGCTGACCGCCCACGCCGTGAGCGCCGGCGCGATCATCGGCATCATCTACGGCAACATGCCGGACCTGGGACTGCTGCTCGGGCTGTCGATCGTCTCGCACAAGGGACCGGCCGGCTACGCGGCCGTCCGCCGGTTCGCCGGTCGCGGCGGCGACTGGGCCGCGATCCTGCTGCCGGCCGCCGGCGTCGGCGTCGCCGCGATCGCCTCGTCGCTGATCGCGCTGCCCGCCTCGGGGGCGGTTCGCGGCGTCGTCTTCGGCTTCGCGACCGGCGTGTTCCTCCACGTGGCGATGGATTTCCTCCCGGAGTGTGAGATCGGCAGCGAGGTCCACGAGTCACTGAGCCACGAGGGCGACGCCCACACGCTGTTGGACCGCCTCCGCCTCCACGCCGTCGCGAGCACCGCGCTCGGCGGCCTGACGGTGTTCGTCGGGTGGCTGGTCGTCACCTAAAACGGGGACCACGCCGCGTTCGAGTTCGACGCCTCCGGCAGACCCTGAGAGGGTCAGTTCGACGAGGTGACTCGACGGACCTGCCGGGAGATGCCCGCGGCCGCGATCAGCAGCACCGCGAGGTTGAACGCGCCGTGAAACAGCGAGCGATACTCCGCGGTGACCCACTGGTTGATCGTCCGGGAGACGGCGCCGTAGAACTGAATACCCGCGACGAGCGCGAGCACGACGAGCGCGACGAGCACGAGGTAGTTGACGTACCTGACGATGTCCCGCGAGCGACCGCCGTCGCCGTCACCGGCCGGAGCGTCGCCCGCCCGGGCGTCCGAACCGGAGTCGGCGGCGTCCGCACTCGTCGGGGCGTCGCGGGTCGACGCGACTGGCTCGCTTCCGCTCGGTTCGGTCGTCGTGGTGTCGTCGGTGTCCTCGGTCATCGTCGGGTTCGCCTCCGTGCAAGCAGCGCGGCGCCGGCCAGCGCCACGACCGCGAGCGCCGGGCCGAACCCGGGCGTCGCCGTCGAGGTCTCGGTGCGGGCCGCCGCCTCGGTCATTCGCTCGTCCGATCCGTCGTCGCCGGCGAAGTCGCCGACCTCGAACTCCACCTCGCGGGTGGTCTCGTTGGCCGAGATGGTCTCGGTCGGGTCGAGGTTCGCCACCGAGCGGGCGGTGTCGACGAGCACGCCGTCGCGGTACACCGCGGCGTCGACGTAGTAGTTGTAGTCGCTGGGGACGGTCACCTCGGTCGTCGCGTCGGCGGTGCGGCCGGGGCCGATGTCGCCGACGGTCGTCGACTCGCGTGCGGCGACGAGGTTCGACTCCGCCTGCCGGAGGATGACCTCGACGCGCAGGTCGTCGCTCGCCGCCGCGCCGCCGTTCGTCAGCGACGCCGCGACCGCGAGGGTGGTGCGGTTCGCTTCATCGTCGACGGACGCGACCGACACCGACAGCGGCGGGACCGCCTCGCTCTCGGTGAAGCGGACCTCGGTGCCGAGCGCCTCCAACCCGGAGACGCGCGTCCGGTCGCGGTCGACGACCTGTCCGTCGCGGAAGACGACCGTCTCGACGACGTAGCCGCCCTCGCGGGGGACCTCGATCGTCGCGTTCACCGGGACGCTTCGGTCGCCGGTCAGTTCGTCCAACTCGACCGTCCGCTCGGTCGTCAGGAGGCCGGAATCGGCGTCGTACGCGCGAAACCGCACGGAGACGTTGTCCGTCGGGTTGCCGCGGTGGCCGATGCGGGTGTGCAGCGTCAGCGTCGCCGTCGCGCCGTCGACCTCTCCGGGGGCGATCGCCGGCGATTCGGCGATGCTGACGTGACCGGGGCGGACCGGACCGTCCGCGGCCGGGTCTGCGAGGACGCCGGGACCCGCGGCGACCCCGAGGAGGGCGACGAGCAGGACGGCGACCGCACCCGCGGTCAGCCGTCGTTCTCGTGACATGCGGCCGGCACTGCACAGGCGCGTGGTAAACCCTTTGTGCTCCGTGGATTCGCCCGCTGTCACGCCGTCGACAGGGTTATGCGCCGCGCGCTCGCGCCATTGCGCATGCTGTACGTTCTAGCGACGAACTCGGTGCGAACCAGCGACGTGTTGTGCGAGTATCTCCGCGACCGGCTCGCACCCGGCGACGCGGTCCACGCGATCAACTCTCAGCACGGCGGCGACCGGTCGAGCGCCGCGGACGTGAGGGAGGGCGAGGAGGCGCTCGACGCGGTCGAGGACGCGCTCGACGATATCGAGGGCGTGACCGTCGAAACGCACCAGTTCGTGCGCGGCAATTCGCCCGCCGAGGACGTGCTCGCGTACGCCGACGACGTGGACGCCGACGAGTTCGTCATCGGCGTCCGCGACCGCTCGCCGACCGCGAAGGTCGTCTTCGGCAGCGTCGCACAGGACCTCCTCCTCGGGGCGAACCTGCCGCTGCGCGTCGTCCCGCAGGAGACCGTGTGAGGCCGACGGCTCGATCGTTCGTGGTACGACAGCACACGGTGGCGGACGATTCAAGCGCCTCGACGACGACCGCAGCGGTATGCCCGGTCCCGTGTTCCGTCGCGGCGAGGCGGTCGAGTTGCGAACGGTCGAAGCGGAGGACGCCGCGTTCCTCGCGTCGCTCGTCAACGACCCGCAGGTCCGCGCCGGAACCGCGATGACGACCCCGATCAGCGAGGGCGACGAGCGCGAGTGGATCGAGTCGGCGGGAGACGACGGCGAGGTGCACCTCCTCGCGTGCGTCGACGGCGACCCCGTCGGGATCGCCGGCCTGAACGCGCCGAACGAGTCGTTCGGCAGCGTCGAACTCGGCTACCAGTTCGCGCCCGACGCCTGGGGCAACGGCTACGCCACCGACGCCGCCCGCGAGCTGTGCGGGTACGCCTTCGAGGCGCGTCGCTTCCACAAGGTGTACGCGAAGGTCTACGAGACGAATCCCGCCTCCGCGCGGGTGCTGGAGAAGGTCGGCTTCGCCGAGGAGGGTCGCCATCGCGAGGAGGCGTTCGTCGACGGCGAGCACGTCGACATCAGGCGGTTCGGCCTGCTCGCCGACGAGTGGGCCGGCGGCGCCGACAGTTCTACTCGGTCCACCTGATCTCGTACTCGAGTTCGTACCGCTGTTCCCCGGTCTCCGAGTCCGTGAGGCGTTCGAGTTCGACCTCGAACGTCGGGTTCTCGGGGAGGATGACCTCCTGCTGCGTCTCGGGACCCTCCAAGCGTACGGTTCCGGCCTCGATTTCCTCGGCCGCGGCGACGAGCCGTTCGGCGATATCGGCTCTCGTTCGCGATCCTTCGGTCTTGAACAGTTGCTCCTCTGGCATACACGAGTGTCTGTCTGTGACTGCATTAGCGTCCCCCGCGGTTCCCACGGCGTGGGTTCGAGGGGAGGTCCCCCGCCGCCTACTCCAGCAGCTCCTCGGCGAGCATGGGCATGAACGTCCCCACGTCGGTGACCATTCCGACGGCCTGCGCGGAGCCGCGGTCGAGCAGCTGCGTGACCGTGGCGGGGTTGATGTCGACGCAGACGGTGCGCGTCGTCGACGGGAGACAGTTGCCCACGGCGACGGAGTGCAACAGCGACGACAGCATGAGCACGAGGTCCGCATCGCGGGCCTGCTCGCGGATGGCGTTTTGCGCCTCGACGGCGTCGGTGATCGTGTCCGGCAGCGGGCCGTCGTCGCGGATGGAGCCCGCGAGCACGAAGTCGCGGTCGTTCTCGACGCACTCGTACATGACGCCCTCGGTGATCAGCCCCTCCTCGACGGCGGCCTCGATGCCGCCCGCGCGGATCACCTCGCTGATCGTGTAGATGTGGTGTTTGTGTCCCTTTCGCGGGTGCTCCATCGTCTCGACGTCCATCCCGAGGCTGGTGCCGTACATCGACCGCTCCATGTCGTGGACCGCGAAGCCGTTGCCCGCGGAGATGGCGTCGACGTATCCCTCGCGCACGAGTCGCGCGAGCGCGGGGCCGCCCCCGGCGTGGATCACCGCCGGGCCGGCGACGCACAGGACGTTCCCGCCCTGTGCCTTCGTCTCGGCGATCGCCTCGGCGATGTCGCGGATGAGGGACGCGGAGGGGCGCTCCGCGGAGACGCCGCCCTGCATGAAGCCGAACGGCCCCGAGGCGTCCCGGGGGCGTTCGGGCGGCTTCACCCGGATGCCGGCGTCGCCGGTGACGACGCGGTCGCCCTCCGCGATGCCGTTGAGCACCTTCGTCTCGGCGGTGACCGCGTCGCCGCCGCGGTCCACGACGATCGCACAGTCCATCTCGATGTTGTCGACCCCGACCCACTCGCCGTCGACCCGAACGTCGGTGGGGTGGTTCGTCGTCGAGTAGAAGCCGTCGGGGACGACGTTGTCCGCGGGCGCCGGCGTCAGCGTCGCGTCCGTCGGCGCCGCGAGCGTCGCGCCCGACTGGTGCAGTTCGTGGAGGATCGGATGCAGCGTCTCCTCGTCGTCGGCGAGCACCCGCATCCGGCAGTACGACTCGGCAGTCTTGGTCGTCCCCACGCGGAACTCCTCGATGTCGAACTCGCCACCGAGATCCATCACGACGGTGAACGCGCGCTCCATGAGGCCGGAGTCGATGATGTGGCCCTCCAGCTCGACCACGTCGCTGACAGTCATACCGTCCGTGTGTCCCGCGCCGGTGAAAAGGTGCCCGTAACCGCGGTATCGGCCGTGATCGACGGTCGCCGCGCTCGACCGCTCCGTCGGCTCGTCACCGGCCTAGATCAGAAGGCCCTTGAGCGCGTTCAGGACCCCCCACGTGATCTGTGCGACCACGTTCCCCTGCTCGCCCTTGATGACGATGTCGTCGCCCCTGACGGCGTCGGCGAAGCGGTTCGCCGCCTGATCGCCGCTGTCGGCGTCGGCGATGCTCGCTATCGTCCCGCGATCGGTTTCCATCCGGAGGGTCGCGTCGTCGTGTGCCGACTCGCGGAGGTCGACGACGGTTCCGGCGCCGGTCATCCGGAACGAGTAGACGGCGGTTTCGCCGCCGTCACTCACGTAGAGGTTCACGCGCTTGTTCTCGATCTGGCCCGCCAGCGGGCCGAGATCGAGCCCGCCGCTGGCGTCGTTGTACAGGGCGAAGCCCGTCTCGAGTTGTGCGAACACCTCGCCGGACCACGACGGGCGGTCCGACTGCGCGGCGACGGGGGCGACCGCGGCGGACGTGACGAGGAGCGTTACGAGTACGAGGGCGAGCGATCGGTTGAACATACCCGGTAGAGGTCGTCTGTGGAGATAAATACGTAGTATGGATCGGATGATATCCGGATACGGTCGGCCGATAGGACCCGTTCCCGGCGGGTCGAGCCGCCTACGCGCGCTCGAAGACGGCGTCGAGGAACGCCACCTCGTGGGCCAGCACCTCGGTGAAGCGGTCGTCCCAGGCGTCGAAGTGCCCCATCGGGAGCGCGACGAGCGAGGAGTCGGGGAGCTCGTCGGCCAGTCGGTCGGTGTACTTGTAGGGGACGACCTGATCCTCCGTGCCGGCGACGACGAGGGCCGGACACGTCACCGCCGACGCGTCGGCGACCGGGCGGTACCGCGGGAGCGCCAGCAGCGCCCGCGCACGAGTGCCGTTCTGCCACGTGGAGTCCCGCGGGATCAGCGCCGCGTAGCCGTCGAGCGCGCCGGGCTCGTTCAGCGCCGCGAACTCCCCGGGGCGACCGTACACCTTCACTTCGTGGCTCCTGCCGACGAGTCCGGCGAGCCGGTCGCGAACGCCCGCCCCGACCGCGCGAAGCAGGTATCGCGGCGACTTGCTCCGCAGCAGCGACCGGCCGTCGGCGAACGGCGTCCGCGCGACGACCGCGTCCACGTCGTATCGCTCGGCGGCGACGCTGACGACGTGGCCGCCGCCCAGCGAGACGCCCCACAGCGCGATCCCGTCGCCGAGGGCGTCGACGCCGCGGACGCGGTCGAGGGCCGCCTCCCAGTCGGCGATCTGGCGGCTCGGAAGCACCAGCGGCTCGCCTCCGGAGTCGCCGAAGCCGCGGTAGTCGAACGCGAACGCCGCATACCCCACGTCCGCGAGGTGTTCGGCCAGCCGGTCGAGCCCGAAGTCGGCCTCGGCGGCGAAGCCGTGGCCGAGCACGACCGTGTCGGGGTCGTCCACGTCGCGCGGACGGTACAGCGTCCCGACGCAGTCGTCGCCCTCGACCGCGAACGTGAGCCGACGCGTGGCGAACCGTTCGGGCGAGGGTCGCTCCCCGCGCACGCGCCGCGCCGGCGGGCGGTCGGGGGTCGCCAGCGGGGCGCTCACTGGCTCCCTCCGTCGTCGGCCGCCCGGCCGGGCTCGTCGTCCGCGACGACGATTGCGTGCGGAGCGTCGGCATCGCTATCGACTTCAGGGTCCGTCTCGACGGTGTCGAGCACGCGCGCGGAGAACTCCTCCTCGGAGATGCGGTAGCCGGTCAGGTCATCGAGCCACTCGGCCTCGACGTGCCACGTGGCCTGCACGTCGTCCTCGAAGCGCAGCGAGGTGGCGTCCACGCGCAGCGGATCGAGGTCGCCCGCCTCGACGAGGTCGATCACCGTGTTACAGACGCGTCCCATCTCTCCGTGTGCCGGACGCTCCGCGGGAAGCGTCGTCGTGTAGGCGACGGCGACGCGCTCCGGCGAGAGCCGAACGTCCGCGACGTCGATGCCGTCGGCCCGCAGCTCTCGGGCGAGCGCCGACTCGTCGGTTGTCATACCTGCGGCTACACTCGGGGGCGACTTACTGGTTCCGGGCACACGGGGCGGTCGGACGCGACGTCGTAGAACGGGACGGCTGGGACGGAGGGGTGGGAGTCCATGTCAGAGGCACTATGTCCCTCCGACCCAACGCGGGTGATCGATCCTCCTACAGAGACTTAATCACTTGGTGAAACGCCGTTCACCACGTGTGTGGGGCCGGACAAGAGGTGAATCAGAATACACTCTCTCGATCTGATATGACGAACGGAACACGTTTCCGTCCCCGTGTGGCAGTACGAGTCGATGGGTGTCGACGAGTCGTCGCGGTGGACGTTCGAGTTGTTGGCGAACGAGACGCGGCTCGGGGTCATTTCGACCCTCGGGGAAGCCAGCGGGGAGGGCGGGTACGCGACGCTGGCGTTCTCGGAACTGCAGGCGGCGACGGGGGTCGAGGACAACGGCCACTTCAACTACCACCTGAAGAAACTTGTCGGCGAGTTCATCGAGGAGCGTGAGGGCGGGTACGCGCTGACGCTCGCGGGTATCCGGGCGTATCAGGCGATCGTGGCCCAACAGCTGACACCGTCCACGGAGATGGAACCGTTTGATCTCCACAGCGCCAACGATTGTCACTGTGGGGGAGAGATCGAGGCATGGTACGAAGACGGTCGGTTCCATGCCGGTTGCAAGGTTTGTGACGAACTGATCCAGTACTACCCTGTTTCGCCGAGAAGTTTTGACCCGTCAGATCCCGAGACGCTTGTCACCGCGGCCGTCCGGAGGATAACACGTGACGAATCGTCGATGCTACGCGGAGTCTGCCCGTATTGTACCGGTACCGTGACTTGGTCAGTTGAGATGCCTGATGGGTACTGGGATGAAAACGGAATGAGGCGGGAAGATATCGTTGCGCAGGTAGCGTGCGACAACTGCGCGTGGTTTATGTACGGAAGAGTAGGTGGAAAAGCCCGATTCAACACGATCATCTCGTCGTTTCTCGCCACTCATGGCCACGATCCATGGCGGGAGCCGCCATGGGGAGAACCCTACGGATACGAAGAACACGTCCTAAACGAGGAACCATGGCGAGTAGAATTAACGTACAAACTCGGAGGAGATGAGCTGACCGTAACCGTCGATGGGGACCTCAACGTGACCGACCACGAACTCGCCGAAGGTGCGGTCGATCGCGAGAACTAACCCGGTCTCGGTACGTCCATCCCCAACCGCTCGAACACGAACCCCCACCGCTCGCTGTTCTCGCGCACCTGCATCGAGGTGGGCTTGCCGACGCCGTGGCCGGCGTCGTCCTCGACGCGGAGGATCACCGGCTCGTCGCCGGTGTTCCGTTCCTGAACGAGTGCGGTCATCTTGCGCGCGTGGCTCGGGTGGACCCGCGTGTCGCCCAGCGCTGTCGTGAACATCGTCGCGGGGTAGTCGGCCTCGGAGGCGTTGTGGTACGGCGAGTACTCGCGGATGTACGCGAACGCCTCCGGGTCCTCCTCGGGGTGGCCGTACTCCGTGGTCCACGACGCCCCGAGCAGGAAGCGATGGAACCGGAGCATGTCGAGCAGCGGCACGTGACACAGCGCGACCGCGAAGCGCTCGGGCCGCTGGGTGATCAGTGCGCCGACGAGCAGCCCGCCGTTGGAGCCGCCGACGACCCCGATGCGGTCGGGATCGGCCCACCCACGCTCGGCGATACCGTCGGCGACCGCGAGCGCGTCGTCGAACACGCGCTGCTTGTTCCCCCGGCGGCCGGCCTCGTGCCACGGCTCGCCGTACTCGGTGCCCCCGCGCAGCGTCGCGAGCACGAACACCCCGCCAGCGGCGAGGAACGGCAGCCGGAAGCGGTCGAACGTCGGCGTGCGGTTCACCCGAAAGCCGCCGTAGCCGCTGAGCAGCGCGGGGTTCTCGCCGTCGGGCTCCACGTCGCTTCGGCGGACGACGAACGCCGGCACGTCGGTTCCGTCGGCCGACTCGAACCACTCTTGGCTCACCTCGATATCGAACCCGGCCTCCGTGGACTGCCGACACAGCGTCTCGGTCGTCCCGTCGTCGAGGGCGACGCGGCGGACCGCGGGCGGCTCGGCGAACGTCTGGACGGTTAGGTACGCCTCGGGGTCGTCGCTCGCGCCGTGGACGCCCGCGACCGTCGGGAACGCCAGGAGGTCGACCGTCCGCTCGCGCTCGCCGTCGGCGTCGAGGACGGCGAGCTCGGAGCTGGCGTCGCGGTGGTAGTGCGCGAGGATCCGATCGCCCGCGAGTTCGACGCCGCGGAGGACGGCGTCCGTCTCGGGAATCAGTTCGTCGTACGCCTCGGGCTCGTCCGCCTCGCCCGCGAGCGCGTCGGCCAGCGGCGCGGCGAGCACGCGCGAGAAGTCGGCGCCGTGGTCGGTCGCCAGCAGCAGCCGGTCGCGATCGCCGTCGATCGTCGGCGTGAACACGGCGTCGACGCCGGCGAGCACCGGCCGGAGTTCGGCCTCCGCAGGGTCGCCGCGGTAGCCGTACACGTCCGAGCGCTCCCAGCCCTCGACGTAGCCGGCGACCAGCGCGTGGCCGTCGGCCGCGAGCGTCGGCCAGGTGGTCTCCCCGATATCGTCCGCGACGACGTGATCGTCGGTGGGGGAGGCGTGAGAGCCGAACTCGTGAAACCGGACCGTCTTGTCGAGCTGGCCGTCGGACGGAGTGTCGGTCCCTCCGCCGCCGGCGGCGTCCTCCTCGGCGCCGTCCTCGCTGTCGGCGTCGCCGGCGTCGTCGCTGCCGGCCGCACCGGTCGTCACGTAGTAGAAGCCGCGGGGAGACGCCGCGGACCCCTCGTCGGCGTCGGCATCGGTCGCGCCGTCGCCGCCCGCCCCGTCCGCCTCGACCCACGCGAACCCGTTTCCTTGGGTTCGCCCGGCGTCCTCGACCGTCTCGACGACCTCGGCGGTCGCCACGTCGACGATCCGAATATCGTACTGCTCGTCGCCACCCTCGGCCACGCCGTACGCGAGGTACGCGCCGTCGGGACCGGGGACGAACCAGTCCATCGAGACCGTTCCGTCGCCGGGCCACCCGTTCGGGTCGACGAGGACGGTCCCCTCGTCGGTGCCGACGGCCTCGGAGTCGTCGTAGGCGTAGAGCACGGGCTGTTCGTCGTCCGGGCGCTTTACCTCCTGAAACAGGCGGTCGCCGGCGGGCGTGACGGGGCCGTACCGGGCGACGCGCCCGAGCGACTCGAAGCGCTCGGCCAGCGCCTCGCGGTGCGGGGTGTCGAGGACGGCCTCGGCGTAGGCGTTCTGTGCGTCGGTCCACTCTCGGACCTCGACGTCGTCGCCCTCCAGCCAGCGGTACGGATCCGTGATCGATTCGCCGTGGAGTTCCTCGGTGACGGGTCGTCGCGGCGTCTCCGGAGGGTTGTCCGAGCCGGAGGCGTCCGTGTCAGTCATCGATCCCAACTCCGGGTGTCGTCGGAAGTAGCTGCCCCTCGGCGGAGCGATTGCCGGGATCGGGACTCGACTTGGACCGGTGCCGACCCGGATCGGGGGTCGCGGTCGTCCGCGGTGGCTCCGTTCTGCGACGACGGCTAGCGGCCGAACAGCCGGTCGAGGATTCCGCGCTCGCTGGGTCGCTCGGCCAGGAGGACGGAGGCGTCGACGTCGTCCACCACGTCGAGCGCGAGCGCACCCGAGACCAGGCGCGAGAGCATCCCGCGCTCGGTGGCGCCGATGACGACCAGCGAGCAGTCCTCGCTCTGTCGTCCGATCGCCGCCTCCACGTCGCCGGACTCGACGACCTGCTCGGCGTCGCCGAGGCCGTGTTCGTCGGCCCAGGTCGCGAGGAACGCCTCGCCCACGTCCACGTCGTCGTTGACGTGGAGCAGGCGGACCTCCGAGCCGTACGCGTCCCGCAGGTAGCCCGCGACCTCCGCGGACAGGTCCGAGTCCGGGCCGCCCGCGGTCGGGACGAGCACGCGCTCGGGGTCGAAGCCGCGGTCCTTGAGGACGAGGAAGTCACACGGGAGGTTCCGCGTCAGTTCGTCGACGCGCCCCTCGACGCGGCCGGGGGAGCCGTGACCCTCCGGCCCCCAGCCCATCACGACGAGGTCGGCGTCGTGAGTGCGGGCGGCGTCGAACACCTCCTCGAACGAGCGGTGGGAGACGATGGTGCTCGTCTCGACCGGGACGCCGAGCTCCTCGGCGTCGAGGCGCGCGCGTTCGAGCAGTTCGTCGCTCCCCTCGTCGAACTTGCGGACGTTGTCCGCAGCGTACTCCAGAGAGGTCTGGTCGGGGACGGAAACGATGTGGACGGCGTCGACGGTCCCGCCGCGCTGGCGGGCGATCCGCGCGGCGAGTTCGATGAGTGTCCCCTCGGTGGCGGGGTTCGCCAGCGGCACCATCACGCGGTACTCCCCGCCGTCGGGGGCGACCGCGTCCGCCGCGTCGACGGCGGCGTCCGGCATGGTCTCGGGCTTCGAGCGGATGTAGTCCGCGAGCGCCCCCTCGCTGGTCGTGCGCGAGCGAGCGTACCCGAAGTACCACACCAGCGCGAACGCGACGAACGCGGCACCGATGAGCACGACCGTCGGCTCGATGAAGACGATGAGCGCGAGCGAGACGATCGTACCGAGCACCGGCACCGCCGGGTAGAGGGGCACGGTGTAGCTCGGATCGTACCCCTCGACGTTCGCCTCGCGGAACACGATCAGCGCGACGTTGAGCAGGGCGTAAATGACGAGGTGAAGCACCGACCCGAGCGTCGCGAGCGTGTTCACGTCCGCGAGGACGATGAACAGGAGGATGAGCGCGCCCGTGACGGCGATCGACCGGTACGGCGTCCCGAACCGGGGGTGGATCTCGTTGAGCTCCGGGGAGACGAGCCGGTCCCGCCCCATCGCGAAGTTGATCCGGGAGGACGCGAGGATCGAGGCGTTCGCGCTGGAGGCGGTCGCCAGCAGCCCGCCGATCAGCATCGCGATCGCCCCCGCGGGCCCGAGGACGATCCGCGCCACCTCGACGACCGCGATCTGTCCGTCCGGGATGTTCGCGATGAACCCCTGCTCGACGGCGGCGCTCATCACGATGAGCACGAGCGCGTAGATGACGGTCACGATGACGACCGAGCCGATGACGGCCCGCGGGAGGTTCCTCCCGGGCTCTTTGATCTCCTCGGCGACGGAGGTGATCTGGACGAACCCGAGGTAGGAGACGAAGATGAGCCCGGTCGTCGTGAGCATCGGTCCGAAGCCGGTCCCCTCGGCGATGTTCGCCGGGTTCGCGCGGAGGGTCCCGGCGATCGTGAACACCGTGAGGATGAGGACCAGGAGCACGACGATCACGTTCTGGAGGCGCCCGGTCTCCTTGGCGCCCACGTAGTTGATGAGAACGAACAGCGCCGCACCCGTGAGCGCGACGGCCTTCACGCCGACGGGGATCGCGATCCCGACGAACGGGACCCCGATCGACCCGCCGGAGATGTTGACGACGTACTCCCCGAACCCGACCATGTAGAACGCCGAGGCGAACGCCAGCCCCATCCAGTTGGCCCAGCCGGCGACGGAGCCGAACATCGGACCCAGCGCCTGATTCACGTAGTAGTAGGCGCCCCCCGACACCGGCATCGCCGTCCCCAGTTCGGAGGCGGAGAACGCCGTCAGGATCGCGATGGCGCCCCCGAGCACGAACGAGATCACGGCGAACGACCCGGCCTCGCTGATCGCGACGCCCGGGAGGACGAAGATCCCCGCGCCGATCATGGTCCCGACACCGATAGTCAGCGCCGCGAGCGGGCCGAGGTCCTTCGCGAGTTCCTCGTCGCCGCTCATTCGTCCTTCGGCGACTCGTCGTCGTCGGTCGGGCGCGGCAGACTCACCACGGGGCGATCGGCGTCCGTCACCAGCCGTAGCGAGACGTCACCGGTGAGCATTCGGACGAAGCGGCCGCCGTCGCGCGGCGTGAACGCGATCGCGGTCGCGCCGACGTCGCCGGCGACCGACAGGATACCGTCGAGGATATCGGTGTCGTAGACGATCCGGCGGTCGATGTTCACGTCCGGCAGCGCGGCGTCGAAGGTGTCGAACGCCTCGCGGGCGGCCGCCTCGCGCTGCTCGACGCCGGCCTTGTCGACGGCGCCCCCGGCCTTCTCGACGACGTACACGAGCGTCACGTCGCCCACCTCCGCGTCGTAGGCGGCGATCGCGGCGGCCGTGGCGGACGCGTCAGCCTCGGAGGCAACGGGGACGACGACCCGCGAGAGGAGGTCGCTCATCGGCCGGCACCTCCGGCCGGGGTGTCGCGGTCGGTTCGGGTGCGGTCGCGTCGACCGGGCGGTCGAGGCGGGCCGTTCGCGCCGCTGGTGCGTGTGTCGGTCATGTCACGTCGGTCGGGCCCGATTGGCGTAAACGCTTCCCCTCGCGGCCGAAGTCCGCGATCCTGTCGGCTGGGATGGACAGCTTGCCGGGTGTGGGGTGATGATCCGGATCGGGGTCGGTTCGAGCGGAGGACCGACTTGAGAACGGGTGGTCGTCCTATCGGACGTCTTCGAGCGACACGGCCGTCTCGGTGTCGACGGTGATCCACGTCGTCTCCAGGGTCTCCGGATCGTAGACGGTCACCGAACTCGGGTCCGAGCCGTCGTCGAAGAGGTACCGAAGCCCGAACTCGGGAAGGGTCTCGAGGGCGTCCGGCTCCCGGAGTTGCGGCAGATCGTCGCTCGCGTGCATGTCAGTACGTCTCACGGACAGGTATATCACAGTGCGGTTCAGATTATCGCGTGTGAGAGTCCGGGTCGCCGGGGCGGCGAGAGCGGGAGCACGTCGATACGTCCTCCGTCTCTGTCGGCTTCGGGGTCCGCAGTGTGCTGGTGCTCCAGCCTACTTCGGTTTCTGTCTCGGATCGACTCCGCCGTAGATGGCTGTGTCCGCTTCAGGCGCTGTCGGCCTGCGCCTGCTTCCAGTAGCGTCGTGCTCGCAGTCCGACGAACACGACGATCGCGACGGCGATCAGGTTCAGCTGGGGATGGATGCCCATGTCCTGATAGATCCGGATCATCCGTGTCCACGGCGCCACCTCGTCCGCGGACGACACCGGCACGGGAAACAGCGGGTACAGCAGGAACCGTGCGCTCCACAGGTCCCCCGCAAGCAGGGATCGGTACGTGTCCCCGATGAGATGGCTCAGGTAGCCGACGGCGAAGGCTGCGGGTGTGACGACTCGCAGGCGCTCGAAAGGAGCCCCGTCGCTCCAGCGGCCGCGGAGGCGCCGGGCGAACCACCACACCGCGAGCGAGCAGATCGCGAAGGTGAACAGCGAATGGGCCAGCGAGCGGCCGTACCGGAGCACTTCGAAGTACGCGAGCGGTTTGTCGACGAGGTCGGGGAACTGGCTGCCGATGGCCAGCGGGACGAGCGCGGCGCGAGCGGGCAGACGATGCGTCCCGACGGCCGCGTAGCCCGCGTACCAGAGGTACGCGAACGCGAGGTGTCCCAACGGTAACACGGTGGGGAGGTGGTGTGGGATGGCCATAAGGGTAGATGATCGCGGGTTGGAGTCGCAGAACAGCACGCAGAACGCTCGCTCTTCCGAGTGTGTGGTTGTCAATGCGCCCGACGGATCGGGGGGGTGGTTCGTGCGCCCCCGACCGATGACCGACGAACCGCCCCACGCGACTGTGTCCCAGCGGGGCGTCGTCTTCGCGCCGACCGACGAGGTGTTGATCGTCCGTCGAGCGACCGACGGCGGCCGGGAACTGCCGGGCGGCCGCGCCGACCGCGGCGCGTCCGACGCGATCACTCTTGAGGGACCGGAACATCGAGCGTATCGGGCCCGAGCCGAGCGTCCGCTCGCTCCGTTACGCTCCGTTCTCGTTCGGAGTTCCGGTCTCGGTGCCGTTCTCGTCGTCCTCGCCCTCCGCCGCTTCACCTTCTTCACCTTCTTCGGCTTCCTCATCCTCGCCTTCCTCGTCCGAGCCGTCGGCGATGAACGGGCCGACGGCGGCGAGGACCTCCGACTGGGCGGCCGGGTCGTCGATCACGTCGGGGTACGGGTCGCCGCTGCCGGCGGCGGTCACGACGGCCGCGTGTCGGGCCTCGACGCTGTGGACGCCGAGCGCGGTCCGCAGGAGGTCCGGGCTCTCGATCGCGGGCGCCGCGCCCGCGTAGGCGGCGACGCCCGTGTTCTCGAGCGTCGACGCGAGCGACATGAACCCGGCGACGTCCTCCAGCCCGAAGTCGTACTCCGCCTCCTCGACGGGCGTTCCGCCGAGGAGTTCGACCGCCTGCGTGAGCAAGTCGACGTGGGCCGCCTCGTGTTCGCCGATCGTCTCCAGGTTCTCGTACAACACCTCCGCGTCCGCCTCGGTGGAGACGATCGTCGCGTCCGACTCGAGGAAGTCCGCCGCGTCGAAGGTCTCGAGCCCCGTTCGGTAGAACGCGTTCTCCAGGTGTTCGAGCGTGAGCGCGTAGTTGAGCACGTCCACGTCGGTTCCCTCCTCGTCGTCGAACAGCGGGCCCTCCGCCTCCTCGGAGTCCTCGCCGTCGTCCTCCTGTGCCAGCGAGAGGCCGGCACCGCCGCCCAGCGCCAACAGCGCGCCGCCGGCGATCGCCGAGCGACTGAGGAACCGCCTTCGGGATCCTCCGTCGTCGTTGTCGTCGTTGTCTGTCATGTCGATATCTCCCGATCGTCCGTCTGTGTCGTGGTCGTTTGCTGTCATCGTGGTCTGTGTCGGAGGAACCCGACGGACGGGACGTTCGGGCGTCGACGGTTTGTTACGCACAGCGGTGGCGCCCGTAATCCACACGTACGGATCGCGCCCACAACGTCCTCTCTAGAACGGCAACCATACACAGAGTACAGTGGGTCTACGCGGAGCCGATCTGTGGAATGTACCGACAGCGGATTCACGACCGACGACGGATACGTTGTCTGGGACACACTCGACGATCGGGCCGGAACCGCGGGAACGACGGCGAGGTCGAACGGAGGGTCCTCGTACTCGCCACGGTGGCATCCCTCATCGATCGAACGAGAACGGATGGGGGACACTACTGGCCAGTCCGGGAACGGATGCTGGTCGCTGAATCGATCCCGGTTTGAATATGTTTAAGCCGATCAGACGGGGTCGTTTCGAACGTGAACGGCTGGCTCCCCGAGCGACGAAACGAGGGACGACTCGTTCTCGGGGCGGTCATCGTCAGTACGTTCTTTATCGGCTTCGGCGGCGGCGTGATCTTTCCCATCCTGCCGAACCTCGGTTCCGTTCTCGGGATCTCCCCGTTTCTCGTCGGGCTGATCCTGAGCGCGAACCGGTTTTCGCGGCTGTTCGCGAACGCGCCGGCCGGGAGCCTCGTGGACCGGTTCGGAACACGGAAGCCGTTCGTCATCGGGATGTTCGTCCAGGGAATCTCCACGTCCGGCTACGTTGTCGCGATGATCGCGCCGTTTCCCGAGGGGTGGTTCATGGCCGCGCGGCTTCTCTGGGGTGTCGGGAGCGCGCTCGTCTTCGCGACTGCGTACACGATCGCCGACGACATCAGCGACGGCGGATCTCGGGGGTCGAACATGGGACTCATCAGAGGGGGCGTCCTCTTCGGGTTCCCAGCGGGAGTGGTCCTCGGCGGGCTCGTCAGCGAACTCTCCGGGACCGTCGTCGCGTTCATCGTCGCCACAGGCTTCGCGTTCTTCGCCAGCGTCGTCGCGTACCTGACGGTGCCAGAGACACACGTTGACGGCGGAGCGGATCGGTCGGTCAAGCCGTGGGACATCAACACGGGGGTTCCAGCGGTCACGGTCGGTCTGGTCAACTTCGCCGTGCTGTTCGTCTACATCGGGGCCCTGTTCGCGACGCTGGTCGTGTTCCTCGACCAGAACCGACTCGGTGTGTTCGGCCTCGACGCGCAGGGTACCTCGGGACTGTTCATGGGTATCACCGTCGTGGCCGCGGGTCTGTCGATGTACCTCGGGGGGTACGTCAGCGACCGGAACCAGTCGCGAGTCCCGATCCTGCTGGTGTTTCTGGGCGTTACGTCGGTCGGGTTCGTGCTGCTCGCGTTCGCGGATTCAGTACCGACGCTGGCGCTCGCCTGCCTGTGTATCGGCCTCGGTCAGGGAGGAACCAGCGGGCCGCTGATGGCGCTGTTGGGTGACCTCGTCGCCGACGGCGAGATGGGTCGTGCAGTGGGGACGAACAACGTGTTCGGGGATATCGGCGGTGGGTTCGGTCCCATCGTCACGCTCCCGATCGTCGACGTGATCGGGTTCTGGCCCGTTTACCTCGCCTGTGCCGCCATGCCGCTCGTCGCCGCCTCGATCCTCCTGAGCGGGGTCCGACGGGAGACCGGCGAGTACCTCCCGAGCGTCGGGTCGTGAACGCCGTTCCTCGGCGGACTCGCGAACGGTCTCGAAGTGGCACCGGAGGTCGCCGAGGTCGAGGGCGGTGGCGGCGACAGCAGAGGCTTATTCGTACTCCCACAATACCGGAGCATGCATCCCGCACAAGAACTCACGGACCTCCTCGCTGCGGGCGAGGAACTCACCATCGTCTGTCACAACAATCCGGATCCCGACTGCCTGGCGAGCGCGTTCGCGTTGGGCCGGATCGCGATGGCCGCCGGCATCGATGAACGCCACATCCTGTACAGCGGCGACATCTCCCATCAGCAGAACCGCGCCTTCGTCAATCTCCTCGACATCGATCTGCAGTCGTTCGAGCCCGAAGCTGTCCAAGATCGGCCCGAGGGGTCACTGCTCGCGTTCGTCGATCACGCGGTTCCGGGGGCGAACAATCGGGTTCCGGCGGGAACCCCGGTCGACATCGTGATCGACCACCATCCGAACGAGGCGATCGAGGCGGCGTTCATCGACCATCGCGAGCAGGTGGGCGCGACTGCGACGATCCTGACGGAGTACGTCCGAGAACTGAACACCGAGATGGACACCGACCTCGCGACGGCGCTCCTGTTCGCGCTCCGCCGTGAGACGCTCGGGTTCCTCCGCGGAGCGACACGGGCCGAGTACGACGCTGCGGGGTGGCTTCACGAGCACGCCGACAACGCGTTACTCCGGACGCTCTCGACGCCGTCAGTTACCGGTGCGACCGTCGACGCGATCGCGAAGGCGATCACGAGCCGGAGTGTCCGCGGATCGGTGCTGATCTCGGGGATCGGACGGACGAGCGAGCGTGACGCGTTACCGCAGGCGGCCGACTACCTCGCGACGCTGGAGGGCGTCGAGACCGCGATCGTCTTCGGCGTCGTCGACGACGGGATCCAGATCTCCGCCCGGTCGACGGACTCACGGATCCATATCGGCGACGTGCTCGACGAGGCGTTCGGTGACGTCGGGAGCGCGGGGGGCCACCGCGAGATGGCCGGTGGCGAAGTGCCGCTCGGTCTCTTCGCGGACTTCACCACTGACGACGCCCAGCTGTTCGCGATCGTCGACCAAGTGATGAGCGCGCGGCTCGTCGCCGAACTCAACCTCTCGACGGAACCGGGAACACGGGACAACGAAGAGGCGCAAGGGGAGTGACGCGGCGGTGGCACTCGTGTGTCCGACGACCACCGCCGATATGTGCACGCAGGTCCAAGCTGTTCCATGGCGCCATCGCACGTACTCGTCCCGCTCGACGGGTCGCCGCTGGCCGAGGAGGCATTCGGACAGGCGCTCGACCTCTTCGATTGTCGGCTGACAGTCCTGAACGTGGTGGCGCCGCTCGATGCGGCGATGAGCGAGGGGGGAATTCTCGAACCGGGCGAGGAGCGTCGTGAGCGCGCACGGGACCGGGCCGATAACCTCGTCGAACAGGCGAAGACACGGGCGGCCGAGGTCGATCGACCGATCGAGACGGCGGTGGAAACCGGTGACCCGGCCGAGGCCATCCTCGAGTACGTCGCCGCCCACGACGTCGACCACGTCGTGATGGGGGGACACGGCGGCGAGCGGAGCGATCTCGCGCGCCGCCTGCTCGGAACCGTGGCGACGAGCGTCGTCGGGGAGGCCCCCGTGACCGTGACCGTCGTCCGCTGATCCGGCCCGACTCGGCTCGGCTCACCCGCCAAGCACCGCGGCGAAGGCCTTGTAGAGTCCGAACCCGATCGCGATCGAGGCGGTGAGCGTGATGAACCAGAACGCGAGAGTCACGCCGATCTTCCGGCGCGAGACGCCGGCCGACCCGCCCGCGAGCCCGCCGCCGATGACCCCGGAGATGATGATGTTGTTGAACGAGATGGGGATCCCCAGCGCGATGGCGACCTGCGCGATGACGAATCCGGGAACCAGCGCGGCGATAGAGCGCCTGACCCCCAGCTGTGCGTACTCGCGGGAGGTCGCTTGGAGTAGCTTGGGCGCGCCCATCCACGCGCCCGCGAGGATGCCGGTTGCGCCCAGTGTCAGGAGGACGATTCCGGGGAGCCCGAGCTCGGTCCCGTAGAGGTTCTCGAGGGGCCCGGTCGCCAGCCCGACCTGACTGCCGCCGCTGGAGAAGGCGACGACGCTTCCGAGGACGATGAGGAACGTCCGGATGCCGTCCTCGGTCGACGCTTGGGTCCGACGGCGGATGAACTGGAACCCCGCCGCGGCGGCCGCGATCGTCACGAGCACCGCGAGGGAGTCGACGCCGGCGACCGTCGGCGTCTCGACCCGTCGTGCGATGAATCCCGCGATGGAACTCTGGCTCGCCGTCGGCGGCGAGGGGATAACTCCAAGTTGGACGTTGGCGAGGATGCCGCTGACGATCGCCGCGAGCAACGGGACGCCGACGGTCTCCGGGATGTCGTCGCGTCGAAGGAGGGTCGCCGTGAGATAGGCGAGTCCGCCCGAAACGGGGGGGACGAGCACCCAGAACAGCGCGATCCGGCGGTACGTGTCGACGGCGGGGTCGCCGCCGAGCGAGAGGCCGACCCCGACCATCGCCCCGGTGGTCGCGAACGCGGCCGGAACCGGATAGCCGGTGGAGACGCCGAATATCATGAACCCGGTCGCGGTCAGCAAGCCCGCCGTCGCAGCCAGCGACGTGATCTGGACGCCGTTGATGAGCCCCGCTCCGACCGTCTCGGAGATCGCCCCACCCTGCGTGAGCGCGCCGAGCGCCGCGAGGATGCCGATGAGGAAGGCCGCACGCATCGTCGAGATGGCGTTGGCACCGATCGCCGGGGCGAACGGCGGCGAGTTACTGTTGGCACCGAGCGCCCACGCTGTCGCGAGACTAGTGAGCGTCGCAAGCGCGACGAGCGCCCAGAAGACCACTCCCACCACGCTCAGGGGCCTCCACGAACGGGGGTACGAGGCATGTCACCCACTTCGATGGACGAGGGGATTAAACGTTCGTCCGACAGCACGCCGACGGAGACGCACCGTCCCCCGAGATCCGTCTCACGGCCTCGGGTACAACTGGCCGGCGGATTTATTGGACGGGTGAAACTATTCGCATCATATGACTGACCAGCCCGTCGACGTGAAGCCGACGGGCGAGAACGTCGCCGGCGAGGCGCCCGCCGCGGAGCCGGAAGCCGTTACTGACGACACGACCGTCCACGACGACGGCGTCGAACTCGAGCGGACGATCGGTCTGACCGGGGGGCTCGCGATCGGGATCGGGACCATGATCGGCGCGGGGATCTTCGTGTTCCCGGGACTGGCGGCAAGCAACGCGGGGCTGGCTGCCACACTCTCGTTCGCGATCGGCGGGCTGATCGCGTTGCTCGTGGCGCTCCCGACCTCCGAACTCGCCACGGCGATGCCCCGGAGCGGGGGCGGGTACTACTTCATCTCCCGCGGAATGGGAACTGCCTACGGCGCGATCGTCGGGTTCGGTCTGTGGTTGGGGCTGATGTTCGCCTCCGCGTTCTACCTCGTCGGGCTCGGTCACTACGCGAGCGCCGTCTTCGGCGAAGTCGGCGTCGCGCTCCCGTTCAGTCCCGTCATCGGGATCGGACTGGTCTTTGGCGCCGCACTAACGGCGTTGAGTATCGGCGGCACGGAGAACACCGCGAAGATCCAGAACGTGGTGGTCGGGGTCCTCCTCGTGGTGCTCACGGGCTTTCTCTCGTACGGTGTCCTCGACGCCGTGGGCGTGTTCGGTGGGGGAACCGTTCCGGAGCAGTTCTTTTCGCGAGGATACTTTCCGGTGTTGACGACCGCGGCGCTCGTGTTCACATCGTATCTGGGCTTCGCCCAGGTCGCGACCGTCGCGGGCGAGATCAAAGACCCGGGGCGGAACCTCCCGCTGGCGATGGTCGGGTCGGTCCTGATCGTCACGGTCTTTTACGTCGTGACGATCTTCGTCGCGACCAGCGCGTTCGGCGCCGACCGGCTGGGGGAGTTCGGGGAAACGGCCATGGTCGAGGTCGCACGTGACTTCCTCGGATTGCCCGGCGCGGTCGCGATCCTGGGTGCCGGGCTGCTCGCGACCTTCTCGAGCGCGAACGCGTCGATCCTCAGCGCCTCGCGGGCGGTGTACGCGCTGAGCCGTGACGCCTTGCTCCCCAGAAAGGCGAGCGAGATCAACCTCCGGTACGGTACGCCGCACGTCGCGTTGTTGTCCGCCGGCGGGCCGATTCTGGTCCTCGTCGCGACCGGCCGAGTCGAACTGCTCGCGGAGGTCGCCTCCTTTCTCCACCTGATCATGTACGGACTCATGTGTATCGCACTGATCGTGTTGCGACGGCGGGACCCTGAGTGGTACTCCCCGAGCTATCGAGTACCTGGCTATCCGGTGTTGCCTGCCGTCGGCGCCCTCGCCAGCTTCGGGCTGATCGCGTTCATGCAGCCCGCGTCGATCGGCATCGGCATCGTGGTGATGCTCGTCTCGTACCTCTGGTACCGTTATTACGCTGCGGATGTCACACTCAAGGGGGACATCTAATCATGACGGACCGTCCATCCATACTCGTCCCGATTCGCGTGCTCGAAGGGGAATCGGTCCCGGAGGGCGTTCCCGGCCTCCTCGCGAACGCTCACGTCGTCCTCCTCGGCTATCACGTCATCCCGGAGCAAACGGCACCGGGACAGGCGCAAATGCAGTTCGAGGACCGAGCCACCGACCGCCTCGACGAGTACGAGACGATCTTCGAGGAGGCGGGAGCGACCGTCGAACGGCGGCTCGTGTTCACCCACGACGGCCAGAAGACGATCGACCGGATGACGACCGAACACGACTGTCTGGCCGCGCTCGTCCCGAACGCCACCGGCCCGATCGAGGACGTACTCGTCGCCGTCCGTGGCGCCGTGGGCATCGACCGCCTCGCGCGTGTCGTCGCAGGCCTGTTCGGGGGGACGGAGGCGTCGGTGACGCTGTACCACGTCGCGGAGGACGATGAGACGGACGAGGACGTCGGAACGCTCCTCGATGGACTGGTGGAACGGCTGAAGGACTTGGGGATGGACACGTCGACGATCGAGACGCGTGTCGACCGGGACCGGGGGGCACTCGACGCCATCGTCGAGGCGGCCGAGGGGTTCGACACCGTCGTCATGGGGGAATCCGATCCCTCCCTGACGACGTTCGTGTTCGGCCTGCCGGCGGACCAAGTCGCCGACCGGTTTCTCGGCCCCGTCCTCGTGGTCCAGCGCGAACCGTCGAAACAGACGGACGAGTAAGCGAGCCGACGCGCTAGCTGGTCGACGACGAGCCGACGAACTCGGCCACCCGTCGGGCGACGGCACTCCGGAGCGCGTCGATGGCCAGCGTCGTCTCGCCGTGTGTGATCTGCGGGTACCGGTCCCGGAGCGTCCGGTCCATGACGCGGTCAGTGAGCGCCGACACGGTCGGCGACTGGCCCCCCGAGTCGAGTGCGGTCGCCATCGACGCGATCGCCTCGGGGGAAGCGATCTCCGCGGCGTACGTCTCCGCCGACTCGGTGATCGGGTCGGGCTCCGGCGGTGCATCCCGATACGCCGGCGCTCGTGTGACCGCCAAGCCGCCACCCTTCTTCCGGTAGAGGATGCCGAGGGCGGTCCCGTCGCCCCAGCGCGTCTCCGGCGGCGCGACACCGTCGGCGGAGAGCGCTCGGACGTGTACCTCCGTGTCGAGCGTCGGAAGCGTCGGGAGGCCGAGCTCGCCGAACGCCCGGTCGAGTTCGTGCGGCAGCAGCGTCGTCTCGGGATGGTCGATATCGAGCCCGACGACCGGCGGAGCGAGATCCCAATCGTAGCCCCGATGCCGGCGATGGACCGCGATCCCCCAGACCGTCACCGCTGTCGGGTCGGCGACGGCGGTGTGCAACGCGTTCCGATCGAACCGACGTCTGAGGTACCGGACGGCGAACTGCTTCCGCGGCGGCACCGAACCTGCCCGGACCCAGGAACCCATCTCGCGCCCGTCGACCGACGTATCGGGAAAGGCGAGCCGTAGTCGGTTGTCATCGCCGAGCCTGATCCCGACGATCGTCCCGTCGGGGTACTCTTGGAGCCGGACGTGGCCGTCCTCCAGGAAGCGGTCGCCGACCGCCGCGAGGGAGGGAAGGAACGGTGTCGACGACGAGGGCGGCATGTCTCCGTCGAGCCGACGTGGGTACTTGAATGTGTAACCGGTCTCTCACGGGTCGCCGGCGCGTTCCGGAACCGAACGGGGAACGACTCGGCTTCGAGGTCACCGTCTCGACCCCGCCGCGGCCGTCCGCGTATCGAAAAAACCAGCGTCGCCGGTCCGAACCGCGTCGACGCTATCGAGTCCCGATGCGGGTCAGTCCGAGCCGAACATCTGGCGCATCATCGGGTGCATCTCCATGAGCTGCTCCTCGGCGATCTCCTCGTACAGCTTGTAGGTGATCGACACCGTCAGCAGGAGACCCGTCCCGGAGACGCCCCCGAGCGTGCCGAGCATGTTCGCCAGCACCGCGAGCAGGCCGACGAGCGCGCCGCCGATGACGGTCACCTGTGGGATGTACCGCTCCATGACCTTCTCGATGACCTGCGGGTTCTTCCGGAAGCCGGGGATCTGCATCCCGGAGTTCTGGATCTGTTTGGCCGTCGACTCCGGCCCCATACCGGTCGTCTCGACCCAGAACACCGCGAAGATGGCGCCGCCGATGATCATGAACGTGAGGTCGACGAGGACCCGGATGATGATCTGCCACGGCTCGGCGCTGACGGTGAACGCCCCCGAGAACCACATCCAGTCGGCGCGCGACTGGATCGGCGCGAGGTAGTAGAACAGCCCGCTCACGGGCTGGCCCTGCGAGTAGACGCCGACCAACGCCGGGAGGTTCACGTAGTTGTTGAGGATCTGCCCGAGGAACTGAATGTTCGCCTGCAGCGCGCGAACGAGGATCATCGGGAGGACGGACGCGTAGATGAGTTTCACGGGGAAGCGACCGCGGGCGCCCTTCACGCGGGCGTGGCTCAGCGGGATCTCGACGCGCACCGACTCGGTGTACACGACCACCGCGAAGATGAGCACCGTGGTGAACAGCGCGAGGATGTTCCCCGGGTCGAACAACAGCGACTGAACGAACGGGTCGAGCTCGATGCTCCCGGTGATGATGCCGTACCACGCGGGGAAGAAGCCGGTGACCTGCGTGCCAAGCGCGGGCACGGCGAACAGCCCGGCGACGAGCTGCTGGCTCACGCCCGCGATAATGAACAGGCCGATCCCGGAGCCGACGCCCCACTTGGAGATGACCTCGTCCATGAACAGGATGAGGACGCCGCCGACGAACATCTGCGCGAACAGCAGCGTCCGCATGCCGCCCGCGCCGATGCCCAGCGAGGTCGCGAGCTGCCCGTCGATCGGCAGGTAGTTGCCGGCGAACACCATCGGCAGGCCCGTCAGGCAGATCATCACGACCACGAGCAGCTTCTGGAGTCCCTGATACAGCACTTGGTCGCGGGGGTCGTCCGTGTCGAGCCCGAGCAGGTCGGCGCCGCCGAGCAACTGGAGGACGATCGACGCCGTGACGATCGGCCCGATCCCGAGCTGGAGGATCGACCCCTGTGACCCCGCGAGGATCGACCGGAACCGGCCGTAGAAGTCGCCCTCGGCCCCGCCCGTCGCGAGCCCGAACATCGTGATATTCGTGAGGAAGAAGTACATCACGAGGATGCCGGCCGTCCAGGCGAGCTTCCGTTTGAAGGGGACGTGCCCCTCCGGACGCTCGACCGTCGGCATCCGCGTGAGTACGGGTTCCGCGGTCTCTTTCCAACCCATGTTGCGTGCACCTGGTCGGTCGGCACACCTTAACGCTTCGATTAGGTCCGCGCGCGCACCACCCCGCGAGGCGCCGACGGCGGTCGATCCCGGCCGATCCGCCGCGGGGAACGGCCGCTCCGTCGCGGGCGGGGCTCTCCATCGGGCGGCCACACGACGTACCCGAAGCTCGCGACGTGGTGTGTGAAGAAGTGGGCCGTGAACCGCGGCGTCCGTCGTGACGGCGGCGACTACTCGTCGTCGCTGTCGGCGTCGGACTGTTCCTCGGACGCCTCGGCGTCCGCCTGCGCCTGCTCGGCGCGTTCCGTCAGCTCCGCGGAGCCGCCGGCCTCCTCGATGAGGCGGCGCGCCTCCGCGGTGAACGCGTCGGCCGTGACGTGCAGTTCCCCGCGGACCTGCCCGTCGCCGAGCACCTTCACGACGTCCACCTCGTGACCGTCCTCGGCCACGTCGCGGGCGTCGAGGGCGTAGCCGTCGCCCTCCTCCTCGGCGAGGTCCTCGGCCGCCAGCAGGGCGGCGTCCTCGTCCAGCTTCTGGACGGAGACCTCGACGACCTCGTCCTGTACACCCTGCGGGCGCTTGAAGCCGTGCTTGCCGAGCGGACCGTACAGCTGCCGTTCGTGCTTCTTGCGACCCGCGTTCCCGCGACCGCCTCGGTGACCGGCGCCGCGCCGGTTCTTGTGAGAGCCGCCGCCGTGGGTGCGCGAACCGCGCTGGCGTCGCTTCTTGCTCGTCATTATCGCATCGCCTCCAGGAGCGTGTCGATGTCCTCGTGACGACCGAGCGCGCCGCCGTTCTTCACGGCGTGCTTGATGCCGTCGTGGCCGCCGCGCGGGGCGTGCAGCCGCAGCACCGGGGACAGGCCCTGCTCGCGCAGGGTCGTCTCCTCGTCGACCAGCGCCTCGGCCAGCGCCTCGACGTCCGAGTACTCGGTGTTGTCAGAGACCCACTCGTCGTCGATGTCCGCGTCGCCCTCGTCGGGCTCGCCGCGACGCGCGAGCAGCATCGCGACCGTCTCGACGTCGGGCTCGCCGAAGGCGACGAAGTCGTTCACCTTCGCGATCATCCCGCGGTAGGTGTCCTCCTCGGGCACCAGCGCGCAGTGGTTGATCGCGTGGATGTTGAGCATCTTCAGGGTGTCGCGCTGCCCGGCGGACATGTCGATCTCGCCGCGCAGTTGGACGACCGCCTGCATCAGTGCTCACCCTCCGCTTCGCGCTGGACGCGCCGCGCCCGGTCGGGCGTGCGCGCCTGCGAGGCGTTCTTCAGGGCGTTGAACGTCGCCTTCGCGAGGTTGACCGTCGTCCGCGTGTTCCCGTTCGAGGACGTCCAGGCGTCCTGGATGCCCGCGAGCTCGAGGATGTTGCGGACGGTCGGCGCCGCCGCGAGGCCCAGCCCCTGCGGGGCCGGCTTGATCTCGACCTCGACGGAACCGGCCTTGCCGGTCGCCGTCCGGGTGAGGGAGTTGACCCCGCCGGCGGAGTCCTCCCACGAGCCCGAGCCGCGGTCGACCTTGATCATGTTCAGCTTGGCCACCTCGATAGCCTTCTGGATCGCGCCGCCGACCTGGTCGTCGCGGCCCTCGGCGTAGCCGAGGTAGCCGTCGCCGTTGCCGATGGCGACGACACAGCGGAACTTCACCCGGCGCCCGGAGTCGGTCATGCGCTGGACCATGTTGATGTCCAGCACCTCGTCTTCCAGGTCGGGAATGAGCTGGTCGACCAACTGGTGCTCCTTCAGCGGGAGCCCCGAGTTGAGCGCCTGCTCCATCGAGGTGATGTCGCCCTCCTGTACCTTCCGGCCGAGCCGCGTGCGCGGCTCCCATCCGCCGTTTCTACTCATTGTCGAATTCCTCCGTCAGGGTCTCCCGAAGCTCGTCGAAGTGCTCGGGCAGGTCCGCCGCGTCGAACTCCCCGCTGTACAGCGGCTCCTCGAGCTGCTCGTCGTACTCGGCGATGTGCTCGCCGCGAGTACGCGACCAGTCCGCGAGGACGCTGTCGTTGTGGGGGATCTCGAGCCCGGCGTCGATCGCTCCTTCCTGCACCGCGAACGCCTTGTTCCCGGGCGTGGCGGTGTTCAGGCCGATGTCGAGGACGGCCTCATCGAGGCCCGCCTCGACCGCCCGCAGTCCCGCGAGGTAGCCCGTCAGGTACGCGCTGGGGAGGTTTGCCGTGGGGGCCTCCCAGCCGTACTCTTCGAGGTCCTCGCTGGACGCGGCCGCGTGTGTCTCGTCGCCGTGGGGGCCGGGGGAAACCAGCTGCGCCCTGACGTGCTTGTTCGACAGGCGCGCGACGAGGCGCGGCTTGCCGGATTTCAGCAGGCGCAACCTCTGGTGGTAGTCCGTCCGGACTTCCCGGCGGCGACGCATCGGTACCTTATAGCGTGGTCCGGTCGCCATCAGTCGTCCTCCAGTGTTACGTCGTAGTTGTTCACGATGTACGAGTCGAGTCGTCGCACGTCCTCGAACGATCCGCCCGAGGCCTTGTTGTACAGCTCGCGGTACTGCGTGCTGTTCAGGGGCCCGCCGTCGCGGAGCTCCTTGAGGCGTGCGCGCTGGGCGCGGATCCGCGCGATCCAGTCGTCCTTGGAGTTCTGTCGGCCGCCGGCCTTCCCCTTTCGGGAGCCGGCGCCGGTGCGGTGGCCGTACGAGCGTTTCTCGTCGCGCTCGCGGGCGCGGCCGCGGGAGTTCCCCTTGGCGTCTTTCGCGCGGATGTTGCCCTGTTCGATCTGCTCGCGGATGTCCTCACGCGTGATCGCGTCCGCGAGTTCGTCCTGTGCCTCCGGGTTGAACCAGACGCGGCTCTTGCCGACGTCGAGTTCGTCGGCCGCGAGCCGGCGCTGTGCTGCCAGATCGCTCATTGGTCGACCTCCACTTCGACGTAGGTCGGGTTGAGGACGCGGATCTCGCGGTCCTCACACTCGTCCTCGATGGCCTCGCGCTTGCGACCGCCGACGGTCGAGGCGATGCGTACCGCCTGCGTCGCCGGGTCGACGCCTTCGATGTCGTCCGTGTTGAACACGCGGACCTCCTCGAAGCCGCTCGGGTGCAGGCCGCGGGCGGCCGTCGGCGAGCGGTAGCCCGCCTGGACCTTCGGCCCCTTGCCCTTCATGCCGCGGCGCTGCTTCGACAGCTGGCCGCGCGGGCGACGCCACGAGGTCGGGATCCGCTTCTTCTTGTGGTAGTCCTGCCGGTTGAACTGGGGCGTCCCCTCGCGGAGCTTCTTGGCGAGCGCGCGGGCGCGCTCGTCGTCGAGATCGGGCGTCTTGTCCGCGTGACCGCGCGGGCGCAGCTCCGTCTCGACGTCCTCGGCCTCGTCCTCGTCGGCGTCGGCCTCGGGCTCCTCGTCCTCGATCTCGGCGTCGGCCTCCTCGTCGACCTCGAGCCCGCCCACGTCCGCCTTGATGCGGGCCGCGAGGGCGTTCCCGACGCCGTCGACCTCCGCCAGCTCCGACTGCGATGCCGCCTTCACGTCCTCGACGGTCTCGTAGCCGGCCTCGCGGAGCGCGTCGGCCTTCGACGGGCCGACGCCGGAGATGTCCTCGAGCTCCTCGATGTCGTCGCTCATTTAGACATCACCCGTGGGCGTGCGCGTGATGTACACGCCGTCCTGGAAGATGCGCGTGTCCTTGTCGGTCACGCGGGTGAGCTGTTCGATGCTGGCGGCCGTCTGCCCGACGTCCTCCTTGGACGGGCCGGTCAAGACGAGCTCCTCGCCGTCGATCTGTACGTCAGTGTCGCCGCGGATCGCCGCGCGGCGGGGTGCCGTTTCCCCGAGGAAGTTCGTGATGACGACCTCGTCGCCTTCGATGTCCACGTCCATCGGGAAGTGAGCGTAGAAGACTTCCATCTCGTACTCCCACCCCTCGGTGACCCCGTGGATCATGTTGTCCACGTGGCTCGCGAAGGTACCGACGGTCGCGTTCGTCTGGCGATCGGCGTCGTCCGGGTACGCGATGACGATGGCGTCGTCCTCCACGGAGACGCTCACGTCGGGGTACCACAGGCGGCGCGTCACCGAGCCGTTCGACCCCTCGATCGTGAGATCGAGGTGGTCGAGGTCGGCGGAGACGTCCTCGGGTAGTTCGATTGTTCGTTCTGCCATTGTCAGTAGACGTATGCGATTACCTGGCCACCGATGCCCGCCTCGCGGGCCTCGTAGTGGCTCATGACGCCGTGACTCGTCGTCACGATGAGTGCGCCGTAGTCGCGCGCGGGGAGGAACCGCTTCTCCCACTTCTCGTAGCCGTCCGCGGCCACGGAGTAACGCGGCTTGACGGCGCCGCACTCGTTGATGGCGCCTTTCAGTTCGACCTCGAACGTTCCCGCTCGGCCGTCGTCCACGAACTCGAAGCCGCCGACGTATCCGTTGTCGTACAGCACTTCGAGCGTGGAGCCGATGATGTTCGAGGCGGGCTGGACCGTGTATTCCAGATGACCGACGTCCTCGGCGTTGTCGAGACCGGCGAGGGCGTCGGAGAGAGGGTCGTTACCTGCCATTGTTATCGGTACTTCCGGAAGCCCATGTCGCGGGCGACCTCGCGGAAACACTGGCGACAGAGGTTGATGTCGTACTTGCCGACAAGCCCCTGTTTGCGCTCGCAGCGCCGGCACGCGACCTCCTGGCCGGTGCGCTTTGCGGCGTGCTCGCCCGTTTCCTCGGGTCCGGTCGTTTCTGTGTCTGCGTCGCTCATGCTGTGACCTCCACGTCGAACTCGCGTTCGAGGAACGCGACGGCGTCGTCGACGGTCATCCGGTGACCGCTCGGGATCGACCGGCTCACCTTGTCTCGCTTCGAGACGCGGTAGCCCGGTCGCGTGAGCGTCACGGTGACGTCGAGTCCGTAGATGCCGATCTGTGGGTCGTACTCCTGACTCGGGAACTCCGTGTGCTCGGCGACGCCGAAGCTCACGTTGCCCGTGTCGTCGAACTGCGAGACCGAGAGATCGGCCAGCTCCAGCGCGGTCTCGAGGAACTCGTCGGCGTCCTCGCCGCGCAGGGTGACCTTCGCCCCGATGGGGTCGCCGGGTCGGATCTCGAACTCGCCGATGGCGCGCTTGGCCGTCGTGCGAACCGTGTCCTGTCCGGTGATCTCCTCGAGGATCTCCTCGCCGTTGGCGAGTTCGCGACCGCCCTGACCGACGCCCATGTGGACGACGACCTTCTCGATGCGCGGCTCGCGCATGTCGTGGAAGTCCGCGTCAGCCTCGCTCATTCGTCGTCACCTCCGTCGGTGAAGTTCTCGTCGATGACCACGACGTACTCCTCGATCGTCTCGAAGCCGCCGTCCTCGTCATCCTGCGCGACGGCGACGGCGTTGGTGCCGGAGCCGGCGGTGACGGTGATCTCCTCGATCGTGCCGATCTCGCCGGCGTGTCCGCCGGCGACGGCAGTGACGAGCGCGCCCTCCTCGTACGGGAAGTGCGCGACGACCTCCTTGGTCTCGTTGTCGACGACGAGCGAGTCGTCGCCGGCGTAGCTTCCGTCGTCGCTCACGAGGGTCGTCCCGTCGTGGAGCGTGTACTGGAAGTCGCCGCCGGCGACCTGCGTCTTGCCGGCGACCTTCCCGAGCCGCGAGGAGGCGGCCTCCTCGTCGATCGGTGTCAGCGAGAGCCGGCCGCCCTCGCCGGGGAACACGCGGTAGTACTCCTCGCGCTCGGTGAACGCCAGGATGTCGAACATCCCGACCGGGCGGGCCTCGTCTGAGACCGCCTTGCCGTTGACGAGCACGGATCCGTGATCGAGCGCGTAGCGCGCCTCCTTGCGCGAGTCGACGTACCCCAGCACGTCCCGAAGGACGATGAGCAGGGGAACGCCCGACTCGCCGTGCGGGCCCGCGCCCGCCTTCACGGTGAACGTCTCCTCTTTCCGCTCGATCGGCCACGAGTTCGGGGCCGACAGTCGCTTCTGGTGGTTACTCATGTTATGCAGCCTCCTCGTCGGACTCCAGACGCGCCTCTCGGCGGTCGTCCTCGAGGTCCAAGTCGACGACGCGCACGTTCGAGGTGTCGAGCGGACGCGGGGTCTCCTCCCCGTCGGCCTTCTCGACGGTGACGTCCTCGACGTGGATCACCGACGCGCGGAGATCCACCTCGAGCACCTCACCTTCCTCGCCCGCGAAGTCGCCGCGCATGACCTCGACGGTGTCGCCCGCGTTGACGCGGACGTTCCGCTGGCCGTACTCCTCCCGGAGCTCCTCCGAGAGGGTGGCGCGGACGAACTTCTGCCGCTCGTGGAGCGGCGCGTCTCGGGTCCGTGTGCGCTGTTTGTGCGGTTGTTCGCTCATACGATCTGAGTCGCGGTGGATGCGATGCTCCCGAAGCGCTCGGCGACCTCGCGCGCGATGGGACCCTTGATCTCGGTCCCTCGCGGCTCCTCCATGTCGTCGATCACGACGGCGGCGTTGTCCGCGAACTTCACGCGGGTGCCGTTGGGTCGACGGATGGCCTTGCGCTGGCGGACGATAACGGCCTCCAGCACCTGTCGCCGCATCTCCGGCGTCCCCTTGGTCACCGAGACGGTGACCTTGTCGGCGACGCCCGCTTTGGGGTGGCGATTCTTCGTCCCCGAGTAGCCCGACACGGAGATGACCTTCAGCTCACGCGCGCCGGTGTTGTCGGCGCACGTGATCAGGGAGCCCTTCTCCAGGCCCTGCGTGACGTCGGCCTTCAGGGCCTCCATCAGGCATCACCCTCGGTGTCGAGCGTCTCGACGACTGCGTGGCTCTTCGTCTTCGACAGCGGCCGCGTCTCGGCGATGCGGACCTGATCGCCTTCCTCGACGTCGAGGCAGGGCGACAGGTGCGCCGGCACGCGGCTTCGTCGTTTCATATACCGGTCGTACTTCGGCACGAATACGTCGTATTCGCGCTCGACGACGACCGTCTTGTCCATCGATGTGGAGGCGACCGTTCCCTCGAGCGTCTGTCCGCGCACGGAAAGCGATCCGTGGAACGGGCAGTTCTCGTCGGAGCAGGCCTCCTCCGGTTCTGTTACGTTCAGTCCGATTGCCATTGGTGATCACCCGCACGTTCCGTGCGGAAGGCGGGTCGTGAGAGCAGTCTGGCCCCATCCACCGTAACGGAGACCGCGTCCTCGCAACCGTCCGACTGACCGGTTCTGACGCCGGTAGTTTCGTACTGCCCGCACGCCCCGGCCAGTGTGGGGTGCGTGGGCGACGGAAGTTCGAACGCGGACCCGGGGGCCTTGCGGTCCCCCGCGGCTTCATGTGTGACGGACGACGGCTCGCGTTCGCGAGGCGCGCCCGTGCTGGGCTCGGTGTGACGGCGGCCCACGCCGTCTCCCGAATGCTGCGTCGAGAGGACGAACCGGAACGTCGTCCCCTCCTTCGGCACCTGCTTGTCCCCCCGAGCGGTGCGCACCGTGAGGGTGCGCATGCTCTCGGACACGACGACGCCCGCGAGCCCGACGTGGGCGTCGCTGGCGGCTGCGACCACCCGTACCGGGAGGCCGCGGAGTTCGTGTCGCGTGAGCGTCTCGGGGGTCAGTGCCATGTTATTCGTCGGTGTCGTCGAGGTCGCCTTCCTCGCGCTGGATCGTCTTGATCCGCGCGATCGTGCGCTTCAGCTCGCCGACGCGACCCGGGTTCTCCGGGGCGCCGCCGGCCGCCTGCACGGCCTTCGCGTTGAGGAGCTCGGTCTCGAGCTCCTCGAGTTCGGCCCCGCGCTCGGCGGCCGTCATGTCGCGGATCTCTTGGGTGTGGAGGATCGCCATCGGTTACTCCTCCTCCTCGTCGTCCGCGTCGCCTTCGTCTGCCGATTCCGCCTCGTCGTCTTCGTCCGCCTCCATCTCCGCGACGAGATCCTCGGCCTCGGACTCGACGTCCTCGTCGAGGTCGTCGAGCTCGGGCTCGTCCTCCTCGGACGGCTCGGCCGTCTCCGCCGCGTCGCCGTCCGCGGTCTCGTCGGCCTCGATGACCTCCTCGACGACCTCCTCGTCGATGACGTCCTCGGGGTCGGCCTCGGGGACGTCCTCGTCGCCGCCGGGGAGGTCGGGTTCCGTCTCCGGAACCTCCTCGTCGTCGACGTCGGCCAGCAGGTCCTCGACGCCCTCGCCGGACGCGGCGGCCTGCTCGACCTCGGGAGCGTCGGCGTCCTCGGCGATCTCGAAGTCGTCGGGCAGCACCGCGCCCGGCGGGATGATCTTGACGGTCACGCCGATGGTGCCGAGCTTCATGACGGCCACGCCCTGGCCCTCGTCGACGACCTCCTCGGCGGGCTCGCCGTTGTGCTTGATGTAGCCGCGGTTGAACTTCTCCACGCGCGAGCGGGCGCCCGTGACCTTCCCGGAGAGGACGATCTCGGCGCCCAGTGCGCCGGCGTCCATGATCCGGTCGATGGTCGTGTGGCCCGCGCGGCGGAAGTACCAGCCGCGCTCGAGGGCGTTCGCGAGACGGTCCGCGACGATCTTCGCGTTGAGGTCGGGTTCGTCGACCTCCTGCACGTCGATCTGCGGGTCGTCCATGTCGAAGCGCTCCTCGAGCTCGGTGGTCACCTTGCGGATGTTCTTCCCGCCCTTGCCGATCACCATGCCGGGCTTCTCGGCCTTGAGCACGATCTGCGTGCCCATGGGCGTCTTCGCGACCTCCATCCCGCCGTAGCCGGCGCGACCGAGCTCGTCCTCGAAGAACTCGTTGATCTGGCTCCGCTGGAGCCCGTCCTCGATGAACTGGTGCTCGTCCGCCATGTTATTCGTCCTCCTCGATGATCATTTCGACGTCCACTTGCGGGGTGTTCCAGGCGCTCGCGCGACCCATCGCTCGGGGCTTGCGGCCCTGCTGCTCGCCGACCTTGTGGGCGGCGACGTGTTTGATCGTCATCGACTCGCCGTCGAACCCCTGCTCGTCGGCGTTGTTACTGACGTTCTCAAGGAGCTTCAGGAAGTCCTTGGAGGCCTTCTCGGGGTAGCGGCCGGCGTCCCAGCCGTCGATGTCCGAACGGTGACCGACGCCGGAGTTGTGCTTGCGGAACGGAACGGAGCGCTCCCCGTCGATGACCGCATGCAGGTACTCCTCGGCGTCGGTGACCGTCTCGCCTTTCAGTTCGCGGGCGATGGCCTTGCTGTGCTTGAAGCTGATCTGCCGCTCGCGGAGCATCCCCTTCGCGGTGGTCTCCGGGTCGGCGTCGACGCTGTAGCTGATTCCCATTGTTACTTGAGGGGCACGAACTTCGAGGATCGGGTCGCGCCGATGCCGGCCTGGCCGTGTTCCACGGAGTTGCGAGTCTGGTTGAACTCGCCCAGGTAGTGGCCGATCATCTCGGGCTCCACCTCGACGCGTTCGAAGTGGCTTCCGTCGTACACTTCGAACGTGAGCCCGACGAACGACGGCACGATCGGCATGTCCCGGACGTGCGTCCGGATCGGATCGTTTGCCGTCTCCTCGGCCGTGGCGTCCTCGGTGCTCTCCAGCAGCTTCCGCTGTTGGATCCCGAGTCCTCGATTGATGGTTCGCCGCGCGCGGGCGGGAAGCAGTGCTTTGACCTCGTCGAGCTCCATCTCCTGCAGCTCGTCGAGCGTGTGGCCGCGGTAGGTGAACTCACCCTCGCGACCGGTGCGGTATTCCGAACTCATGTTATCTGTCGCCACCTCGACCGGTTCGCTTCGAGGCGATGTCGCCGACCTTCCGGCCCGGCGGAGCGTTCCGCGAGACGGACTTCGGCTGTCCGGGGTGCTGGCGGCCGCCGCCACCGAACGGGTGGTCGACGGCGTTCATCGCGACGCCACGGACGCGCGGGTACTTCGTCCCGCGACTGCGCATCTTGTGGTACTTCTTTCCGGCCTTCACGAACGGCTTCTCCGTCCGACCGCCGCCCGCGACCACGCCGATGGTCGCGCGGCAGTCGGGGTTGAGCCGCTTGACCTCCCCGGAGGGGAGCTGGACGACCGCGACGTCGCGGTCGTGGGTGAGCAGCGTCGCGTTGACGCCCGAGGCGCGGGCGAACTTGCCGCCGTCGCCGGGCTTGGACTCGACGTTGCACACCGGCACCCCCTCGGGGATCTCCGAGATGGGGAGCGTGTTTCCGGGCTTGATCTCCGCGGAGACGCCGACCGACAGCGTCTCGCCGACGGTGATGCCCTCGGGCGCGAGCACGAGGCGGCGGTCGCCGTCCTCGAACTTCACGTCCGCGATGGGCGCCGACCGCGCGGGGTCGTGCTCGATGCCGACGATCTCGCCGTGGACGGTGTCGGCGTCGTCCTCCGCGATCTTCTTGTGCTGTTTGTCCGATTTGTACCGGTGCGACGGCGCTCGGAACGTCGAGCCGCCGCGACCGCGTCGTTGTCCCTGAATTCTGCGTCCCATTATCAGAACACCCCGATCCGGGAGGCGACTTCCTGCGCGTCGCTGTCCTCGCCGAGTTCGACGGTCGCCTTCTTCGTCCCCTGCGGGGTCACCTGCGTCCGGACCGACTCGACGCCCACGTCGAACTGCGCGGCGACGGCGTCGGCGATCTCGGGCTTGTTCGCGTCGATGTCGACGATGAACTGGAGCTTGTTGTTGAAGTCCATCTCGTCCATCGCCTTCTCGGTGACGAGCGGGTGGTGAATGACCGAACTCATCGCTCGGCCACCTCCTCCAGCGCGCTCTCGGTGAAGACGGTCAGACGGCCGGCGTGCGTGCCGGGCGCCAGGTCCTCGACGCTCACTTCGCGGCCGGTGGCCACGTCCGCACCCGCGAGGTTGCGCGCCGCCTTCGACGGCTCCTCGCTGGTGACGAACAGCACCGACTTGGGCTCGCGCGTCTTGCGACCGCGGGTCGTCCCGCGACCGGCGCGGATCGTGCGCCCCTCGTCGGCGCGCTCGATGTCGTCGGCGACGCCGACGGCCTCGAGGAAGGAGACGACCTCCTTCGTCTTGACGAGCTCCTCGAACTCGTCGGAGACGACGAGCGGCAGCTCGGTGTCCTCGTCGAAGGCGTGGCCGCGCTCCGCGACCAGCTCGGCGTCGGCGGTGGCCGCGATGGCCGACCGCGTCGCGAGCTTGCGCTCCTTGTCGTTCACCTTCTTGGTCTGGTCCTTCTCGGCCTTCGGCGGGTGGGCCTTGCGGCCCTTGACGGTCTGCGGAACGCGGCGACCCTGCCCGTTCGAACGGGGCACGTGGGCCATGCCGCGGCCGGAGCCGAACGACTCCGCGGGAGTGCGGAGGCCGGCGAACTCGTCGGCGCCGTACGCCTGTTTCCGGTTTGCCTGCGCGGCGACGACGGACCGCTGGATCAGATCCGAGCGGAACTCCGTCTCGAAGACGCCGGGGAGGTCGATCTCCCCGCTCTCGTCGCCGTTCAGGTCTCGTACTGTTGCCTTCATTATCCTTGGTTCGATGCGGTGGAGACGTAGCGCACCTCGGGGTCGAGGCGCGGCTGGTCGTTCGGCCGGATGGCCGGTCGGAGCCGCAGGAGGCGCTTGGAGGGGCCCGGCAGCGAGCCCTTCACGAGCGCGTAGTGGCCGTCCACCTCGCCGTAGCCCTTGAAGCCGCCCTCGACGGAGGCGTCGTCGCCCTCGCCGAAGTCGATGAGCCGCTTGTTGAGCTCCGTGCGCTGGTGGTAGCCGGTCTGCCCCTGCTGGGGGACCGTCGAGCGAACGCGCGAGGGGTTCCACGGGCCGAGGTTACCGATCCGGCGCCGCCAGCCCTGTCGCGCGTGCTTGCCCTTCCGCTTCTGGACGCCCCAGCGCTTGACGGGGCCCTGGGTGCCCTTCCCCTTCGTGATGCCGGAGACGTCGGTGTACTCGCCGGCGCGGAAGACGTCGCCGAACTCGTGTTCGCCGCCGTCCTCGACCAGATCGAGCGCGTAGTCGAGGCGCTCGTCCATCGAGGCGCCGCCGACACGCGTCTCCATCACGTCGGGCTTCTTCTTGGGGACGTTCGACAGCTTCGCCGGCTCGGTGTGCGTGATGAACCGGAGGTCGTCGACGACGCCGTCGTCGACCAGTTCGCGAAGCTCCGCGGCGTCCTCCTCGAAGGTGTTCTCCGCCGGCAGGTCGAGCGTGCGCTCGAGCTCATCGTGGAACTCGGTGGCCCACACTTCGGTGACCGGCTTCTGTCCGTACGGCGTGTCCTCGTAGGCTCGCAGGGCGACCGCGCGCATCGGCGGCACCTCCACGACCGTGACGGGAACTGACTCCTCCATCCCCTCTCGCGGGGAGTCGGATTCGTCGTTCACCATCACGACGTGGGTCATGCCCGCCTTGTAGCCCGCGAAGCCCTGGACGCCGGCCGCGCCGTCGTCCTCGGGCCACGAGCGGATGCGGGGGACTTCACTGCTCGCGCGCTTGCGCGGGCCGAAGCCCAGCGAACCCTTGCGTGGTCTGCTTGGTTGTGGCATTGTGTTTGGCTTACTCCGTGAGTGTGAGAGGCGAGAGGGCGGCGAAGATCGCTTCTTCGGCCCGCACCACCTCGCTTCCCTGTCGCGGAATCGCGTTCAGCCAGAGGTCGAACCCCGAGCCGTCCGTGGCGTCGGGGTCGACCGGGACATCCTCGGTGTCCATGCCGAGGATGGCCGGGAGCCCCCTGCCGGGCGAGCCGAACGCGACGGCGACGTGTGTGTCGCGCGTGCGTGTACGCACGTCCGCCAGGCCGGGCACGGACAGTTCGCGTCCGTGTCGCGACGTGGCGATCGCGGTCTCGGCGTCGGCGAGGGCGTCCTCCAAGGCCGCGCCGGCCACCCGAAACCCCGGTGCGGGGTCGTCGGTGAGGCGGGCACGGACCGGTTCTCTCGAAGAGACCCTGACGGTGACGCGCTCCCCCTCCACGTACTCCCGTCCGGGAGACGCGTGCAGGGAGATCGGGTGTTGCATTCCGCAATTGACCCGAACGCGGCCTTCAGGTCCGACCTCGGTCACGATTCCCTCTCGTAGTTCCGACCCGTCCGGGCCGGAGCGAGCGGGCCGCATCGGCGGGAGCACGCCGGCGTGCCGGAGTTCCTCGCGTTTCCCCCACACCTCCCGACGGAGGTAGGCGGGCGTCGCGCAGTACTCCAGCACGGTTCGGACGTACTCGCCGCCTCTGCGGCGTTCGCCTTCCCGGTCGGGGAAGACGACCAACCGGTCCGCCCGGAAGATCGTCGCCGCGCGGGCGACATAACCGAGTTTTCGCGTGGCCTCGCGGCCGTCCTCGGCCTCCCGGACGAGCGACGACGGAACGATCACGTCGAGTGTCGTTCCGTTCATTGTCGCTGCACCGGACTGTACTACGTTGATCCTCAACCGCGGCGTAAAAGGGTGTTGAATCGCGCCCCCCGGAGTCACGGCTTCACACACCCGTCAACCGGCGTTTCACGTGTGAACCACTCACGTGCCATGTGGCGTCATCCGAAGTGAGACCAACTCACACGAGACGTTTCCACACGGCGGCGCCGGAGGAACGGATTTATATATCACCCTGCCGTTAGTGGTGAATGCGCACCGGGAGAAAGCCGGAGACGGCGCCCGGATGCAGGTACGCACTGGTAGTGTAGTGGTATCACGTGACCTTGCCATGGTCACAACCGGGGTTCAAATCCCCGCCAGTGCATCTCTCTTCGACGGCTGCAAAACGAACGAGACGTCGTCTCGTAAGTCGGCCCGTCAGTTTTGGTGTCGTACGTGGGAACTAAAGGATCGGTCGAATCCGCAGAGCGAACGGAGTGACAAGCAGGACCGTCTGTTGTGGTTCAATTCCTAGCCAGTGCGGGCTGCTGCGATCCCTCAATGAGCGGGACACTGTCTGGTGGGTCGCGGTTGCGACCGTCTCGTCTCAACGGCGTTTCGACCGGATCGTTCGATGTCGTCGGGTTCCTCAAGCAATCGGCTTAATACCGGATAGATACTCTGTACGGCCACGTTGGGGCAATATTCGGTATTCAGTGAGACACGAACGGGAAGTCACTCGTCCGGAACTGGTCGGCCGTTACTGGCGGCGGGAACGTCGGTCCCGCTACCGGCCGGTGCCGACGAGTGGAGTCGCGCGATCGGGGAAGCGGCACAGTTCGTCGTCTCGAATCCCGACGTGTTCATCGCGTTCGTCCTGTGGCAACTGGCGTTGCTGTATGCGGTCCCGGTAGTGTTCTGGGATTTCGAACTCGCTGTGTACTGGCTTCGGAAGTTGCAGAACGGCCGGAGCAGCGGCCCCGACATCGAATGGGGACTCGACGCCGTACAGGTTCGAATCGTAACGATCGACAACGCAGCAGTCGTCCAAGAGACGGTCGACTCGCTTCCCGACGGTATCACCGACATCGTCGTGATCGCCGAGCAACCGATCGAAGTCGAGGGGGCGTCAGTCCTCGCAGTCCCCCCCGAATTCACGTGTGCTGCCACTCACAAAGGTCGGGCCGTCGAGTGGGCACGCCGCGTTCACCCGTCGGACCGCGAGTACATTCTGTACTTGGACGAGGACACCGACGCTTCGGCGCTCACGGGCATCCCCTCGAACGCCGATATCGTTCAGTTCCGCGAGCGCCCCGCTCAAAGCGACGGACTGTTGCCGTACCTCGCAGAGATTCACCGAATCGGCTTCAACGTCGAACAGCGGTCGTTCCCGTTCTTCAGACTCCCCTTTTACGCGTGGGGAGGCGGGATCGCGATCCGCAGTAGCCTCGAGGAGGATGTGACGTGGGACACCGAAACCATCGTTGAGGACTCGGTGTTCGCGTGGCGGGCGGTGCTCGAGTGGGGCGCTACCATCGAGGTCGCGGACATCTACCTGAGTAATCAGGCACCACCCTCTGTGTGGTCAATGATCAAGCAGCGCCGCCGGTGGCTTACCGGGACCCGCCAACAACAGGAACTGCTTCCCTTCCAGTACCGGCTCATGTACCAGGTCCGCGACCTGGGGTGGGCGCTCTCGGTGTTCGCCCCCTTGCTGTGGGTCGCGTCGGCGTTCAGCTATGCCGGAATCATCGAGATCTCGCTGCTCCCGGTATTCTTCCCGGGTGCCTACATCGTGCTCACGATCGTGCTCCTCGGGCACGTGTACGCGTGGTCGATCATCGGGGTGCTCACCTACCGACCACCGGTCCCGGTGTGGATACTGCTTATCCTGTTCACGCCGGTCATCGTCACGGTCCACTCGCTGGGGGCGCTGTACGGCTTAGTTCGCCCTGCAAGCGGGTTCGCCGTGACACGGAAGGTCGTGAACGGGGGAACCGAACCGACAGTGCGAGCGGATCCGAACGTCGGTCCCGACAGCTCGACCACCACGGGCCGGATCGCTGAAGACGGCGGGAACCGCCCGGAGAAATAGATGCCGAGGCTATTCGTCCGTTCCCGAGGTGATCGATCGAACGCACGCGTGCGGGCGGCCGATCGCGTCGTCGGGGCGTTCACGGGGACGGTACCCGCTTCGCTCGACCGAACTGAGGCCATGGAGCAGTGGCTTGACGCCCCGCTCGATGTTCAGACCGTGTTCGAGCCGTGGGACACCGGTTCCGGTGCCGTGGCAGCCCTGTTCGAGCGGTTGACGGCTATCTGGGAGGCGGGTCGGGTGCCGCTGGTGACGTGGGAGCCGTTCACGCCGACGCCGGCGGCGACGCCCCCTGACGTGCTCGACCGGATCGTCGCCGGCGAGTACGACGACTACCTCACGCGGTGGGGGCAGGCGTTGACGGGATGGCTCGATGGCCCGGACGGCAACGTCGACACCGTGGACCACCGGCGACTGTACCTTCGGTTGATGCACGAACCGAACGGCGACTGGTACCCCTGGGCACCCGCCGGGGGCGACTGCACCGCGGCGACATACGTAGAGGCGTGGCATCGAGTTCACCGGCTGATCACGGATGAGGGTGCGACTCCCGGTCGTGTCTCGTGGATCTGGGCGGTGAACCACACCGATATCGGCGGCGTGGCAGCCGAGGATCTGTTTCCGGGGACCGCCTTCGTCGACCTCGTCGGGGTCGACGGGTTCAATTGGGGTGGCAGTCAGTCGTGGAGCGAGTGGCAGTCTCCCGCGGAGGTGTTCGAAGAAGGGCTCGAACGGCTGCGTTCACGGACGTCGCTGCCGGTGTGCGTTCCGGAATTCGGCTGCACGAGCGTCACCATCGACGGGACTGATCGAGGAAGGAAGAACCGCTGGCTCCGGGACGCGTTCGCGTATTTCGACGAACAAGACGTGTCTCTCGTATCGTACTTCGATGTGGAGAAAGAGACTGATTGGCAAGTGTTTGGCGGAAGCGAGGGTGAGAACACGATCCGGATCGGCGGTACGCGCTATCAGACGTATTCGGGGTTTCGAACGGGGCTTCGGCGGTACCGGTACGAGTGACGTAGCAGGCGTCGTGAGGACCTCGCGTCCCACAAGACACCAACGCTTATTCCGCCCCCGACGGATCCCAGAATACCAATGGACGATCTAGACGACGTGTTCGTCGCGCAGGTGATGTCCGAGAGTCTCTACACCGTTACCCCCGACACGCTGGTCGAGGACGCCGCGACGGGAATGATGGAGCGCGGCATCGGCTCGGTCATCGTCGTCGACGACGACGGCACGCTCCGCGGTATCCTCACGAACACCGACTTCGTGCAGATCGTCGCGGAACGACAGCCGAAGGACCAGACGCCCGTCTCCGAGTACATGAGCACCGACCTCGTCACCGCCGACCCCGGCGACTCGTTGGCGGACGTGGCCGCGACGATGCTGGAGCACCGGTTCCACCACATGCCCGTCACCGACGGCGAAAGCGGCGTCGTCGGCGTCGTCTCCACGACCGACCTGACGGCGTACGTGTCGAACATTCCCCGGTAGGCACGCGAGAGCGACACCCACACCACCGGTTCCCGGCGGCTCCGGTTCCTTCCCGTCGCGTCCCCTCGGCGGATCGCTTTTGCTCGGGCGCGGTGTACCGCCGATCGTGACAGTCATCGCCCTGCTGAGCGTCGCGCCGGTCGTCGAGGGGAGCATGGCGGGGGAAGTGGCGAAGGCCGTGGACGCTCTCGACGAGTTCGACGTCGACTACGAGACGAACCCGATGGGAACCGTGATCGAGGCCGAGTCGATCGAGGAACTCATGGCCGCCGCGACGGCCGCACACAACGCGGTCGACGGCGACCGCGTCTCGACGTTCCTGAAGATCGACGACAAGCGGACCCGCAGCCAGCGCGCCGACGAGAAGGTCGACGCCGTCGAACGGGAACTCGGTCGTCCCGCCCGGAGCGACGACGGATAATAACTCAGGCGCAATTCGTTACTAGGAACGAGCAAGATCTGCCCGAGTATTGGCAGTCAAGTTAATAACCGCATGGACGCTACCGTCGGCTAGGACATGACTCGTGACGACGCCGGCGACGGAACCGGATCCGCCGCCGACAGTGAACCCGGCGACGACTCCGGAACGACCGCCGACACCGACGAGCGCGACCCGCGAGTCGACGCCTCGTTCGACCTCACGGTGCCGGAGATGGACTGCGCCTCCTGCGCGTCGAAAGTCGAGGGGAGCGTCTCCGGCGTCGCGGGTGTCACCGACGTCGATCCGTACCCGACGACCGGCGGGCTCTCGGTCGCCACCGACGGCACGGTCGATCGCGAGGCCGTCGTCGCGGCCGTCGAGGGCGCGGGCTACGCCGTCGAGGACGACCTCGAGTCGGTGACGCTGTCGGTGCCGGAGATGGACTGCGCCTCCTGTGCCGGCAAGGTGACGGGCGCGCTGGAGGGCGTCGAAGGGGTGCGCGACCTCGACACCCACCCGACGACCGGGAAGGTGCTCCTGCGATTCGACCCGGACGCGACGACGCTCGCGGCCGTGGTCTCGGCCGTCGAGTCGGCCGGCTACGAGGTCGTCTCCACGTCGCTCGACGAGAACGGCGACGGCGAGGGCGACGACCGCTCGGTGTGGCGGAGCAGACGGGCGTACGCGACGTACCTCGCGGCGGTGCTGACGGGGATCGGGCTGGTGCTCGCGAACCCGCTCGCGCCAGCTGATGCCGGCCTCGCGGTCGAGTTGTTCGGCCGCGCGGTACGCGTCGGGGATCTGGCGTACCTCGCGGCCGTCGCGGTCGGCGGCGTCGCCGTCTTCCGCAACGGCTACTACTCGCTGCGCGGGCGCAGCCTCGACATCGACCTGCTGATGAGCGTCGCCATCCTCGGCGCCGTCGCCGCCGGGATCGGCTTCGACGAGCCGCTGTACTTCGAGGCGGCGACGCTGACGACGCTGTTCTCCGTCTCGGAGCTGTTGGAGGGGGCGGCGATGGACCGCGCGCGCGACTCCCTCCGAGAGCTGATGGAGCTGTCGCCGACGGAGGCGACAGTCGTGAGGGACGGCACCGAGGAGGTCGTCCCGGCCGAGGCGGTCGGGGTCGGCGAGACGGTCGTCGTCAGGCCCGGCGAGCGGATCCCCCGCGACGGCACCGTCACCGACGGGACGACCGCGGTGAATCAGGCGCCCGTCACCGGGGAGTCGGTTCCCGTCGACAAGGCGCCCGGCGACGAGGTGTTCGCCGGCACCATCGTCGAGGGCGGCTATCTGGAGGTCGAGGTGACGACCGAGGCGGGGGAGGACACGCTCTCGCAGGTCGTCGACATGGTGGAGGCCGCACAGGGCGAGCGGTCCGAGCGCGAGCAGTTCGTCGAGCGCTTCGCGAGCTACTACACGCCGGTCGTTGTCGGCTTCGCCCTGGTCGTCGCGCTCGGGCCGCCGCTGGCGGTCGGCGCGGCGTGGGACACGTACGTCCTGTACGGGCTGACGCTCCTCGTGCTCGCGTGTCCGTGCGCGTTCGTCATCTCCACCCCGGTGACGGTCGTCTCCGGCATCACCTCCGCCGCCCGCAACGGCGTCCTCATCAAGGGCGGCACCCATCTGGAGGCGATGGGCGAGGTGGACGCCGTCGCCTTCGACAAGACGGGGACGCTGACGAGAGGGGAACTCACCGTCACCGACGTGATCCCGCTGGGCGACAACTCCCAGGAGGACGTGCTCCGCTGTGCCCGCGGCCTCGAACTCCGCTCGGAACACCCCATCGGCGACGCCATCGTCGACCGTGCCGACGCGGCGGGCGTCGACGACCGCGCGGTCGACGACTTCGAGGCGGTGACGGGCAAGGGCGTGCGGGCGACGCTCGACGGGACGCCCCACTACGCGGGCAAGCCCGGACTGTTCGCGGAGCTGGGCTTCGACCTCTCGCACGTCCACGCCGCCACCGACGGCGGGGTCGTCACGCGGACCTCCCGCGCCATCTGCGAGCGGAACAACTGCCTCGACCTGCTGTCGGACACCGTCCCCGAACTCCAGGCCGAGGGGAAGACCGTCGTGCTCGTCGGGACCGCCGAGGATCTGGAGGGGGTGATCGCCGTCGCCGACGAGGTTCGCCCCGAGGCCAGTCGCACGATCGAGCGCCTCCGCGAGGCGGGCGTCCGCACGGTGATGCTCACCGGCGACAACGAGCGCACGGCCCGCGCCGTCGGTCGCGAGGTGGGGATCGACGAGGTCCGCGCGGAACTGCTCCCCGACGAGAAGGTCGCCGCCGTCGAGGAACTGCTCGCCGAGCACGACGGCGTCGCGATGGTCGGCGACGGCGTCAACGACGCGCCCGCGCTGGCGACCGCGACGGTCGGGATCGCCATGGGCGCCGCCGGCACGGACACCGCCCTCGAAACGGCGGACGTGGCACTCCTCGCGGACGACCTCTCGACGCTGCCGTACCTCCGGACGCTCGCCGAGCGGGCGAACGCGGTCATCCGCCAGAACGTCTGGACCAGCCTCGCGGCGAAGGCGGCGCTCGCGGCGGCGGTCCCGTTCGGGCTCGTCCCCATCTGGTTCGCCGTCCTCGCGGGCGACGCGGGTATGACCGTCGGCGTCACCGCGAACGCGAGTCGGCTGGCGCGCGTGTCGCCCGCGGATCCCGAGGCGGGAGCCGACCCGGTCACGGACGGTCCGGCTCCCGGCGACGAGTCGGGAGACCCGTCGCAGCCGGTGGCGCGGACGGCGGAGTGAGCCCACGACCGCTCTCCCGTGTGGCCGCGACTTCGACACCCTGTTTCCCCGGACGCGACAACGCGGATCACGAATGAACCGAACCGCGTGGCTCCGGCGCAATCAGATCGCCGTGTACGCGGTCGCGGTCGCACTCGCGCTCGGCGCCGCGACGATGCGGCCGGGGGCGACGCCCGCGCTCGGGGCCGTCGTCGACCCGGTGCTCGCGGTGTTGCTGTACGTGACGTTTCTGGAGGTGCCGTTCGTGCGCTTCCGGGCGGCGTTCACCGACGCCCGGTTCCTCGCGGCGGCGCTCTCGACGAACTTCCTCGTCGTCCCGGCCGTCGCGTGGGCGCTCACACGGCCGCTCGCGGGCGACCCCGTGATCCTCGTGGGGGCGCTGCTGGTGCTGTTGACGCCGTGTATCGACTACGTGATCACGTTCACCGGCATCGCCGGCGGCGACGCCGAACAGCTCACCGCCGCGACGCCGGCGCTGATGCTCGTCCAGCTGGCGCTGCTTCCGGCGTACCTGTGGCTGCTCACCGCCGGACGCGTCGCCGGCGTCGTCGAGGCCGAGCCGTTCATCGAGGCGTTCGCGACGATCATCGCGTTGCCGCTGGCGCTGGCGTGGGCGACGGAGGCGTGGGCCGAACGCGCCGCAGCCGGCCGTCGCGTCCAGTCCGCGATGGGCGCGCTCCCCGTGCCGATGCTGGCGCTGACGCTGTTCGTCGTCGTCGCCTCGCAGTTCCCGCGCGTGAACGCCGCGTTCGACCGGATCGCGGCCGTCGTTCCGGTGTACGTCGCGTTCCTCGCCGTCATGGTCGCGGTCGGCCGGGTCGCTGCCGGCGTCTTCGACCTCGGGCTGGGCGAGAGCCGGGCGCTCGTGTTCACCTCGGTCACGCGCAACTCGCTGGTCGTGCTCCCGCTCGCGCTGGCGCTTCCCGACGGCTACGCGCTGACGCCGGCGGTCGTGGTGACCCAGACGCTCGTCGAGCTGGCGGGGATGCTCGTGCTCACGCGGGCGGTCCCGCGGTGGATCCTCCCCGGGACGCCGGACCCGGCAGCCGCGGCCGGCGAGTCGTCGGGCGACTGACCGGAACCGATCGAGGCGTGCTTGGTCGACGGCGGCCTCGCCGCCCCGGGCGCCGGCCGAACCGGGAACCGTTTTCCTCCCCCACGTCGAACCGCCGACGATGACAGCATTCAACGCCTTCTTCGAGCGGCTCCGCGAGCGGATCGAGGCCCGCGACACCGTCGTCTCGGTGGGTCTCGACGCCGACGTCGACCGCATCCCCGAACACCTGCTCGAGAAGGATCTCCCGCGGTGGGCGTTCAACCGCCGGATCATCGACGCGACCCACGAGTACGCCGCCTGCTACAAGCCAAACGCCGCGTTCTACGAGGACGCCGACGGCTGGCGCAGCCTCCGGGAGACGGTCGCGTACGCCCACGGCAAGGACGTTCCCGTTCTGCTGGACGCCAAGCGCGGCGACATCGGCAACACCGCCAGGAAGTACGCCGAGCTGCTGGAGCACGTCGACGCGATCACGGCGAACCCGTACATGGGCCGCGACTCGCTGGAGCCGTTCCTCTCGCGGGCTGACAAGGGCGTGTTCGTCCTCTGTCGCACCTCCAATCCCGGCGGGTCGGACCTGCAGGACCTGGAACTCGCCTCCGGCGAGCCGCTGTACCGTCGGGTCGCCGCGCTGGCGGAGCTGTGGAACGAACGCGGCAACGTCGGCCTCGTCGTCGGCGCGACCGCGCCGGACGAGTTGGCGGAACTGCGCGAGGAGGTCCCGGACCTGCCGTTCCTCGTTCCCGGCGTCGGCGCGCAGGGCGGCGACGCGGAGGCGGCCGTCGAGCGCGGCCTGGCGGACGGTGTCGGCCTCGTCAACTCCTCGCGGGGGATCATCTTCGCGGGGGAGAACGCCGGCGAGAACTTCGCGAAGGCATCCGGGCAGGCGGCCAAACGACTGCGCGACCGGCTGAACCAACACCGCGAGTGAGGGCGCGCCGACCGCCGGTCTCGCTCGGCCTCGCTCGCGCCGCACACCCTCACGGCATCGCCGCGGCGCAGTCGGCACAGAGCCGGTGTTCGCCGCTCCAGTGGTCGTCGCAGACGGCCGTCCCGCAGCGCGGGCAGGTGTGCGACGCTTCCGCCCGTTCGCAGATCTGACAGAGGCCGGTGACGCTCATGGGTGACAGTCGTGTTCGGACCGTTGGCGCACGCCGACTTGGGCGCTCCGGGGATACGCGCGGGGCGGGAACGGGCGGTCCGGTGGGCGACGGCGCGGAGGGATGGTGACGTCGGGGACGGCGCCGCCGGACGACCGGCGCCGAGGGGTTTACGGTCCGGCGCCGCCGATCGGGGGTGTGGACCGCGACGTGCTCCTGCTCGGGATCGCCGCCGTGCTCGCCGGCCTGACGGCCACCCTCGCGATGCTCGCGATCGCGTACTCCCCGTTCGTGATCCTCGCGGCCATCCCGACCGGCGCGGCCGCCTACTTCCTCTGGTATCAGGCGTCCGGCCGGCTGAAGGAGGACATGCGCTCGCGTGCGACCGGGCGACGTTCGGGTCCCCGCGCGGGGGAGGGCGCCCCGGGCGGGAACTCCCGGTTCGCCCGCGAGGCCCGGGCTCGGATGGGCGACGGCGGTCGCGTCGGACCGCGCGGCGCCGGGGGACGGGGAGCGCGAACCCGTGGCCGCGGGTCGACCGGGGGCGCCGCGATGGCCGGGACCTCGGGGATGCCGCCCGGCGACGCGCGTCGGACCCTCGGCGTCGACGCCGACGCCTCCCAGTCGGAGGTGAAAGCCGCCTACCGCGACCGGGTGAAAGAGACGCACCCGGACTCCGGCGGCGACGAGGAGGAGTTCAAGCGGGTGAACAGCGCCTACGAGACCCTCAAAGAGGACTGACCCGCCGGTCGACCCGTCGTCCGTTTGTTCGCTGCCCTGTCCGAGCTCGGTCAGACACGGGACCTCCGTCGACTATTGTGACATTGCGTGGCACACACGTGAAAACCGTTATACCCGACCACCGCTACCCCTCGGCTATGGGCGCTGACCGGGCCGTGCTCACACGGACCATCGAGCGCGGCGAGGAGGAGGGCGGGAACGTCGAGTTCAAGACCCGCCTCACGCGGGAAGTCCATCTCGCGGAGGGACGCATGGAGTCGCTGGCCGCACAGCTTCGCCACCGGGTGCTCTCGGGCGACGGCGAGGCGCTGTACGTGATCGGCGTCACCGACGACGGCGGCATCGCCGGCATCGCGCCGACCGCCTTCTCGGAGTCGATGGACGTGCTCTCCCTGCTCGCGGAGGAGGCCGACGCCCACATCCACGAGGTGGAGACGTGGGCCGCCGGCACCGGCGAGACTGAGGGGGGGCTGGTCGGCCTCGCGACGGTCCGCGAGGGCGCGGGCTTCGAGGCCGACGACGGCCACATCGTCGTCGGCACCGCCGGCCACGTCGACCACGGCAAATCGACGCTCGTCGGCACGCTCGTGACCGGGCAGGCCGACGACGGCGAGGGCGGGACGCGCTCGTATCTCGACGTGCAGCCGCACGAGATGGAGCGCGGGCTCTCGGCGGACCTCAGCTACGGCGTGTACGGCTTCGACGACGACGGCCCGGTCCGCATGGACAACCCCGACCGGAAGACCGACCGCGCGCGCGTCGTCGAGGAGGCCGACCGCCTCGTCTCGTTCGTCGACACCGTCGGCCACGAGCCGTGGCTCCGAACCACGATCCGCGGGCTCGTCGGGCAGAAGCTGGATTACGGCCTCCTGACGGTCGCCGCCGACGACGGGCCGACCAAGACGACCCGCGAGCACCTCGGCATCCTGCTGGCGATGGAGCTGCCGACGATCGTCGCGATCACCAAAGTCGACGCGCCGCCCGAAGAGCGAGTGCTGGAGGTCGAGCGGGAGGTGGAGTCGATGCTTCGGGACGTGGGCAAGACCCCCCTCCTGATGGAGCGCCACGGCGTCACCACCGCCGTCGAGGAAATCGGCGACGGCGTCGTGCCCGTGTTGCAGACCTCGGCGGTGACCGAGCAGGGGTTGGGCGACCTCGATCGGATGCTGGAGAGGCTGCCCAAGCGCGAGGACGACGCCGACGGCGGCTTCCGGATGTACGTCGACCGCTCGTACGACGTGAAGGGCGTCGGCGCGGTCGCCTCCGGCACGATCCGCTCGGGGGAGGTGGAGGCGGGCGACGAGCTCCTGCTCGGACCGATGCCCGACGGCTCCTTCCGCGAGGTGGAGGTGCGCTCCATCGAGATGCACTACCACCGCGTCGACAGGGCCCGGGCGGGCCGCATCGTCGGCATCGCGCTCAAGGGCGTGAAGGAGTCCGAGGTGCAACGCGGGATGGCGCTGGTGGAGCCGGAGAGCGATCCCCGACCGGTCCGCGCGTTCGACGCGGAGGTGATGGTGCTCAACCACCCCACCCGGATTCAGGAGGGGTACGAGCCGGTCGTGCACCTAGAGACCGTCAGCGAGGCCGCCGTTTTCCATCCGGAAGGCGGACGGCTGCTCCCCGGAGACACCGGCGAGACGGAGGTCCGGTTCAAGTTCCAGCCGTACCTCGTCGAGGAGGGCCAGCGGTTCGTCTTCCGCGAGGGCCAAAGCAAGGGCGTCGGCACCGTCACGGGCGTGACCTACGCCGACGAGTAGCGGGCGTCAGTTTCTCGGGCCGTCGCCGGTCCGGTCCAACAGCGCCGCCAGCGACGGCACCCGCATCGCCCCGGTCGGCGTCGGCTCGCGGTCGCCGACGAGGACTGCCCCCATCCCCGCCGCGAGCGCCCCCGCGGCGTCGGACTCCGGCGAGTCGCCGACGTGAACCGCGTCGCCGGCGTCGTGCCCGAGGGCCGAGAGCCCGGCCTCGAAGGCGCCGACGTCGGGCTTCGCGGGCGCGTCGTGACCCGCGAACACCACGTCGACCGCGCGGTCGTCGAGGCCCACCGCCCGGGCCTTCGCGACCTGCGCGTCGGGTGGGCCGTTCGTAACGACGGCGTAGGGGACGCCGCGGGCGTCGAGCGCGTCCACTAGGTCCCGCGCGCCCGGCCGCCACGCCACGTTCGCGTGGTCGCGCTCGTCGGCGAACGCGTCCGCAACCGTGCGCCCGAGGTCCGGGTCTCGGTCGCGCTCCTCACAGAGCGCGGCGAAGCACGCTGCCCGGAGCTCTCCGATGGAGTCCGTGTGGTCGTTGAACTCGGCGAAGCGCTCGTAGTACGCGTCGACCGGGAAGGCCGGGTCGACGCCGACGGCGTCGAAGGCGGCCGCGAGCACCTCCCCGGGCGACCGTCGGTAGGAGACGAGCGTGTCGTCGAGGTCGAACGTCACCGCCGCGGCGTCCGCCAGCGGGGGTGCGGGCCTCGGCGGGTCGGCGTTCTCATGCATCGCGTTCGGTACGATCGTCACGGTCGTCGCAGTCGTCGCGGAGGTCCCGAAGGGTCTCCGTCGCCGCGTACGCGCCGTCGCGTTCCTCGGCGAGGTCGAGCAGCACGAACCACCGCAGGTGGCGCTCGACGCGCTCGCGCCACACCGACTCCCAGTCGGTCGTCCGGAACCGCTCCCAGTTCGGGACCCGGTCGACGAACGCCGCGAACGCCTCGTCGACGGCGAGGCCGGCGGCGTCACCCTCGGGGTCGTCCGCGGCGTCCGCAGCCGCGAGGAGGGCGTCGGCGACGTCGCCGGCGCCGTACACGCCCGAGAGGAACCGCTCGCGCAGGGACGCCGGCGTCGGGTCCGCACGGAGTCGCTTGAACCCGTCGTCGGTCTCCTCGGCGAGTCCGAGCGCGCGGAGGAACGTGAGCCACGTCCGGGCCACGTCGCGCGAGCGGAAGCCCAGCCGCTGCATCAGCCGCGCGCAGCAGTCGTCCTCGCTGCCGGGAACCAGCGGCACCGCGGCCTGCGCGTCCTCGACGAACGCGACCGTCTCGGGTGCCTCGGGGACGAGTTTGAACTTCATCGTCGCCGACCGATCACTGGTAGTCGAACGACGCCGCGAGCAGGTCCTCGCGGGTCTCGCCGAGCGCGTACGTCGGCCCGTCGAGCACGTCGACGGTGACCGCGGCGGGTGCGAACACGGACTCGTCGAGCTCGTAGAAGTCGTAGTCCGCGTCCGCGAAGACCTCCGCGAACGGCCGGCCGAACTCGTCGGCCGCGCTGGAGGGGACTTCCTCGAAGCGGTCGAAGTCCTCCGCGACGGTGAGGTGAACCTCGCCGCCGTACGCGAGCGCGTCGTTCGTGCGGCCCATCGCCTCGGTCTCGTCGTAGCCGACCGGCGCCACCGGGGCCGAGCCGGCGGCCGACTTGACGTGCTCGGGGTCGTACCCCAGTTCGAACAGCCGGAAGACCGCGAGTTCGGCCGCGCGAGCGGCCGCGGTCACGCTCCCAGCGGTGGAGCCCAGCGCCGTCGTCGGGAGGTACACCGCCTGCTCGTTCACGTTCGCGCGCTCGGCGACCTCGGCGACCACCTCGTCGTCGGGGAGCGTCGCGCTCTCCACGCAGAGGACGGTGAGGTCGAACTCGTCGTAGTAGCCCAGCGCCTGGAACTCGCGTTCCTCGCCGACGAGGGCGCGGGCGGGTCCGGAGCCCAGCCCCGAGAAGTGCTCCGTCTCCAGCTCCCAGCCGGCCTTCTGGGAGCCCAGCAGCGCGACCCCCGGGTGGTCGGTCGTCAACTCGACGTAGGGAGTGGGCGAGCCGTCGAGGCGGCCCATCCCGGTCTGGAGGGTCGCCAGTCCCGCGGTCTGTATCTCCGCGAGCAGCATTCCCGCCTCGATGCCGCCGTCGGCGTCGACGCCGAAGTCGACCACCGTCGCGCCGGAGTCGAGTTCGTAGGCCGCGAGGTTGAGCTCGTCGGCGAAATCGAGCGCCTCGTCGACCAACTCGACCGCCATGCGATTGAGACTGTCCATGGGCGGGCTTTGGCGGCATCCGGGTTAAGTTCGGTCTTGTCGGGATCCGTCGACGCAGTCGTCGCCGTCGAATCTATCGATCACTTGTTATGATGGCTCCGAAAGCCCCCGTGGCCGTGCACACGATCCGGAGGCAGTACCCCGACATCCGTACGCGGTCGTATCGCAATCGGTATGTCGGGCGATAGACGACGCCGAGTATGCCAGGACCGACGTTCCTCTCGGGGGAATCGGTGTCCCTTTGCACGATCGAGGAAGGGGACGTTCCGTTCATTCACGAGACGGTCAACTCGCCGGACATCCGGAGGACGATGCGGCCGTCCAGACCGTACTCCCTGAACGAGGTACGCTCGCTTTTCACAGACGACCCGGACCCGTCGTCCGCCGTTCGCTTCGTCGTCGCTGACGATACGGAGGCTGTCGGGTTGGTCGGGTACTCGATCGAGGACGCGTCGGCGGGTATCGCCGAACCCAGTTGTTGGATACATCCGTCGAACTGGGGCGAGGGGTACGGAACCGAGGCGATCGAGCTCCTCGTCGAATACGGGTTCGAACAGCGCCGACTTCACAAGTTCGTCGCGGAGGTCGTCGAGCTCAACGACGCATCGAAACGGCTCGTGGAGAAGGTAGGATTCGTCGAGGAGGGGAGACGGCGGGAACAGGACTTCGTTGACGGGCAGTACCACGACTGTGTGCTGTACGGTCTCCTCGCTACGGAGTGGCAAAACTGTCGGGAGTGATATCCGGACGACCGGCGCACCACGCTCGTTGGTACGGTAGCAGCCACGAGAGAGCTCGGTCGAACAGACCCCCGACAGCCGAAACGATAGCACTCCCGGAGGTCCGAACCGACTCAGTCGTCGCCCACCACGCCCGCGCCGAACTCCGCGGTCGCGGCGCCGCCCTCGGCGGCGTCGGGGAGCTGCTCGCGCACGTCGTCGCCACGACCCTCCGCGATGACCTCCGCGTAGGCGTCGGGGAGCACGCGCGTGAACTCGTCGACGACCGACTCCCAGTCGTCGAGCAACTCCCGCGCACGGTCGCTGTCGGTGCGCGCGAGATGGTTCTCGACCAGACGACGCAGCATCGCCTCGTCCTGATCGGTCAACCTCGCCGAGAGGCTCACCATCCCCTTGTTCGTCTTCGCGGACAGTTCGTCGTCGGGGTCGTGAACGTACGCGACGCCGCCGGACATCCCCGCGGCGAAGTTGCGCCCCACCTCGCCCAGCACCGCGACGACGCCGCCGGTCATGTACTCGCAGCCGTGGTCGCCGACGCCCTCGACGACGGCCTTCACGCCGGAGTTGCGGACGGCGAAGCGCTCGCCGGCGACGCCGTTGACGTACGCCTCGCCGTCGGTGGCGCCGTACAGCGCGACGTTGCCGACGAGGACGTTGTCGTCGGCCTCGAAGGCGGCGTCCTCGGGCGTCTGGACGACGACCGTGCCGCCCGACAGGCCCTTGCCGACGTAGTCGTTGGCGGCGCCGACGAGGTGGGCGTCCACCCCGTGGGCGAGGAACGCGCCGAACGACTGGCCCGCCTCGCCGCGGAAGTCCAGATCCAGCGTGCCCGCGGGGAGGCCGTCCTCCCCGTGAGCGTCGGAGATGCGGTTCGACAGGGTGGCGCCGATCGCGCGGTCGGTGTTGTCCACGTCGGCCGCGAGCGCGGCCGGCTCTCCCGTCTCGACGCTGTCGCCGAGTTCGTCGAGCAGCTCCCAGTCGAGCGCCTCCGCCAGATCGGGGTGGTCCTGCTCGCGCACCTTGTGGCGCGGGCCGTCGTCGCTCGGCTCGGCGATGAGCGCCGAGAGGTCGAGCTTGCTCGCCTTCGGGTGGTCCACCTCCCGCTGGGAGAGGCAGTCGACGCGGCCGACCATCTCGTCGACGGTGCTGAAGCCGAGCTCCGCCATGATCTCCCGCAGCTCCTGGGCGATGAACTGCATGTAGTTGATGACGTGCTCGGGCTCGCCGGGGAACCGGTCGCGCAGGTCCTCGCGCTGGGTGGCGACGCCCACGGGGCAGGTGTTCTGGTGGCACTGCCGCGCCATCACGCAGCCGGAGGAGACGAGCGCGGCCGTCCCGAACGCGAACTCCTCGGCGCCCAGCAGGGCGGCGACGGCAACGTCGCGGCCGGTCTTCAGCCCGCCGTCCGCCGAGACGGTGATGCGGTCGCGCAGGCCGGTCGCCCGGAGCATCTGGTTCGCCTCCGCGACGCCGAGTTCCCACGGGAGCCCGGCGTTCTTGATCGAGGTCTTCGGCGACGCGCCCGTGCCGCCGGAGTGGCCGGAGATGTGGACCACGTCGGCCTCGGCCTTGGCGACGCCCGCGGCGATGGTGCCGATGCCGGCCTCCGAGACGAGCTTCACGTTGACCTCGGCCTCGGGGTTGGCCGCCTTCAGGTCGTAGATGAGCTGCTTCAGGTCCTCGATGGAGTAGATGTCGTGCAGCGGCGGCGGCGAGATGAGGCCGACGCCCGGCGTCGAGTAGCGCACGTGCGCGATGTACTCGTTCACCTTCGCGCCGGGGAGGTGGCCGCCCTCGCCGGGCTTGGACCCTTGCGCCATCTTGATCTGGATCTCCTCGGCGTTCGCGAGGTAGTTCGAGGTGACCCCGAAGCGCCCGGAGGCGACCTGCTTGACGCTACAGCCGCGCTCGGTGTCGAAGCGCTCGGGAGGCTCGCCGCCCTCGCCCGTGTTGGACTTCGCGCCGATCCGGTTCATCGCGATCGCGTTGTTCTCGTGTTGCTCGGGCGAGAGGCTCCCGAGGCTCATCGCGGCCGTCGAGAAGCGCTTCGCGATCTCGTCGACGGGCTCCACCTCCTCGACCGGGACCGGCTCGCGGTCGCCCTCGATGTCGAGGAGGTTCCGCAGTTCCGCGGGCGTGTCCGGGTCGTTCACCTGCGCCGAGAACTCGTCCCACGCCTCGCGGTCGCCCTCGCGGACGGCGGTGTGCAGCGCGTTCACCGAGTGGGGGTTCCAGCCGTGTTTGATCCCCGAGGAGCGGTTCTCGTACTCGCCTTGCGTCTCCAGTTGGGGGTCGTCGCCGAAGCCGACCGCGTAGCGCTCGCGCAGGTCCGACTCGATATCGGTGAGGCCGATCCCCTCGGTCCGGATCTCGGTGCCCTCGAAGTACTCGCGCACGAGGCCCGAGTCCAGGCCGACCGCCTCGAAGATCTGCGCGCCCTGGTAGGACTCGACCGTCGAGATGCCCATCTTCGCCATCGTCTTCAGCAGCCCCATCTCCAGTGCGTCGCGGTACGCCCGCAGCGACTTCTCCTCGTCGGCGCCGTCGGGGCCGGCGACGATGTCGCGGACGGTGTCGTACGCGAGGTACGGGCACACCGCGCCCGCCCCGTAGCCGACGAGACACGCGACGTGATGGACCTCGCGGGGGTCTCCGGACTCGACGACGAGGCCCGCGCGAGCGCGCAGCCCCTCGCGCACGAGGTTGTGGTGGACCGCGCCCGTCGCCAGCAGGCTCGGGACGTGCAGGCGATCGGGACCCATGTCGCGATCGGAGAGGACGACCACGTCCGCGCCGTCGCGAACGGCCTCAGCCGCGGCCGCCCGGAGGTCCTCGACGGCGGTTTCGAGGTCCCCGTCGGGGTCGAACGTCATATCGAGCGTGACCGACTCCAGCGCGCCGTCGGTCGCCTCGCCCACCGAACGCAGCGTCGCCGTCTCCTCCTCGGTGAGGATCGGGGAGTCGTTTACTACCTGCCGCGCGTGCTCGGCCGTCTCCCCGAGGAGGTTGCGCTGAGGGCCCAGCCGCGTCTCCAGCGACGTGACCAGCTCCTCGCGGATGTAGTCGATCGGCGGGTTCGAAACCTGCGCGAACAGCTGCTTGAAGTAGGTGAACAGCGGGCGGTCGAACTCCGACAGCACCGACAGCGGCGTGTCGTCGCCCATCGAGCCGACCGGGTCCTTCCCCTGCTCGGCCATCGGGCCGATGAGGTGGTTGAGCTGGTCGGTCGTGTAGCCGAAGGCTGCCTGCCTGCTGCGGAGGTCGTCGTCCGGCCCGGTCCCAGCGCTCGGGTCCGCCTTGGCGGTCACGTCCGTGAGGTCGCGCTGCTCTCTGGCGACCCACTCGCCGTACTTCGCGTCGGTGAGGTCGGCGAACACCTCCTCGTCGTCGAGGACGCGGCCCTCGCTGCGGTCGGCGACGAACGTCTCGCCCGGCCGGAGGCGCCCGCGCTTGCGGACCTCGCTGGGGTCGTGTTCGAGGGCACCGACCTCGCTGCCCATCACGAGGCGGTTGTCGGTCGTCACGTCGTAGCGGCACGGCCGGAGGCCGTTACGGTCGAGCACGCCGGCGACGCGGTCGCCGTCGAACCCGATCACCAGGGCGGGGCCGTCCCACGGCTCGACCAGCGAGGCGTGGTAGTCGTAGAAGTCGCGTCGGGCCTCGCTCATCGCGTCGTCCTTGCGGTACGCCTCCGGGATCATCATCCGCAGCGCGTGCGGGAGTTCCCGCCCGCCCTGAAGCAGCAGATCGAGCGTCTCGTCCACGGAGGCCGTGTCCGACTGGTTCGGGTCCGAGATGATCGGCCGCACCGCGTTGAGCTCCCCGTCGGTGAAGCCGCCGTCCGCGAGGTCCGACTGGCGCGCGCGCATCCAGTTGACGTTCCCCTGGATCGTGTTGAACTCGCCGTTGTGGACGACGTTGCGGTACGGGTGTGCGAGGTGCCACGCGCCCAGGGTGTTCGTCGAGAACCGGGCGTGCACGAGCGCGACGCCCGAGTCGAGGCGCTCGTCGCGCAGGTCGGGGTAGTAGGCGTCGATCTGGTCGGCCTTCAGCAGGCCCTTGTACACGACGCGCTGGCGGTCGAGCGAGCAGACGTAGAAGCGCTCGCCAGCCAACTCATCGGCGGCGGACTCCACCGCGCGTCGGGCGACGTACAGCCGTCGGTCGAACGTCTCCTCGTCGAGGTCGACGCCCTCCTCGGGCGCGACGAACACCTGCCGAACGTCGGGTTCGGCCTCGAGCGCGGTTCGGCCGAGGTCCGCGCCCGCCGCGTCGGTGGGCACGTCGCGCCACGCCGACACCCCGAGGTCGTAGTCGGCGAGCGTCGACTCGAACAGCGCCTCCAGTTCCTCGCGCGCGGCGTCGTCGGTCGGCATGAACACCGACCCCACCGCGTACGTCTCGGGGAGGTCGCCGACGACGCCCTCGAAGAACTCGTCCGGTCGCTCGATCATGATGCCGGCGCCGTCACCGGTGTTCTGCTCCGCACCCGTCGTCCCTCGATGTTCGAGGTTCTCCAACAGGTCGAGTGCGTCCGATACTACTTCGTGTGATCGTCCGCCGTCGAGGTCGACGACGGCACCCACACCACAGTTCGAGCGCTCGTCACTGGGGTCCGCCAGGCCCCCGACGCGCGCCGACGCGTCCGGCTCAGTCATGTGTGCCCGTTCTCGTGGTCTGGATAAAGGGTTGACCCTAAACGGCTAAGGGTGTGTTATTGGCATATTAGGATGATATAGGAGGACTGTATCCTCTCGGACGACCGTGAACGATCCCGATCGCTGGAGGGCCCGCTGTGACTCGAATCCGAGTTAGCGATCGGCGGGATGACAGGACGCCCTGTCGCGGGTGAGCGCCATATAAATCCGATCGGAACGGTCGGGAGGGTTGCGGCGGCCGGGTGATCGCGGGGATCGGGGTGCTGGAGGCGGCCTCAGTACGACTTCGCGAAGTACGCCGTCCGCGTCGCGTCGTCGTCGCAGACGGCGCAGGTGTCGTCGTGGTCGGTGCCGTGGCGGTCGTCGTCCTCCTCGAACGGGACCATCACGATCTCGGCGGCGATCTGGTCTTTGATCTCCGCCTCGCAGGCCTCGTCGCCGCACCACGGGGCCTTCACGTAGCCGCCGTGCTGGCCGATGGTGCCGAGGATCTCGTTGCGCGAGTCGGCCTCGCGCACCTCGCCTTCGAGGTTCTCCTCGGCGGCGGCGTACAGCTTCGCGTACACCTCGTCGAGGTGCTCGCGGGTCGTCTCGGCGACGCCGTCGCGGTCGACGGTCGTCTCCTCGCCGTCGGGGCGGTGGACGACCGTGACCTCGTCGTCCTCGACCTCGTAGGGGCCGATCTCGAAGCGGACGGGAACGCCGTTGAGTTCGTGTTCGTTGAACTTGAACCCGGGATTGCGCGTGTCGCGGTCGTCGAGTTCGACGCGGATCCCCGCCTCCTCCAGTTCCTCGGCGACGCCCTCGGCGTACTCGAGCACCTCCGCTTTGGTATCCTCCTGCCAGATGGGGACGATCGCGACCTGCGTGGGCGCGATCGTGGGGGGCAAGACGAGCCCCTGGTCGTCGGAGTGGGTCATGATCAGCGCGCCGAGCGCGCGCCACGAGAACCCCCACGAGGTCGTGTGAGCGAGCCGCTCCTCCTCGTCCTCGCCGGAGAAGGTGATGTCGAACGCCTCGGCGAAGCTCGTTCCGAGGTAGTGCGAGGTGCCGCCCTGCACGGACTTGCCGTCGGGCATCAGCGCCTCCACCGTCGTGGTCGTGTCCGCCCCGGGGAACTTGTCGTGGTCGGGCTTCTGTCCGCGAAGGACGGGGATCGCGAGGAAGTCCTGGTACGCGGACTCGTACTGCTCGAGCCGGGTCAGCGTCTCCTCCCACGCGTCGTCGCGGTCGGCGTGAGCGGTGTGGCCCTCCTGCCAGAGGAACTCCTTCGTGCGGAAGAACGGCTTCGTCTCGGTCGCCTCCCAGCGCACGACCGAGCACCACTGGTTCACTCGCAGGGGGAGGTCGCGGTGGCTGCGCACCCACTGGCTGATGTAGGGCGTGATGATCGACTCGGAGGTGGGTCGGACCGCGAGGCGCTCGTCGAGTTCCTCGTGGCCGCCGTGAGTCACCCACGCGACCTCGGGGTCGAAGCCCTCGACGATGTCCTTCTCGGCCTCGAGGTACGACTCGGGGATGAACATCGGGAAGTAGGCGTTCTGGACCCCGGTGTCCTTGAACTTCGCGTCGAGGAAGCCCTGTAGGCGCTCCCACAGCGCGTACCCGCGGGGTCGGGTGATGATGAACCCCGACATCCCGTCGGGCGCGTAGTTCGCCAACTGCGCCTTCCGGACCACCTCGGCGTACCACTCGCCGGTCTCGTACTCCTTGGATTTCGTGATCCCCAACTCCTGGTCGTCGCCGTCGGAGTCGGCGGATTCGTGTTCGCTCATACTCGTGAATATCGGACTGCCGTCTTAAACTCGGTGCGATCGGCTCGGGGGCTCGGTGTGAACGCGGGGGCTCGGTGTGAACGCGGGGGCTCGGCGTACCCGGCCCGGTGGATGGAGAAGTGGATGCGTGGCTACCCGCCACGCGGCGGGATCGGAGCGCGAATCCGCCGCTGCCGGCGACGACGGGTTTCGGCCGAGGCGCGGCGAGCAGCGCTCATGGACGACAACACCGGGTCCGCTGGCAAGAGCGTTTTCCATGCGTGTGGACGGTTGTCACTGCCGACTCGGAGCGAGCGGAGCGACGCCCGACTCCACGGCGACGTATCGCGGCTCCCCCTCGTGGTAGACGAGCGTTCCCCGGAACCGGTCGCCCTCGAGCACCGACGGCAGCCACTCGCGGTCCGTCTCCCACATCTCCTCGGTCGGGAGGTTGTCGACCGGTGCCCACACGGGCACCGCTTCGTCGGTCTCACTGGGAGTTCCGTCGTAGGAACTCGCCCGAAAGACGTGGACGACGGCCGACCAGTCGTCGGCCCAGTAGGCGAACGCGCCGACGTACGCCGGGTCGCGGACGCGGATCCCGAGCTCCTCGCGCACCTCGCGGACGACGCATTCGCGTGGCGTCTCGTCGCCCTCGAGCTTCCCGCCCGGGCCGACCAGCTTTCCGGCGCCGACGCCGCGCCGTTTGCGGATGAGCAGCGTCCGGTCGCCGTCGACGACGTGGCACAGCGTCGCCTCGGGCAGGACCTCACGTGCGGCGTCGGGAGTCAGTGCGGTGGGTGTCGACACCGTCACAGTTCATCTCCGCCGGCTACCTCACCGTCGGCATCCTCGCGGTCCGCCTCGCGCGGTGGAACCGCGAACGGACTGTCGCCCTCGCGCCACGACCACCCCGGGAGTCGGGTCTGGAATCCAGCCGCCAGCGCCGCGTCGAGGTCGTCCGCGCCCGCGGCGTCGTCGGGGCCACCGTGTGTTCGAGTGTCCGCGAAGTGGAACGTCGCCTCCGCCAGCAGCGCGAGCGGCTGCCCGCCGGCGATAGTCGACGCGAGCCGCCGCCCGAGCAACTCGTCGACGACGAAGCCCGGATAGTCGCCCTCCACGTCCAGATCGCGGAGGAGCCCGGCGAGGGCGGCGACGTTGACCGCGCGGTCGCCGTCGGCGAACACGCGGTCGACCTCGCGACGGTACGTCGTCTCGGTGACCGGGTCGACCTCGGTGTCGAACAACTCCCCCAGCGCGGCCCGAGTCTCATTGAGCAGGGAGACGACCGTTGGGGCGCGGTCGCGGAGCCGATCGCGCTCCGCGGCCACGGACGCAGGCGTGAGTCGCATACCGTCCGTTCGGACCGCCCATTGGTAGTGGTTTGCGAAGGGTTTTATAACACGCAGGGGATACGGGGTAATAAGCGGGTTTTCCGTCGCCCACGAGGGCAGCTACAACGGAGCGTCCCGTACGCATGCAGTCTTCAACTCACAGTCGACCCGAGGGCGTCGCGTCCGACAGCCGCGCCCTCCGGGACCCGCGACGATCCTCTCACATATGAGTCAAGTCGAGAAGCAGTTAGCCGACACGAAAGCACAGATCGAATCGGAGATCCCCGACGATATCTCCGTCACCGACGTCAAGTACGAGGGCCCGGAGCTGGTCATCTACACGCGCCACCCGAAGGAGTTCGCCCAGAACGGCGACCTCGTCCGACGGCTCGCCTCAACGCTCCGAAAGCGGATCACGATCCGTCCGCATCCGGACGTGCTCTCCGACCCGGGTGAGGCCGAGGCGAAGATCCAAGAGATCATCCCCGACGACGCCGGCGTCGCCGACCTCGATTTCCACGAGGACACCGGCGAGGTCGTCATCGAGGCCGAGAAGCCCGGCATGGTCATCGGCCGTCGCGGCTCGACCCTCCGGGAGATCACCCAGGAGGTCGGCTGGACGCCCGAGGTCGTCCGCACGCCGCCGATCGAGTCCTCCACCGTCTCGAACGTCCGCAACTTCCTGAAGCAGGAGCGCGAGGAGCGCCGCGACATCCTCGAACGGGTCGGCCGCACCATCCACCGCGAGGAGATGGCCGACGAGCAGTGGGTCCGCATCACCACCCTCGGCTGCTGTCGCGAGGTCGGTCGAGCGTCGTTCATCCTCAACACCGCCGAGACCCGGATCCTCGTGGACTGCGGCGACAAGCCCGGCGCCGAGGGCGAGGTGCCGTACCTCCAAGTGCCCGAGGCGCTGGGCGCGGGCGCACAGAACATCGACGCGGTCGTGCTCACGCACGCCCACCTCGATCACTCGGCGCTCATCCCGCTGCTGTTCAAGTACGGCTACGACGGCCCGATCTACTGCACGGAGCCGACGCGCGACCTAATGGGACTGCTCACGCTCGACTACCTCGACGTGGCGAGCAAGGAGGGACGCACGCCCCCCTACGAGTCGGCGCAGGTTCGCGAGGCGATCAAACACACCATCCCGCTGGAGTACGGCGACGTGACCGACATCGCCCCCGACGTGAAGCTCACGTTCCACAACGCGGGCCACATCCTCGGGTCGGCCGTCTCGCACTTCCACATCGGCGACGGCCTCTACAACGTCGCCTTCTCCGGTGACATCCACTACGACGACACCCGCCTGTTCAACGGCGCGGTCAACGACTTCCCGCGGGTGGAGACGCTCGTGATGGAGTCCACCTACGGCGGTCGCAACGACTACCAGACCGATCAGGAGGACTCCGAGCAGAAACTGACCGAGGTGATCAACGAGACGTACGAGAACGACGGGAAGGTGTTGATCCCGGCGTTCGCGGTCGGCCGTTCCCAAGAGATCATGATGGTGTTGGAGGAGGCGATGCGCACCGACAAGATCCCGGAGATGCCGGTGCATCTCGACGGGATGATCTGGGAGGCGACGGCGATCCACACCACCTACCCCGAATACCTCCGCGACGAACTCCGCGACCGCATCTTCCACGAGGACGAGAACCCGTTCCTCGCCGACCAGTTCAACCACATCGACGGCGGCGAGGACGAGCGACAGGAGGTCGCCGACGGCGGCCCCTGCATCATCCTGTCGACCTCGGGGATGATGACCGGCGGCCCCATCATGTCGTGGCTGCGCCACCTCGGCACCGAGGAGAACTCGAACCTCACGTTCGTCGGCTACCAGGCGCAGGGGACCCTCGGACGCCGCATTCAGAACGGCTGGGAGGAGATCCCGGTTCAGGACCCGCAGGACCGAAGCCGAACCTCGACGCTGACCCTGAAGATGGGCGTCGAGACCGTCGACGGCTTCTCCGGGCACGCCGACCGCCAGGGGCTGGAGAACTTCGTGAAGACGATGAACCCCCGGCCGGAGAAGGTGCTGTGCGTCCACGGCGACGAGCGCTCCGTGCAGGACTTCTCCTCGGCGCTGTATCACGACTACAACATGCGGACGTTCGCGCCGAAGAACCTGGAGACGTTCCGATTCAAGTGACGGCTCGCTCGCCGTTGCCGGCGGGGCCCGTTCGGCCCTGACCGTGTCGAAGGAGGCGGCGGGACGGGCGCTGCCGTCCCGTGTCAGCGTCGCGCGAGCAACTCGACTCGCGTGAGCGAGACGGCCACGAGCACCATCGACACCGCCAGGACCAGGAACACGACGCTGATGACGTTCACCTCCGGGGTGACGTTGTACCGGATCTGGTTCCAGATGTACACCGGCAGGGTCGGGTCGCCCGAGCCCTTCACGAAGTAGGTGTAGACGAACTCGTTGAACGAGAGGGTGAACGCCAGTAGGCCGCCGGCGACGATCCCCGGGAAGATGTTCGGGAGGGTGACCTGCCGGAACGTCCGGAGTTCGTCCGCGCCCAGGTCCTTCGACGCCTCTTCGAGTCCCCTGTCGAACGTCAGGAACGTCGGGAGGATCACGAGCGTCGCGAACGGGATGGTCCGGACGACGTGGGCGATCACCACCGACACGTATCCGGAGAGCCCGAGAGTGCCGTTGAAGAACAGCACCATCGAGATCCCTGTCACGACGAGGGGAACGATGATCGGTAGCGTCGCGAGCAACTGCAGCCAGCTCCGACCGGGGAAGACGTACCGATTGACGGCGTAGGCGATCATCGTCGAGAGGAGGACGCTGATCGCCGTCGCCGGGACGGATATCGTCAGCGTCGTGACGATGGCGTCCATCGCCGCGTCGTTCGACAGGAACACCCGGTACCATCGGAGGGTGAGTTCGTCCGGGGGGAACGACAACACGCCCCCGTCGGCGAACGACATGAACACGAGCACGCCGATGGGAATCCACAGGAACGCGATCACGACGGCGATCACGGCCGCGGCCATCCGCGACGCGTGGGCCTGGGCGAGCCGTTCGACCGTCCGCGCGACCCGCCCGGTCCGGATCACGCCCCCTCACCCCCGGTTTCGAACAGCCCGCCGCCGAGGCGCGTGCCGAGGATCAACAGCGCCACCACGACCACCGAGATGACCATCCCGATGGCCGCGCCGAACGGCCAGTTGAACGCGCTCTTGAACTGGTTCTCGATCACCATGCCGATCATGATGTTGTTCGTTCCCCCGAGCAGCCGGGGCGTGATGAACGACCCGAACGTCGGGATGAACACGAGGATGACGCCGGTGACCACGCCGTTGATCGTCATCGGGAGCGTCACCGAGGTGAACGTCCGAATCGGGCCGGCGCCGAGGTCCTTCGACGCCTCGATGAGGTCGCCGTCGAGGTTCGTCAGCGACGCGTAGAACGGCAGCACCGCCAGCGGCAGCCAGACGTAGGTGAAGCCGATGAGCACGGCGGGCTCGCTGTACAGCAAGCTCACGGCGGGCAGCCCCAGCATGTTCAGCGTCGAGTCGAGCACGCCGTCGCTCTGGAGGATGTTGATCCAGGCGTACATCCGGATGATGTAACTGGTCCAGAACGGCAGGATGACGAGCAGGAGCAGCAGCGTCGTCCGTCGGGAGAACCGGACGATGCTGTACGCCAGCGCGTAGCCGACCACCACCACGATGGCCGTCACCTGCACGCTGATCACCAGCGTCTTCCAGACCACCGAGAGGTACGTCTCCGAGCTCAGGAAGTTCGTGTAGTTGCTCAGCGTCCACGGCCCGCCGATCTCGCCGGTCTGGAAGGAGACGACGAGCATCGCGAGAAGCGGGATCGCGAAAAACAGTATCAGGACGCCGTACGGCGGACCGGCGACCGCGAGCGTCCGCAGCCGTGGACGCTCGCGAAAGAAGCTCGTGAGCGCGGCCATCCGATCGCCGGTGCCGTCGGCGGATCGGTTCGCGGGTTCGTCGCTCCCCGGTTCGCCGGCGGCGCCCGACGGCTCCGCCATCAGGCGGCCTCCGGCTCGCTCGCGGGAGTCTCTTCGCGACGGTAGAGGTGGACGTCGGCGGCGTCCCACGCGACGGTCACGGACTCGCCGATCTCGAACGAGTCCGCGCGGACCTCAGCGGACAGTCGCCCCCAAGTGTCGGTCTCGACGCCGTAGAGCGAGTCGCTCCCCTGGTAGCTCCGGTTTCGCACGACGCCCGTGGTCCAGAACGTCCCGTCGCCTCCGTCGGCCCGCTCGCCGCCCTCGACGCGAACCTGGAACGGGCGGACACAGACGTCGACAGCGTCGCCGACGTCCACGTCGCCGGCGGCGTCACGCGGGACCCGCACTTCGCCCGTCCCCGCGTCGACGGTGACGCCGCCGTCCTCGACGGCGGTGACCCGTCCCTCGACGGCGTTGACGTCGCCGATGAAGTCCGCGACGAACTTGCTCTCGGGGGCCTCGTACAGGTCCTCGACCGTCCCGACCTGCTGGATCCGTCCCCCGTCCAGCACGACGAGTCGGTCGGAGACGGCCAGCGCGACCTCCTGGTCGTGGGTGACGTAGAGGAAGGTCGTGTCGGTCTCGGTCTGGATCCGCTGGAGTTCGGTCTGCATGTGCTGGCGGAGCTTGCGGTCCAGCGAGGAGAGCGGCTCGTCGAACAGCACCAGCGCGGGTTCGTTGACGAGCGCGCGAGCGAGCGCGACGCGCTGCTGTTCGCCTCCGGACAGCTCCGAGGGCGTGCGGTCGCCGTACCCCTCGAGGCGAACCATCTCCAGCATGCGCTCGGTTCGTTCGCGTCGCTCCGCGGCCGGGACGCCCGACTGCTTCAGCCCGTACCCGATGTTCTCCGCGACGGTCAGGTGGGGAAACAGCGCGAGGTCCTGAAACACCATGTTCACGTCGCGCTCGAACGGCGGCGAGCCGACGAGGTCGGCGCCGTCGAGACTGATCTCCCCGGCCGTCGGCTCCTCGAACCCCGCGACCATCCGGAGCACCGTCGACTTCCCCGACCCGCTCGGGCCGAGGATGGAGACGAACTCCCCGTCCTCGATGTCGAAGTCCACGTCGTCGACGGCGGTGAGGTCGCCGAACTCCTTGGTCAGCCCTCGGACGTGCAGCAGCGACATCCTATGCGGCCTTGACCGCCGTCCAGATCTCGTCGTACCGGGACCGGACCTCGTCGGAGAGCGTCTCCGAGAAGACGAGGTTCCAGTCGTCCGGCCAGTTCGTGAACTCGGCGTCCTCCTCGGAGAGCTCGTCGCTGATGTCGACGGCGGGCTGGTAGCCCATCGTCTCGAACAGCTTCGCCGCGTTCTCCGTCTCGCTGGCCCAGTTGGTGAACTGGAGGCTCGCCATGGGGTTGGGCGCCCCCTTCGGGATGACGAAGAGGTCGCTCGTGTACATCGCGCCCTCATCGGGCGCGGTGTAGTGGACGGGCGCGCCCTCCTGGAACCGCGCGGTGTAGGTGCGGCCCATCGTGAGCGGCCCCGCCACCACGTCCTCGTTGACGAAGAGGCTCATCCCCTGCTGGTAGTCGCCCCAGTACGTCTGCAGGAGCGGCTTCTGCTGGACGAGGACCTCCTCGATCTCGTCGTAGTCGTCGGGCTGGATCGGGTCCTGTCCCGTGTACATCGCGGCGATCTGGCAGGAGACGGTCGCGTTGTCCCACATGCAGATGTTGCCCTCGTGCTCCTCGTCCCAGAGGACGCCCCAGGAGGAGGGCGCCTCGTCGAAGTATTCGTCGTTGTACGTGAGCGGGTACAGCACCAGCGACTCCGGGACGGCGTAGACGCTGCCGTCCTGCTGGTAGGAGCTCGCCTCCTTGATGCGGTCGGTGATGTTCTCCCAGGCGGGCATGATGTCGACCGGGAGCTCGTGGAGGAAGTCGTTATTAATTGAGCGCTCGACCCAGTTCGTCGTCGCGGCGATGTTGTCGATGTCGCTGTTGTCGGCCTCGAGCTGAGAGTACCACTGGTCCGGGGAGGAGTAGCCGCTGTTGCTGACCTGCACGTCGAACTCGTCGCCGAAGGCGTCGATCGCCCACTCGGCCCAGCTGTCGTACCAGTTCCACATGTTCAGGTTCGACTCGATGTCCTCGGGCGGCCACTCCTCGACGTCCATCGGAACCCGGCCGTCGCCGCCCCCTCCGCCGCCGAGACAGCCGGCCGCGGCCGTGATACCCGCTGCCGTCGCTCCCTGCAGGAAGCGGCGCCGATTCACGCTCGGCGCGTCGCCGAACTCACGCATCGCACTCCTCCGTCGGACTGTCCGTTCCTGATTCGTCAGCGTGTGCCATACGGTACCAACTCTATGTAATGTAAATAAGAGTATCGGGTAGGTCTCCCTTGTCCTCCGTTCGAACCCATTCGAACCACGTTCGCCTCCAGATCCCGTGGAGACCTGTCGAACGTCCCGAAACACGACCGGTCCGTTCGAGCCGCCAGCGCACGTCACGGAAGCCGAGAGTGCTGAAACACCGCCCCCTTTCTTATTCTCCCCCGGAAACGTTAGGTATGACACTCGGAAACGCGTTCGATCGACAGGTGGGCAGCCAGCGCGTCCGGGGGATGAGCGAGTCGGTCATCCGCGAAATGACGCGGGAGGCCCACCGTCACGACGCGATCAACCTCTCGCAGGGGATCCCGGACGAGGACGAGACGCCGGCGTCCGTCAAGCAGGCCGCCCGGGACGCGATCGACGCGTCCAGCCAGTATACGATCACCTGGGGACTCCCGGCGCTGCGGGAGGCCGTGGCCGAGCGCTACGCCGACTGGAAGGGCGTCGAGTACGACCCCGAGACCGAGGTCACCGTCACCTGCGGGACGAGCGAGGCGATCATGTCGTCGCTGCTGGCGCTGTGTGACCCCGGTGACGGCGTCGTCTACTTCGAGCCCACCTACGAGAGCTACATCCCCGGCGTCCAGTTCGCCGAGGGGCGGCCGATCCCGCTCGACATCACCGACGGCCTCGCCGTCGAGGGGGAGGCGCTGCGCGCGGCCGCGTCCGACGCCTCCATCCTGATCTTGAACCACCCGCAGAACCCGACCGGGAAGGTGTTCACGCCCGCGGAGCTCGAACTCCTCGCGGAGGTTGCCGTCGAGGAGGACCTCATCGTCATCACCGACGAGATATACGAGCACATCGTCTACGCCGATCACTACCGGAGTCCGGTCACGGTCGACGGCCTCGCCGAGCGGACGGTCGTCTGTACCGGCATGTCGAAGACGTACTCGGTCACCGGCTGGCGGGTCGGCTTCGCGCTCGCGCCCGAACCGCTCTCCGCGGAGTTGCGGAAGTTCCACGACTACACCAGCATCTGTGCGCCGACGCCGTTCCAGCAGGCCGGCGTCGAGGCGCTCTCGCTCCCGGACAGCTACTACCGCGACCTCTCGGACTCCTACGAGCGGCGACGGGAACAGTTGTACGACGGGCTCCGGTCGGTGGGACTCGACCCCGTGAAGCCCGACGGCGCCTACTACATGCTGACGCGTTACCCGACCGACGAGCCCGACACCGAGTTCACGCTCCGACTCATCCGCGAGGCGGGCGTCGCCGCGGTTCCCGGGAGCAGTTTCTACACGGACGGGGGCGAAGACTGGGTCCGATTCACCTTCTCGCGCAACGAGGACACGATCGACCGGGCGATTCGCCGCCTCGACGAGAACCGCTTCTGGGTGCAGTAGCGGGGAAACGGGAGCGAAGCGCGCTTCCGGCACCGTCAGGAGAGCAGTCGACGAACGGAATCGGTGACGACTTCGCCCGCGGTCAGGACCTCCTCCCAGACGATCGTCTCGTTCGGGAAGTGCGCCTCGTCGACGCTGCCCGGGCCGAAGACCACGGTGGAGATCCCCGCGTGGATGTAGTGACGCGAGTCCGCGCCGTACGTCTCCCCGACCGGGTCCACGTTCCGGAGTCCCGCGGCCGACATGGCGTCCCGGAGGGTCGTCACGACCGGCGCGTCGGGGGGCGTCTCGGCGGGCGAGAACTGGACCGAGAACCGCTCGAACGTCGGCGGGTGCGCCGAGAGCCACTCGCTGTCGGCGACCACGTCCGCCAGCGCCGCCTCGAACTCGGCTTCCACCTCCGCGAGCGTCTCGCCGGGCGCGACGCCGATCCGGACCTCGGCGTCGAGCGACGCCGGCACCGAGGACGCCCACGATCCGGCTCGAACGGTGCCGACGTTCACCGGCCACGGGCTCTCGAAGCGCTCGTAGAGCGGGTGAGTGACACGCTCGGCCCGCTCGGCTTCGAGGTCCTCGAACGCCCGCCGGATCCGCTCGAAGTGCGGAAGCACCGACTCCCCCTCCCACCGGCGGGCGGCGTGTGCCGACCGCCCGTCGACGTGGAGGCGTTTCATGATGCTCCCCTCGGTCGCGGTCACGGGCGTCAACTCGGTCGGCTCGGTGACGATGGCGGCGTCCCGCTCGAAGGGGTACGGGCTGTCGAACGCGGCCGCCGCCGCGCCGATCCCGCCCTCCTCCTCGCCGGCGACGCTCTCGACGACGACGCGCCCGTTCAGGTCGAGGTCGTCCGCCGCGTCCGCGAGCGCCCGGCCGGCGAAGACACCCATCGCCGTTCCGGCTTTCATGTCGGCGGCGCCACGGGCGGTGAGCGTCTCTCGTCCGTCCTCGGTTTCGCCCCACACCGGGTCGAACGGGTCGGTCTCCCATAGCCCCTCGTCGGCCGGTACCACGTCCGCGTGGCCGTTGAGCACGACCGTCGGCCCGGCGTCGGGGTCGCCGAACTCGACGACCCCGGCGACGCTCGGGCGGTCGGCGACGGGGATGTCGGCGGGGTCGTCGGGGAACTCGTGGTGGGTCGCGAGGCGCTCGGCGTCGGCCGTCCACTCGTAGGTGTCGAAGCCGAACGACTCGAGGCGATCGAGCACCCACTCCTGGGCGTCGCGTTCCCGGCCATCGGTCGTGTCGAACTCGAGGAACGAGCCGACGAACTCGCGCAGTTCGTCGTCGTACGTTGTGAATCGGTTCATCCGCGTGGATCGACCAACTCCGAACGGCTCCTAAAGCGTTGCCGAGGATCCGGAGCTGATCTCGCGATGGACCGACTCGTCGCTCGACCGGTCGGGCCGTCGCCAACGTTTTCACCGTCACTCGCGAGCCTCCGCCATGACCGACACGTCGTTCCTCCGCGCGCTCCTCTCGGCCGATCAGGTGTCGACGACGACCGCCGACCGCGACCACCACGGGCGCGACTGGGGAACGCCGCCCGAGGAGGCGTCACCGCCCGATGTCGTCGTCTGGCCCGAATCGACCGCGGAGGTGTCCGACGTCCTCGCGGCCGCGACCGACCGCGGGATCCCGGTCACTCCCTTCGCGGCCGGGACGGGGATCGAGGGAAACGCGGTTCCCAGCCGGGGCGGGATCAGCCTCGATCTGACGCGGATGGACGACGTCCTCGAGGTCCGGCCGGCGGACGGGCAGATCGACGTCGAACCGGGCGTCGTCGGCGCCGCCGTCGGCGACGCGGTCGCGGCGCGCGGACTGTTCTTCCCCCCGCTTCCGACATCGGCAGACATGGCGACGGTCGGCGGAATGATCGCCACGAACGCGAGCGGGAAGCGGACCGTCAAGTACGGAAAGGTGGGCGACTGGGTGCGCGAGGTCGAGGTGGTGCTCGCGGACGGTTCCGTGCTCACCGCGGGAACCAAGGCCGCAAAGAGTTCCTCCGGGTACAACCTCCGGGACCTGATCGTCGGCAGCGAGGGGACGCTGGGCGTCGTGACGCGCGCGACGCTCGCGCTCGCCGGGCGCCCCGAACAGACGCGCGTGGGGCGCGCGACGTTCTCGACGCTCGCGGACGCGACCGCCGCGGCCGCTGACGTCGTGGGATCGGGCGTCGACGTCAGCGCCGTCGAACTCGTCGACGCGCTGAGCGCCCGGATGGTGAACGACTACATCGGCTCCGATCTCCCGGAGGGTCCGACCCTGTTCCTGGAGTTCCAGGCCGACCACGGCGTCGACGAGGAGGTCGACTTCTGCCGCCGGGTGCTCGATACGCACGACCCGACGGAGGCCGTCCTCGGCGAGGACGCGCCGGGCGCCGACCCCTGGAAGCCGCGACGCGAACTCGCCGACGCCGTGCGGGCGTACTACCCCGACCGCCGGTCGCTTCACGCAGGCGACGTCGCGGTGCCGCTCGGGTCGTTCTCGACGCTCGTCGACCGGATCCACGACTCGTCCGAGGAGCATGGCATCCCGATCCCGACGTTCGGCCACGCGGGCGACGGGAACGTCCACTTCGACGTGCTCGTCGATCCGACGGACGAGTCGGCCGTCGCGACCGCCGCGGACGTCTACGACGAGATCGTGCGCGCGGCCATCGATCTCGGCGGAACCGCGACGGGAGAACACGGGATCGGGCGGGGGAAACGCGAGTTCCTGACGGTCGAACACGGGGAGACCGGCGTCCGCGCGATGCGGGCGATCAAAGACGCGCTAGACCCGTCGGGAACGCTCAATCCGGGGAAGATCTTCCCCTGACGGTCCCCGTCCGGGCGACGCCGACGACGTTCACCGCGACTCGACGCGTGAACTGAAGTTCCATCCCGCCGAGGACCCCGTATGCGCCTCGCGCTCATCGCCCACGACGAACAGAAGGACACCCTCGTCGAGTTCGCCCGCGAGTACACCGAGGTGCTCGCCGCCCACGACCTGCTCGCGACGGGAACGACCGGCAAGCGCCTCAACGAGGAGACCGACCTCACCGTCGAACGGAAGTCCTCGGGACCGCTCGGCGGCGACATGCAGATCGGCGCCGAGGTCGCCAACGGCGACTGCCACGGGATCGTCTTCCTGCGAGATCCGCTGACGGCGCAGCCGCACGAGCCGGACATCTCCGCGCTGTTGCGCGTCTGTGACGTACACGACGTCCCGCTCGCGACGAACCCCGCGAGCGCGACGTACCTCATCGAGGGGATCGAACGCGACGAGCCGGAGTATCAGGACGGATAGCCGGCACGAACGGCTTTTTCACGCCGACCGCCGAAGCGACGCTGTGAGACGCCCGGCCCCGACGCACGCCGTGCTCGCGTTCCTCGTGTCGCTTGCGGCTGTTGGGGGACCGGCTGTCGCGCCCGCGGCGGCCGCCCCGGAGGACTGCTTCGCCGACGGGCGAGACCTCGACATCGGCACCGAAGGTCCGACGATCGACGTGTCGGTGTACACGTCGCTGTTCACGAACCTCGGCGGGAAGGGTACACTCGGGATGTCGGCGATCGGGCACACCGGCGAGTTCGAGGTGATCAGCCTCCGTACGGGCGTCGTCTTCGCGGGCGTCGGCGACCCCGAGGCGTTCCTCGCGGACCCGTTCTCGCGGTTCGCGCTCGCGTTCGACTACACGCTCTCGCTGCCGATGCTCTCGGCGGCCCCCGGCGACACCACATACGAGCAGTCGGAGGCGCCCGTCGAGGGCGTCCCCGAGGCGGAGTGCTCGGTCGACTGAGCCACGCGCCGACACCGGAACCGCCGTCGATGAACCCCTCGCCGGCGAGTCCGCTGCGATATCGGAGCCGAACCGACCGCAGACAGCTATTTACCGGTTCTCGGCCTGAACAGTGTAGAGTAACCGTGGTCCCAGATCCGGGGGTGGACGACGACCCGCCCGTCGAGGAGTCGAACGACGACGAGCGCGCGTCCGAGCGCGCCGCCGAGGACGCCGTCGCCGACGGGGCGTCCGCGTGGGGTGGCCTCGACGAGCGCCGTCGTCGTCTCCTCGGGATCGCGGGCGTCGGTGTGCTCGGCGCCGCCGGAATCGCCGGCGCGTGGGGCGCCTCGCGCTCCGACGGATCGCCGCCGACCGGAACGCCGTCCGCGACGCCCTCGCCGACGGCGACCGAGTCGGCGACGGGTCCGACCGAGACGCCGACGGAAACGCCGACGGACGAGGTGCCCGCGCTGGTCCGACGGTACGCGCCCGACCTCTACTACGGGCGCCTTGAGAAGTGGTTCCCGACCGACCCGCGCCCGTACGTCGTCGAGACCGCGGAGGGGCGGGTCGTCGACGGGTTCACCGCGCTCGACGAGTACACGGCCGCGTTCGCCGAGACGGGCGCGCCGCCGGCCCCGACGGTGTTCTACAACGTCGTCGAGGCCGCGGCCGGCGTCGACGCGATCCAGTACTGGCAGTACTCGGTGTTCGACCAGTTCGCGGTCAACTTCCACTGGCACGACTGGGAGCTGTTGCAGGTGTTCGTCGACCGCGAGTCCGGGCGGCCCCTGCTCCTGTCGGCGAGCGCTCACTCGCGGTCGGTTCCGAACAACGAGTTCCTCGACCCCGATCTCTCGGGGGACGCTCGTCCGGGCGTCCTCGCGGAGGTCGGCTCCCACTCGAGCGCGAGCGAGGTCAACGGGCGCGTCCCGACGTTCGAGCGACTCGCGAGCGGCAGTTGGAACTCGGACGTGTCGAACGACCTCGTCGACGTCGCGTCCGGGGAGCTGACCCGGTTCGCCTACGGCCTCCCGCGCGACGAGGGAGCGCGACTCCCGTTCGTCATGCCGGAACTCGACGGCCACCGCCTCGACGACCACCCGGAGCTCTCGGTCGGTCCCGAGGGGTTCATCGACGCGGCGGTCACCGTGACCGACTGGCGCGGGCTCCCCCGGCCGCCGGAGTCGCTGCCGCTTCGTGTCCCCGGACTCGTCCTCACGCACCCGGAGAGCGCGACCGACGGCGACGCCACCTACGCGCTCGAACCGATCGAGGTCGTCAGCGACGGTATCGACGACTTCGTCGGCCCGCAGTTGAGCTTCGAGTTCGCCGTCCCCGGCTTCGTGGAGGACCGACTCGCGAGCCACATCACGTCGGTCGGCATCCCCTGGGAGCAGGAACGCTTCCACGACCCCCTCGCGGACGTCACCGACCCCGCCCACCGCCAGCGCATCGACGGGGAGTCGCCCGCGGGACTGCGAGACCGGGTGGTCGGCCGGGTGCGACTGCTCCAGACCGGAGCCGAGGGCGCACTCGACCGCGTGAGTCGAGGGGCACGCGACGCGCTCGCGGATTCGATCGCCGTCTCCTTCGGCGGGCCGCCGGTCGAACTGTGCACGCAACTCGCGAGCGAGGACCCGGTCGCGGCGGTCACGAGAGCCGGCACGGTCGGCTATCTGCACGTCGCGCCCGGCGAGCATCGGCTCACGGTGAACGGCCCCGGCATCGCGCCGCTCGCTGTGGGATTCGTCCACGAGGGCGGGCTCCTCCGGGCGGGCTCGGCGGGCGACCTGACCGTCGTCGCGAACGAGGACGCCGGCTGGATCCGCGGGGACGGCCGTAGTTCCACCGGGGTCGCACAGGTCCGGATCGTCGAGGACTACGCGGGCGTCGTCTACAACGCAGCGCCGGTGGGGGACGATCGCTTCGCCGTCGCAGTCCACCGCGACGGCGCATACACGGTGGAGATCGTCGACGGCGAGGGACGCCCAGGGTCGTACCGCGTCGCTCCGGGGGACTTCGGCGACGACGGGAAGGCGGTCCGCGAGGGGATCGAGACCGGGAAGGCGAGTCTCGCGCGGACGCTGCGAGCGGAACTGTCCGCCCTGCTCGATCTGGCGAGCGAGTTCGCTCGACGGGACCGCGGCGGCGACGAGGCCGTCGACCGGATCGCGGCCGCACTGGAGGCGGTCGACGCGGCGACCGCGACCGCCGAGCGCGGCGACGCCCAGTCCGCGAACGATCGGCTGACGAGCGCGCGGTCGTCGCTGGAGGAGGCGCTCGACGTCCTGTTCGGCGACGACCTCGGCGGGTACGACGACTCGTCCGTGATGGCGCTGTACCCGCGCGTACGGGACGCGATCGACCGGGCCGGGCAGGCGATCCGGACCGAACTCGCGTGAGCGTCGGCCGCCCGACGGCGTCGCCCCATCACTCGTTGGCGACGGCCTCGCTCGGGTCGACTGCCTCCCCGGTGAGTTCGTCGATACCCACACGATCGCAGAGTTCGTACAGCGGGCAGGCTTCGGGCCCCTCAAGACACGCCGGCTCGCGGGCGGTGCAGTACTCGCGACCGAACTGGATCATCGCGGTGTGGCCGAAGCCGCACTTCTCCGGCGGTACCGCCGCCTCGATCGCCTCGCGGACGCCCTCGTGGTCGGCCCCGGCGGGGGCCAGCCCCATCCGACGGGAGATCCGGTGGACGTGCGTGTCGACGGGGAAGACCCCGCCGCGGCCGCCGGCGAACAGCAGGACGCAGTCCGCCGTCTTGGGGCCGACGCCGTCCATGTCCAGCAGCGTCTCGCGGACCCTCCCCGGGTCCTCGTCCCGGACGAACGCGTCGAACCCGTCGGCGCCGCCGTACTCCTCGACGACGCGCTCGGCGAGCGCGACGATCCGCTCGGACTTCACGTTGTACAGGCCCGCCCCGGAGATGGTCTCGGCGAGTTCGTCCCGCGCGGCGTCCGCGAGCGAGGCGGCGAGGTCGGAGGCGTCGCCGTCGGCCGCGGTTCCGTCCGGCCCGTACCGCGCCATCAGCTCGTCGTGGGCCGGCTGGCTCGCCTTGTCGCTCGTGTTCTGCGAGAGGATCGTCCGGACGAGACACTCGAAGGCGTCCTGACCGCCGTACGCCTTCCGCCAGTACAGGTCGCCGAGGGCGTCGATCACGGCCTCGGCGCGCGTCGCCGGGTCCGCAGCCGCCTCGAACGCGGCCGGGCTGCCGCCGCCGGCGTCGCCGCCGCTGATGTTCTCGCTCGGCTCGTCGTCGCTCATGAACCGCTCTCGGGCGGCATCGTACAAGAACCGTTGTCCATCGCGGGACAGGGACGACGCTCCCCCGTTCGGCCACGACGGTCGGTCGGGTTCGACCCGGCTACGGGTCGACCCGCAGCGTCACCGTCAGCGGCGCGCCTCGTTCCAGCGCCGTTACGAGTCGTCGGTCGAACCCCGCGGCGGCTTTGTCGGCCCCGATCATGATCGTCCGCTCGTCGACGTAGTCGCTCGTCCGCCCGACCATGCTCCGGTCGCCCTCGTACGAGAGGTCGGGATGGCCGTGGCCCGTCACGGTCTCCGTCGCGTCGGCGGCGCGGAACTCCGCGGTGATCGTCGCCTCCCGCGAGCGACACGCCTCGACGAACGATCGGGGCACGTCCGCGGGGGTGGTGTCCGCGTCCACCCCGAGGATGCAGTCGCCCGCGGGCGTGAGCCAGTCGTCGCTCGTCACCTCGAACGTGCTCGCGTGCTCGGCGCTGACGTGTTCGTGACCCGACGCGCGGACGGTCACCTCGCGGACGGGATCCACGCTCTCCCCCGCGTCGGTCGCACTCGTTGCCTCGTCGCTCATATCGGTGCTGGGCGACGGCGGGACAAAACGCCCGCGGGTCGCGGCCGAGCCGCTCAATCCAGTTCGACGCCGCCGGCGAGGCGGTCGACCCCGATGACCAGAAGCGCGCCGATCGCGGCCGCGAGGACGAACTCGCCGCCGACCGCGGCGGTCCACGCGCCGACCTCCTCGCCGACGCGGGCGACCGGCGCCCGGAGCGCGCCCACGATGAGGCCGATCAGGAACGCCAGCGTCGCCTCGCGACGCGCCGCGAGCGCCGCCCGCACCGCGTGCGCGACGGTCAACAGCCCGACGACGCCGCCCGCGAGGAACGCGACGACCGGGACGCCCGTCTCGACGACAGTCGCCGTCGGCCCGCCGGTCGCGAGCGCGAACAGCGCGTCGACGAACACGGACAGCGCCTCCGTCATCCGGTCGTACTGCCCGAGGATGACCAGCAGGAGCGACCCCGAGATCCCGGGCAGGATCATCGCGCTCACCGCGACCGCGCCCGCGAGGAACGTCGCGAGCGCGGTCTCGCCGAGCGCCGCGGACGCGCGCCCGGAGGCGACGAACGCCAGCGTCGCCCCCGCGACGGCAGCGGCGGCCCGGCCGGCGGTGTCGACGCGGAACTCGCCTCTGAGCACGACCGCCGACGCGCCGATGAGTCCGAAGAAGAAGCCGTACGTGAGCACGGGAGCCGTCTCCAGCGCGACGTGTAACACCCGGGTGACGGTGAGGATCGCGGTGGCGATCCCCGCGCCGAGCGCGAGCAGGAACGTCCCGTCGATGTCGGTCCAGACGGCGCGAAGCTGGTCTCGGTCGCCGAGGAGCCCCTCGATCGCGCGCCGCGCGAGCGACGGCGAGGCGGCCGTGACCGCGGCGATGAGGCGGTCGTAGATCCCGGTGATCAACGCGATGGTCCCGCCGGAGACGCCGGGGACGGCGTCGGCGGTCCCCATCGCGATCCCGCGGAGGTACGTGCCGATCGGGCCCTCGTCGCGTTCGATCAGGGTCACGTCGGCTGTCGAGTTCGGAACGGCTGTCGCGTCCGGGTCGGTCGCGTCCGCCGATCCGGTCGCCCCCCGAGCGTCCGCCGCGTCGACCGCCTCATCGCCGCCGGAATCCGTCATCTACGGCGTGACGGTTCGGCGGACCGGAGCACGAACCGACGGTGCGGTCCCGTCGGTCGAGCCCGTTCCCGCGAACGACTCGCCGCTCGGGTCGTCGCTGCCGGTCGACCCGTCGTCGCTCGTCGCCTCGAGCCCGTCCAGCGAGTCGAACTCCGTGGGCAGCGAGCTCGTGTTCTCGGAGTCGTCGGTCGTGTTGTTCGTCTCCGAGCCGTTCTGTGCCCCCTCGGGCGCACGGAGAACCTCCTCGTCGAGCGTCACCGACACGGTCTCGTCGGTGTCGCCGTTGACGGCGCCCTCGCTCACGTTGAACGTCCCCTGATTGCGGACGATGTACGCCGACTCGTTGCTCTCGACCTCGCCGGTGACCGTGTACGCGCCCGTCGCGCGGACGCTCACGTTGGTGTAGCCGTTCTCGGGGCCGTACTCGTCGTAGCCGGCCGTCGAGTAGGGGACGGTGAACTCGAACTCGCCGTCAGCGTTCGCGGTGGTCTGCTGCTCGTAGGTGAACGTCGAGGCGTTGCCGCCGGTGCCGCCCTCCGGCACCTCCATCTCGACGGTCGCGGTGAGCGTCTCGTTGGGGTCGGCGCCGTCACCCTCGACGGTCGCGCCGGGCACCTTCTCGAACGTCTTCACCCACTGCGGCTGCGTCTGCTGCAGCAGCGACGGGCGCAGCCCCAGCGACTGCGACTCCTGCAGCACCGTCCGCTGGTACTGGCTCGAGGAGTACGCCGAGGTGTTCGAGGTGCTCACGAGCCGGTAGTGCTCCATCGCGGGCACTGACTCGCGCGGGAACGCCCCGACGCCGCCGATCTGGGCGGTGCCGTCCTCCTCGACGAACTCCTGGGCGGCGCTCATGTTACCGAACGTCCGCACCGCGGTGGCGTTCTCGCCCTGCGGTAGCACCTTGTAGCTGGTGCCGTCCTCGGCGGAGACGGTGTCGTAGTCGAACACGACCACGCGGTCGCCGAACGGCGTCTGCACGCTCGGGTCGGCGCGACTCCCGTGGAACAGGTACAGCCGTACCATCTGGCTCTCGTAGTAGCGCTGCTTCTTGTCCTGGAAGGCGACACCGTAGCGGGTGCCCTGCTGGGTCTGCTGGGCACGCAGCGTCGGCTCGTAGTAGTCCGAGGCGTTCGTGTCGTCGTCGAAGACGACGGGCGCGCCGAACTTCGAGCCGACCGTGACCATCTGCCAGTCGACCATCGTGTACCGCATCTGCTCGGCCTCGCTGTCGTCGTCGATGTTCGAGAGCACCTCGTTCGCCTCCTCCTCACTGGAAGCGAGGAGGTAGTTCGCCGCGGAGGTCGCACCCTGCTGGAACGGGTTCGCGTGGGGGATGCGCTCGCCACGCGTGGTGATCCAGTGCCCGTAGTCCCACCACGACATCACGCCGTAGGCTCCCTCGGGGTACTCATGGTCGCTGTCGGCGGGGCGCTGGTAGGTGCCGTAGTAGTCGAGGTCGTCCGCGTTGCCGGCGCCGCCGAGGTTGCCCTCGGCGGGCGTGTTGTCGTTCATCTTCTGCAGGCTCTCGTCCCAGATAGTCACCGCACCCGGGCCGGTGCTGTTGCCGACGCCGACGGCGGTGTTCGTCCGGTCGATGGACACCTGGCCGGTGTTTCCGAGCGTCAGCGGGACGACGAGCACCGGGCCGAGGACGACCAGCACCGTGAGCACCACGGCGATGACTTGGTACGTCTCGACGTCCGGCATCGAGAGGTCCGCCGAGAAGTCGATCCCGATGACCGCGAGGATCTCCTTCAGGAAGTAGGCGTTCAGCCCCGCGACGGCGACCGCGAGGTAGTAGTTGAAGCGCACCTGCGTGAACGCCGCCGCGGTGATGAACGCCGCCCACACGAACACGAACAGGTGTTCGGCGTCGTAACGGACGCGCGCGGCCGCGCCGAACACGACCAGCGCGACGAGCGCGAGGCCGGCCACCTGCGGATCGAGTCCGAGTCCCCTCGCGAGGTCGTTGAAGATCGGCGCTCCGACGAACACGAACAGGACGACGAGCGCCGAGCCGGCGAGGTAGTAGTAGTCGCTCGTGGTGCCGCGCTTCCACAGCGGCTTGACGAGCATCCACACCGCGGCCGCGAGCGCGGTGATGAACGCGAAGCCGTACTCCGCGAGGACGACGCCGAAGCCGCCGTAGTACTGGACGAGGCCGGACTGGAGGAACGGCTGGGCCTCGCCGATGGTGCGCGTCTGCGCGCCCGCGGAGAAGCCGACGAACCGGAGGAGGTTGGACTCGATCGTCGTGAAGGGACTCGCCTCGACGAAGATGACCAGCAGGACGCCGACGGCGCCGAGGAGGCCGACCGTCGCCGCGAAGCCGTGGTCGTTCAGGCGGTCGTCGGCGAACTCGCGAGCGGTGAACTGGCGCGCGAGGAATGCGAGGAACGCGGCCCCCGCAGCGGTCGCGAGCGCGAAGACGGGCTGGATGAGGCTCATCGCCGTCGGGCTGAACGACGCCTCTTGGAACTTGATGAGGGTCATCAGGGCGGTGACGACCATCGAGACGACGGCGACGAACGCGACGTGGTCCGGCGAACGGCCGCCCGCGTAATCGGATACCGTCTGGAAGGCGACGTACGCGGCGAAAATACCAAGTAGGAGGACGCCCGGCGGCCACGTCCAGATGTACAAGCCGATAGCGACGCCCGCGAGTGCACTCCATGTGAGTGTGGGCTTCAGTTCCTCCCACTCGCTGGCTTGCACCAGTTCCCAGATGGGACGATCGCGCTGGGCGACCGCGAGCGCTATCATGATGGTGACGACCGCAAACCCTTGGAAGAAGGGCTCGGCGACGTTGTGATCTGCGAACCCGACGAGCCCGCGACGGAGGAAGGTGCCGGGCAGGAGCATCAGGATGACTGCGCCGAAGAGACCTGCGAGGCGGCCACCGAGACGTTTGCCGATGAGGTAGGTGGGGACCGCAACGAGGGCACCGAAGACGGCGGGCGCGACGAGAAGCGTTTTAGCGACGAGCGCCTCGGAGGGGGAGCCGAGTCCAACGACGAGCGCGGCGGTGGCGATCAGTTGGTCGTAGAGGGTCCCGAACTGGCCGGAATCGGTCCCGAACGGATAGTACGTCCACGGGTCCCACGGCATCGTGGCTGGCCAGTTGGCCACGGTGTACTCAACTTGCCGCAGGTGGTACCACGCGTCATTTCCGTTGAAATATACTTCGCCGTCGCGGATGAAGTTGCTGTAGGACTGGAGGCGGATCCACAGCATGAAGACGACGACCGCGAGGAGCGCCGGCACGTGGTAGAGGTCGCGGACGACGTCCGCGGCCGATTTCCCCGCGAAGGAGTAGTCGATGCCCGGGACGGAGGTGGCGGGATCCCCACCGTCCGGGGTCGTGTCGCTATCGCTTCGACTCATTGCATCGAAGGACTTGGAAAACGAGGATAAGCCTTGTTATCTCTCGTTCCGTCCGTCCACGGCAGGTCGAATTCAAGTAGTGACGGGCTACCTCTTCCACTCGCGGAACAGACGGGTTTGAGATGTCGAACTATTTATCAAAGGGACGATCGCATTATCACGGTAGCTAGTTTCATCAGCGCGGCAGGTCCACTATCCATCCGATGGGCATAGTCTGGGGTGATGCGACCTATGTAAGTATCTGTGAGCCAATTACACACGGCAGGAGTCTTCGGAATCCACGTGCTACCTACTTTAACTCAGAATCTCGGATACTTCGATCCCGAACCGTCTGTGGTTCACCGTTCTTCGGTCGTACCCGACGAAGTTGTTCCTACGTAGTTTCGATTCGGTACGCCTCGTTCGAGGGGGCTGGGTCCCCGGTAGTGGAGCGGTCGACTCTTTTCGATCAGGTATCGATGTCCCGCGACCGGACGCATTTTTAGCACTCGCCCACGCATCGACCAACTCGGGTATATCTTTCAATAAGTTAGCCCAAGCAAAGTACGATCTTCGCGACCCAGTTGAGCTCTCGATGCAGGAGGATCGAACTACAGCAGTCCCCGGAACTTATCGGCTAATTCCTTCACGCCTTGATCGAGCGTGTAGGCCGTTTCGAACCCTTCGTCTCGGATCTTCTCGTCGCTCACGACGTAGGACAGTTGGTTCAGTTGTTCGGCCTCCGTGTACCCAATGTCTACCTCCGGGAAGTGTTTCTCGATAGCGTCCACTACGTCTTGGAGACGTCCGTTCTGCCCAACCACATTGTACGCATCACCATCACCCAGTTCGTCACCTGCGAACAGCAACGATCTGACCGCGTCTTGGACATGCAGATAGGGGCGTTTCTGATCTTCGGCTCCCTCGTAAACTGTCAGCGGCTCGTTCATCGCCGCGAGCCAGGCGAACTTGTCCACGACCGTGTCGAACCGCATCCCGGTCGTCCACCCGTACACGGTCCCGAGCCGAAGTCCTGTCAATCCCATCTTGCCTTCGTACTGTTCGAACATCTCCTGTTCAGCTGCCAGCTTTGCCTCCCCGTACGGCGATTCGGGGTCACATGAGAACTCCTCCGTAATCTCCTCTTCAGTACGTCCGTAAACCGAACAGGTTACCGCGTTTACAAACTCTCGCACACCCTTGTCGCGTGCGTCGGTGAACAGATTCACAGCCGCTTCGTGGTTCACCTCCCACGTTTTATCGGGAATGTCGAACGTTTCGGGGGCGTTTGTGATCGCGGCGAGATGGAACACCGTGTCCACACCATCCAATGCATTCGCTCGAACCTCAGCATCCCGGATGTCGCCACGGATCATCTCGTAGTCTGCGTATGACGGGAGGTCCCAAAGCGAGTGAAATCGGGGTTGTCGATAGTTATCCAGAATTTTAATGTCCTCACCCGAATATGCAGGGTGATCTGGAATCTCTCGGATCAGTCTCGATCCGATATATCCCAACCCACCAGTAACCAGTACCGTCATGAGTCCACCCTCCAGCTATTTCATCCTATACATTTCGATGTTACTCACGATGTACTCACGGTCGTCGGCGGAGAGGTCATCGAATCTGCGAACGGCCTCACAGTCCATCCCGGGGCATTTCATGACACGGTGTCGTTCCAGGACGTTTCCGGCGACTATCGTTCCGCACTCCGCACACGTGTTTGTGATAATCCTCATAGCTCAAGCGCCGAGTTTTGACCGATAACGAGACGGTCACCTGTTGGTTGTTTGTCCTTGTTTGTCGTGATGGAAGCTTCGCGGCCAATGAGGCTATCAACGATCTTTCGGTCGGCCGTTATCAGGTTGTCCCCGATTAGAACAGTCTCTTCGACGTGCACGTTGTTGATTTCACATCCGTCACCGATGCTCGTGTATGGGCCGACGTACGCATCCGAACCGATCGTCGTGTTCTTTCCAATCGATACCGGACCACGAATCACAGCTCCGTCTTCGATCGTAGTGCCGGAATCGATTTCCACGCGCCCGGTGACTGATGCACCCTTCATAACCGTCCCTTGAATATCTGATTCGAGGTCCTCAAGGACGAGCCGATTCGCGTGCAGGACGTCGCCAGGCTTCCCCGTGTCTTTCCACCATCCATGGACAACGTGGGACTGGACGCGTTGACCGTCGTCCAACAGTCCCTGGATGGCTTCCGTGATCTCCAACTCGCCACGCCAGGATGGCACCAACTTCTCGATTTGCTCGAAGATCTGTGGTGTGAACACATAAACTCCGATGAGCGCCAAGTTCGATGGAGGGTTTTCGGGTTTTTCAACGAGTTCCATGACGTCCCCCAACTCGTTGCAGGCCACAACTCCGTAACGTGACGGCTCGTCGACTTCTTGGAGACCGATTCCTGCAGAGTACAGATCTGGATCAAAGTCCGCGACGAGATCCTCGATTCCTTCGTTCATCATGTCATCGCCCAAGTATACAACGAAGGGGTCACCACCGACGAAGTCTCGCGCGCATCCGATTGCGTGGGCGAGTCCAAGCGGTTCCCCCTGAACGATGTATGTGATGTCGACGCCGAATGCCGTTCCGTCACCGAAGTGTCGTTGAATCTTCCTTCGGCCCTTGTCCCCTAGGATTATCCCTATCTCGTCAATCCCCGCATCGGTTAGATCATCGAGGGCGTATTCGAGCACGGGTTTGTTCGCAATCGGCACGAGCTGTTTCGGACCGGTATCGGTGATGGGACGTAGCCGAGACCCCGTTCCACCGGCAAGAATCACGCCTTTCATTATTGGTGTCGAGGTTCGTTCCAGTCTAGAGGAATCTCCTCGGTGTCGTGTGGGAGGCGTTCTTCGTCCGGGCTCTCGTAATCGGATAAATTCGTCGGGAAGTTCAATAGGAGGACGCGTTGGTCACCGACCGACTTGAATCCGTGCCAACAGTCGCCGGGTACCCTGATGGCGTTCATGTTCCCCTCGCGGATGATGTACGAGTCGGGGTCACCCCGAGTCGGAGACCCCCTCCCGATCGTCGTAGATCGCGACTTTCGCCTTACCACGAGGCACGACGAAATGGTCGATCTGCCCTCGATTATGTCGATGCCAAGCGCGAACGATCCCGGGGTACGTTTCTGAGAAGTAGGACATCGTCGGTTGGTCAGCTCCCGCGTAGAAATCCCAGTCAGAACGCCATATTTCTGTCAGACAACCACGCTCATCCGCATTAATTTGGAGTTCTTCAACTTCAACGTCGTGAATAATTCGTCATAGTTATAACGAGCACTCAATAGTATATAACGATTGTGGGCACCACCATCACAGGTTTCTGTTTGTCCAGAATGATCATCTCGCCGGATCGTCAACACCTACTCTGTTATCGATTCGCTGTCCGGTGAGGTAGTCATTAGTATCTCGGCTCTTAAACTCGCGGCGAACAAATAACGTGTAGACATTTCGTGAAATCAAAGCGTAAAGATCAACTCCTCTAGGAACTATTCCCGCGCATCGAGAATTCGGAGAGTTGTAGGTGCCTATTGTGGAAACTAATAGAAGTAGACCCGAGTCCAAAGGGATACCGTTTGCAGTGAGCGACTGTGTAAGGCAGGCCTGGAACTCTGTTCCCGGCAGATTTTTGTTTCGAGATGAATTACGATGCCCAATAATCGATGATGATTGCTACTCCGGTTATTGAGACAAAGTTCAATCGGGAGGGTGCGTGACTCGCGTCGCCCTCATCGTTCTCGACACACTTCGGAAAGATGCATTCGACAAACACTTCGAATGGCTTCCGGGGACTCGTTTCGAGAACGCTTGGTCCACGAGTCACTGGACGGCGCCCGCTCACGCGTCCATGTTCACCGGGTTGTATCCGGTCGAGCACGGCGTCCACGCCAAATCCCCCGTGTTCGGATATCCGAAACCCTCGCTCGCAGAACAGCTCTCGGATGTAGGCGTTAGGACTCGGGCGTTCTCAACCAACGCATACGCATCCCCCTCGTTCGACTTCGATCGGGGGTTCGATGAGTTCACCGGAGATTACCGGATGCGGTGTCGGGCCGGGCAAACGTTCGACTGGTACGGTTTGATTGACGAGATGGAGCCAGGTGTTCGACGCTACATCGCTGGAATAAGAGGCTGTTTGAAATCGGACAACACGCTCGAATCGTTCAAGAACGGCGTATTGATCAAGGCGATGGAAGAGGGCCTCTGGTCACCACGGGATAGCGGAATCACGGCAGCGATAGACTGGGTCAGATCGTCATCGTTCACTGGCGACCAGTTCTTGTTCGCGAATCTAATGGAGGCCCACTCTCCATACCTTCGTCTCCCCGAGAAGTACCGGCCCCCGTTCGGTCCGGAGGAGATACCCGTACATCCGACCGTCGAACACACATTCGAACAGGTCGACGACGCCAAACTCCGAGAGGCGTACGATCATGCTATCTGGTACCTCTCGGATCGGTACCGTGTACTGTTTGACGAGCTCATCAACCGATTCGACTATGTCCTAACGGTCGCTGACCACGGAGAGCTACTCGGTGAGGGAGGGTTTTACGGTCACAACTATGGGCTGTTTCCGGAGTTGACCCACGTGCCGGTCGTCGTCTCCAGCGGCACCGATCGAAGGGAACGGCGGAGTGATGTGGTGAGCCTCCTCGACGTTCACGCCACACTTCTGGACCTCTTTGATGTCGTGAACGACAGTTCTCGCGGCCGGTCGCTCGTTGCTGATACTTTGCCCGACGTAGAGGGATATCTCACCCAATCGGCAGGACTACAGACGAGATTCCTTGATAGGGTGGGAGGAACGCTCGCCATCAACAAGTATGACACATCGCTGAGTGGAATCGCTACGACGGAGGGGTACGCGTTTGAGTCCGATGGGAAGTGGAACTGCCCCAATTCGGATGTGGAGTTCGAACGATTGATCGAGACGCTCACCGAAGACTTACGCGACCCACCGGAAGACTCGAACACCGAAGTCGACGACGCTACTGAAGCACATCTCCGGGACCTGGGGTACGCATGAGACGGCCCGTTGATCGGATCGACACCTCTCAGTCAGACAATGACTGATGCGACCGCCGACGTCGTGATCTACGGGACGGATTCAGACGTCCCCGACAGTGATCCCGATCCGATCGTGATCGAACAATTGATCCGTGAGTTCGACGAGTCCGTGGCGAACGATCTGTTACGACGACTCACTCATATCGATTTCGATCATGAGTACGACGTTCCTGTGTACGACATATTTTCGCACCAAGTCTGGCGGGACGGCGGGCAACTCCACGAGGAGTCACCTTTCTCCATGGAGTTGTTGGTCCTGCTGTACCGTCGTCTCGAACCCGAAGTCGCAACCGCAGACCGCATAGAGACGGTCGGCGTCGGCGGGCGGTTCCTCGACCTCGTGCGGGACCTCGCCGCAAACGAAGGCGTCGCCCTCGTCGTCAAAGACCAGCCAACGGAGTCGATCACCGATGGATCGGTGCGGCGTGACGCGTTCAAGTGGGTACCTGTAGTTCTGTTCGATATGTTCGTTTCGTTGATTATTCGTGTGCTCTTGAGGGGAAGTACGGCTGCAGTACTCGTATTGTATCCGGCGTTCAGACCGGAGACGTTCCGCCCGATCGAATCGCATCTAGATGTCGATTACGACGGTACCTTTCCTGTCTTAACACTGTCTTACCTGAAAACATATCGGTCGCTATTTTCCGAAGGTATGCAGACGGTGCCGATCCACTGCTTCGAGACGGTCCGAGGGTTCGTCTCTCAATGCCGGTTCTCGCTCGCCTTCGCTCGAGACATCAGATGTCGGAGGACCGAACGGTTAGCGATAGACGCTGTCCAGGCTGAGACGGGTATTCGTCTGGACAGGACTGTCGGCACACTGTATCACCGTGCGGCCGCGTCAAACTTCGCCCACTGCCTCCGCTACGGCTGTTCGCGGCGTGCGTTCGAGCGAACCGATTACGAGACGCTGCTGGTTCCGTCCTCGGGGGGGCTTGCCAAAGCGATCGCTCTCGGCGCACAAGAGACCGGCGTCGATGTTTTTCTTCTGCCGCACACCATCTATCACCAGTACGCGGCCCCGGAAGCGTGTTATCCCCACGCCCGATTCGTGGAGGGAACGATCACACGCGAACCGGTCGGCATGGCCGACGAGGTGGACGCTATCGAAACCGGGTTACCGAAACTCCTCAGCATCAGGGATCGAGCAACGTCGCTCGAACCAACATGCGATGCCGATCAGATCGTAGTCGGGACCCAACCGTACGATGACGATCGGCGACGAGAGTTCGTTTCGGACGTCGTACTGGCGGCGCTCACGGACACCGATTTCGACGTGGTCATCAAGATCCATCCGGCCGAGCACAGCGAGTTCTACGAGGCGCTGCTGACCGAGTTGGAGCTCTCCGAAGCCAAACGGGACCGTGTCCGCGTAACCGATGGCGACCTGTACCAACTGATCACGGACAGCGAACTGATGGTGACTATCAGTTCCAACGTCGGTTTAGAGTCGGTCATCCTCGGAACGCCCACGATCAGTTACAACAAGTGGGCGCCCGACATCCGCACACCACTGTACGCTACCCTCGGTTCCGTCCCACACATCACGGCTCCGGCTGAACTCTCGGAATTCCTCTCGGAGCTGGAACTCTCACGACTGCTCGAGTCACAGGACCAGATGCTAGACCGACAGTACTTGGTTCGACACAATTCCCTCGGTTCGATTTCAGAGACGATCGCAAACGAACTCCGGTCGTCTGTCGACGGGTCGGCTACCGAGAGCTTGGAGTCACGGTCGGAATGACCGTTGAATCCTCCGGTAATACGACATTCGGTTGGTGTTACAACGGGATCGTATCGGCGAACACGGCCTGAATCGTGTGCCTGAACTGCCGACTCACCACGGTCAACACCGAGAAGTACACCATCGAGCCTACGAGAACGACGGCTCCCAACGGGAGAACGCTATCGATCGTCACGACATTCGTGACACTGATCGCCTTGACGACGGCGAACATCAGTAATCCGGCGAATAGCTGTTGCACGATTTCGATCGGAAAGTCGGGATTCTCGAACAGATCCGTTACGGTCAGCCACCCCAACGCGATGCGGAACAACTCTGCGAGGACGGTGGCTGCGACCACGCCTTCCAACCCGTACTGATCGACCAACACGAGAGCGACGGGAACGTTGAACGTGACCGTGATGAGTCCGATTTTCACGCTCAGATCCGGTCTGTCGACGCCGTCGATCACACTACCGAACACTTTCCAATACGAACTGAACACTTGGAACAACGCCAACCCGACGAGTGCTGTCGAGGCCGCCGAAGCGGTGGGACCAAAGATGATACTCATGAGCGATTCCGAAATCGCGAGCGACCCGAAGAAGATCGGAACAGCGAGCAATCCCGCGAATTTCAGACTGTTCTCCAGGTCGCCAACGACGGATCGGTTTTGCGAATCCAACCCGCTTGACTTCACGACTAACGATTGACTGATACTAGCGGCGACGAAGGTCGCCGGTATCGTCAAGCGGAGCGCTGGCTCGTACAGGCCGACCGCGGTAGGCCCGATGAACCACCATAAGACGAACACATCGAGTCGCGTGTAAACGTTGTTTAGAATGCCACTGGGGAGGCTCCACTTCGCGAATTTCAGGGTTCGTCGGATCTCGACCATCGAGGGGAGTTTCGGGCGAATTCGAATGAGAGCGAACACGCTCGCTGCGACCACCACGTTGCCAACGACGAACCCCGCGATCAATCCGAACTGCATGTACCCCAGTACGAGGAGCCCGACTTGGGCGCCGAACATCACGATACTACGGAGCGCGTCCGTCCAATTCGCTTTCCCCGGGTTTCCGATACCAATGAATATCTGATTGATCAGAGTGAATAGTCCAAGAGACGCTAACATTGCCACACCGCCAGGGAGGTACTCGGGTCCGTCGATGTGGCTTCGGAGCAGTTGCCCTCCGACGAGAACGACACCCGCTGCCAGTATGGAGACGGAGGCCCACGTGATGATGCCGAGTCCGAGATATCTCCGTTGGTCGGAATCGACCTCGCTGATGCGCTTCCTGATAGCGCTCGTCACACCGCTCTGTATCGTGATACCCAATTTCGCGCCGGCAAGCAGCGTGTAATAGACCCCGATACCCGCAGCGCCCAACTCTCGGAAGAAGAAGACGATTCCGACGAATCCGAACAACCCCAACACGAGTTTCCCTCCGAATCCAACGAGACTCGACTTGCCGAGAGCTATCCCTGCGGTTTGTTCCCGATCGGTTCTTTCACCACCCATTTTCGTATTTTGACGGCCACTTCGATCCGTCTCGGTTCACACCGATCGAATCGCCGACGTCACGAACCGAACAGCACGCTAATACAAATCGTCGACAGATCCGCCTCTGACTCATGCCCCGCCTTGCTCACAGGTCTTGTTTATCGAGGACGTACTCGTTCATCACGAGATAATCGAGCCCGCTCCCTAAGAAGCAGCGGATCGCGTCCATGGGCGTGTTGACGATCGGCTCTCCCTTGATGTTGAAAGAGGTGTTTACCACGATCGGCACGCCCGTTCGCTTCTCGAACTCTTCGATCAGCCGGTAGTATCTCCGGTTATCGGTCTCTGAAACCGTTTGGAGCCTCCCGGTTCCGTCCACGTGAGTCACCCCCGGTATCTCCTCGCGATTCTCCTGAAGGACGTCGTACACCAAGATCATGTAAGGAGAGGGGTCGTCGTGATCGAACCACTCGTCCACTGCGTCCTCGAGAATACTCGGGGCGAAAGGTCGGAACGGCTCTCTGAATTTCACACTTGAATTGATGACGTCTTTTACCGAAGGGTCGCGCGGGTCTCCGATAATGCTCCGATTGCCGAGGGCTCGTGGCCCCATTTCCATTCTACCTTGGAACCACCCGACGATGTTCCCGTTCGCGACGTATTCGGCTGTTTCCGCGAATACGTCGTCCGAGTGATGGTAGTTCAGGTTCAGTTTGTCTAACGCATCCTGAACCTCGTCGTCCGAATACTCCGGCCCCATGTAGGGTGAGAGAGTCCCCCTGTTCTGATTCTCCTCCACGCAGTGGTGGTAGTATAGCGCTCCCCCGACGGAGGTCCCATCGTCACCGGCAGTGGGTGGGATGTACACGTCTTTGAACAGTCCCGACTTGACCAACCGGCCGTTGGCAACACTGTTCAACGCAACGCCTCCCGCGAGACAGAGGGTATCCTGTCCGGTCTCTTGCTGGACCCATTCGGCCAGGTGGAAGTACGCCTCCTCAACGCGTTTCTGTAACGCTGCGGCGACATCCTCGTGTCGTTGCGTTATGGTTGCACCCTCCTCACGCATCGGACCGAATCTGTCGACGAACCTCTCGGACACCCAGGTGGACCGCTCGAATGGGTACGCGAAATACTCCAGATCGAACTCGTACCCACCGTTGTCAGTGAATCGGACGATATCTCTGAAGTCGTCGATATATCTGGAGGGGTCTCCGTACGAGGACAGTCCCATCACCTTTCCGGCATCGGTCGTGCCGTTGAATCCCAGATAATGTGTGACTGCGTTGTACAACATCCCGAGCGAATGCGGGAACTCGATCTCTTTCAGGACGGATATTCCGTCTTCATCCACCTCGGCAACCACCGTACTTGCGATCTCTCCGAGACCGTCCATCGAGATCGCAGCAGCCGAATCGAATCCAGATGGGTAATAGCTAGAAGCGATGTGCGCCAGATGGTGAGTACAGAAATAGATCTCTCCTCTGAATCCGAGTCGCGACCGGATCTCGTCTTCGACGTTGTTCACTTTCTGTGCCCGTTCGAGCATGCTATCGAACAGCGGGACGGATTCCGGGTAGTACTTCCCGAGGTGGTCGACGACTCGCCCCCGGAAATGAGCTTCGGGGTCCATATAATACGTGATAGCGTCGATGTCCCCCAGTTCGATCCCCTCGTAGGAAAGGCAGAATTCGATCGCGTTCTCCGGAAACGATCGATCCTTCTTCTGTCTCGAGAACCGTTCCTCAGGCGCACTTGCAACGAGCTGTCCGTTTTTCACCAGGCTTGCACTCGCGTCGTGTCCGATGTAATTCAGTCCGAGGTAATACGGAGAGTCGCTCACAGATTCGAGATTCGATCCTCGGCATATATAATATTCGATGAGGTCAGCGACCGAGGGCATCGCGACCTCAAGCGGTCGATAACTTACGGTCCGGAACGATGCAGTGCCTGGAGAAACTGAGGGATCCGTTCACCAAAGCGTTTTTTGATCCACGTCCGTGTTCGCCGCAGAAAGGTCGTGACGCTGAATGTAGTCAACCACGTCCCGGACATCGATTATCCCTTCGTAGTCGACCTCCGAGTACAGGTTTCGATAGAGGTCGTAGTCCGCGTACTCGTCCAACGTCAGTCGTAATTCTACTCCAGCACCAAACAGTCCGTTGTCGAACACGTCGTCCACGGTTACGTTGACCCGCTCAAACTCGTCGTCGTTCTCGTGATAATATGGTGTTACGTGTTCCCGATGGTGTGGTTCACGTGCCGCCTCCTCGACTCGACGAAACGATGTCGCGGTAAACGCCTCGGCATCGACTCCGATCGGCCAAGTCCGTTCGATCTTGTTCGAGGCGTAATCCGCGCCGGATTCAACGTGTTCGACGGCCGTCGAAATCAACGCAGGTTCGACGAACGGGTTGTCTCCGGTCAACCGGACGACGACATCCGCGTCGTACGTTTCCGCCGCCCCCTGCATTCTTCCGAGCACATCGTCCTCGCTGCCTCGGAAGACTTCTGCACCGATCGATTTCGCGTGGCTGGCAACGATGTCGTCCTTGGCATGGAACGTCGTCGCTACGACGACCGTGTCGACGCGGTCCGCTGCCATGGCTCGTCGAATGTCGTGTTCCAGCATTGGAATCCCGTCGAGCGGCAGCATCACCTTCCCGGGAAGCCGGGACGAACCCATTCGAGCCTGAATGATCGCTACAGTACTCACTATACGTCGCCTCGAGGTGTCCGATAAAATAGCTACCTGTATCTCACTGATCGGGGCGGCAAATAGCGAACAGTGTGTCCGATCGCATCGAGCTCACAACCGCTTTCTCGTATATCCTGCTCACGACCGATCCGTCCGGATCGTGGCGGGAAGGCTTTTCGAGTTCGGGTTCACCCGTACGGATCCAGTGTAACGCGTTTTTGAATCCGTACCGCTGTACTGGGACGATGTCAACCCGATACCCCGCCATCTCGACGAGATCTTTGAGCGTATCGGGATCGAAGTAGTACGAGTGTGCGTCCTGATAGTAGAACTGCGCGTACGCGTCCGACGCAGCGAGTAGCCAATCGTCGTGGTTCGGAACTTCGATGATCAGGACACCATCTTCGTCCAACACATGGTGAAAATCCTCCAAATATTTCAACGGGTGCACGAGGTGTTCCAACACGTGAAACATGGTCAATATATCGACGCTGTCCGCTCCGATCGCGGAAACGACGTCTTCGAGGTCCTCAAAGACTGGAATCCCAAGCTGATTACGTACGAAGTCTGCCTGCTGGTCGTTGATCTCGCACCCGATGGATTTGCCGACCTCGTCTTCGATTACGTCCAAGAACTCTCCCATGCCAGTGCCGAAATCTAGGAGAACCGTGTCGTCGTTCAGAAACCGCTGCATGGCCCGTTTTCGACGGTCAATGTCGATCAAGTTCCGTTCTTTGTACTCCTCCGAATTCGGATCGAGATCGATTTCGGCAGATTGGCCACTCTCACGGTGGAACGCCTCGTGGTCGCCCGCACTTCGAATCCGCTTTCTGACGGTTCCACAGCCGTCACACCGGATGATCTCCCGCGATTTCCCACCCCGAATCTTCCTGCGGAGCAGTTCACCCGACTTAGAACCACAGTAACAAGGGATCTCTGACATCGATTAGTCTCTCTCTGCTCGATACGCGTTGAGGCGCTCGGCCGCGCGTTTGAATCCCTCGCCGCGCTTCTCGTGGCCGCGCCAGATCTCGGTGATGACGGGGCCGTCGAAGTCGTCGTACAGCGGCATCAGGCGGTCGAAGTCGATCTCGCCCTCGCCGATCTGGATCCCCTCGCCGTCCTCGCCGATGGCGTCGGCGACGTGGAGGTAGTCCGTGTACGGACGGAGCGTCTCGGCGTGCTCGACGAGGTCGATGTCGGCGTAGTTACACCACAGCTTGGCGTGTGAGGTGTCATAGCAGATCCGCCAGCCGGTCTCCTCGCAGAACTCGGCGATCTCGTCGGCCCGCATGAAGTTGTTGTGGTACTGTTGACCCCCGTAAATCCACGGGAGCGGCGGCATGTTCTCCAACAGGAGTTGGACGCCGTCGTCGTCGAGTTCCGCCATCGACGTGCGAAGGGCCTCGTTCATCTCCGGGATCGCCTCCGTCTCCATGTGGTGTTCGGTGATCCCGCCGGGGTGGATGACGATCCGCGGCGTCACCTCGTCGGGGAAGTGCGGCGCGATCTCGGTTCTCGTCTTGTCGATGACCCGCTGGGTCACCTCGACCGCCCACTCGCGGCGCGAGGGGTCGCGTGCGCTGAGGTCGACGATGTCGTGGCCCTTCTGCTCGGGGGCGTGGATCCCGAGGCCGTAGTCGTACTGGCCCAGGTCGAACTCCTGGTCGAGGTCGGCCCCGTTCACGCGGAACTCGAACACGTCGGGGTTGCCCCAGTCGTGCTCGTCGATGTCGGAGAACCTGACGACGACCCCCCAGTTGTCGAGAGAAGTGTCGAACTCGGGGAATGCGGCTTCGCCGAGGTCCTCCCACGAGATCAGGGTGTCGGCGTCGATGTCCCTGACGGCGGTGTTCCCGACCACGTTGTACAGTTCCTGCGGGGAGACGCCCTTCCCGGGGCTCTTGGCGGTGAGCATCTCGCGAGTCAGTTCCGTCCCCTCGGGGACGTCCTCGGTCACGACGAGACTCTTCGCGAGCGCGACGCGGTTGTTGTACTCCCCGCGCGTGAGGTAGCGGCGGGCGCTCCCCATGCTCTCCTCGACGTTGCGAACGTCACGGACCAGTTTCTTGATCCCGCTCGGTCCGAGGCTCGCGGCGTGGTCCGGGCCGTCCATGTCGCGCGAGAGCGTGATGTGGCGTTCGAGCACGTCGGCGCCCATCGCCACCGCCGCGCTCGACACCGCGATCCCCCGCTCGTGACCGGAGTAGCCGACCGGGATGTCGTACTGCTCGTCGAGTTTCTCCATGAACTCCAGGTTCAGGTTGTGGAACGACGACGGGTACGTGCTCCGGCAGTGGAGGATCCCGAAGTCGGCGTCCCGTTCGGTGAGGAACTCGACCGTCCGTTCGATCTCGCGCTCCTCGCTCATCCCGGTCGAGAGCAGCATCGGCTTGCCGGTCTCCATGACGCGCTCCAGCAGACAGAAGTTCGTCATGTCCGGCGACCCGATCTTGTACACCGGGATGTCCACCTCCTCGAGGAAGTCGACGCTGGAACTGTCCCACGGCGAACAGAGGAACTGGATGTCCTTCTCCGCACAGTAGTCGGCGAGATGACGGAACTGGTCGTCGGTGAGCGCGATCTCCTTCAGGTTCGAGACGGTGTACTCGACGCCCATCTCCGCCACCGAGGGGTCCTCCACGAGGTCGGTAACGTACGTCTCGCGCAGTTTTCGCTTCTGGAACTTCACGGCGTCAGCGCCGGCCTCGGCGGCCAGATCGATCAGTTGCTCTGCGATCTGTGTGCTCCCGTTGTGATTGATGCCAGCTTCGGCGATAATATACGTCGGCTCGTCCGGCCCGATCGAACGATCCCTGAGCGAGAGTGTTCCGGTCACAGGATCCGCTATTGGTAGAGGGGGATATAAGAGCCTCGTCACCTTCCAACGCGCCGTCATCACTCCTCGACGTAGCCGAGTTCCGCCATTCGCTCGGCGACGTCGGCCGTCACCGACACGTCATGTTCGCTCTCGGCGGGTCGAACGTCGTCGAGGTGTCGCTCCACACGGTCGCGGGCGCGCTCGAGTCGGTCGGGGTGGTCGTCGGAGCGGTCGGTGCGCTCGCCCGGGTCCTCGTGGAGGTCGTACAGGGCCTCGCAGTCGCTCTGGCGGTCACGAACGTACTTGAACCGGCTCGTTCGATAGCCGACGATGGCCCTGGAGCGGTCGTACGGTTGGATCTCGAAGCCGCCACCCGCCTCCTCGCACACCTCGGAGAAGACGCCCGCCGACGCCGTGCCCGCTCGGTCCAACAGCGACGTGTCGCGGAAGCTACTCGGCGGTTCGACGCCCAGTCCGTCGAGAACTGTCGGCGCGATCGACAGCAGCGAAACCGGGTCGTCGACCCGGCGTGTCTCGCCGTCGCGTGGGTCGTGGACCATCAGCGGGACGTGAACCAGTTCCTCGAACACGCCGGGCGGATGCCCGTAGAACCCGTGTTCGCCGAACCCCTCGCCATGGTCCGCCGTGATCAGGAACAGCGTCTCCTCGTACGCGCCAGTCGACTCGAACGTCTCGAACAGCCGCTCCAACTGCTCGTCGACGAACCGGATCTCGGCGTCGTACGCGTCGATGAACTGCTCGCGGCTGTGGGAGTCGACCGCTGACGGCTCGTCGACGGCGTCACGCCACTGCTGTTGGTGCGAGTTCCACGTCGGTGCGTCGTCGCCGAACCGTCGGTAGTGGCGCGAGGGCGGTTGGTGGGGTGCGTGCGGATCCATGTAGTGTGTCCACAGGAAGAACGGGCTCCTCCGGTCGGAGACCCACGACTTCACGCGGTCCGTGAGGTCATCGGCCGGCAGGTACGGCGCCGAGTTGGTCGGCATCGAGATCAATCCGTGGAGCCGTCTGAGCATGCGGTACAACACGGAGTCGTGATCGATGGATCGGGAGATCCGAGTCGCCGCATCGGGTTCGTCGGCGTCGTCCGACCGGAACGACTCGAACTCGTCGAACCCGCGGCCGTATCCGAACGCCTCGGTGAGATACGTGTTGGAGTGGAAGCCGCCGGTCGTCACGTCGGCGTCGGAGACGAGTTCCGGGAGGTAGGGGCGCTCGTCGGTGATCCCGTTGTACCCGCCGTAGTCGAACGGAAACGTCGACGAGAGTATCGACGGGAACGACGCGGGGGTCCCACACCCCGCGGCGATCGCGTTCTCGTACACCGTCGACTCCTCGGCGAGCCCGTCGAGGAACGGTGCCGTGTCACGTTCGTATCCGTACGACGGGAGGTGGTCCGCTCTGAGGCAGTCGACAGTGATGAGAACGACGTTCCGGATACCGTCCATGTCCTGAGTCGCCCGAGCCGTTGGTTATGTCTTTCGGGGCGGGCGTCACCCCGCCACACCGAACGATTAAATATCCCAACGGGAAAACCGTCGGCAACCGATCCCACGATGGCCCGAGTCAGCGTTAGCATCCCCTGTTACAACGCGGTGTCGTCCGAACGGACGGAGCGCTGGCTCCGCGAGAGCATTCAGAGCGTCCTCGACCAGACGTTTGCCGATCTGGAGCTGTTGCTGATCGACGACGGCTCCGCCGACGGAACCGTCGAGGTGCTGGCGGAGTACGAAGACGCCGACGACAGAGTCCGGGTTATCCGTCAGGAGAACGGGGGGTATCCGGCCGCCCGGAACACCGGCCTCAACGAGGCGTCCGGCGAGTACGTCGCCTTCATCGGGCAGGACGACCGCTGGCTCCCCGAGAAACTGGACCGACAGCTCTCGATACTGGAAGAGACGGGCGCCGATCTCCTCCACACGAACGTCTACCACATCGACGGCGACGGCGAGCGGACGGGGATCCGTCAGAGCGAACGCCCGCCGGAGCAGCGGGACCGCGAGGCATTCATCCGAGAGCTATTCTTAGGGAACTTCGTCTGTATCCAATCGGTGCTGGCGACACGTGACGCGATCGGCGACCACCGGTTCGACGAGTCGCTCCAGATCAACTGTGACCACGACATGTGGCTTCGCCTCGCGAGCGAGTGCGATATCCGGTACACGGACGAACTCCTCCTCGAGAAGCGGTATCACGGGGCGAACACGAGCGGGAACTATGAGCGGATATTCGAGGAGCGCAAGGTCATCGCGGAGAAGGCGGTCAACCTCTACCCGTTCTTGGAACCTCTCAAGGGACGGAAGCTGGGGGACGCCTACTACATTTACGGGAAGGAGTCGCTGGCCAACAGCAAAGCCGGACGCGCGCGGGCATCGTTACTAACCGCGCTCAAACACGATCCAGCGAACGTGGAGACGTACGCGACGCTCCTTGCGAGTCTGTTGGGGGGGAGTGTAGGCGGGAAAATCGTTTCGGCGCTCTCGAACCCGCGACCGGGGCGGCAGTTGTAGCGTCGACGGCCGCCTCAGAGGTAGCCGAGGTCCGCAAGGTGTTCCTGAACGCCGTCCTCGTCGGCGTCGATCTCGCCGACGTCGCTCGCGGTGATCGTGGGCCGTTCGTCCGACTCGATGACCCCCCACGGGACATCGATGAGTCCGGGGTGGCGGATCCCGCCCGGATGGCCGTACATCTTGATCGGGACCGGCCACGTCCGTTCCCCCACCAGGTTGCCGTGATCGGAGGTGACGACGACCCGGCCGGGGATAGATTCCGCCAGTTCGAAGGCGTCGTCGACGACGACCTCCAGGTTCCGTCGATACAGGTCCCAGACAGTGTCACGATCGACGTCGCCGACCGCTAACGCTTGCCACGGGTTGTCGGTGAACCCTTCGCTGAACCGGTCCTCCGACACGATGAACGGTCGATGGGGCTGGAGGTAGTGGGCGATGATCCGTTTGTCTGGGTAGTCCCGGTGTGCGGCCTTCGCGGCTCGGGTGATGTCCTCGGGGTAGGGGACGTCCTCGGTCGTCTGCCACACCTCGATCATGCGATGGAACGTCGGGTCGAGCGCGTTCGACACTTGCCCGTTGGACGCGATGTATACGGTGTCGGCGTGTGTCCCGTCACCGAAGTTCTGGACAGCCCACTCGGGCGTCTTGCTCCCGGGGCTTTTCACGCGTCGGTAGCTGTCGAACCGGTCCGTGTCGACGACTTCCTCGAAGAGGTCGGCACGACAGCCGTCGAGCACGATCAGCAAGTCCCACTCCGCATCTGAGACGTACGTGGACCCGCCGCGACCGGGGTGTACGTTCAGGTTGAACGCGCCGTTGACGCGGTTGCCGATACGGTGACGCCACCACATCCGGTCGCTCCAGTTCTTCCGCAACTCTTCGACGACGTACGACAGTTTATCTGCGAATGTCATTGTTATTCGATGTAGCCGAGCTCCCGGAGTCGTTCCTCGGTGTTCTCGTCCATCTCGCCGTCGCCGCCCGCGACATCCTGCACCTCCTCGTTCAACAGGCCGAGTAGGTGGTCCTCGAGGGCGGACGGATGCTCGCCCCACCGGTTCTCTCGCTCCATCGGGTCCGCCGAACGGTCGTACGCTTCCCACGACTCCTCGTCAAACCGTTTGGCTCCCCTGTCCCCCTCGGGGTGGTACAGTACCTTCCACTCCTCGCCGACGACGGCGGCCATTCGGTCGCCGTCCCTCATTACATTCTGGACGGTGACATATTCTCTGTCCGCACGCTCCTCGCCGAGCAGCGACGGCCGGTCACCCGGACGCCGATCCACGTCGGCGAGGTCCAGCACTGTACTCGCGATGTCGAGCAGGGAGGTCGGCCCTTCGACGCGCCCGACCTCGCCGACGTTCGACATGACCAGCGGGACGCGGGTCACCGTGTCGTACATGAGCGGTCGATGGCCGTAGTTCGCGTGCTCCCCCAGTTCGTCGCCGTGGTCGCTGTGGACGATCACCGGTGAGTCGCCGTGGCCCTCCGCGTCGAGTTTCTCGAGTAACCGTTCGAGGAAGGTGTCGGCGTATCGGATCGTGTTGTCGTATGAGTTCACGATCCCCTGGCGACGCTCCCCGACCAGTCCGCGATATCGGCGCATTGCGTAGTTCCAAGCGTACGTCTCACGGATCCCGGGCTGCTCCCAGTGGTGGTGCTCAGGGGGAGCGTACCACGGATGGTGTGTGTCGATGAGGAGCACCCACAGGAAGAACGGCTCGGGCGCGTCCTCGACGAACGACGCGATGTCGTCCCACATCTGCTCCCAGTGGGGCGGAGCCTTCCCCTCGGCGGTACGCTTGAGGTCGACGACGAAGTTCGCCATGTCGGTCCGCTGGAGGAGTTCGTACGCCCGTTTCTTCCAGCCTCCGCCAGTGCTGTCATCCCCATCCAACATGTGGTCCTCGTACACGTCCCAGCCGCGGTTCCAGCCGAACGAGGAACTGACCAGTGCGTTGTAGTGGAACCCGCCGGTGTGGTAGCCGGCGTCTTGGAGGAGCTCGGGTAGCATCGGCCGGTCTTCGTTCGCCGCCCGCCAGTGCTCAGGGGTGGGGTGTTCCATGCTCCCTGTGGCATGTTCACCGGAGAACATGCCGGTAAAACTCGCTGGGGTTCCGACGGCGGGGACCTGCGGGTCCTCGAACACGAGTCCGTCGGCGGCCATGCGATCGAGCGTCGGCGTCGTCTCCCTGTCGTACCCGTACAGCGGCACGTGGTCCGCTCGGACGCTGTCCCACGATATCAGAACGATGTTGTCCCCGTCAGTCATCGATAGAGGTCACCTTGTACTCCAGATCCGCCAGTAGGTTCCGCAGTTGGAACGCGAACGCATCGAGCCCGGACGCCTCGTCGAACCCGGACCCGTAGTTGCGCGCTCGTTCGCCCAACGTCGCACGACGCTCGTCCGAGAGTGAGAAGTACCAGTCGATCGCTCGTGTCACCCCTTCGGGTGTGGGATCGGTGACGAGCTTTCCTGAGACGGCTCGGACCAACGTCGCCGTCCCCACGCCGGACGTTGTGAGGACCGGCAAGCCCGAACAGAGCCCCTCCAGCGTCGCCACCGGGAAGGCGCCGACCGGCGCCGGGAACGCCAGCAGCGACGCCGTCTCGAACAGGTCGATCAGTTCGTCCTCCGTCACGAACCCGTGGGTCCTGACGCCGTCGGTGGCGGGGATGTCTGTTGTGTCCGGCCCGACGAAGTCTACCGAGACGCCGGCGTCCGTCCGGGACACCGCCTCCCGGAGCAGGTCCTGCCCGTTCTTCTCGCGGTACTTCCCGACACAAAGGATCCGTGACCCGTCGAGCGACGGGTCGAGCGCGCGAAGCCGGTCGTACCGCTCCGACTGGATGAACGGATGCGTGACCCTGACGGGGCCGTCCGTGAACCGCTCGGCGATGGTGGCGATCCGTTCGCTCACCGCGAGCGTCCCATCGACGAACCGCTGGGCGAACCGGTGGGACAGTCGACCAAATCGGGTCCGCCCGGGCATCGGGTCGACGATGTCGTGGTAGGTCGAGTCCGCGCCCAGCGCGATGAGGGGACCGGTGTGGCCCGCCGCCTTCAGCACCGCCCCCTCGGCCAGGGGAACGCCGCCCTCGAGGATCACCGGTCTGTCCCCGAAGTCGCGGGTCGCTCCCGAGCGGATCCGTGCGACCGGACTCCCGGTCTCACACTGGACCAACTCCGCACCGACGTACGACGCCATCTTCTCGTGAACGGGGTGAGGGTCGTAGTAGAGGAGTACCGGCCGCGGCCGTAGCTCCCGTGTCGGTCTGGGCATCTCGATAGCCGAGTGCTGGATACGACTGTTTAAAAGTACACCGCTTCGACGAACGCCCGAAGATCTGACCTGAACCGGTCGGCTCCGTACGCATCCGCTCGGTTTCGCAGGTCCGACCGGCTCCACCGACGCCCGGTGACGGCCCGAACGCCCCTCGCGACGTCCTCGGGGGTCGGCTCGACGAGGACGCCGGTTTCGTCGTCGATCTGGTTGTTCGTGTTCGGCTCGTCGACGCCAATCACCGGTGTTCCGGCGGCGAGGTACTCGATCGGGGTCAGCCCGAAGTCCTCGCGCTCAGAGAGGAACACGCCGGCGACGCTCTCCTCGACCGTCGTCCGGAGGGTCTCGTCGTCGACGAAACCGAGCACGTCGACGTTGGGCGGCGCGTCACGCTCGATCTCCTCGCGGAGCGGTCCGTCGCCGACGAGTTTCAGCGTGTACTCGGGAAGTTCTCGCATCGCATCGACGGCCACGGTCGTGCGCTTTCGTCTCTCCAGCCTGCCAACCATCACCAACTGCCCCTGGACGCGGTCGGCGTCCGGCGAGAAGGCCCCGACGTCGACCGGCGGCGGGAGGACGCGGTCGGGGGTTCGGTTGTAGTGTCGGAACGCCCGGGTGGCCGTCAGGTCGCTGTTCGCGAGGAGGTGGGGGATGGACGACGTCTCGATCCGGTCGAGCGTCTTGACCAGGTAGGCGAACAGCGATCCGTCGAACCACAGGGACGACAGCGGCGGGTGGTGGAGGTAGTGGATCCGGAGTTGGTCGTCGTACGGCTGGAAGAATTTCGTCGCCGGGCCGCTCGTGAGCACGCAGTCGTACTCGCGGATGTCGAGTCGCAGCATCGACCGCGCGGTCCTGATAGAGTTGAGCGACCCGTCACGGGACGTCTCTCTGAGGACCGCGACGTCGTTGGGTGCCCGCTCGACCCACCAGTCGCGATCCATTCCGGAGAACCCGACGAACAGGTCCGCGTCGAGCGCGCGTGCGGCCTCGAGCACCACGCGAACCGCTCCGCCCGGATGGATCGTCCCGTCGTGAACGACTGCTGTCTGCACGAGCGAAACGGTGTCCGGTCCCGATCCTAAAGCTATCGTTCCACCGGCGGCCACGCGACGATCGGGCCGGTCGTCGTCGGGCTCGGGGTCCCCTATCCCTCCTCGAACGCCCCCCGAAGCTCCATATCAATGTCCCACGTCCCATCACCCTCTCCGCGAAGCAACTTCACCGCCGCCCTGAACAGCGACACCTGCGTGTCGAACAGCGCGTACGCCGGCTGCAGCGCCCCCAGCGAATCGCGCCCACCTAACCAGACGAATCCCCCGATTCCCACTGGAACTACCAGCCCGAACGGCCCACCGACCGCGACCGCCCCGAGCGACGCCAGCCCGACGCCAGCCATCACCAGCGTCGGTGACCCGCCCATGAACCACCAGTTGAACGGCAACACGACCGTCCCGTAGCTGCCGTAGCGACCCAGCATGTCCCGCTGTCGCCACAGCAGCCGCAGCAGTCCCATCGCACGCCTGTCTTTCTGCGTCCGCCGCTTCCGGAACTCGGAGTGGCTCGCCTCCTTGTACCGGATCGCGGGGTCGAAGATCACTCTGCCGCCGTTCTTGCGAATCTTCAGCGCTAGCTCGGTGTCGTCGGCGATGGAGTCCTCGTCGATGGCAACGATCGAGTCGCGCTCGAACGCCGAGAACGGCCCGTGGAAGATGAACGTCGAGTCGACGTGCGACTCCAGCGTCTGAATCCGCGCCTGCACGTCGCGATATCCCCGCTCGACCTCGCTGCCGCCGAGCACCTCGGCGTTTCGGCCCGTCACCGCCTCGATCTCGGGGTCGGCGAGGTTCGCGACCGCCTCCCGCAGCGCGTCCCCGGCGACCTTCGAGTCGCAGTCGGTCTTCACGACGACCTCGTTGCTCGCGGCCGCGTACGCCTCGTTGAGTGCGACTGCGAGCCCCCGACGTTCCGTCTCCTCGATCAACTGCAACTCGGGTGCCTCCCGACCCTCGAAGAACTCCCGGATGATCTCCGGCGTCGCGTCGTCGCTCGAATCGACGACGACGACCTCCATCTTCTCCAAGGGATAGTCCCACCCGCAGATCCCCGCCAGCTTCGATTCCACGATCCGCTCCTCGTTGTACGTCGGGAGCACGACGCTCACCGACGGTTCGACATCGTGGTCCTTGTCGGCGGGCGATCCCTCGGGACCGCGGACGAGGTACGATAGCCCGTACAGGAGATACGGAAGGCCGGTGAGGCTGATCAGCCCCGCCAGCCAGGCGAAGAGACGACGCGATCGCATTGTCCGTGGTTGGCCGACACCCTACAAAACGACGGCGGTCGGCCGGCCCGAACCGGTCTCGGAGGCGACGACCCGGCCGATTCGTTCCCGAAACCCCTAACTCGCCACCCACTCCACCCCACACACATGACCGACGACGTCTGTGTCCTCCTCCCCACGTACAACGAGGCGGCTACCGTCGCAGACGTCGTCACGGACTTCCGCGACCAGGGCTTCACCAACATCCTCGTCATCGACGGCGGGTCCACGGACGACACTCGCGAGCGTGCCCGCGAGGCAGGCGCACGCGTCGAGATCCAGTCGGGCACCGGGAAAGGCCAGGCGATCCGCGAGGCCGTCCGCGAGCACGTCACCACAGACTACGTCCTCATGGCCGACGCGGACGGCACCTACCGCGCGAGCGATGCCGACGCCATGCTCGAACCGCTCCGCGAGGGCACCGCGGAGCACGTCATCGGCGACCGCTTCGCCGACATGCACGAGGACGCGATGACGGGCCTCAACCGCGCCGGCAACACGATCTTCAATAGCCTGTTCTCGCTCATCCACCGCGAGGACTTCGGCGATATCCTCTCGGGATATCGCGCGTTCACGCGCGACTCGTTCAAGCGCCTTCGCCTCTCGGCGGACGGCTTCGGCATCGAGACGGAGCTCGCCGTCGAGTGTGCGCGCCATGGCGTCCGCACGACGGTCGTCCCGATCACGTACCTCCCACGCCCGGACGGCTCGAACACGAACCTCCACCCGGTGCGCGACGGGGGGATCATCCTCATGGCGATCTACCGGCAGGCCAAGACGTCGAACCCGCTGTTCTACTTCGGGAGCGCGGGCGTGGCCTCGGGACTCGCGGGCGCCCTCGTCGCCGCGTACGTCGGCTACGACTGGTTCGTCAACGGGATCCCGCACAACGTGCTCGCGATCGTCGCGGGCGTCGGGGTCATCCTGGGCGTGCAACTGCTCATCTTCGGCGTGCTCTCGGACCTGCTCGTCACGCTCCACGGCGAGACGCTCGACCGGGTCGAGGCGCTCGAGCGGGAGGTCGACTCCGCGGGCGCGGCGCCGGCCGACGGGTCGACAGCCGACGACGTGGCGGACGCCTCAGAAAGGGAGGAGCGCGCGGACCCGCCCGAGCAGTGATCCCGCGCCGCTGCGCCGCCGGTCCTCGAAGATCGGATGGAGCCGATTGAGCAGGTCGCGCTCGGTTTCGAACCGCTCCTCGGGAAGATCGCGGAGCACCTCCGCCAGATCGAGCGTGTTTCCCGCGGCGTCGTAGGGGACGCTGGTGTTCCGCATCGACGCGATCAGTTCCTCGGTCGTCGCCGGGAACCGCACGCCCGATCGGTCGAGGCGGGCGTCCAGCGCCGCGATGCCGAACTCGATCGACTCGGGCTCGTTGGTGTCTCCCTGCGGCGGTCTGGCTGCCATTACGCCGAGTTGCCGCCCCGGGGACTAAAGCGGACGGGCCCGCGGGCGCAGACCGGAGCGCAGCGGCGGGTCGCCCTCGCCTCCCTCTCGCCGTCGGCGGCTCCGTCGCGCTTATCGGTCGCGCGCCCGTTCCCCGAGCCATGACCGACTACACCACCGTCTCCATCCCGAAGGACCTCGCCGAGCGTGTCGACGAGACGCTCGAGGGAACGAGCTTCTCGTCGACCTCGGACCTCGTGCGCTTTCTCCTCCGAAGCATCGTGATCCAACACCAGAAGCAGGGATCCCTCTCGGAGGCAGAGTTCGAACAGATCACCGACCAGCTTCGCGATCTCGGGTACTTGGAGTAGGGTCGCGGCTGCCGAGTCCGATTTCGTCCCCGATCACGCCTCGCGCAGGCTCAGTCCTCGACCCGCTCCTCCGGCGGGTGCGCGTCGACGACGACCAGTTCTCGCCGACGCCCCCGGCGGTCGTACGCGGTCACGTTCTCGACGTCGTACGGCGGCACCGCCACCAGCACCGCGGCCGCGAGGTCGTCCTCCTCGGTGAGCCGGCGGTCGCCGTCGGAATGTGAGAGGAAGCGTGCACGGCCCGCAGGTCGACCCAGATCCATCCCGAACACGGCCGAGACGGACCCGGCGGCCGCCGGGAAGTAGAAGTGCGTGAGCACCGGCGTCGCCGGATCCAGATCCACAGGTCTGTCGACCAACTCGCCTCCGGGCGTCGCGTCGAGGACGACGTTCTCCTCTTTGGGGTCGGCATCGGCCGCACGTTCGACCAGCAGCGAGAGCAGGTCGGCGGTGATGTACACCGGCGCGGGATCCTCTCGACTGGTGGCGGCGTCCGTTCCAACCGATCCGTCCGTCGTCGCGTCGGCGGGGCCGTCGCCGCCGGCTGGGGGGATCACGACGGGCCGCTCACCCGAGGAACTGCCCGATGGCCTTCGCGTACAGTCCCGGCGCGTTCCCGCGCGAACTGTCGAGCGCGGCCGCGAGCTCGCGGCCGGCGTCCTCCATCACGCCGGCGCCGTGTCCACACAGCACCCGCTCGGGATCCAGCCCGGACAGCGCGCGCCGCGGCGGGAACAGCCGGAGCATCGGGTGGACGCCGAGCGTCTCGGTCCCCGTGCGCATGTACGAGGAGGCTCCGACGGACTCGGGGACGTACAGCGTGCCGCCGCCCTCGTCGTACAGCCCGACCTCCTGCCACGGCGGGATCGACGAGTCGCGGATCGTGATCGCCTGTAACCCGCCGAGCTCGCGTCCGAACCGCTCGACGGGCGCGTCGAGTTTCGTGGCGACGCCCGTCATCCAGTCGGGCACGTACACGGGCACGTCGTGGCGGGTCGCGATCGCCGCCGCGTCGCGCTTGTGGCGGTCGAGACAGACCACGGTTCCGGCGACGTCCCCCTCCAGGTCCGCCAGGAGGTCGTCGACGCCGTCCGCGTCCACCGGATCCAGTACCCACACGTCGCCGTCGACCGACAGGGCGTGGCTCGCGCGCTCCATCGTCTCGTCGGGGTAGGCGATCCAGCCGACGCCGCCGTCGAACTCGTCGATCACGGTGAGGTCGGCGTCGCCGGACCCTTTCATCGGCATGAGGGATGACATGAGCGCCGCGGGCTTAAGTGGGGTGCCGCCGGAAGGGCGGACGAGATGACGACGCGACCCGCGACGACGCAGCCGCGCCCGGCGCTCGCGTCGCTCGCGCTGGAGGTGTCCGACCTCGGGCGCGCGGCGACCTGGTACGCCGACACGTTCGGCTTGGCCCCGACCCGTCGAACCGCCACCGAGTGCGCCTTCGACGTCGGCGGCACCGAGTTCGTGCTCCGTCGACCCGACTCGGTCCCGCGCGGCGGCCTCCACACGCACTTCGCGTTCGAGGTTCCCGGCGGGGAGTACCCCGCCTGGCGCGCGCGCTTCCCGGACGCCCACGAGATCGACTTCGGCTCGTTCCGCTCGCTGTATCTGGAGGACGACGACGGCCACGCCCCGGAGATCGGCGGAACGGCGCCCGACGGGACGGGGACCGGTCTGGTCGGGATCTTCGAGGTGGTGCTGGAGGTGGCGAACGTCGATCTCGCGAGCGACTGCTGGTCGGCACTCGGCTTTTCGGCGGTCGACCGCGGCGACGAGCGACGACGGGTCCGGATGCGCGGCCCCGCGGGCGCCGAGCGACAGTTCGACGTGGAACTGTGGGAGCCCCAGTTGGGACTGGCGGGCGCCCGCGGCGGCGTCCACGTCGACGTGTCGTTCCGAGTGCACGAGCCCGCCGCGCTCGCCGAGCACGCCTACGGCGACCTGCCCTCGGTGACGGTTCGAGAGTCGGCCGACGGCTCAGTCGAGCTGTACGACCCCGACGGGCACCACCTCGTGTTGCTGCCCGCGGAGGGCGACGCCGAGGGGTCGACGACGCCATGACCGGCGGGGAGTCCGTGAGCGGCGACGACACGAGCAACCAGAGCGGCGACGACCACGCCTACCGGCACGTCGCCGTCGACGACGTGCCGAACACGCCGAACCCGACGCGCGCGAAACGCGAACTCGACGAGGCCGTCGGCGCCTCGTTGTTCGGCTGCAACTACTACGAGGCGGACCCGGGCGAGCGCGTGCCGTGGGGGTATCACCGCCACCCCGATCACGAGGAGCTGTTCTACGTCATCGCGGGCGAACTGGCGGTCGAGACGCCCGACCGGACCTACCGCGTCGGCGCCGACGAGGCGTTCTTCGTCCCGCGCGACGCGCCGAACCGCGCGGTCGCCGTCGGCGACGAGCCGTGTCGGTTCCTCGCGGTCGGCGCCCCGAAGGACGCCGACACCGCGGTGATCAGCGAGCCGTGTCCCGAGTGCGGCGCGAAGACCGACCGCGAGTACGAGGCCGAATCGGGCGGGTCGGCAGCCACCGAGGACGGCGCGGCATCGGAGCGCGAGGTGTACGTGCTGCGGTGTGGCGAGTGTGGCGCCGAGACGGACCGCTTCTCGGGGTAGCCGCGGGGGTCGGCGAAGTTCGCTCGCGGCCGACCCGATACCGACGCTCGGTACAGCCCTCGTCAGTGCAGTTTCTCGGTGTCGACGTCGACGCCCGGCGGGGAGACGATGAGGAAGCCACGGAAGTGGGTCAACTCCCCGCCCATGTCCTTCACCTCGCGCGCGAAGCCCCCGGCCCGCTCGTTCAGGTCGCCCTCGACGGCGAGCACGAGCACGTTCCCGTACTCCACGTTGCGCACCCAGTGCTCGGGCTCGGTCTCCCCGTCGAGCACCCCCAGGATCACGTCCCCCACGGTCCCCTCCGACTCGATCATCTCCTCTGCGTCGCGGAGGTCGAGCCCGAAATCGCTCATATCGCGGCTCACGGCGTGTGCTTTCAAAAGGGTTCGGTCCGCGGTCGGACGCCCGTCTGACCCCGTCGGACCGGCGATCGCCTCGCACCCGCGGTCGGCCGGAGGACGCCGATCCTCCATCCGTCAATATCATGCATATTAGGATATACTAAGAATCGTGTTCGATGGGTAGTCGGTGCAGTCGTGCGATCTCACGATAGATCGAACGTTCGTGACGGATCTCTACGGCGGCGTCGACCTGTCCGACCACAACGCTTTACAATCAGTTCCGCTCTCGCTTGGGATGATGTCCCATAACCAGGACTCGTCGGTAACCAGTCCGGCGGAACGAGTTCTTCCAGGGCACACTGAGTGCAACTGACGAGTTCGATTCTGTCCGCATCTTCGACACGACGCTTCGCGACGGCGAGCAGTCGCCGCGCACGTCGTTCGACTACGAGGAGAAACGAGAGATAGCCGCGGCGCTCGACGAGCTGGGCGTGTCCGTCATCGAGGCGGGGTTCCCGGTCAACTCCGACGCGGAGTTCGAGGCCGTCAAGGATATCGCGGAGTCGACCGACACGACCGTCTGCGGGCTCGCCCGCGTGGTCGAGAAGGACATTCAGGCCGCCATCGACTCGGGGGTCGGGATGATCCACACGTTCGTCTCCACGAGCGACGTGCAGATCGAGGACTCGATGCACGCCACCCGCGAGGAGGTGAAACAGCGGGCGGTCGAGGCCGTCGAGATGGCCACGGAGTCCGGCGCGGAGGTGATGTTCTCCCCGATGGACGCCACCCGCACCCAGGAGTCGTTCCTGGTCGAGGTGATCGAGGCCGTCGACGAGGTCGGCGTCGACTGGATCAACATCCCCGACACCTGCGGGGTGGCGACGCCGCGCCGCTTCGGGGACCTGATCGAGGTCGTGACCGAGCACACCGACGCCGGCGTCGACGTGCACACCCACGACGACTTCGGGCTGGCCGGCGCGAACGCGCTGGCCGGCGTCGAGGCGGGCGCCCACCAGATGCAGGTGTCGGTCAACGGCATCGGCGAGCGCGCCGGCAACGCCGCGCTCGAGGAGGTCGTCATGGCCGCCGAGTCGCTGTACAACGCCGACACCGGCGTCGACACGACGAAGATCACCGAGGTGTCGCGCATGGTCGAGCAGGCCAGCGACATCGCGGTGCCGCCGAACAAGCCCGTGGTGGGGCGCAACGCCTTCAGCCACGAGTCCGGCATCCACGCCGCCGGCGTCATCGAGAACAGCGACACGTTCGAACCGGGCGTCATGACCCCGGAGATGGTCGGCGCGACCCGCGAACTCGTGATGGGCAAACACACCGGCACCCACTCGGTCCGCCAGCGACTGACCGACTCCGGCTTCGATCCGACGGAGTCGGAGGTACGCGCCATCACCCGTCGGGTGAAGGACGCCGGCGCCGAGGGTCGCGTGACGATGTCCGACGTGCGACGGTTCGCCCGCGAGGAGGGTGTCGCCGAGATGGACGACCCCGAGGAGGAGCGCGATCGGGAGGCACGCGTCTGACCGGCCATGGGCGCGATCCCGACGAGCGAGGGCGACGCGTCGGCGGGTGCAATCGTTGCCACCCGCGTCACCGTTATACGCGCCGAGCCGAAAGTGGTGGCGAGATGACGACACGGCCCGCGCCGACCGCCGTTCGCCCGGCGTCCGCCGAGCGTGTCGTCGCCCTTCTCGCCGGGATCGCGGGTATTGTAGGGGCGTAAGCGCCCCCATATCACCCACCCCCGACCCACGTATCGACGACCGCCCGAGGCACGTATCGACGGCGACCGACCAGCGACCAGCGATCACCGACCGCGAACGAATGACACACACGGACCGAGGACACCAACGATGAGCGAGCCAGCGACCCCCGACGCCGCGTCGGCCGACGAGGGCGACCCGGAGGGGAGAACCGACGACGAACAGGAACGATCCGAGGCGACAGACAGCGCGGAGACGAGCGAGGAGGCAGCCGCAGCACGCGAGGAGGCCGCGACGCGCGCGCCCGGTTCGGGCGCCGAGGCGGTCGTCGCCGCCCTCGAAGCCGCGGGCGTGGAGACCGCCTTCGGCGTGCAGGGCGGAGCGATCATGCCCGTGTACGACGCGCTGTCGGCGTCGACGGTCGATCACGTGACGATGGCCCACGAGCAGGGCGCCGTCCACGCGGCCGACGCCTACGGCATCGTCCGGGGCGACCCGGGCGTCTGCATGGCGACCTCGGGCCCGGGCGCGACGAACCTCGTCACGGGCATCGCCGACGCGTCGATGGACTCGGACGCGATGCTCGCGCTGACGGGGCAGGTGCCCTCCGGCATGGTCGGCTCCGACGCGTTCCAGGAGACCGACACCGTCGGCGTCACCGCGCCCATCACGAAGCACAACTACTTCGCCAACGACTCCGACGAGGTCGGCCGCACGGTCGGCGAGGCGTTCGCGCTCGCGAACACCGGCCGCCCGGGGCCGACGCTGGTCGACCTCCCGAAGGACATCACCTTCGGCGAGACCGACCGCCCGGTCGGCGAGCCGACCGCGCCCGATCGCGCCGTGCCGGACGACGAGGCCGACGAGGGGCAAGTCGAGGCGGCCGCCCGCGCGATCCAGAACGCCGAGCGCCCCGTCTGTCTGTTCGGCGGCGGCGTGATCAAGGGGGACGCGACCGAGCAGGCGCGAGCGTTCGCCCGCGAGTTCGAGATCCCGGTCGTGACGACGATGCCCGGTATCGGGAGCTTCCCCGAGGACGACGACCTGTGTCTCTCGTGGGCGGGCATGCACGGTACGGGTTACGCCAATATGGCGATCACGCACACGGACTGCCTCATCGCCGTGGGGACGCGCTTCGACGACCGCCTCACCGGCGGCGTCGACACGTTCGCCCCCGAGGCGGAGGTCGTCCACGTCGACATCGACCCCGCCGAGATCTCGAAGAACGTCCACGCCGACTACCCGGTCGTCGGCGACGCCGCGACCGTCATCGACCAGCTCGACGCCGCCATCGGCTACGGGGACGCCCCCGACACCGAGTCCTGGTGCGCCCAGTGCGACGAGTGGCGCGAGCAGTACCCGATGGACTACGCCATCGACCCCGACGAGCCGGTGAAGCCCCAGTTCGTCGTCGAGGCGTTCGACGCCGCGATGGACGACGACGCGTACGTGACCACGGGCGTCGGCCAACACCAGATGTGGGCCGCGCAGTACTGGACGTACCGCGAGCCGCGCACGTTCGTCTCCTCGCACGGACTGGGAACGATGGGGTACGGCCTGCCCGCCGCCATCGGCGCCCGCGTCGCCGCCGACGACGACCGGGAGGTGATCAGCTTCGAGGGCGACGGCTCGTTCCTGATGACGATCCAGGAGCTGTCGGTCGCCGTCCGCGAGAATCTCGACATCACGGTCGTCGTCCTCAACAACGAGTACATCGGGATGGTCCGCCAGTGGCAGGACGCCTTCTTCGAGGGCAACCACATGGCCTCCCAGTACGACTGGATGCCGGAGTTCGACACGCTCGCGGAGGCGTTCGGCGCGAAGGGCTTCCGCATCGACGAGTACGACGACGTGGAGAACGTCGTCGAGGCGGCGCTCGCCTACGACGGTCCCTCGGTCGTCGACGCCCACATCGACCCCGGAGAGAACGTCTACCCGATGGTCGCCAGCGGCGCGGCGAACGGGCAGTTCGCGCTCGCGGAGGACCAGCTATGAGTGGCGAGATCGAGGGCAACCGCCCCGGCGACGTGGCCGATCGCTCCGACGAGGAGCCCGCCACCGACGGCGGCACCGACCACCCGGCCGAGTCCCCGGTCGCGGAACACGCCCGCCCCGCCGGCAGCGACGCGCCGGAAACGGGGCTGGCGGGACCGACGCCCGAGGAGCGCCCGCACCCGACGGGCCGCCGCGACGAACACGGCGTCCGAAAGGAGCCCGACCACGGCCCCGAGCCGACGCGCCGGGCGACCGTCTCGGCGCTCGTCGAGGACGAACCGGGCGTGCTCGCGCGCGCCGCGGGGCTGTTCCGCCGGCGGCAGTTCAACATCGAGAGCCTGACGGTCGGGCCGACGACCGTCGAGGGTCACTCGCGGATCACGCTGGTCGTCGAGGAGACCGAGGCGGGCATCGAGCAGGCGAAGAAGCAGCTCGCGAAGCTCACGCCCGTCATCGCGGTGGGCGAACTGAGCGAGGACGCCGTCGCCGCCGAGCTCGTGCTGCTGAAGGTGCGCGGCGAGGAGCCCGACAAGGTCCACGCGATCACCTCGATGTACGACGGCCAGACGCTCGATGCGGGTCCGCGCACCATCACCGTGCAGATCACCGGCGACGAGAACACGATCGACGACGCGATCGACGCGTTCGACCAGTTCGGCATCATCGAGATCGCCCGCACCGGCCAGACGGCGCTGGAGCGGGGCGACTCCCCGACGACGCCCGGCGAGGAGCCGGGCCACTCGGCGGGGTCGACCGACGACGACGAGTTCACCAACTACGACGACTGAGACACTTCACACACTCCACAACGATGACAGACTCCGATTCCACCTTCGACACCGAAGTATACTACGACGACGACGCGGACCGCTCGCAGATCGACGACAAGACCGTGGCCGTGCTCGGCTACGGCAGCCAGGGCCACGCCCACGCGCAGAACCTGCACGACTCCGGCGTCGACGTGATCGTCGGCCTGCGGGAGGACTCCTCCTCGCGCGCGGCCGCCGAGAGCGACGGCCTGCGCGTTGCGACCCCCGCCGACGCCGCCGCCGAGGCGGACATCGTCTCGGTGCTCGTCCCCGACACGGTTCAGCCGGCCGTCTACGAGGAGATCGAGGACGGCATCGAGCCGGGCGACACCCTCCAGTTCGCGCACGGCTTCAACATCCACTACAACCAGATCGTCCCGAAGGAGGGCGTCGACGTAACGATGGTCGCGCCCAAGTCGCCGGGACACCTCGTGCGGCGCAACTACGAGGCCGGCGAGGGGACGCCCGGGCTGCTGGCGGTGTATCAAAACGAGACGGGCGAGGCCCGCGAGGAGGGGTTGGCGTACGCCCACGCCATCGGCTGTACCCGCGCGGGCGTCGTCGAGACCACCTTCCGCGAGGAGACCGAGACGGACCTCTTCGGCGAGCAGGCGGTGCTGTGCGGCGGCGTCACCTCGCTCGTCAAGCAGGGGTACGAGACGCTCGTCGATGCGGGCTACTCCCGCGAGATGGCGTACTTCGAGTGCCTGAACGAGCTGAAGCTCATCGTCGACCTGATGTACGAGGGCGGGCTCGGCGAGATGTGGGACTCCGTCTCGGATACGGCGGAGTACGGCGGACTCGTCAAGGGCGACGCGGTCGTCGACGAGCACGCCCGCGAGAACATGGAGGAGGTGCTGGAGGCGGTACAGGACGGCACGTTCGCCCGCGAGTGGATCGCCGAGAACCAGGCCGGACGGCCCTCCTACACGCAGCTTCGCGAGGCCGAGAAGAACCACGACATCGAGGACGTGGGCGAGGACCTGCGCGCGCTGTTCGCGTGGGACGCCGAGGAGGAGGGGGAGGCCGAAGCCGACGAGGGGGAGAAGACCGAGGTCCGCGCCGATGACTGACGAGCGCGACCGGACCGCCGCGACCGACGGCGGCCGCGGCGGCGACACCATCGCCGACGTGGACCACACGGCGCCGTATCCGGAGCCGAACGACGTGTGGTCGCGCGGCCTCTCGCGCGCCAGCGACGACCCGAGGGACGTGCGCCGATGAGCGAGGGAACGCTGTACGACAAGGTGTGGGAGCGCCACAAGGTGGCGGACCTGCCGAACGGGCAGGACCAGCTGTTCATCGGCCTCCACCTCGTCCACGAGGTGACGAGCCCGCAGGCGTTCGGGATGCTGCGCGAGCGCGACATGGAGGTCGCGTTCCCCGACCGCACCGTCGCGACGACGGACCACATCGTCCCGACGACGAGCGAGGGGCGCGAGCGCCCCCTCGCGGACGAGCGCGCCGAGGAGATGCTCACGCATCTGGAGCACAACACGGAGGACGCGGGCATCCGCTTCTTCGGCCTCGAGGACGACCGGCAGGGCATCGCCCACGTGGTCGGCCCGGAGCTGGGCTTCGTCCAGCCGGGGATGACCGTCGTCTGCGGCGACAGCCACACCTCGACCCACGGCGCCTTCGGCGCCATCGGGATGGGGATCGGCACCAGCCAGATCCGCGACGTGTTCGCCACCGGCTCCATCTCGGCGGACAAGAAGGCCGTCCGGCGCGTCGAGGTCACCGGCGAACTCGGCGACGGCGTCGGCGCCAAGGACGTCATCCTCCACGTGATCCGCGAACTCGGCGTCGACGGCGGCGTCGGCCACGTGTACGAGTACGGGGGCGAGGCGATCCGGAGCCTCGACATGGAGGGACGGCTCGCGGTGTGCAACATGTCCATCGAGGGCGGCGCCCGCGCGGGATACATCAATCCCGACGAGACCACCTACGAGTACCTCCGGGGCCGCGAGTTCGCACCCGAGGGTGAGGCGTTCGAGGAGCGCAAGGAGTACTGGGAGTCCATCCGCTCGGACGAGGACGCCCAGTACGACGACTGGGTCGAGGTCGACGCCGACGACCTCGCGCCGCAGGTGTCGTGGGGGACCAACCCCGAGCAGGTCGTCGGCGTCGACGAGCCGGTCCCCCAACCGGCCGAGACGCGCGACCCCGACGCGGCCGAGTCCGCACAGGCCCACACCGAGGTCACCCCGGGCGAGACGATGGAGGGACACGAGGTCGACGTGGCGTTCCTCGGCACCTGCACGAACGGCCGCGTCGCGGACTTCCGCGAGGCCGCGCGGGTGCTGAAGGGCCGCGAGGTCGCCGACGACGTGCGCGCGCTCGCGGTGCCCGGCTCCGGCACCGTCAAGCGGACGCTGGAGGCAGAGGGCATCGACCAAGTCTTCAAGGACGCCGGCTTCCAGTGGCGCGAGGCCGGCTGTTCGATGTGTCTGGCGATGAACGACGACGCGCTGGAGGGCGACGAGGTCTGTGCGTCCTCCTCGAACCGCAACTACGTCGGCCGCCAGGGCAGCACCGAGGGGCGCACCCACCTGATGTCGCCCGCGATGGTCGCGGCCGCGGCCGTCGAGGGCGCCGTCACGGACGTGCGCGAGTTCGACGCCGCCGACGAGGTCGGCGAGCCGGTCGCCGACGCGGAGGTGGACGGATGAGCGACGACGCGCCCGGGTCCGCCGGCGACGACGCGCCCGGGACGGACGGGACCGCGGTGCCCGCGATCAGGCGCGTCGCCGGCACCGGAGTGCCGGTCCGCGGCGACGACATCGACACCGACCAGATCCTGCCCGCGCGGTTCCTGAAGGCGGTCACCTTCGACGACATGGGGGAGTACGCCTTCTACGACCAGCGCCGCGACGGCGACGGCGAGTTGAACGACCACCCGTTCAACGAGTACCAGGGCGCGAACGTCCTCGCGGTCAACGACAACTTCGGCTGCGGTTCCTCGCGCGAGCACGCCCCGCAGGGGCTGATGCGCTGGGGCGTCGAGGCGATCGTCGGCGAGTCGTTCGCGGAGATCTTCCAGGACAACTGCAAGTCGCTGGGGATCGCGACGCTCGCGGTCGACCACGAGGACGCCGTCGACCTTCAGGACTTCATCGAGGCGAACCCCGACGCGGGCATCGAGGTCGACGTGCGCGAGGAGACGGTCCACTACGACGGGAAGGCCGTCGAGGGCGACGTGCCCGACGCGATGCGCGAGGCCCTGTTGGAGGGCATCTGGGACACGACCGCGGTGATGCGGACGAACCTCGACCGCGCGAAGGCCGTCAACGACAGCCTGCCGTACACCGATGACTGAGGCGGGATCCCCGGACGCGACGCGGGCCGACGGCGGAGAGCCCCCCGAGATCGCGGTAATCGAGGGCGACGGCATCGGCCGGGAGGTCGTCCCGGCGGCCGTCGAGGTGCTGGAGGCCGTCGGCGACTACGCGTTCGCCGAGGCCGAGGCGGGCGACGCCACCCTCGACGAGACGGGCGAGGCGCTGCCCGCGGAGACGTACGAGCTCGCCGCCAGCGCGGATGCGACGCTGTTCGGCGCCGCCGGCGACTCGGCCGCCGACGTGATCCTCCCGCTGCGGGAGGCGGTCGGCTCGTTCGTCAACATCCGTCCCGCGCGGGCGTACCCCGGCGTCGACGCGCTCCGACCGGAGACGGACCTCGTCTTCCTCAGGGAGAACACCGAGGGCGTGTACGCCGGCCACGAGGACCGCCTCACCGACGACGTGTCGACGCTGACGCGCGTCGTCACCGAGACGGCCTCGCGGCGGCTCGGCGAGTTCGCCTGCGAGTACGTCGACGGGCGCGGGTACGACGGCTTCACCGTCGCGCACAAGGCGAACGTGATGCGCGAGACCGACGGGCTGTTCCGCGACACGGTGCTCGCGACGGCCGAGGAGGCGGGCGTCGACGTCGACACCGTCCTCATGGACGCGTTCGCGACGCACGTCTGTCTCGACCCCGAGCAGTTCGACGTGATCGTCTGCCCCAACCTCGCGGGGGACGTGCTCTCGGATCTCGCCGCGGGGCTGGTCGGCGGGCTCGGGCTGCTCCCCTCCGCGAACGTCGGAGCCGAGCGCGGGCTGTTCGAGCCGGTCCACGGCACCGCGCCCGACATCGCCGGCGAGGGCGTCGCGAACCCCTCGGCGACGATCCTCTCGGCGGCGATGCTCGTCGAGTCGCTCGGCGACGACGACGCCGGCGCGCGGATCCGTTCGGCCGTCGAGGGCGTCCTCTCGGACGGCCCGCGTACGCCCGATCTGGGGGGCGAGGCGACGACGCGTGAGGTGACCGACGCGGTGCTGGCGCGGCTGTAACGACCGGCGTCGACGGCTCGCTGTCCGCGACGCTGACTCACTCCTGATACGCGAGTCGGACCTGCTCGAACTTCCCCTTCGATTCGAGGTGTCGCTGAAGCTCGTCGGCGTACTCCTGCGTGAGTCGCTCGGCCGCCTCCAACCGCTGTTGGTCGACGCCGCCGCTCCCGCCGCCCCCGCCGCCGAGGATGACGTCCTTGATGTCGGAGAGGAGGTCGCCGAACGCGCCGCCGGAGGAGCCGCCGTCGGGATCGCCGCCGCCGGCCATCGCGCCCATCTGCTGGGAGATGTTGTCCAACTCGGGCATGATCTGCGGCAGCTTCGAGGTGTCTGCGACGATCCGGGCGTCCTCGGGGTCGGTGGCGTCCTCGATCTCGAACTCGACGGCGGTCATGATCAGCCCCCACTCCTGATTCGAGAACTCCGACTGTCGGATCCGGTCGTTGAACTCGCGGTCGACGGTCATCCGCTCGCCGACGATCGCGTCGGTCCAGTTGCTCATGCCTGCACGATCGCGGGCGGCCGGTATGTCGGTTTCCCTCGCGCCAGATTGACTGACGCGCCGGCGAGGTGGGAACCGGAACGCGTATCGGCCGCCGTCCGCTCCCCTCGCCATGGGACTGCTGGATCGCGTCTTCGGACCGCGCGCCGCCGGCGGCGACGCGCGCGAGAAAGACGAGCGGCCTGCCGCCGACGGCCGGAGGGCCGGCCCGCGCGGCCCGTGGCGCGACGCCGACGGCGACCCCGCGGCGCCGCGGGGCGTCGCGCTGTTCGTCGACGGGCCGAACGTCTTTCGCGAGGAGTTCGACGTGGACTTCGCCGACCTGCGAGCGTCGGCGACGCGCGGGGACGGGACCGGCGGCGACCTCGTCACCGCGCGGCTGTACCTCGACGAACACGCCACGCCGGGGCTCATTCAGGCCGCGGAGGCCAACGGCTTTCAGGTGATCACCACCAGCGGCGACGTGGACGTGAAGCTCGCCGTCGACGTCGCGTCGTTCGCGGCCGAACGGCGGGCGGCGACGATCGCGGTCGCCTCCCGCGACACGGACTTCAAGCCGGCGCTGGAGGTCGCCAACGAGTACGGGCTGCGGACGCTGGCGATCGCGCCGGGGAGCCACGGCCGGTCGGACGCGCTGCGTCGGAGCGCGGACGAGGCGGTGACGCTCGGGGAGTAGCGGCGACGCGCTCGTCGGGTCCGGCCCCACCCACACATATATGTTCTTTCGTTATCAATTACTGCATATGAAACACGTCCTCCTGGCCATCGACGAGAGCGACGACCGCGCGGTCGCCCAGGCGGAGACGGTTCGCGATCTGTTCGACGGCGACGACACGACCGCGCACCTCCTACACGACTTCACGGACAACGTCGAGGGCGCGTCGGTCGGACAGATCGGGGCCGTCCGACACGCGGCCACCGTCCTCGAGGACGCCGGATTCGCCGTGGAGTACCACGAGACGAGCGGGAGCCCCTCGAAATCTATCATCGAGGCCGCGGACGAACTCGACGTGGATGCCATCAGCGTGGCCGGACGCGAGCGGTCGAAGGCTGGAAAGGCGCTCTTCGGGAGCGTCTCTCAGGAGATCATCCGCGGAACGGACCGCCCGGTCCTCCTATGCACGTGGAACGACGACCGCTGACTGGGGAACGGTTCGCGGGGGAACGTCCGAGCGTCCGGGAGCCGCACACCCTACTGCCGTCGTCGATCACCGAGTCATCGCGCTCACCGAACCGACCACGGGGCGCTCGCTGGAACGAACTGTCCGGTCACGCCAGCGGCGTCCGCTCGACGACGGTGCCGTCGTAGGTTGGGTACTGCTCGACGACCTCGCCGTCGTCGAGGTCGCCCTCCTCGATCATCTCCTCCAGCAGCCACCACGCGACCTCGACGTGCTCGGACTTGACGGAGTAGAACTCCTCCGGGACCTCAAGCTGCTCGAAGCGCTCGGGGGTGGTGTACGTCTTCCCGTACACGAGCGTGCCGTCGTCGGTCACCTCGTCGAACGGGCGTCGGAGGTTGCGCGCCATCCGCTTGAGGCGGTTGCGGTGCTGGGCGGCGTCCTTGAACACGGAGGTGCAGAAGTAGACCCGCTCGTGGTCGCCCATCACGTCGAGGATCGCCTCCTTCGAACCGTCGACGGCGGACATGTGTCCCTCCTGCAGTTCGAAGCCCTGTTCCTGCATCCGGCGGTAGTTCCCGTCGGACATCTCGAACTCGTTGATGTTACAGAAGTCCGCGGCGCCCTCGTCGAGGAACTCGAGGAACTCCTCCTCCGCGCGGATGCCGGGGATCTCGAACGCCGGCGTCAGGCCCTCCTCGCGGGCGACGTACAGGATGTCCTCCCACTCGGTGCCGTGGAGGTCGCCCCACTGCTCCACCGGCGGATGGAACCGGATCTCGTCGAGGCCGGCCTCCGACAGGCGGCGCATGTTCTCGCGGCCGCCCGGGATGCCCGTGTAGAGGTGCGTGTGGTGGTCCTCGCCGAACTCCTCCTTCAGCAGCCGGAGGTACCGCGTCGTCTTCTCCATCGCTTCTTGCGGCTCGCCGCCGGTGATCGAGGTGCCCAGCGCCGACATCCGCTTGGCCTCCTCGATCACGTCCTCGTCGGACTCGACGAGACGCTCGTTGGCGTACACGTCGGTGACGTTCTTCCGGTTCTCCCCGAGCGGACAGTAGAAGCAGTCGCGCTGGTCGCAGTAGCCGTACACGAACAGCACCATCTTCCCGCCCTTGGAGCACTGTTCACAGCCCTTCGAGATCATTCAGTACTCGATGTATCCGTCCGAGCGGCAAAAGCGGTGCGATGCCGGGTCGTTCATCCGTGTGAGGCGATGTCGCGGCGGGATCGTGACCGGAGGGAGCCGCCACACTCGACCACGAGACTGATACCGCTGCGGGAACAGAGCCGTTCCATGTCCAGGGAGGCACACGGCAGGAGAGCGTTCATTCGACGGACCGGGGCGGCGCTCGCGCTGGGGGGCGCGGGCGCGACCAGCGGCTGTCTCGGCGTCATCACCGGCTCCGAGCCCGCGGAGTTCTCCGCGAACGTCGCGTCCGTTCCGGACTCGACGCTGGAATCGACCGGGTTCGAGGAGTATCGGGTGGAGCCGATGGAGCTGACGCGGGAGTTCACCGTCGCCGGTCAGACTCGCGAGGTTCAGGTCACCAATCAGCTCGCGCAGTACGACAAGGCCGCCGAGGTGCTCGGCGAACGGCTCCGTGCGTCGATGTTCGTCGTCCTTTCGACCCCCGCCGTCGAGATCGCCGGCCAGACGTTCAATCCCGTCGGGGAGATGAGCACCCGCGAACTCGCACGGCGCATGCTCACCCAGTACGAGGGGATCAACAACCTCCGGAAGGCCGGCGAGGAGACGGTCGCGGTGCTCGGCACCGACACCACGGTCGGGCTGTTCACCGCCGACGCGACGATCACGGACGGCGTCACCACGGAGGTGCAGATCCACGTGTCCGAGGCGGTGCGGGCCGGCGGCGACTTCGTCGTCACTGTCGGGGCGTACCCCTCGCTGCTGCCGGGGCAGGGCGACGACGTCCGAACGATGATGCGCTCGGTCACCCACGACGGGGAATAACTCGGGCATGTGGGGACCCGACGATATCGAAGACAGCGATCCCGCGGACCGCGGCGTCGACGGCGACGGAGATCCCGGTGACGGGACGGACGACGGGGTCGGTCCCGCCCGCCGCGACGTGCTCGCCGCCGTGGGAGCTGCCGGTGCCGCATCGCTCGCTGGCTGTGCGGGCGTGCTCGGCGGCGACGGCGCCCCGGAAAGCGAGTCAGTCGAGCCCGAACGCGCGCGAACGCTCGCGGAGGCGCACGCCCCGAACCTGTATTTCGGCGAGGGCGAGCGGTGGTTTCCGACGGACCCCCGGGAATACCTCGACGGCGAGGAGTCGGTCCTCGACGGCTTCGCGGCGTTCGATGGCTACGCTCGGGAGTACGAGCCCGGCGGCGAGCCGCCGAACCGAACGGCGTTCTACAACGCCGTTCGCTATCCGAACACCGACCTCGTCGTCGTCCAGTACTGGCTCTACTCCGCGTTCGACCAGTTCTCGGTCAACTTCCACTGGCACGACTGGGAGGTGCTGCACGTGTTCCTCGACGTGAGCGAGGACTCCGGCGACCCCGAGACCGGCGAGTCGACCCTACTGGTCGCCTCGGCGCACTCCCGGAAGGTGCCGAACAACGAGTTCCTCGGCCCCGAGACGGAGCGGGCGAGCGTCATCAGCGAGGTGGGGAGCCATTCATCGGCGCTGGGCGTCAACGAGACGAAATCGGTCTTCGAGCGGCTCCCGATAACGACGGACATCGCGGACATCTCCAACGGAGCGATCGCACCGTTCGACGTCCCCGCGGCGTACGGACTGCCGCGGGGGGAGGGATACCGACTCCCCTTCGCCCTGCCCGAACTCGACGGCGCGCCGGTGTACGAACACCCCGACCTCCCGAACGTCACTCGCGATCACCTGGTCCCCGCGGAGATGACCGTCGGGTCGTTCTCGGGGATCCCCTCCCCGCCGGACGACCTCCCGCTTCGAGAGACGGGACTGCTGTTCGCGTTCGAGGGCGCCGACAGCGTCGCGGAGGCGGACTACGACTACGCGCTCGAACCGATGGCCGAGGTCGGGATCGAGGAGTACGTCGGCCCGCAGCTGAGCTTCGAGTTCGCGGTACCGGCGTTCGCCGAGGACGCGGTGTCCTCCCACATCACCACCGTCGGGACGCCGCAGAGCCAGCCGCGGCTCGCGAACCCGATCGAAGACGTGACCGACCCCCGTCACCGCTCGGCGCTCTCGGAGCGGTTCGACATCGACGTGACGGGCCTCGCGGGCGACGTGGTCGGCGTGTTGCGGGAGGCGATCGACAGCGACGACGCGCCGGGAAGCAACGGCGTCGACACGGCCGACCCGACCGTCGAGGGGATCGCGCTCCTCGAATCGGATCCGGAGGCAGTCCCGACGTTCAACGGCGTCGTCGCGCTCCGTGACGTGCCCGAGGGCGAACACACGCTCACGGTCAACGGCGCGGGCGTCGCGCCGTTCAGTCAGGGCCTCGCCCACGAGGAGGACGGCGAGCCGACGACCGCGGGGGTCGACGGCGACGTGGTGCTCGCGCCCAACGAGGACGCGGTGAAGGTCCGGGCGTCGCCGGCCGCGGACGCTCCCGGCGTGAGCCGCGTCGCCGTCGAGGACGACTTCGCCGGAGCGGTGTACGACGGGCTCCCGCCGGGCGTCGCGGACGGTGACGGCGAGGCCGACAGTCCCAGCGGAGACGGCGACGACGACGGTGGGAGCACCGACGCGGCGACGCCCGCCGACGGCGTGGACGGGGTCGAGGACGCCGACCGCGGCGTCGCGGTGTACGCCCACCGCGAGGGCGCCTACACCACGGAGATCGAGGACGAGGAAGGCGGAATCGGCGCCTTCCGCGTGAACCCTCGCAGCGATCAGTCGACGGCGACGATCCCGGAGGCCCGGACCGGGAAGGCGTCGCTCGCGTCGTTCCTGCTCACGATCCTCACGGAGACGACCGCGCAGGCGACCGTCTTCGCCGACGGCGACGCGGACGGCATCGACGAGGTCGACGTGCCCGACAGCACCGCAGAACGTGGGGGGAAGGCGGAGGACGCCGTCGACGACGTGCTGGCGGCCGCGGCCGAGGCGACGGGCGACGACGACGGTGGGAACGGCAACGGCGGCGGGACCAGCGGAGGCGGCGGTCCCGACGGGTTCACCGGCCTCCTTCGGGCGCTGGAGGCGACGACGACGGCCGCCCAGCGCGCGAACGAGGCGGCACGGGCCGGAAACGCCGAGGGAGCCGATAACCGTCTCCGGGGCCTCCGGCAACGGACGGAAGCGCTCGCCGACGCGCTCGAACGGAATCGGGAGAACCTCCCCGGGAAGCTCCCGGCTCTCGTCGAACGGCGGCTGCCGCAGGTGGAGCGACGGATCGATCAGGCGATCGAGGCCGACACCTGAGCCGACTGTCGGCCACTGCCCCCGCCGTCTCTCATCGTCTTCCCCTGCCCTTTCCCACCTCACACACCACCCTCCACCCCCGGTGCCGGCGCCCGACGACGCCGCGGACGGCGACGCCCTCGGGCGTCCCTTCGCCCGGGGAAGGACAACCGTTACGTACGCACACTCGAATACACATACATGACCGAGGAGACCGATCTGGAGGAGCTCAAACGCGGGACCGACCTGGTCAAGCGCGGGTTCGCGCGGATGCAGAAGGGCGGCGTGATCATGGACGTCGTCAGCCGCGAACAGGCTCGCATCGCCGAGGACGCCGGCGCGGTCGCCGTGATGCACCTCGAGTCCGTCCCCGCCGACATCCGCAAGCGCGGCGGCGTCGCGCGGATGGCGGACCCGGGCAAACTGGAGGAGGTGATCGACGAGGTGTCGATACCGGTGATGGGCAAGTGCCGCATCGGCCACACCGCCGAGGCGCAGATCCTCGAGGCCGCCGGCGCCGACATGCTCGACGAGTCGGAGGTCCTCACGACCGCCGACGAGCGGTATCACATCGACAAGCGCGAGTTCACCGCGCCGTTCGTCTGCGGCGCGCGCAACCTCGGCGAGGCGCTTCGCCGCATCGACGAGGGCGCGGCGATGATCCGCACGAAGGGCGAAGCCGGCACCGGCGACGTGAACCAGGCGGTCACGCACCAGCGCTCCATCCAGCGCTCGATCCGCAAGCTCTCCGGGATGAACTACGAGGAGCGCGACGAGTGGGCGCGGAAGAATGAGGCGCCCCGCGATCTGGTCCACGAGACGGCGGACATGGGCCGTCTCCCCGTCGTCAACTTCGCCGCCGGCGGCATCGCGACGCCCGCCGACGCCGCGCTCATGATGCAGCACGGCTGTGACGGCATCTTCGTCGGCTCGGGCATCTTCGGGGCCGAGGACCCGACGGAGATGGGCGAGGCGATCGTGCAGGCGGTCAACAACTACGACGACCCCGAGACGCTCAAGGAGATCGCGAAGGGGATCGGCGCCGGCATGAAGGGTCAGGCCAACGAGACGATGCCCGAGGAGGAGAAGCTTCAGGGCCGCGGCGTCTGATTCCGGCCCCGTCCCCGCGCGACTGACTTCGCTCGCCCACACGAGCCTTTTTGTTCGATACCGGAACCAGAGCGACGCGATAGCCGTGATCTGAGTTCGGCCGCGGGGCGCACGCGGGTGTGCGACACGCCGTTCCGCGGACAGCTTGCCGTGTCGCCTGTTCGCCACCGCGTTACGGACGCGATCGATGGGGATCTGTGGTCGCCGTCGCGGGCTTCAAGCGCTCGGGCTGCGTACCTGCCGCCGTGAGCAACGACGGACCCCCGGACGTGGCGCCGGGCCCCGACCCGTTGGCCGACGTCGATCCCCACCTGCATCCGGTGATCCTGTTCGACGGCGTCTGCAACCTCTGTCACGGGACGATCCGGTTCCTCGTCCGCCACGACGACGAGGGGGTGTTCCGGTTCGCGCCCCTGGACTCGCCAGTCGGGCAGGCGTTGCTGTGCGAGCACGGGCTTCCGACCGAGGACCACGATTCCTTCGTGCTCGTCGAGGGCGACGAGACCCACCGAAAGTCGACGGCTGCCCTGCGCGTCGCCCGTCGGCTCGACCTCCCCTGGCGGCTCGCGTGGGAGCTGCGCCGAATCCCGCTCGGCGTTCGCGACGTCGTCTACGACGTGGTCGCCGAGTACCGCTACGATGTGTTCGGAAAGAAGGACGCCTGCGAGGTCCCGGAGCCGGAGGTCAGGGAACGATTCGCCGAGCGAGCGCTGGAGTGAGCTACGCCGTCGTCTGCCGCGGCGCGTCGAGTCGGGGAGCTACAGCACCGTCGCGCCGTCGCCGACGGCGGTCTGGTACGCTCGCGCGCCGACGCCGGCGTCGGCGAAGCCTTCGACCATCTCGATGGCGACCGACCGACGCTCGCCGGGTTCACACACCGCGAGCACGCTCGGACCGGCGCCGCTGACGGTGACGCCGGTCGCACCGGCCGCCAGTGCGGCCTCCCTGACGCCCGCGTACCCGGTGATGAGTTCCGCTCGCGCCGGCGTGACCACCGGATCGTCGAGCCCGCGTCCGACCAGCCGGGAGTCGGACCGGCACATCCCGGCCGTGAGCGTCGCGGCGTTTCCGACCGTCTCGACGTGATCGGCCATGGATACGGAGTCGGGGACGACCTCGCGCGCGTCGCGCGTGGAGACGACCACTTCCGGGAGGCACGCGACTAGCGACAGGTCCGCCGCAATGCTCGTCGCGCCGTCGTCGCTGCGGACGATCGTGAATCCCCCGAGCAGCGCCGGGGCGACGTTGTCGGCGTGGGCCTCGCCGGAGACGACGGCCTCACCCTCGGCGGCGACGGGGACGAGGTCGTGACGGCTGTAGCCACGGTCGTACAGTTCGTTGAGCGCGACCGCGGCGGCGGCGGCCGACGCCGCCGAGGAGCCCAGTCCCGAGGAGGGGCGCACCCCCTTGTCGATGTGAATGTGGGCGGGCGCGTCAAGCGCGTCGGCGACGGCGCCGACGACGTTCCGTTCGGGGTCGGTCGGAATGAACTCGGCGCCCGCGCCGCTCACCTCGATCGTCGTCTCGGCCGCACGCTCCACCGAGACGGTGTCTGCCGGATGAGAGAGCGCGACGCCGAACGTGTCGAAGCCGCTCCCGAGGTTCGCGCTGGTCGCCGGTGCGCGGGCGGTTACCATGCCGCGTCGGTCCGGCGCGGCGGGCAAAAGGATGACGTTCGGGGCGAGCGGCCGCCGCTCCGTTTCGGTGGCGAACGGGACGTGAGGCGAGAACCGGTCGCAGTCGCGGAGTTACCGCCGCGACACGACGAACACGAGCGGTCCGACGACGACCAGCACGATGCCGAGGAAGAGGTAATGAACCGGAACGAGCGACTGCGGCGTAAGCAGGAAGATCACGCCGAACAGCATCGTGTTGAGCGCCATCGCTTTGCGAGACACCGGCAGCGTGGCGAGCGTCGTCAGCACGAACCCGAGCAGCAGCGCCTGTCCGACGTTGTACGGGAGCAGGAAGCTGTCGACGATCTGGAGCGGGATCATCTCTTATCTCCAGTTCTCCCCGGGCGCCGCATTAACGTTCCGTTCTCGCTCGTTTGCGTTCGGCGATCCGGACGGTATACCGCGGCCGCAGGAGGGGTCCCGAGAACCGACCAGTTACTCCGAGATCGTCGAACCGATCAGTTCGCTCGGTCCGTCTCGGTCGTCGACCGGTCACCACTCGAGTGGTCGCCCTCGTCGTCGGGCTCGTCCCCGCTCGGTGCATCGAACGACGAGCCCGACGGTGGAACGTCGCGGTCGGCGCTCGGGCCGGTGATATCGAGCGGCCGGATCCAGCCGTACCAAACGACGAACACGGTGAGTCCGTATCCGAGGATGAACACCACTCGGCCGAGGTCGTTGAATCCGAGGAGGCCCAACTGTCGGCGGACGACCCCCGTGCCGGCGATACCGACGACCAACACCGTCGCGAGTAGGACTCGATCGCTGGTGATCCGGTCGCGCAGCCTCGTGTCGTCGCCCATACCCTCGCTGGGAGTTCCAGTACCGAGAACCCCGCGATCCGGCGTGACTGTCGGACTCGGGGCTAGGTCTCGGCCGCCTCGGCGTGCGTGTAGATATCATGGCGTCGCAAACGCTTTGCCCCGGCGGGGACCCGGTCGTTTCATGCACTATCGCGCGATCCCCGACGCACACGAGGACACCTTCGACGACTACCTCGTGTACGCCTTCTCCCCGGAGCGCGGGCCGGACTACGACCTCGAGGGGCCCGACAGACCCGCGTCGTTTCACGCCAGGGGTCTCTACGATACCGATGATCCGGCGGAGGCCGAGAGCGACGACGTCGCAGTCGTCTGCGGCTACTACGACTTCCGCGCGCGCATCCGTGGCGGCGTTCGCGATGTGGCGGGGGTCTCGGCGGTCGCGTCGCCGCCGGAGGCGCGTCGACGTGGACTCGTTCGTGACCTCCTCGCTCACGTACACCGTGAACTCCGCGACGACGACGTCGCGTTCGCCGCCCTGTGGCCATTCGAATACCCGTTTTACCGCCGGCTCGGCTACGAACGTATCTGCAACTACGCGCGGATCGAGGTCGCCCCCGACGCGCTGGGGAGCGCGTGTCCGGATCCGAACGGGGCGTTCGAGCGCCTCGACGCCGACGAGTGGCCCCGAACCGACGCGGTGTACGACGGGTGGGCGAACGACGAGTTCCGTCTCGATCGGAGTGAGGGGTGGTGGCGCCATCGGGTGTTCGAGTCGTGGGGCACCGACCCGTACGTGTACGGATGGACGGACGGCGACCGCGGCGACGCGCTCCGCAGCTATCTGGTCTACACGATCACGGACGACGACAGCGGGACGGGGAAGACGATGGTCGTAAGCGAGTTCGCTCACGTCGACCGCGAGGCCCGCGGACACCTCTTGCGCTTCTGTCGCAACCACGACTCACAGGTCGAACGCGTTCGGTTCACCGGCCCGTCGAACACCCGGCTGTTCGACGATCTCGACGACCCGCGGGCCGCCGGGACGGAGATCCGGCCCGGCCCGATGGCCCGGATCGTCGATGTCGAGGCGGCACTGGAGGAGGTCGCGTATCCGGAAGCCGTCGAGACGACGCTCGTGTTCAACGTGCGTGACGACGCTTGCGACTGGAACGACGGGCGCGTCCGCCTTCGCGTCACTGACGGACGTGGAACCGCCGAGCGCGTCGGCGCCGACGTTGACGTCGACGCATCCCTCGACGTCGGTACCCTCTCGCGACTGGTTATCGGTTCACACGGAGTCGACAGGCTGGTCGAACTCGGCGCGGTCGATGTCGAGCGCGAGGCAGTGCGGACCGGGCTCGCGGACGCGTTTCCGCCGACGGAGCCGTTCCTTCGCGAGGGGTTCTGACCGCGGAAACACGATCGGACTGAAACCCGACGGCAGACCGGGCAGCGGTCGGTCCGAGGAGGTCGTACGGTTGGGAAGCCGGAACGAGCTCCAGCGTCACAGCTTCCACTTCGTTTCGGCTAAGACTAACCGCCCGACGGCTTCGGGAGAACGAAGAAGTATTCTCGAACGAGACGAGAGACTACCGTCTCAGAATCGTTGGAACGCGGAAATTGGGTGGCTGGGGAGCCAGTGGCCCAATTCTCACCGGCCAAGGGCCGGTGATACCTTGGATGGGCCAACGCGGGAACGCGGTTCTAAGCGGCTGACGCGGGGGTATACGGGACATTACGAGTTTGTGACGTGTCATAGTTCGTCGGGGATGAACTCGCGCCGACGGCGCATCCGCTGGCGCTTCGAGGCTTGGTCATAGTGCGCTTCCAAGATCTTCTCCGAGACGTCGCCGCGATCGCTGACGACCTCGCGCGGCGTTCCGGCGTCACGGTGGGCCGTGATCGACCCCGCGCGAACGGGGTGCGGCGACCGATTCACCGGGCACTTACTGAGCGTGTCGTGGGCGGTCGCCTCACACTCGTCAGGATCGCGACCCTCCGGACACGCCTCACCGATCCGGCACGGTTGCGTCCAGAAGTAGACCCAATCGCGATACGTCGTCGTCGCCGGGCGGCCGCGGGCCGTCGTGATCAGCGGGTTCCGCCCGTAGTCGTCTTGGACCTCGCGACGGCGCGGGCCGTCGATGTAGTCCTCGATGACGCCGACGACGCGCGGGATCAGGGAGACGTCCCGCTCCCCGTTCGACCCGTTCTTGAGGGGCGTCCCCTGTTGGGGGCGGTGGCGGAACTGGAGCGCGCCGTCGTCCCGGTCGAAGTCCTCGATGTCGAGTGATCGAAGCCCTCCGAGGCGACACGAGGTCCGCCAGAACAACAGCATGGCGACGTGTTGCGGCGTCGCGTACTCCCACTCCCGGAGGTGGTCCAAGATCGCGTGTGCGCGTTCGGCCTCCAGCAACCGCGTGTCCACGCCCTCACCGTCGCGGACCTGCGGGAGTCGGATCCGGTCGCTGAAGTCCGGAGAGACGGCTTTCACGTCGGCCAAGTGGTCGAAGAACACCCGGAGCGTGGACACCTGTCCCTGCATGGAGACGGCGTTACACGGCTCCATGTCGGGCCAATTCTCCTCGCGCTTGAACACGCGGTAGGCGTGGACGTCGCGGAGGTCCACGTCGTTCATGTTCACGATCGGACCGCCGCCATGATCCTCCGAGGTGAGCCACCGGACGAACGACCCGAGGCGGTACTTGTGGGACTTCAGCGTCTCGTCCGCGAGGTTGTACCGCCGCGTGTCGACGTAGTAGTCCAGCGCGGCCTCCGGTGTCATGGGGTCGAGGTCGTCGCTCACCGCTCGTCACCCCCAAGGGCGTCCAGCGCCTCGCGCAGCTCCGACTCGCCCGCGACGTTCGCCCGCTCCACGATCTCATGAACGAGTTCGACGCGCTTGCGACGCTCCGGATCGCGATGGACCGTCGGCCACGGGACGCCCCGGACCTCCGTCCAGAGTTCGTACATGGCGTCCCTGTCCAGTTGGACGACGACGCGTTCGCCGCCCTCCGTCGCGAACCGGAGCGTCCACTTCTCGGAGTCCATCCCAAGCGGGCCGTAGGCGACCGACGCGGCCCGGCCGACCGTGTATCGCTCCACATCCAGCGTCACCGGCCCCCACCTCCGTCCTCCGCGACCTCGACGCGGTAGGTCCGCGCGTCCTCTCCGTAGGGCTTCACCGTCACCTCACGGATCCCGAGGTGTTGGTTCACGACGCGCCGGCCGTCCGCCTCCAGACTCCGGCGCTTGATTAGCGGGTACCGGTCGCGATCCGCCGTGCCCGGCTTCATGTCCACCGTCGCGCCGCGGGCGCGGAACACGACGCCCTCGGACACGTCCACGTCGTCGGGTACCTCGATCCCGTCACCATCGAGGGTCAGCGTCCGGTCAGCCGTCCCGCCGTCGAGGGCCACCCCCGGATCGGCGTCGTTCTCCTCCTCGTGATCCGACAGCGTCACCGCCGCGACGTGGGTCCGGCGTTCGTCGCACTCCGGACAGCCGGCTTGCACGAGGCGGTGAGTCGACTCCACGTCCAGCGCCGCGCCGTCGTCGCGAACGATCGGATAGACGTGGACCGTTTGTTCGTGGCTGCAAACGCGGCACACATAGCCGACCGGCGCGGTAACGTCCACGTCGCTCACGCCGTCTCACCTCCGTCGGCCGCAACCCGGCGCGCGCCGTCGTCGAGGACGAACGCGACCTCGCGAAGCGTCACCCCGGCCACGTCGAACCCGCACGGCGCGAGGCGCGTCCGGCCCGGTCCCGCCGTCGATAGGCCGTGATCCGCGAGCGCACGGCCGCACTCGGGACAGTCGGTTCTCTCGAAAAGCGGTGCGTCCTCTCGTTCGGGGGTTTCATGGCCCCCCGTAGCGTCGTCGTACATGGCTTTCGTGCCTGCTCCACGAAGGCCCGCGCGGACCGACGCCCTAACGTCGGGTCCGCATCTTACTGCCGGACCCACCGCACAGCGACGGGTCCGCGAAGCGCCTTCGTTGCTACCCCTCTCAGAAGAGCTATCACTTAAATTTTGATAGCTCACAGTTTCAGAACTACACCATAAACTATCTTGCTTCGGGCAAGTCGGTGATGCTATGGTACGTGTCCGAGGACGAATGTGCCAATGCGTAAGCGGGAGGCTTGGATGAACAAAGCGACAGATCCGGTCCTCGAACTGCTGGAGGACTCCGGACTCGCGCTCCCTCCTAACGCGATCATCGTCAATGTCCAGCGGGGTTTGTCCGACCCTCCTTCTGAACCGACGTTCTACCGGACTCTCGGGCCTCTCGAAGAAAACGGGTTCATCGAGACAATCCCGGAGCGAGAGAAGTTTTACCGGATAACCGAAAAGGGCCGCCGGTACCTCGCGGGAGAGGATCCCGAGACGAAAGACTGACCGAACGCTTTTGTCCGGTTCTGGACAACTACGCGCTATGAATCCGAATCGAGACAACCGACCACTCGGAGATCGGCTCCGAGGCATGGCCAGAGATCTCGACGTGGACCCCGTCGAATCCGTCCGCGAGATTCGCGAGGACTCGTAGCGCCACGATAGAACCGACCGAACGCTTTTCTCGGGCCTTCTCGTATCAATTCGTATGAGTACGGGACGCAAGATCAGCCTCATCGAGGAGGAAGACGGCGGCTGGTCGGCGATCGACGAGGAGGTCGGCGTCGCCAGCCAAGGCGAGACGCGCCAAGAAGCGCTCGCGAACCTTGACGAGGCGGTCGAACTCACGATCGAAGCACGCGAGGACGACACAGAGGCTCCCGAAGCGGACGCTCCGTGGTTCGACGCGTGACAGGCCCTCCACGCGACTTTTCCGGCCGAGAAATCGTCAACGTCCTTCGGAAATTCGACTACCGGAAGGACCGTCAGCGAGGGAGTCACGCGATCATGAAGTACACGAACCCGGACACGGGGGAGGTCCGAACCGTGACGGTCCCGCTTCACGATCGGGTGAAGATCGGGACACTCCAGAGCATCGCCGAACAGTGTGGTGCTGACGACTTCGGGGAATGGTGTTACTGGATCGACGAGCATCGGTGACCCGCCCGTAGCGACCGAACTGGTCACGCGGATCCCCCGCGACTGTCACGGAACGATCCCGCGTCGTATGGGCCGGCTTCGGTGACGAGTCGGATTTCTTCGCGATCGAGCGTATCGCCCGTCTTCTTGTCCTTCAGTTCGTAATAGACGCCGTCGTGGTCGGGGTGCTTCGAGCAAGAGGCGCACCAAAAGTGACCGTCGACGGGTTCCCACGAGCGGTGGTCACGAGGACAGACGTAGCGCCACCGATCGCGACGGTCGGTTACGTGGATGGTTCGTGGCATGCATCCGGACCGAAGAAGTCGGGTATAAAAGATGCGAGCCTACCGTGTAGAGTGAAAGTGAAACCCACCCGGATGCGGGTGGGGGATTAGCGGTGAAAGTGAACTGTCTCACCCCACAATGGTTCGTCTGAATCGCACGCCACGCACAGATCCACATCCTCGGGGAGGTCGCTTCAACCCCACAAGGGTTCGTCTGAATCACACCGGAGCACTGGCAGTCAAAAACGCACCACACGCTTCAACCCCACAAGGGTTCGTCTGAATCGCGAGCGTACAACCGCGAGCTATCGGCCGACGACGGGCTTCAACCCCACAAGGGTTCGTCTGAATCCGAGTCGTTCCACGCCCGATACGCGCCGTTGTCGAGCTTCAACCCCACAAGGGTTCGTCTGAATCCCGCCCAGTCGAGGATGGTCGCTTACGCCTCGAGGCTTCAACCCCACAAGGGTTCGTCTGAATCGGCGTGCCAGCACTCTCCAGTTCCCTTCTCGTGCGGCTTCAACCCCACAAGGGTTCGTCTGAATCCGAGTCGTTCCACGCCCGATACGCGCCGTTGTCGAGCTTCAACCCCACAAGGGTTCGTCTGAATCCGCTCCACTGGCGGCGGCGGTGGCTCCTCGCCGAGTGCTTCAACCCCACAAGGGTTCGTCTGAATCGCTCGATGCGGTGTTCGTCGAGGACGGCGTCGTGACGCTTCAACCCCACAAGGGTTCGTCTGAATCCCGGTGGGTGTCGATCGTGGGAGGGTCAAGTGGGTGCTTCAACCCCACAAGGGTTCGTCTGAATCCGTGTGATTCGCAACTGTATCCAGCACGGGGAGTTGCTTCAACCCCACAAGGGTTCGTCTGAATCGTAACGTGCATGGTTTGTTTCGGCGGTTGGTGTCTGCTTCAACCCCACAAGGGTTCGTCTGAATCCCCACTTCACGGCGAGCCGTCCCCGCAGTGAAAGTGCTTCAACCCCACAAGGGTTCGTCTGAATCGGCTTTTCATCGGTCGCGAGCAGATACGTTCGCTCGCTTCAACCCCACAAGGGTTCGTCTGAATCTCTGTAACGGTCACTGATAGCCCCTCAGTCGGACTGCTTCAACCCCACAAGGGTTCGTCTGAATCACGAGTCAGGCCGCCGGGGATACTCTCGGCGATATCGCTTCAACCCCACAAGGGTTCGTCTGAATCCGCGACGTGTGCCTTCGGCATCGCCGCCATCGCCGGCTTCAACCCCACAAGGGTTCGTCTGAATCAACAATTCTGTTCGGGATGAACAACTTGAGCATCGCGCTTCAACCCCACAAGGGTTCGTCTGAATCAACAATTCTGTTCGGGATGAACAACTTGAGCATCGCGCTTCAACCCCACAAGGGTTCGTCTGAATCGCTACAGAAGCGTTCTGTATCGTCCTGATCTGGATGCTTCAACCCCACAAGGGTTCGTCTGAATCGGCGAGGCGCTCATCGAGGCGTTCCGCTCGGGGCCGCTTCAACCCCACAAGGGTTCGTCTGAATCTAGTGGTCGGTGCTACGGGCGGGCGTCTGCTCACGGCTTCAACCCCACAAGGGTTCGTCTGAATCCGCTCGTCGGACTGCCCCGAGATAGCGATGTCGCGGCTTCAACCCCACAAGGGTTCGTCTGAATCTCGGACCCGAATCGGCTTGTCGAGTCGTCCAACGCTTCAACCCCACAAGGGTTCGTCTGAATCTTCGAGCGGCGTCGCGCGCTGGGTCGCGGACTCGTCGCTTCAACCCCACAAGGGTTCGTCTGAATCGCGTACCCAAAGCCGGTCGTTGAGTCGCTGCTGATGCTTCAACCCCACAAGGGTTCGTCTGAATCCGTTCTCGGTGACACGAGCCGCCCCACGAACACGGGCTTCAACCCCACAAGGGTTCGTCTGAATCCGTGACAACGGTGTCGCTTGGAGTGTCTTCACCGACGCTTCAACCCCACAAGGGTTCGTCTGAATCTGGAGGTCGGCTTTGGGGTCCAGTCGGAGTCGACGCTTCAACCCCACAAGGGTTCGTCTGAATCCAGCGCCGGCGACTGACCGCACTCGCCGGATCTTGTGCTTCAACCCCACAAGGGTTCGTCTGAATCTAAGCACGGATTGGCGCCGGAGACTGCGCGCTACGCTTCAACCCCACAAGGGTTCGTCTGAATCACCGAGAAGCCGGCCCCTAACTCCCCCCGTGATAAGCTTCAACCCCACAAGGGTTCGTCTGAATCGCGGTAGTCATTATGCGGTCGCCCCCTGAACGGCGCTTCAACCCCACAAGGGTTCGTCTGAATCCGATGAATGGGTCGCTGCGGTGGTCGTACACGTCGCTTCAACCCCACAAGGGTTCGTCTGAATCGCATCACGGCAAAGATGGCGGCCACGAGGCCGAGGGCTTCAACCCCACAAGGGTTCGTCTGAATCTTGGGCACGGCGACGCGATACGCGATTCAGCCTGGAGCTTCAACCCCACAAGGGTTCGTCTGAATCGAGAATCTCGCGCACCTTCTCGAAGTCGTCGCCGGGCTTCAACCCCACAAGGGTTCGTCTGAATCGACACCGTCGGCGCGATCGTCGACATCCTCGAGTGGCTTCAACCCCACAAGGGTTCGTCTGAATCCGAGCATCTACAACGACGACGGCGGACTCATCGAGGCTTCAACCCCACAAGGGTTCGTCTGAATCGGATGGAATAGGTTTGCGTGCTGCCGGTGTAGTTGCTTCAACCCCACAAGGGTTCGTCTGAATCTTTGGATCCTGAATCTCCGACAAGAACCCGGGATTGCTTCAACCCCACAAGGGTTCGTCTGAATCTAACGATAGACAGACATGCGACCGGTGTGGAACAGAGCTTCAACCCCACAAGGGTTCGTCTGAATCTCACGAGTCACGTCGTGGTCGTCAGGTAGGAGGTTGCTTCAACCCCACAAGGGTTCGTCTGAATCCGGGGAGGATCTACCAATGACCCTCGCACAAGTCGCTTCAACCCCACAAGGGTTCGTCTGAATCGCCGAGCGATTCGAGGCCGACGGGCAGGAACAAGACGCTTCAACCCCACAAGGGTTCGTCTGAATCGGCTGACTCAAATCCCATCGCAAGACGGTCAAGAGCGCTTCAACCCCACAAGGGTTCGTCTGAATCGCGACTCACGGAAGACAGCAACGAGGTGCTGGTTGCTTCAACCCCACAAGGGTTCGTCTGAATCGTGGCCGTGGTCCGACTCCCATAGCGGCCAAGCGTGCTTCAACCCCACAAGGGTTCGTCTGAATCACGGTTCTCATGCCGGGGTCGATTGTCGCACCACGCGCTTCAACCCCACAAGGGTTCGTCTGAATCGTCGAACGGCGGGTTGCCGTTCGGCGTCGCACGGAGGCTTCAACCCCACAAGGGTTCGTCTGAATCGACGAGTCGACGCCGGCAGTTGTCGCCTCGCCCCTGCTTCAACCCCACAAGGGTTCGTCTGAATCTGCTCTGTCGTCGCGCTGAACCAGTAGCTGCTGTTGCTTCAACCCCACAAGGGTTCGTCTGAATCCAGGATCCGCCGATACGGACGTGTGCTCCGTGTAGGTGCTTCAACCCCACAAGGGTTCGTCTGAATCTCGCGGTCATCGAAGCCGGTCCACAACTCTGTGAGCTTCAACCCCACAAGGGTTCGTCTGAATCTCGGGATCGCCGCGACGGCGTCACCAATTGCGAGGCTTCAACCCCACAAGGGTTCGTCTGAATCACGACTTCACGTTAGATCCGGACTCCTGTCCGGCGCTTCAACCCCACAAGGGTTCGTCTGAATCGCCGTTCCGTTCACGTTCTTCGTCTCCTGCTGCCAGCTTCAACCCCACAAGGGTTCGTCTGAATCATATGCCCGACACGCGTCGGATTGGCACTGTCGACGCTTCAACCCCACAAGGGTTCGTCTGAATCTCAATATCGGGATTCTCGGAGATCTCCACTGGAGTGCTTCAACCCCACAAGGGTTCGTCTGAATCGATGAGTGCTGCGGCTCACCGTTTTGCTACCACGAGCTTCAACCCCACAAGGGTTCGTCTGAATCCGACGCCGCCACACGCGGCCCGGCCTTTTCGTCCGCGCTTCAACCCCACAAGGGTTCGTCTGAATCACGTTCCGAACCGTCCGCCGGAACGTCTGTTGCGTGCTTCAACCCCACAAGGGTTCGTCTGAATCCGTGTGTAGCCGCGGGCGGCGGTGTAGCGGGGGTGGAGCTTCAACCCCACAAGGGTTCGTCTGAATCACGTCGACGTCGACGTCCAGGAGGCGAGCGACGAGGCTTCAACCCCACAAGGGTTCGTCTGAATCGACGGCGGCGGTCTTGCACCGCCTGCCGCGCGTGCTTCAACCCCACAAGGGTTCGTCTGAATCGACGAGCCGTCGTTCGCCTCGAACCGGATATTGCCTGCTTCAACCCCACAAGGGTTCGTCTGAATCCGGTACCGTTGCCCGACGCGACGAGGTCGAGGCCGATGCTTCAACCCCACAAGGGTTCGTCTGAATCTCGGACACTGTCGTCGATACGGAGGCGTCTCGATGCTTCAACCCCACAAGGGTTCGTCTGAATCACGGCGAGACGGCGACGTGGCACCTCCGTACCGAGGCTTCAACCCCACAAGGGTTCGTCTGAATCTAGCTCGGGGTTGGGTTCGATACCGCCCTGTTCTCGCTTCAACCCCACAAGGGTTCGTCTGAATCCTCCTCGACGAGTGGGAAGCTCGCACAACCTACGGCCGGCTTCAACCCCACAAGGGTTCGTCTGAATCGTTGACAGCGAGCCTCCGCCGTTGTCTCCAGCGAAAGCTTCAACCCCACAAGGGTTCGTCTGAATCTCAGCGCATCGCCGACACCGCCGACCGGCAGGAAGCTTCAACCCCACAAGGGTTCGTCTGAATCGCTCCGGTGGGTGGTGAAGTGATCCGACACATCATGCTTCAACCCCACAAGGGTTCGTCTGAATCCAGACGCAGTTCGCGGGGCCGTTCACCGATCCGATCGCTTCAACCCCACAAGGGTTCGTCTGAATCGCCGCTCCGGGCCGTCAGCCCCCCGACTGGTGCCTGCTTCAACCCCACAAGGGTTCGTCTGAATCAACCGCGCCGGGCATAACGAGTTCGAGTACCAGCTGCTTCAACCCCACAAGGGTTCGTCTGAATCGGCCATCCCGGACTGCAAAGGCCAGTATTCCAGGCCGCTTCAACCCCACAAGGGTTCGTCTGAATCCGCTGGAGAACAACCAGCGCTATCGGCTGCGCGTCGAGCTTCAACCCCACAAGGGTTCGTCTGAATCTCGGCTGTATGCTCGTCGGGAAAGAGCTTCTCGGGCTTCAACCCCACAAGGGTTCGTCTGAATCTGGTCGCTAGAATGTGGCCTCCGTTCCACTTCGACCGCTTCAACCCCACAAGGGTTCGTCTGAATCTCAACACACTGAACAGGCACAGGAGGCTGTTAATTGCTTCAACCCCACAAGGGTTCGTCTGAATCGCTGAACGAAGGCTCCCAGAGGGCCGGGGCGTCCGATGCTTCAACCCCACAAGGGTTCGTCTGAATCCGGTGAGTTTGCCCGGCATTACAGTTCCTCCAAGCGCTTCAACCCCACAAGGGTTCGTCTGAATCCGGCGACGTGACCGAAGGACAAGCCGATTGGGACGCTTCAACCCCACAAGGGTTCGTCTGAATCACGGCCGACCGACGGATTCACGGACTGATTCAAGAGCTTCAACCCCACAAGGGTTCGTCTGAATCTTTGAGGTTGACGCCGATGCACACGAACGTGCCAAGCTTCAACCCCACAAGGGTTCGTCTGAATCCCCTGCGGGCGACGCACGCCGTCGTCACTCGGGAGGCTTCAACCCCACAAGGGTTCGTCTGAATCGGTGAGGCCATAGTCACAACGAGAGACTCGGAAATAGCTTCAACCCCACAAGGGTTCGTCTGAATCAAGGCCAAACGACGGTGCAACTCGGCGCTACCGGAGCTTCAACCCCACAAGGGTTCGTCTGAATCGGTCCGACATCAACCTGTTTTTCATCGGCGCACCGGGCTTCAACCCCACAAGGGTTCGTCTGAATCTCCGTCGCCGAGAACTCCAACGGCTCCAATACCGAGCTTCAACCCCACAAGGGTTCGTCTGAATCCACCTCTGGGAGGATCTCTTGGGAGAGCCCCTCGGAGCTTCAACCCCACAAGGGTTCGTCTGAATCACACGGTGGCGTCCTCGCGGTTCTTGTACGAGCGGCTTCAACCCCACAAGGGTTCGTCTGAATCCATGGTGAATATGACCACCATAGCTGCTGTAGCTACGGTATTCACTTCACTATTTCCGTCGACCGCCAATACCTCCTCAAACCCGGAGGGTCGACATGAGTTAGAGAAATCGACTGTCCTCGGCCGGGTCGTCGCCGTAGACGGCTCGGTTGAGAAGCGAGTCTGAGGAGAGTTCATAGACGACCACCGACTCCCCGGTCTGCAACAGGTCCTCTATCTCACCTTTGAGCGTAGCTAGGTCGCCTTCGGAGATTTCGCCTTCGAGCACTGAGTTCTGGACATGGATGAGGTACTGGCGACAAAGCTTGAGCATGAGGTGTGTGCGGTCCGCCTCCATGTCGTAAACGACGATGACGTACATCTACCACCACCGGCGGAACGGGTCGTACGACTCGCCCGTCAGAAGATGTTTTTTCAGTTTATACGCCTCCAACCGGAGCAGGTACTGATAGCTCACTTTTCGATTCAACTCTGGATGTTCGACTGTCCGCTCGAGAGTCTCCTCGAACTCCTTGAGGAAAGTCTCTCGACCCCCTTCGTCGAGGAGACAGGAGTCCAGTTCCTCGCGGAAGTCATCACGGGTGATCTGTTTCCGGTTTATCAATCGGAATAGCAGTCGATCGGCCAGAACCGGCTTGAACAGGTCCGCAATATCGAGCGAGAGCGAGTACCGACGCTCACCCGGTTCGTGAAGGTAGCTCACCGCCGGATCGAGCGCGGTGGCGCGGATGGCCGACACACAGTTCGCGTAGACGAGGCTGTTCCCGAACGAAATCAGCGCGTTTACTGGGTTCGGTGGAGGATTGTACTCCCGACGGTCGAACGAGAAGGAGTCTGGGAGGACGGCATCGAACGTCTGGTAGTACGCCCGGCGCGCGGTCGCTTCGACACCCATGAGCTCGGAGATACCTTCTACCTCGTCGACGCGTGCCGCCGCGCTGTCGAGTTCCTCGAGGACGCTACCGAGTTCGTACTCCCGACTATCGTAGTAGGTGACGTTCTTCCGCATGTTGTGGATGCTGCCACGGACGAACGCCGACGCGATTCGCTGTCGCTGCTCGGGATCATCGTACGCGCGCACCTGTTCGACGACGGTGCGGCCGCTCGTCTGCCCCCGCTCCGGCATCAGCGACCCTGCGTAGCGGTCGTTCCAGCCGAAGACATGGACGGCGACACCGTGATCGTTCAGGAACGACATCAGGCGTGTGTTGTAGTCGATCTGTCCGTGAAGGTAGACTGCCTCGGCGTGCTCGATGGGGATGTGTTCCTTCTCACCCTTCTCGGTCTCAAGTCGAATCGTGTCCTCGCTCCGTTCGATGCGCCCATCGGAGAATATATGGTAGTTCTTGTCCATGGTTAGACCCAGCAGAAGTCGCGGTATGCACACGACTCACAGTAGGGTTTCTCGGTTGCTTTCGGCGGTGAATCGGAGGTGACAACGCTGTGGATCCCCCGGATCGCCGACTCGACTTTCTTTTGCCGCTCCGTGGTCAGGCGTACCTCCTCCCGTTTTCGCTCGGTCGGATGTGCTAGCACTCCCTCACGCTGGACGTCAAGCACCCGATCGAGGTACCAGAGGTAGTACGAGAGCTGCATTCGGGCAGGTTCCGTGAGCTTCGTGGAGGGTTTCACCTCGATCACTCGGTCGTCCTCGAGCAGGTCGAGCGAGATCATCCCGAGCCGGAGATTCTCCTGTGTCCGCTCGCCGTAGGAGGATTCATCAACCCGCGTCCCCCGAGCTACACTCGCGTTTTCTCGATCGATTTCGACGTTCCGACTCTCGAACCAGAGCTCCCGTTCACAGACGTAGTAGTACTGCATCATCACGCCCGTGACGCGGAACGGGTTGTCGACGGCGTCGCCGCGTGCGGTCGCAAGGAGGTGGTCGATGGGATCGTCACTCACAGCAACCGCGCCTCCACGCTGGTGTCGGGGACGACGGCGCCGTCGGTTGGGTCGAAGTAGCCGTTGCTGCGCCCCGGCCGGCCGTCCAAGACAAGTCGGTTGGAGTCGGGAAACAGCGGCTCACACGCCGCGAGCTTCTCCAGCGTCTCGTCGTCACCGGAATAGACAGGGATCGAGATCTGCCACTTGGAGGTTCGGTCGACTAGGTCGTCGAGGTCGTTCCAGCGGAACTCTCTGCACGCCCTCCGTATTTCGTGAATCGTTTCTTGCTCGCTGGCCGTCCGCGCAACGACGATGTCGACGGCCGGTCGTTCGTCAATGAGTGAGAGCCTCCCGAGCTTCTCAACTTCCGCGCGCTCGAGATAGTCGATGTACTCTTCGGTTCCGATATCCCGTCCGTCGAGGAGTTCGAAGTAGCGTTTTACCGCCTTCCGTGTGACTGCAGGCTCGGGCATCGGATCCCCGTCGTAGACGGTTTCGAGCGCCTGCCCGGTGAGTTTCGTGAGGCTCTCACCGCGGCCGTACACCGCGCTTGAGGGTGTAGTCTCCCGGTCTGTCGGGGGTGCGAGTTGCCAGACTGTGACGCGCCCGCGGCTTCGGTCGTAGGACCGGTTGCACCGGCCGGCCGCCTGCACCAAGCTGTCCATCGGGGCAAAATCGCGAACCACCTCGTCGAAACTCACGTCGACGCCCGCCTCGACGAGCTGGGTCGAAATGAACATCACCGGCTCGCCCGCAGTGGCGAGATCGGTCGAGACCCCGATGAGGTGCCGTCGGTCACACGGACGGTGGCGCGTCGTGAGGTGAATCAACAATGGCTCATCGGTGTGCCGTCGTCGAACGACTTCGGCCACCGTTCTCTCCGGTCGGAGCGATTCAGTCGTTCTCCCGCCATCGGCGAGTAGGTCGGCGTACACCTCGTTAACGTTCAGGACTGGCGTCTGGTCGGTGACGGCCGACGTGAGTTCACGCGCACTGTCGATGGTGTTGCAGATTGTCAGTACCGATGAACCGTCGTCGACCCGGTTCACGAGCAGTTCGCTGGCCCGATCGTAGCCGAGCTCCGAGGAACCAATACCATCCCCGTCAGCGACGGGCTCATCCGCCTGACCGGGAAGCATCGCGACCGCGGATGGGTGCAGCTCGAAGTCGAGCCGGTCCAACTCGGCGTAGTATGGGTCGGGATCCGGAACGAGTGAGAACGGTTCCTGCCCGCCTGCCGAGAGCAGTTTCGGCTGTGTCGCTGTCATGGCGATCACCGAGGCGCTGTACTCCTCGGTCAACAACTCCACCAGCCGATCCACGAGCGGCCACCACTCCAAGGGAAGCGCCTGCGGTTCGTCGAGCACGACTACGCTCCCGTACAGAGATGGAAGCTTCATCGAACGGCTATTGGTCGGCCCGGCGAGGCTCTCGAACAACTGGACGAACGTGGTGACGACCATCCCGGAACGCCAGCTCTCACCCAGCAGGGCAGCGATGTTCTCGACGTCGTCGTCGGCTACTTCCTCCGCGGAACCGGGCGGCGAGACCAGCGTATCGGCGAGGTGGTGGTCGACGGTGACGCGCTCGTCGCGCTCGCCGGGATCGAACAGCTCACGGCTCTCGTCGGCAACCTGGTCGATGATCGACGTGTACGGCAGCGCATAGACGAGGCGCCCTCCATCCGGGTTCGACGCGGCTTCGGGCTGCTCGCCGAGGACGGTCAGCGCTGCGTCCAGCCCGGAGAGGGTTTTCCCCATCCCTGTTGGCAGCGTCAGCGTCGCGACGCGCCGCTCGTCTGTGGCGAACGCTTCCGCGCGGGCGTTAATCGCCTGTCGGGCGGCCTCACGTCGTTCGTTCATTTGTTCGGTTCGCGAATCAAGTTCCAGTTCGGCGTTTTCTTCTTGGAGTTCCTCGACGTGACGGCCGATGGCCTGCTGTCGTGGCGGAGACGACTGGTAGGCGTCCCGAACGATTTCGACTCCCGTCGAGAGACTCGCAGCGCTCGCTTTATCGGCGAACACGAGCGCGCTCCAGACCTGCAGTACCGCTTCGTAGAAGCCCTTGGGGAGCTTCTCAGGTTCAGGCGAGAGGATAAGCCCTCCGCACGCATGTTCGGCGATCGTCCGATACTTACCGGTTCGTTCTCCCTCGCTGGCGAACTCGAGGAACGCCGCCCACGACCCCGCTCCGTTGGTCGCACACTCGATAACGGTTTCCGCGAGCGCCGGTACCTCCTCGTCGATTCGACGGGTCTGCTTGGGAACCTGTTCCCGGAAGAGGCGTCGTAGCCGTGATCGGGCGCTATCTGCCGTCGTCCGAGAGACGTACGAGGCGACGTCGGGGAGCTGGCCGTGGTGTTTCGCGACTGCAAGGAAACCGACGAGCGGATCAGCGCCGTCGAAGCCACGTGTCCTGAGCGCGTAGTGAGCGACCAAGCTCCCGATAGGCGCGTGGTGTGTCGGACCGTCCGGCTCGTCGTCGTTCAGGTGTTGCTGGAACCAGCTCGTGAGCTTCCCGAAGTCGTGGATCATCGCGACGGTCTTCGTGAGTTCTCGTAGCGAGTTCCCCGCCGGCGTTTCGGCGTCCTCCGGCACGAGCCAGCCCACTCTCTCCCGCACGTCCGAGAGATGCTCATCGAGCGGTATCGGCTCGCCGTCCGGCCCGAAGTGTGACGGTCGCTCCGTGAACTCGGTCACGGTTACACCCTCCGTCGGCTCACGAGAATATCACCCGTCGCCCGTCGACTTCGTGCGTCTCGACGTCCTGTACCCGTAGCGGCTCCGCTCCGGTCGCGTAGGCGAGCGACTGGAACGCCCGCGTCGTGCGGCCCCCTTCGTCGGCCGTCATGAAGGCTGGTGACCGCTCGACTCTCACCTCCGTGTCGGGCTCCAGCTCGACGCTGTCGACCGCCTCAATGACCGCCGAGTCGACCTGGGTGGTCTCCTGCGCTTTCGGCGTTACGTCGAACTCGCCGAGATACGTTACTTCGGCGAGATGCTCGGAGAGGCCGAGTGTCGGGGGGTAGTACGACGTGCCGTCCTCGAGACGATTACGCAGCCGCTCCCGGAGTTCGTCGTCCGCGAGTCGGAGGTCGACCCGGTAGGCGGGGTCGACCAACAGCTCGTAGTTGTGCTGCTGGCGCAGCTCCGTTGGATCGGGCATCGAGATGCGCGCGTGCCCGCGGCTGGGCATCGTCATCATATGCTCCTTCGCCGTCGAGAGCGTGTTCTGGGGAACGTTCATCGTCCGGAGTTCCGCGACGGGCTCCACGGCGACCGCCGAAACCGAGGGCCCGAACACCTCGTAGTAACTGTCGCGGTCGAGCCCGAGTATCGCGGCGACCAGCCCGGCGACGGTCGTACGGGGGATGATCCGGTAGGTCTGTTTGACGATGTTTCCCTCGACTCGCCGAAAGTGGCCCCACTCCCCGCGGAGTTCAAAGGAGAGACACGTCTCCGGCACGCCGTCCCCGTCGTCGGTCCAGCCTTCGAGTGACTCCTGAGACATCACTCGGGCATCGTTTCGCCGGTCTCGTCGTAGACGTCGACGACCTCCACCGTGTCGTCACCGACGTGCTCGCGAAGTGCGTCGTAGAAGCCGTGCTCGCCGACAACGTCGCCAGCGGTGTAGGTCTCCTCACCTACCGTCACGTCGAGCACGTCGCTCACGATGACGCGGACCCGGGCGATGCGGTCGGCGTGGCGACCGAGCCGGGAGACGAGATCGGTCGCTTCGAGTGTGAAATCCCGGACGTTCCGGAGTTCGTCCGCTGGCACCGACTGCTCCTCGTCCATGTCGAGGTCGCGGGTGAGCCCACCGAGGTGGAAGCTCTCGTCCTCGTACTCGACGCGGAGGTAGAGCCGGGGTTCCTGCCCGACCTTGCTCCGGGTGATGGTCTGGTTCTTGATGGCACGCCAGGGAAGCGTGTCGAGCCGCTCTACGTCCGCTGCCGAGAGCTTCGTGTCGGCGGCGCCGTGCTCGTCGACTAACCCGTGAAACGCGATGAATCCGTACTGGATGCGGTGGTCGTCGAGGTCGAAGCCACCCTGCTCCTTGCCCTCGCCGGTCGCGATAACGCTGGTGAGGCTGTTGTACTCCTCGTTCTCGGTGACAGGGTGAAGCGTCCTCGCGGGCGAGAACTGGACGGGCCCGGTGAAGTGGTCCGGGAGGTGCTCTGCGAAGGGAGCGTATTTCCCCTTCATATCGACACTCATCGTCGCGCCGAAGTACCGTACGTCGGCACTGTTGTCGAGGAACTCCCCGAACACCTCCTCGTGGAGTTCGGATTCGTCTTCATCAGCAAGAGTGTCAAAGTCCCAATCGTCGGGGTCGAGGCTTCGGAGCCGATCTTCGAGCAGCTGTTCCCGCGAGGACTGTTTTCCTTTGTCGTTCTTGACGTTCCTGACGTAGACCCCGTGACCATCGTCGTCGAGTTGGTCGCGGAGGTAGCGCTTCAGGCGAACGTCCGTCACGACTGCCTGCTGGGTTTCGGGGTCGATGCGGGGGCGGTTCGCCCCGCTCAGTGGGTTACCGTTGGGGTTGGCGTCGATGGCGTCGTAACAAAACACGATTTCCGAGCGGTTCGTCACGGGGTCGTAGTCGTTAGTATCTGTGTCGTCGCTCATGCTTCTTCCTCCTCGGCTTCGTGCTGGTCGTCGGCCTGTTCGTCGTCGCTACTCGCCCAGTTGTTCATCCCGTAGGCGACCCCGAGTGAGTAGTAGAACCGGAGGTCAGTCGTGTCGAGTTCCCAGTCGCCGTCGATGTCGATCCGGGGTAGTGTCGTCACCAGCCGATCGACGACTTCGCGGTACATCGTCCCGGCCATGTTGTTCTCCCTAGAGTAGACGACGTTCTTGTCGAGCACGTCGCTGGCGAGTCGCTTCAGCTTCGACTCCGTGACGGCCTTGATCGGGTACTGGTCGATCAGCGTGGTCGAGCGGCCCTCACTCACCTGCTGGTAGCCAGTCACCTGGCCGACCAGCGCGCCGAGGAGGAAGCTGCCGCGCCGCTCGGGCTGGTCCTCGGAGAGGGCCGGGGTCTGTTTGAGGAACTGTTCGAGTTTCGTCTCCCGGGCCGCCGCGACGTTCCCGCCGTCGGCCCGGGCTAGTGTGTCCTGTTGCATATCGGTCGACTGCTCGTCGGTCAACTGCGGTGGTTCTGCGACTGCCGCGTACGCTTTGCGTCCGGTCAGCAAGCCAGCGTCGGCGAGCGCACAGAGCTGTGCGTACTGCGCGGCGACCCGGAAGCTCGGGAACCCCTCGCCCTCCTCATCCAGCAACCGGTCGACGTACTCATCGAGCACCGCCTCAGCGTCGAGTGGATCCCCGGAGAGGGCGGCGACCAGCGCTTGAATGCGGTAGTCGTCGGCGCTGGCGTCGTCGTCGTCCGCCGTGGCGAACGTCTGCTCGAAGTACCACCCCGTGGCGAGTGTTCCGAGTAGGGCGTGTTCGTCCGGTTCGAAGATGTCCCAGTCCGGCGCGGGGAATGCTGGGCTGAGCGACGGTGCAGGGCGATCAGCCTCATCATACACGTCGAACAGCCACGAATCCAGCACCACCAGATGACGACGGACCAGCTCGACGGGAGTCAACAACGACCCGTCGAGCGTGTCGCCGAATACGTCGAAGCGCTTGGTCTGGTGTTCCATCACAGCCGCGACGTAGAACCGGAACCGTTCCCCGTACGCTTGCAGCGTGGGGTCGTTCCGGTACTCGCGGTACACGTTCTGCACCGGAGTCATATTCCCCGCTTGGACGACGTTGTAGAGCAGCCGATAGAGCTGGCGAGCCTCTGTCGGCCCCAGCCTCCCGAAGAAGTACGGGAGGTAATAGACGTTCGCCCCCATCGTGTAGTAGTCACAGGCGTCGACGAACGTGCTCGCGTTCATCAGCGTCACCGCCACGTCCTCGGAGACGGGATGGGTCCGCCACGCCTCATCCGGGTCGAAGCCGGGAAACTTCTCGAGCTGCTTGCCGAGGAAGTAATTCAACGGGTCCTCGGCCGTCCCGACGGTGGGACCTCGCTGCCCGGTCACGAGGTCGGTCGCCTTGCCGACGGAGTCTGTGGCCTCGCCTTTCGAGACCAGTTTCGACCGCTTGCGCGCCCGCATCGCCTCGTTGAACACCGGGCTCGCCTCGCCCGGCAAGAGGTAATCGCCGTGTGGCTCGAGTTTGACTGTGACGGTCGTGAGCGCCGTGGTCTTACCGTCGAGCTGTTCGTCGACGGCTGTCTCGATTCGTTCTCGGAGCCCCTCCTGCTCGCCCAGCGCCGCGAGGCCATCGACGATCCAGCCGTCCTCGTGCTCCGCCGCAGTGTCTTGGATCACCCCGTCGGCGGCCCACGCGGTGAGCCGTTCGTGGAGGTACTCCGCGACCTTCTCGGGCTCCTTGTTCTTCCCCGTTCGGTGGGTGACGCTGTGGTCGAACCCCGCGGCGGCGTTGAACCACGAGTGGGCGACGGCCCCAACTTTTTCCTCGCCGTACCGTTCGACAGCGACAGGCTGGTCGGGGTCAAGTTGCGGGGCGTCGCCGCTCAGGTCGACCCGGAGGTAGAGCAGGCTCTCGGGCTCGTCGAACAGGTCGGTCGACTTCTCGGGCGTAAGATACGCCGCGTACTCGCCGCCGCCCGCAGTTGCAAGCGTGTAGAGCCGCCCGTACACGTACTGGAGGTCCCGAAGGGAAGTGATCGGCCGGTCCGGGAGCTTGCTCGCTAGCGCCTCGTCGTCGTACTCCTCCTCGAACTCGTGCGGCTCCGGAAGCAGGCTCATCCATGGACCTCCGGCGCCGGCTCCCCGTACGGGCCGTGCTTCTCGACGAGGTTACAGAACCCCAGCCCGAGCGCGTTCCGTTCGCCCAGTCCGCAGTCCAGCGCGAGGTTCAGGTGGCGCCGATGGTCATCACTCCGAACAGTATAATCGAGCTGCCACTTTGACAGCACGAACGTCAGTTTTTGCTCGGTGGTCACCTGCAGCGGGACGGCGAACGTCTTCAATAGCTCATACCCTTCGAAGAGATCGCCCTCAGTCTCGCTCGGCCCAGGGAGGTAGTCGGGGCCGAACAGGCCGTGTTTCTTGTCGAGGTTCGCTTCCAGCTGTTCGCGCAGCGGTTCGACAGTATGTTCCGGCCGCCAGTACACCGCCTCCTCACCGGAGTTATCAATCCCGTAGTCCTCACAGCGCCACGGCGGAATGCGGACCAGGAGCCCGGTTCCCGTCTCGATCGTGCCGCTACTTCCCGGCTCGCCGACATCCGGCGAGATTGCCGAGAGGTCTTCGACGGTGAACGGCATCTCCCCGACGTTTAGTTCGGGGTTCTCCTGCAGGTCGGTCGCGACTGCGGAGAGAAGCCCCTCTCTCGGCGCCGAGACGATGAGCGTTCGGTTGTCACCTTCGGCCATATCTCGGGGTGGAAACGGGTTACTGAAGGCGAATCCCGGAGGGTCGTTTGTGTCGTGTGCTGCCTCGTACTCGGTGCCCTCGAGTGCGTTCCAAATCCGACCCCGAAGTTTATTATGATAGTTGTTCTGGTAGGTTGACTCAGCTCTTGCTCGGAGACGGGCAATTACTCGCACGGCGCGTCACCTCTATTGGCTAGATTCACAAGACGAACAGTCAGCTATTCTAAGAATGAATAAATGTTTCTCTGACTCACTTTCTTGATATATGATTAGACGACCAAGACTCGAAAGGGCGCCACTGCCATGATTCCAATTTATTTTTCCAGAGCCTCGAGGGAGAGAACGAATGACTGGTAGATTTTGAATCGTCCGTCGGACTGCAGAGATTGGAGTCTGTGTCTCTCTCCACGGGGTCGCGCGCCAATGTCACGGGGATCCTCGATGTATGCACACCCAGCGTATGCACACCCCGGCCGCGCGGGGGTCCTCGTGCATACATCCGACCCGCCGATCGCGTCGAGTCCGCAGCTCCGACCGGCCGCGCGGTCGGGGGTATATAATGCGCGACCCCTCCGGTGACTCCAGATCCACGCGATCCGGACTCCGGTCATACATACGGTTATAATGGGGGGAGGTCAGCCGCCGGATATGGGGACCGAACGAACGACCCTACGGCTGTCGGACGAACGGAAACGACTACTGGACCAAGCGGCCGGGATCGTCGCGGCCGGCGACGCCGACGACCCGCCACGGTCCGACGTGATCGACGCCGCGCTTACCCACCTCGTACAGTCGGCGCGGAACGTCGAGGACGCGAGGGAGGACTACGACCCGCGGACGATCCAAGATATCGCGAACACCGACGTTCTCGGGTTTTACTACCGGACGAGTATCGAAAGTCGGTGGAGGTAGACCCACCGACCCAATTCCCTATTCCCGACTCAGACTACGGTCGCCGGTCGTTCCACGCGGGCGGCTTCCCGTGCTTCTCCTCGTGGCGGTCGTAGTGTTCGCGCTCGACCTTCGTGCGGTTGGATAGCCAACCTAGAGTGACGAAGCGGTACTTGTTCGGGTTCCTCTCGTTCAGGTGGGTCAGGAGTCGGCTCTGAAGATCCTTCGAACTCCCAACATAGACGGGTTTTCCGAACGCTGCGAGTTCGTAGACCCCCTTCTTGCTGGGGACGTTATTCTTGATGTGGCTCTTCTTCGCCGGACTCCAACGTTTTCCAATAGGCATGGTTTCTCTTGCCTCCGGGTATGTTTTCAGTGGGAGGCGTCCACATATTGGACCGTTGGGATATTTAGTATTCCGTGACCGCGGTGGAAGTGAAAAGAACTTCGCTCAGTCCGCCCGCGACGCTTCCGCCCCGCCTGTCGTATTCTCCAGATAGAGTTGTCCCGCGACCCGCCGGATCGGCGCGCACTCGTGTAGCTCCGGAACGTGTCCGTTCTCGGGGACGCGGACGAGATACGTCCGTTCTCCCAGCCGCTCGGTGAACGCGGTAGTGTTCTCGGGGAGTTCTCCGTCCTCGTCGAGGATCCCGTCCCGCTCCAGAAAGTCCGACCGCTCCAGCACGATCCCGACGGAGTCCGTCCCGATCTTCCGTAGCCGTCTGTGGGGCATATCCGGGCGCTACCCTCGGGGTGTGATAAAACCCCGCCCGAGGGGAGGGTACCCCGGGGGGAACCCCCGAGGGAAACCCGCTGTTCAAGTCAGGGTATTTGTGAGGGGGAGGGTTCGGCGGCCGTATCGGCCCGTGGTCGGCCGACGAGGTACCTATGAAGGCCAAAGGCGGGGCTGACGCCCCCACAACGGACGCGGAGGACAGTTTTGAACCGACGACGCGGCGGACGTTCCTCAAGGGCGTGGGTGTGACGGCCGCGACAGTCGCGACGGCTGGAGCTGCAAACGCTCAAACCACAACTCCGGACGGTCCGGAGTGGGCGACCGGGCGGGACGGCGTGGACTGGACGTCGAACTACGTCCAGAATCCCTACATCGCGGAGGGGACGCTGACGCGCGCCCGTCACCGCATGAAGTGGGGGACGGACGAGGACTCCCTCGCGTTCTACGAGGACGACAGCGGGGAGAAGGCGGAACTCGGCGGCCACGTCCCGCGAGAGGACACCGAGAACGCGATCACACTCCGGGCGGACAAGTTCGACTTTTCGTCCGCGCGAGAGTTCCCCCGCGGCGAAACCTACGACGGTGACGGCGACGGTGACGCCGACGAGGACGTGTCCGCGCTGGACGCGACCCATTGGACGACGACGGGCGCGACGAACGGGTCCGTCTCCGTGACGGACGCGGACCTCGACGTGGAGTCCGCGCTGACGGTGGCGTCCGACGCGGTCGCGGACGGGGAGACGGTGACGGCGTCGTTCTCGGACGTCTCCCTCTCGGACGCGGCGGCTAAGCGGTATCTGCAATTCGTCGTGAACGTGGACACTCTCACGAGTGGCGCCACGGTGGAGGTCGCGATCGTCGACGACGACGGAGACGAGAAGGTCGTAACGGCGTCACCGGGCGCGGACACGTCGACCGCGTCGGTGTTCGCGGCGGCGACGGGAGACGGGATCGTCCTCCAGCAGCGCCTCGCGGACCTCTCGACGACAGCGAACGGGGACGGCTCGTTCGACTCGATCGACAGCGTGGAGGTCCGTGTCCTCGACGCCGACGCGACGGTGACGTTCACGGCGCTGGACGTGGAGCGTAAGTCTCGCTGGACGTTCGGGTCGTACCTCAAGAACGAGGACACGGACGACGAGGAACGGGTAAAGCGGTACGAACCCGGTCCGGGGAACTTCACGGTAACGGGGCTGGACACGCTGGGGGACACTCTCGCCGCGGAGGGCGCGGTCCTCCACGACGTATCCCAGCCGTTCCGGTACACTCTCGCGGAGTCGACGCTGGACTACAAGTTCCGGTTCGTCGAGGCGACCGAGTATCCCGGGTACGATTACGTGTTCGAGCAACGCGGCAAGTGGTCGGTCCCGACGGCGATCGACCTCACCCACTCCGGCCTCACGATGATGGACGAGGTCGCGGTCCCGCCGGGACGCTTCAAGAGCGTATGGACGGCCGCGGGCGTCGAGGACACCGCGTTCGCGGACCTCGACGACGACACGGACAAGACGTATCACGGCGGCGCTTACGACTCCGAGGGCGCGGACGCCGAACTCCGCAGCTCGGTGACGGCGGACACGGTGTTCGCCTACGGAGCGGATGTCCTCGTCACGGAGTCGAACCGGGAGGGCGCGGTCGCTGACGACGCGCCGTCCGGGGCCGGTGGCGCCGCTCCGGCGGAGAACAGCGGCGGAAACAGCATGTGGATATTCGGCGGACTCCTCGGAGGTATCGGGGCGTTCCTCGCCGGACTCCGTCGGGGACTGTTCTAATGTCCCTCTCGGAGAGGTTCCGGGCGGCGATCGCGCTGTCGTGGCTACTCGCCACGGCGGCCCTCTCGACGGGCCGTCACATGTGGCGGCGGGTGCCAGGAACGCGGCTCGTTCCCACCCGCATGCGGTTCCTCGTCGACGTCGCGATCGACTCGCCGCGTCGAGTGGACCGCGCCCAAACGCGGACTGGCGCGGTCGCTGGAGGTGGAGCGGCCGCGACGGCCGCGGCCGCGGCCGCGATCGTGGAAAGTCAGGGACTCGTGGGCCTCGTGGAGCAATACGGGATCGGCGGGATCGTCTACGCGCTGTCGCTGGAAATTATCGGCGGGATCCAATCGTTCGGGACGACGATCACCGCGCCGTTCCGGGCGTTCGGGTCGGGACTCTCGGACCTCGTCTCCGCCGTGATCCCGGTCCGGATCGTGAACGCCGCCGCGGACTTCACCGCGTTCTCAATCACGCGGGGCGAGTGGGCGATCTTCGGTCCGGCCACGTTCGCGGTCGGCGTCGGCGCCACGATGGCCGGCCTGTGGGTGTTCACTGAAATGATCCGCCGCGCGGACGTGTCCGTGTTCGGCGCTGTCCTCGACAGGTTCCGGTAAATCATGGCTCCGAGTATCGGCGGCGTCGAGGTGACGGACGGGTCGGGAAATGTCCGGTGGGCGATGCTGGGCGCGATCCTCGTCGGTGGGCCGCTATACGCCTACTTTCAGGGGATTATCGGAACGATCCAACTATTCGGCGGCGGGGTCGCGGAGGCACTGTCCGGCGTCGAGTGGTTCCTCTCGTCCCTCGTCGGTGGGTTATTCGCCGGTATTTCGGGCGGGATCGGAGCTGCGTGGGGGTCGTTCCTCGCGGAAGCACGGTTCGCCGGGCCGCTGACGTTCTTTGTCGTGGCCGGGACGGTCGGACTAACACTCGTGATCGTCGGCTGGGGGGTGAGACAGGCCCGTGTCCGGTAGAGACCCGCGAACCGCGCCGGGAAACGATCCCACGAGTGGCGACGGCAGCGGGCCGCGACTCCGGCCGCGTTCGTGGGTGGTCGGGATCCTCGTGTCGATCCTCGTCGGCGGCGTCGAGGCGATACAAACGCGTCTCACGTCGGCCGTGGCGGGCGCTTACAACGGGTTCCTCTCGTCGTTCGCGACCGCGGGACGAGAGGTAGAGTCCGCTATGGCGGGGGCGGCGCTGTCGCTCCTCGACGTGCAAGCAACGGTAAACGCGTCGATAACTGGAGTCGCGGCGAACGCTGGACTCGGCGGTCCAGTGGTCGCGGCGATCCTGTTCGCGGTCGGGATCGCGGTGTCGTTCGCGGCGCTCCGTGTCGGACTAAACGCGGTCAAGTGGATAACATGAAACGGGAAATTATCGGGGCGAGCGGGGGCGTCGGCGCGGTATTCGTGACACTGTGGCATTTCGGTGTCGCGAATATCGCGGAAATTCAGGCCGTCGTGATCCCGCTGGCGTTCCGGATCGCCCCCCAAGTCCCGTATCTGGACGAACAGCTACTCCAGCGGGTCGCTATCGGCGTGACGGTCGCGTTCGTGGCGGTGACGCTGGGGAAAATCGTGGCGGACGGAGTTCGGAGGGTTCGGTAATTATGCACAACGACACTCACGCGGACGGAGAGGTGGTGATTCGGGCGAACGCGAACACGACGGGCGCGATCCTCGGCGCGCTGGACGGCGTCGTGAAACGGGACGCGATCCGTGTGGAGGATCCGGACGGAGGGCCGGAGTGATGGTCCCGATCCAAGTGGGGGCCGCGGGACTCGCGGTCCCTCTCGTCGTCCTTGTCGTCCTCGTCCTCGGGGCTTACGTCGTGTTCCGTCGCGTCGAGGGAGACGCACAACGGGCGCGACAGCGGACGGAGCGGACGTCCCGGAAAGCGGCCGGCGGCCTCGTGGCGGCCGGCCTCGGTGTCCTCGCGGGCCTCGCGGGTGTGTGGGACGAGGTCGCTACGGGACTCGGTGAGGCGGTCGCGTTCCTCGGGACGCCGGGCGGAGAGACGATCGCGTCGGGCGCGGCTGGGGCGTTCACGGCCTACGCGCTGTCGGTGACGGCGGACTTTCCGATCACGTCGGCCCTCGTCTCCGGTATAATCGTGTTCGCGCTGGCTGTCGGGGTGACGCGGTCGTGAGGCGCGTGAGGGCTGCGAGGGCCGCCGTCGTCGCGGCCCTCGTCCTCTCGACGGTATCGGTGGGACTCACGGCTACGGCGGCCGTGGGCGCCGCCTCGACGTCCTCGACGGCGTCGGACGTCGTCGCACAAACCGACGAGTCGGTAAACAACTCCACGGAGGGATACACGGTTCGCGGCCTCTCGCGAACCACGCAACTGGACGCGCCGTCGTCCGTCCGGCGGTGGGGTGACATGGGACAGATATGGGTCCGTCACGTCCCGGTCGGACTCCTCGTCGAGAACGATCCGGACCGTCACGCGCGGTATGTCTCCCCGCGGACGACGGTCCAGCGGGATACGGTCTACCTCGGGTCATATCGGGGCTGGACCGCGGAGTCGCTGGACCTCGACGTCAAGATCGTGACGTGGGAACGCGGGACGCGAGTGGTGAACGACTCCGGAGTCAAACGGACGGAGACGGTCCCGAAAAACGTCTCCGTGCATGAACGCTCCGTCACTCTCCCCGGGGGCGGCTACGACCGGACGGAGGTCCAGCTACCGACGTTCTACGACTCCACGAAGCGCGTCACGATGTGGATCGAAGGAAAGCGGGAGTCGACACAGTGGACGTTTCGGCTGAAAACGTCGAAAGCGACCGAGTCGGTCCCGGTCGGAACGATCGGCGGCGTGATCAAGTGGTCGCTGTTTAACGTGTTCCTGTGGACTCTCGTGGTCGCGGGCGGCCTCGTCGTCCTCGACGCGCGGGTTATGCGCGAGGTCGGACGCGGACCGCAGTGGGGCGCGCTGGAGTATGGGTTCCTCGGGTTCGCGGGGCTATTCCTCGGGGGATTCGTGTTCTATACGGGGATCATGGACACGATCGCCCGCCGTCCGCAGCTCCTCGGAGTGATCGGAGGGCTGTTTATCGGCGGGATCATGCTCCACGTCCTCTCGGATCCGGGCGAGAGGGCGTTATTCCTCCAGCCGCGCGGAGAGACGACGGAGGTCCGGCCGGATGGGTCGGGGACGTGGTGGTGGGCGAACCGCGTTCACACCGTCGTCGAGCGGGAAAAGGACGGCAAGAAGGTGGTCCCGCGGGCGGGGTGGCTTCCGTTCCTCGCGCGAGCGTGGCCGTTCGTGGACGCTACGCCGGTACTGGAGTTCGACGCCTCGGACGCGCGGAAACTGGAGGCGCCGCCGTCAGAATTTGAGACGCCGGACGAGGACGACGCGGACGTATGGGACAAGGTCCGGACGGCTATCAGTGGCAAGGAGGGCGCGGACGACGAGTTCGATACGATCTACCTCGTCGACCCACTCGCGGACGACGTCGTCAGCTACTCGGCGGAGACGTTCACCCTCTCGACGCCGGACCTCGTGTCGTGGCCGGCGGACGAGGACTCCGGGACGTGGATCCGCGGGACACCGATCCCGTCGATCGCGTTCGGTAAGATACTCGGCGGGATCGCGGCCGTCGTCGTCGCAGGGGCGACCGTGTCGGTGGCGCTGGCGTCCCCGGGTTGGGGGATCGTGGCGGGCGGTGTCGCGCTCCTCGTCCTCGTGACGCGGCCCGTCGAGGGCGCCGCGCGGGTCGAACTCGCACCGGCCCACTTCGATGCCGTCCTCGGGAACCTCACGCAAATGTTGGAGGGCTATTCCGAGCGGGCGGACGCGGACCACTTCCGCCGGAAGTATCACAAGTCGGACGCTCGGCGCCGCGTGGAGTCGGTCCGCGAGGCGGAACGCGACGAGCGGACGGTCTTCGGGGAACTCGCGGACCGCCTCGCGCCGGAGGATCGAACTCCGGACGCGGCGGGGCCGGAGACGTCGGGGAACACGCACGCGCGGGGTGACGCGGATGACTGAGGACGTCGAGGACGAGTTCCTGGGGGCCGGCGCCGTATCTGACGACGGCGCGGATCCCGAGGACGTCGGGTTCCGAGAGGACGACGTCCGCCACCTCCAGCGGTCGCTCCCGGAGACAACGAACCTCCGCGCGGCCCTCCAGAAACTCACGTCGGATCACGTGGACCTCGTCGGGGAGTTCGTCGACGGGTTCGACTCGCGCCGCGAGTTCGTCCGCTGGGGACAGCGCGCGGCGATCCACTCCCTCGGGGAACTCTCGGGGGTGTGGGTGGCGGATCGGGCGTTCTCGGGGCTGGACATGTCGGTTCTCGTGACGTCGGAGGCGCGGCGTCGGTGGGTGGACGACCCGTCCGACCTCCACGCGCCGGAGCGGGCGGCGGACATACGTCGCGGCGTCGTCGCGACCGACGTCCTCCCGGCGTGCAGCTCCGCGGTCCGTCGTCTCCGGTGGTCCGCAGTGGAGTACGTGTCCGACGAGGACGACACGCTCCAGCCGGATCCGGACGTCCAGCAACATCCGGCTATGCGGCCGGCGCTGTCGGAGATAGACGATCGACAGCGGTGGGCGCTGGACCGGGCGCTGGAGGGGTTCGACTCTCTCGACGCGCTGACAGTGTGGGGACAGCGTCTCACGGAGGCGAGTTACGCGGAGATAGACGGCGACCTCGTGACTCGGATCACGGTCGACGAGGCGGAGACGACGCGGCGGTTCCTCGTCGTCGGGTCCGGGGACGAGGATCACGGGCCGTTTTTCCGGACGTCGTTCGCGGCGGGATACCTTCTCCCGGCGTTCGGAGCGGCGGCGCGTGAGGTCGCGGAACGCGCCGGGGAACTCGCGGAACAGGAACACAAGGAACCGACGGATAAGCGGCTGTAACCATGACTTTCGACAACATAGAGACGCTGACGGACTTGGAGGATCGGACGGAGACGGGGACGTGGCTGGGAACGTCGCGTCACTCGGACGCGGACAGCATGCGGCGGGCGTTCAGCATGCCGGCCTACGACGAGGACGTGTTCGACTATCCGTCCGTCGTCCCGGGGTGTCTCCGTCACGCACGGGATAACAGCGCCCACTCGCCCGCGGGCGGGACGGACTTCATGTGCTTCGGGAAACCCGGGTCCGGAAAGTCGACGCAAGGGCTGGAGTGGGCGATCCGGCTACTGGAGGTGAACAATCGGCCGGGAATGTCCGAGGCGGTCGTGTGGCGGGCGTCGGAGTCGCGGTCCGAGTGGACGCCTCTCGCGCCGTGGGCGACCGTATGCCTCCCGGCGTCGTGTGACGTGGACGTCCGGCTGGAGTCGACGGACCCGGACTCTCCGGGGACGCGCGAGGTCGCACTGGAGGACGTCGTCCGCGAGGTCCGTTACTACGAGGATCCGCGCGACCTATTCGCTAACCACGTCGAGGCGGGCAAATTCCATGTCGTCTATCCGGATCCGCAAATGCGGGGCTGTCAAGGGGTCTACGAGGACTCCGCACACCGCTACGATCTGGAGTTCACGGACGGCGATCCGGTCGATCACTGGTGGGTTGCGGCGGTCCTCGCGCGGGTCGAACACGGGCCGTTTCACGAGTTCGTGTCCTTTGTCATGGACGAGATAGGGGACGTGATCCCGCAGGGGGCGAGTAAGGACGCGTTCGACTCGTACCAGAAAGTAGAGCTATTCAGGGACGTCTACGTCGACGCGCGAAAGTTCGGCGTCTCCCTGTTCACCTACGGCCACTCGCCGGAGGACGTCCACGAGAAGGTCCGGCGAAAGGTCCGCTGGTATATCACGATGAACGGGATCGCGAACCCGACGAAGGCGTCCCAAGTGGTCGGGGCGAACTCGGTCCCCATGAATCGGGACCTCACGAGTCACCTTCCCGTCGGAAAGTGTCTCATGTGGACGGAGACGAACTTTTGTTATCCGCTGTCGTGGGGCGATATTCCGAAACCGACGGACGAGGAACTCCGCGTCCGCCTCTCGCCCGCGGTTCCGAAAGACCCGTCCGACGTGGACGATCGCAGCTCCGGCGACGACGTCGAGGCGGTCGCGGACGGGGGAACCGTGTCTTTCGATCGCTTCGATCGATCGTCGACGACAGCGGAGGGCGCTGGCGTCGATGCGACCGACGGGGGTGGTTCGGCGTGAGGCGGCCGGATCCGCTCGGAACTCTCCGGCGGCTGATGGGATACGCGGGCGCGCGTGTAGAGTCTACGTGGCGCAACCCCCCGGGGGGTGGGGATCGGGCCTCTCGCGCGGCCACGATCGCGGTGGTCGCGCTCGTGATCGCGGGTTCGTTCGCGCCCGTGTTCGCGGCCGGTACTGCGGACGCGCGGCCGTCCGGGTTCGTGGGTGTTCCGGACGCGAACGTGAACGCGGACCTCCCCGCGGGCGCTGACGTGGGCGTGTCCGTCTCCGACCTCCGCGGGTCGACGATGGCGACGGACCACGCCTCGACGCTGGAGGTGAAGCTAACGACGGCGGATCGGGCCGCGGACTATCTCGACAACTCCAGCGCGGTCGTAGGCGCGGACAGTGACGGCCTCGCGCTGGTGCTCTCGGACGACGTGAACCACGAGGGGCGCGAGGTGGCGCTCCCGCTGTCGACGGTGAAGCAGGCACTCGGACACGTTCCTGACCTCGTCCACGGCGTCCACGACGACGGAACCAAATGGACGCGGCCGGTTCGCGAGGAATCGGGCCTGTTGGTGTTCGAGGTCCCGCACTTCAGTGATAACGCGGTGACGTTCGAGTCGCGCGTCTCCGTGGCGGCGATCCCGGCGACCGACGGATCCCAAATCTCGTGGGACGTGGACGACCTCGACGCGGCGTCCGATGTGATGGTAAATATGACGGGCAGAGTTAGCACCGAGTCGGAGACAAAAACAGTAACCGGCCTCTCCAACGGCGACACGGCGTCGCTTGACGTGGCCGGCGACCTCGACCCGACCGGTCCTTCGGGCAACAACGAGCCGGCGATCACGTTCAAGGCCGGCGACGTTCCGGGAGAGGTCCACGACATCGTCGACGATAACGGAGACGGCGACGCGAGCGACTTTGAGCGCGCGTTCGTCGGAGACGACGGTTCAAACAACCTGAGGCAGACCTCGCTCGAATGGACGGCATCGAGCGACGGGACGATCGATACTGTAACAGTGAATATCGCCAGCGAAACGGGCTCGTACTACGGCGCTGACGTGGACGTCTATATCGACGCCTCTACCGGTGACACGTCGCCGATGACAGAGGGGACGAAGGTAGCCACGTGGACGCCGTCGGGGACGACCGGCGTGGAGAGTTTCAACATCTCGGATTATTCGGTCACTGCGGGAACTACCTACGAAATCCAGTTCGTCACGCAATCGAGCGACAGCGACGCGACCGCCGACGCGCTCGTGCTCGCGGTGGACCAAAGCCCGAGCACGGACAAGTTCTTCAGCAAGCGCGGGGGGCTGACCGAGTCGTTCGCCAACTACGGCGACGTTCGCTTTTCGGGGACGACCAAGGAGGTAACGGACCCGTCAGTCGACGTCGACGGTGACGGCTCGGCGGACGCCTCCTATACGGGGACGCTGTCGGGGTCGGAGACGGCGACGGTGGAGCTTGCCGAACTCGGTGTGAACAACGACATGGCGGAGTTCTCGGCGTCGTCGGGGGTCGGCGTGATCGAGGTGAAATTCACCGAGCGGACGGCGACGACAGATCCCGGCGTGGTGTTGAACGGCAACGAGGTTCGTTATAACCGGACGCTATCGGTCGCGCGATCGCCGCTCTCAAGCGCCACTCATCGTTACCCACTCGGCAGCGACGCGGCCGACTCGATCGGGACCGCTGACGGAACCAATAACGGCGGAGAATTTGTCTTGACCGGGACCGGGTCAGCTGTTGTTATCAACCGCTCCGAACGCGATAATATCCAATTCGGAACGGATGCGTTCGGGCTTGACGGCCGCGATTCGTTCACGGCGTGCGCACAGGTTCGGCCGGACGGGTCCCTTGCGGGCACCGAGCGCCGGACGATCATCGCTCAATCGGATTACAGTTTCGGCCTTAACATGGGTGGAGCGGGCGACAGCTACGAGATGTATATCGACACACAGTCGTCTGATGGGCTGGTGGCGTTCGCTGCGGACTCCGGCCATACAGTCGGGACGTGGCGGACGGTGTGTGCCCGCTACGGCGACAGCGACGGCGACGGATCGTCAGAAATGTCGATCATCGAGGACGGCGAAACCTTGAAGACCAAATCACTCTCGGGAGTGGTAAAGTCGTCACCAAATAGCGATTACATCGGCGCTCAATCCGCGGAAAGTCGGAACTTTGGCGGCGCTATCCGTGAGGTTCGGATCTGGCATGCGGCGCTATCTGATACGCGGATGAATGATTACGCGTCCCACCCGAGTGTGTATCAAGACGTCTCTCGCGAGAAGGCGTCACTAACGGTGGATAAGGCCGCTCTCAGGGAGGGGACGAACACGCTGGATATCCTCGCAGGGGACGGGACGCTGTCGTCGGACGCCCCCGAACCGAAGGTAAGCCTCGTAGCGGAACACGACGCGGTGAGTAACCAAACCGTCGAGTATCAGGGGGACGCATGGTCGGAGCGGTACAACGTATCTAAGACGTGGGCGGACTCGCGACAGTCGGCCACGCTGACGATCCCGTTCGCGACGAACGTCCTGTCTATCCGGGAGGTGCAGTTCCGGACGGACTCGTCGGCGTGGACGGGGACGTCGAACTACGAACTCGACGGGACGACGGTGACGGTGAACCTCGGGTCCGTCGACGCTGGAGAGACGACACACGTCCGCGTAAACGGGTCGCGTGTCCGGACACACAACGGGTCGATCACGGTGACGAGTCCGACGGTTGCGGGGAACACGCTGGACTCGGAGTTCCGGATCGACTCGCGGAGAGAGGACTTCTATATCGGCGTGGGCGGGACCGAGTCCGGGGGATTCGTCCATCACCTCGTATCGGAGTCGTGGACGTCTCCGTCCGAGTCGGTCGTCGTCAAGTCGGACGGGACGCAACGCCTCTACGCGCCAAACGCGCCCGAGGGTGCGACGGCGAACGCGCGGACGATCCCCGTCGAGGTCCAGCCGGAGAACGACGCGCGCATCTCTGTCGTAGAACCGACGGAACCCTCGTTCAAAATCGAACCCGCACGGACGACGGGCGACTCGGTGGACGTCGTCTATCACGACACTGTCAGCGGGAACACCTACGGCCTCGTGTCGGTGTCGAGAGACGGCTACGTGATCGACAAGGCGACGGCGGAGTCTCCGGTGACGCTGACGGACCCGGAGGACGATACGGAGGTCTTGGCGGTCCACGAGTTGTCCACGTCCGGCAGCTCCGGCGGCGGCGGAGGCGCTGGGGGCGGCGGTGGCGGCGGGGCCGTCCCGGTGTCGACGGGTCCGAGCGGGCCGCTGTCGTCTCCGATCGTCGTCGGTCCGCTGGGGGTGGCGCTCGTTCTCGGGGCGTTCCTTATCGCGCGCCGGACGCCGGTCCCGATATGGGTGGCCGGTGGCGCGTCGATCCTCGCGGCCGTCGTCGTGATCGAATCACTCGCGCCGGGATCCGTGTCCGGAGTCGTGACGCGCTTCGGCGTCGAGGTCGCGTCCGGAGTGGGCCAAGTGTCCAGCGCCCTCGTCCTCGCGGGCGGGGCGATCGCACTGTGGGGCGTCTACCGTCTAATCAAGCGATTCACGCGCCGGGACCAAGTGAACTTGAACGTCCAGCGGGGGAACTAACGGATGAACCCGTTGTTCGTCCCCGGGCTGGACATGGCTGACGTGGGGATGAAACTCGTCCAAACGGGCGGGATCGGCGCGTTCATTCTCGTGGCCGGCCGGCTACTTCGGCGGGCTAAGGGACTCGCGGCGTATCTGTGGCTATTCGGCGGGTTCCTCACGCTGATCGGGGTGTTCGTCGCCTCGGGCGTCCTCGACGTCGACGTCTCCCGGATCCTCCAGATAGCGCGCTGGGGAGGGGACGCGGTTCGCGTGGTCGCGTCCAGCGTATGAGTCTCCGGGAGCGTCTCGGGTGGGTGGCCGCTGTCGTCCTCGTGGCGTTCCTTGTCGTCCGGTTCCCGCTTCGGTGGTGTTCGCGGACGTTCCGCGGGTGTCACAATACGATCCTCGCGGAGTGGTTCGTCTCTCGCGGCGGCTGGACGGCGTCACTCGTCCACGCTGTCGAGGCGGCGGAGTTCGTGTTCGCGGCCGTCGTCCTCGTGATCGTTGGGGCGTCCGTCGTCCGCGACCGTCTCCCGTTTTAGCCCCCGTAAGCGAACCCGCTAAACCGCTTTAGCGGGGTAGTGGTGTGTCCTCGTCTCCGTTCTCCAGCCGCGTCACGCGTCGAGGCGTCCGTTCTCTCCGCGGGGCGGTCGCGGAGGCTGGGGCCGCTATGGCCCCAGCCGGTGCGGTTTCCCCTTCCCCCTTAGGGGCACTACCGTAGGGGAGGGTGCTAATGTGCGGTGGCGGCGCGGGCGCCCTCGCGGCCATTCTCGCGGGGCGTCGAGGGCTCTACCGGGCGATCGCGTGTCACGCGACGACGGGCGAACTCGCGAAAATTGGAGGTCGATCGTCGAGAAACGCCCCGGTAACACCCCGGTGAAAGTGAATCGTGTAAACCTCTCGACGGCCCGGAGTCATATCTGACGACGGATCCCAGAAACAGCCGAGAGAGGCGCGAAAAGAAGGGAAGCGGGACGGTGTCGCCACTACGAACGACGCGAACGCCGGGGCGTCGAGGCGCTATCCGGGCACCTCTCGGAGTCGACGTTCGCGGATCCTCACGTCCTCGTCTCCGAGGTGGCCGTCGTAGAACGCGACCGCGACCTCACGCATGTCCTCGGGAATGTCGCGGAGGTAAGCGAACTCGTCGAGGCTGTCGTCCGCCTCGTGGCCGCTGTCGGCGTCGGAGTCGTCGTCCGTGTCGCTGGACGTATCCCGCGCCTCGCGTTCCTCGCGGCGCCTCTCCGCGTCCTCGTCCATGTCCTCGACGGTCCGGCCGGGACGGGCGCGGTCCAGTATCTCGCGCGCCCGGTCCAGTAGGTCCATGCTGACGAACACGACGAGGACGGGGTTCCCCAGCCGCTTCACGACTCCCTCACGGGCGAGTCGGGCGACGTGATAGCGAACCGTCGACCGGGCGAGTCCGGTCCGTTCCTCAAGCGTGTTGTAACTCGCGCCCGTCTCCGTGGCGATCACTCGGAGGATGTCGTAGACGGCCGTCGTGGAGTCTTTCAGCGCCTCGCGGTACACGTCGGTCGCTATGTCCTCATACCGCTGTCGGAGGTGTTCACGGCGGCCCGTCGGACGCTGATAATCCATTTCAGGGGCGCCGGGGCCGTCGAAAAAGTCGTCCTCGACCAAGTCGGCGCGATCGACGCCGGCCCACTCCGCATGTGTGGCGACGACGGTCCGGAGGTGATCGATAACCTCGTCCCACTCGTCGACGTGAGGTAGCTGTCCGTCAGCGCCCGCGAACGACGCCTCAAGCTTCGGGTGCGCGAACGGGTCCGTCTCCGGCCGCTTATGCCAGTCCGTTATCTGATAGACTTTCAACTCGGTGGAGAAATTGACGTCGTCGAACCCGAGCAGATCCCAGCGGTCGGACTCCACTCGCGCCTCCAGCCAGCCCTCTTGCACGCGGTTTTGATGCGCGTCTATCTCGGAGTTCCCGCCCCACGAGATTAGTTCCTTAGACTGTTCGACCGTCTCCACGACGGCCGCTTTCCGATCCCGGACGAAACGGTAATGCGCTTCACCCTTCTGGACGCGGCGGGAGTCGTGGTTCCGGTCGCGATCGACGTCGACGGCGTCGTCCCCGTAGACGGCGCGGATCGCGTCGAACATGCGGTCCTCGACGTCGCGGCCGGACTCCGCCCAAGTAGTCCACGCGACGACGCGCGTCCCTTCTCCGTAAGGACACTCCAGCGGATCCCCGCTTTTGAACACGAGGTCACGATACTGCGGCATAATCTCGACGTGGAGGGCAAGCGGAGGCTTCCGCAGCTCCACGCCGTCGTCCGTCTCCACGCGTTCCCGCAGCATGATGTGTTGCTGGTAGTAAGCGCTGTAATCGTCGTCGTATCCGGTCCCCGCTTTCCAGCGCGAGGACTTGACGAGTAAGACCCACTCGCCGGCCGTCTCCGGTAACCACTCCGCGGAGAACTCCGTAGCCGGATACGGTTCACGAGTGTGGTCCTCGACGTTCTCCCTCCAGTAGCGGATCGACTCCGCATACAACGTGTCGCGCTGTCCGATGGACTCGTCCCGGTCGGAGGGCGCGAGGTCGTTAAGGACGTTCGCGACACTCGCGCCGTGTGCGCGCGGTTCCGGAGCGGTATCCTCGACACGATCGACGGGAAGAGAGGCGGCACCGTCACCGCCACTGGCGGCGGCGAAGGACTCGGACTCGAAACTCACGCGTCTACCTCCGCCTCGGGGACAGCCACCCAGCGAACGACGCCGTCGGAGAACTCCAGGTGGACGCCGGTCCAGCCGTGGCCGCTGTTCACGTTCCCTGCATCCGCGTTCGTCGGAAGCGGGTGGACGACGTCCGCCCGGTGGCGTGCACAGACGAACCCGTAGACGACGAGTTCGTCACCGACGCACGCTGATATCTCGTCGTCGACGAGGACGGGCTTCCGCACAAGGTGAGATCCTTTTGTCCCCTCGACGGGCGCCCCACACTCCGCGCAGAGGTGTATACTCGCGTTGGTGGTCGCCGGCTGTCGGACGATCGTCGGCGGGACGATCCCGAACTCTCCGAGGCGGGAACGACTCAAGGAGAGTCACCTCCGTCAGCTCGGACGGGTGCTCCAACGCGTGGGCCGCGGTTTCGGTTCGGGTTCTCCGCGGGATCCGGATGGTCGACGTCGAGTCCGGCGGCACTCCCATTCTGGACTCGGAACGTCGAGTCACACGAGAGGCACCGGTGGGCTACGTCGTCCTCGTCGCCAAAGACGCGGGCGAAACGGGTGGTGACGTGGCAGCCGCAGAATTGGCACTCGCGATCGGAACTCCCGGAGCGGGTGAAGTTCCGGTTCACGCGAGCCACCTCCGGCTACTGGCACCGCTGTACGGGGTGGACCCGCGGGTGGTGAACGGATGAGTTGACGCTGAATTACCCTTATCGGTAGTGTTGGTAGAACGCGGAAATTGGGTGGCTGGGGAGCCAACGGCCCCAATTCCGTCCGGACGGGAACCGTCCGGACCGGATATGGGCCAACGCGGATTTGAACCGCGGACCTCCCGGTTATCAGCCGAGCGCTCAACCTGACTGAGCTATTGGCCCAGGCGAGCGCATCTTCGAGTAGTGGAAGGGATTGGTTAAGCGTTTCCGTTCGGCACCGCCGCCACGTCATGCGGTTGCACGCCGCGCGTCGACGGAGCTACCGCGGGCGATCGTCCGGCTCGTCGTCCTCGTCGACCTCTTCGTAGTCGACGTCGACGACGGAGTCGTCCGCGGGTCCGGACGCGTCGCGATCGGCGGATGTCGTTCCGGCGCCGAACCCCGCGGGCCCGGACGCCCCGCTACCGGCCGTCCCGTCGCCGCCGGCAGCGTCGGGGTTCGGGAAGCCGCCGGTCCAGACGGCGCCCGTCGCGAACCCGTCCATCCGCGCGTCGACGTACGGGACGACGACGTAGCGGCGAAGCAGTTCACGGATGGGGTACCGCGTCGGCGGGAGCGCGAGCAGGAACCCGATCACGTCGGTCACCAGTCCGGGCGTGAGCAGGAACGCACCCGCCGCGATCAATAGGCCGCCGTCGAGCACCTCGCCGGTCGGCACCTCGCCGGTTGCGAGCTTTCGCTGGACGGCCTGAAGCGTGTGTCGCCCCTCGGCGCGGACGAGGAGCATCCCGAGCAGCCCGGTGAGGACGACCAGTGCGACCGTCTGCACCGCAGTGAGGAGGTTCGTCGCCACCCACAGCAGGAACGCCGCGTCCGCCAGCGGGATCGCGAGCAGGGCCACGAGCAGGTAGCGAACCCGTATGCGCATACCCGGAGTACCCGAGCGCGCTGTATAGCCCTTTTGGAGGGTGGTTCGCGGCTCCAGTTCCGGGCGGACGAGCGGTGTTCGATCGTCCGCGAACGCCGACTTTACCCTCGGTCGCCTCCGAACACGAGTATGACCGACGACACGCGCGTCCAGTGGCGCGACTGGGGCGCCGACGCCTTCGCGGTGGCCGAGCGAACCGGCCGGCCCGTGCTGCTGTTCCTCACGGCGACGTGGTGCGACGACTGCCACCGAATGTCGGTGGAGACGTTCGGCGAGCCGCGCATCGCGGCCAACGTCAACGACGGCTTCGTCCCCGTGAAGGTGGACGTCGACCGCGAGCCCCGCGTCCGAGAGCGGTACAACATGGGCGGGTTCCCCTCGACCGTGTTCACGACCCCGTCGGGCGAACTGCTCACCGGTGCAACGTATCTCGGCCCCGACGGCTTCCGGTCGGTGCTCGACCGCGTGCGGGAGACGTGGGACGAAAGCGGGGAGGACGCCGGGCGCGTCCCGCGCTCGCTCGCCGGGAACGAGACGCCGAGCGGGCCGGTCACGACCGCCATCGAGGAGCACCTCGCGGGCCAACTCGACGCGCAGTGGGACCCGGAGTTCGCCGGCTGGGGCGACGACGCGAAGTTCCCCATGCCGCGGACCGTCGAGTTCGCGCTCAAGCGCGACCGGTACAAGGCCACGCAGACGCTCGATGCGATCGACCGCAATCTCCTCGACGACGACGGTGGGGTCTTCCGGTACGCCGCCGCCCGCGACTGGTCGGCCCCCGCCCGCGAGAAACTGCTCGCCGACGACGCGGGCGTCCTCCGCGCGTTCGCCAACGGCTACCTCTACACCGGCGACGAGACCTACCGGGAAACCGCCGAGTCGATCCGCGCGTTCCTCGATACGGAACTCTGGTCGGGGTTCGCCTACGGCGCGAGCGTCGGCCCCGACGGCGATCGGACCGACCTCGCGGCGTACGCCGGCGGCAACGCCCTCGCCGCGGACGCGCTGCTCACGCTCGCGGCGTACACCGACGACGAGTCCGCCCGGGAGTCCGCCGAGAACACGCTCGCGTACCTCCGTGAGACGCTCGTCGACGACGGCGTCGTCCACCACGTCGACGAGGACGGCGCCGAAACCGACCTGCTCGAGGACGTGGGTCGCGTCACGGCCGCGTTCTGTACCGCGGAGTCCGTGCTCGGCGACGGGGTCGACGTCGCCCGCGCGGTGGCCGACCGCGGGGTCGACGTCCTCGGCGACGAGAGGGCGTTCCGCGACGGCCCCGCGTCGGGGCCCGGGATGCTCGATCGGCCGCTCCGTCCGATCGACGGCGTCGTCGAGTTCGCGGACGCGCTGCTCGACTTGGCGGCGCTCACGGGCGAGGACGCCTACCGCGAGCGCGCCGAGGCCGCGGTCGGCGCCTTCGCCGGGGCGACCGAGCGGATGGGTGCCCAGGTGGCGGGGTACGGCTCCGTCGCCGCCCGACTCACGCGCGAACCCCTCGTGATCGACGTGAACGCTCCCGTCGGATCGGACCTCCACCGGGCGGCGCTGCGCGTCGCTGACCACGAGGCGCTCGTCGTCCCCGACAGCGACCGCGCACCCGAGGACACGGCCTCCCTCCGCGGCCGCGGCGCCGACCCCGCCGAGTCGCCGGACGCGCTGATGCGTCGGGTCGCCGACGCGGCGCAGTAGCCGGACGCGCTGATGCGTCGGGTCGCCGACGCGGCGCAGTAGCCGGACCCGCGGGCGTGTGAGAACGTGGCCGTACGTTTCACCGATTCGTGTCGCCGGGGGCCGGTAAACTCGGAGTGTGTTTTTTCACTCCCCCTCCCGTGGAGGCGGTATGGCCGACCTTCGCGACCTGGGGCTCTCGGAGTACGAGTCCCGCGCGTACCGATCGCTGCTCGATGTCGGACCGGCAACCGCAAAGGAGTTGTCCGAGTCCAGCGGCGTGCCGATGGGACGGGTGTACGACGTCCTCAACAGCCTCGAACGGCACCGGCTCGCCCGCAGCCAGGCGGCGAGCAGGCCCAAGAAGTACCTCGCGGTCGAGCCGGACGCCGCCCTCGATCGGCTCCTAGAGGAGAAGCGACGTGAGCTCGACGAGCAGGCCGAGCAGTACGAGGCCGTCGTCGAGGAACTCTCCACGGAGTTGGAGGCCGGCGACCCCCCCGACGAGCAGTTCTGGACGGCCGCGCTCGGGCCCGAGGAGACGGCCGACCTGTTGCTCGAACGACTGTCCGCGGCCGACGACCGCGTCGTGATGATCGCCGCCGCGCCGGCGTCCGGGCTGGACATCGGCGCCGTCGGGGAGGCGATCACCGAGGAACTGGAGTCGGCGCTCGAACGCGGCGTCGACGTGTCGCTGTTGCTGTCGGAGGAGCTCCCCGCGCAACTTCCCGAGAGCGTGGGCGAACGCTACTTCGACCGGATGGCCGACCATCCGAACTTCGCGGTTCGGACCGCCCCGGGGTTGCGCGGGACGTTCACGCTCGTCGACGACGCGGAAGTGTGCATGGAGGTTCCGAGTCCGGTCGATCCCGACGAGTCGTTCGCGATGATCGACCTGAAGGACCCCGAGTTCGCCGGCGACGTTCGCCGGGCGTTCCGCGAGCGGTGGGAGGAAGCATCTGCGCTGTCGCTGTGAGCGGAAGCGTGAGCAGGGGGGAGAGCAGACGGAACCGACCCGGCTGGTGAGGCGGCGGGGACCGAGGCGTCGTTAGCGAACCAGTTCCTCGCGCAGCGTTCCCATGGTGATCTCGCGCTCGGCGTGGGCGTTGTGCTGGTGGATGGACTCGTCGTTGGACTGCTTCATGTGGACGACCACGTCGTCGTCGAGTTGGTCGTACGTCTCGACCACGTCCTCGGCCATCGTCCGAACGCAGTCCTCGACGAACTTGGCGTCCATGTGCGCTTGGTAGGTCATGTGGTCCTCGTCGGGCCGCTTCGCGTAGTTGTAGATCCGCGCGCTCATCGCGTCGCGTGCGGTGTCGATCACGTCCAGGAGGTCGACGTCGGGCGACCCGGCGGCCGTGAACGTGAGCGTGGCGTGCCCGCGCTGGGAGTGTCCCGGCTGCGGGACGGCGTCGAGGAACTCCTCGGCGACCTCGTCGTCGACGCCGAGGTCATCGAGCTTCTCGCGAGCCCGCGACTCGGACATGCCCTGTGAACACGGACAGACGGTCATTCCGGTCACCTCGGCGCCGATCTCCTCGCGGGTGCCGTCCTCGTCGGCGACGGCGGAGGCGACGACGGTGAACGTCGACTGCGTCTCCCGGCCGGACGCCGGGGTGTCCTCACGGGTCGCGAGCTCCGCCGTCATCTCGATCTCCGCGGTCGTCGTGTAGTCGTGTTTCGCGAGCAGGCGCTCGGCGGCGTCGCCGCAGACGTCCTCGATGCGGTACGCCTCCTCGCGGGTTGCCGCCTCCAGCACCTCGTCGATGACCTCCATGTTTCGGCTCATGTCGATCCCCTTTCGCTCGCCGGGGAGGTCGACGAACACGGAGAACTCCGCCATGAACACCCACGGTCGCTGGTCGCCGCGGTCGATCTTCACGAGTTTGTCGACGCCGGTGACGCCGACCTGACTGAGCCCAACGGAGACGTCCGGCCGACTGGCCTGCACGTCCGGCAACTGGTGACTCATTGAGTGGATACTCCCAAGGGTCGACGCTGATTAGTGGTTTCGAAACCTGAAACTCGCCGCCGTACGCGTCGAGCGCGCGCCGCCGTTCGGCGGTATTCCGCCGCGAGTCCCCGCGTGCTCAGGGCCAGTCGTCGCGCGTGTCGTCGCCGAAGTGGTCGGACTCCTCGTCGGGGTCCGCCATCGTCCACCCGGCCGCCTCGGCAGCCTGGTCCAGCGGGAGGAACTCCCACCCGGTCTCCTCGGCGACCGCCCGGTCCTCGTCGGTCGTCCCGACGAACACGTGCCGGCCGGTGTCGAACTGGCGTTTGACGTTCTCCAGCGACTCCGTCACCCCCCGTGGACCCGAGAAGAAGTCCTGCCGGACGCGGTGCTTCCGGGTGAAGTTGGTGACGACGTACGTGGGTTTCTCAGAAACCACGCCGACGTACTCGGTCCACCCGCGCGCGTCGTTGAACACCGCGTTCGGATCGGCCAACGACCGCAGCGCGTCCAACTCGAAGGCGAGCGTCATGTCGCTCGAACCGCCGGCATCCATGGTCGCACTCCGAGACTGGCGCCGAAAACGGTGTCGGTCCCGTCGCTCATCTCGTCCCCGCCAACGGCTCCTCGCCGTCCGCCGCGGTCGGCGTCGCCATCGTCGGCGGGGCCGCTCTCGGGAGCGTGTACGAGTTCCGACCGAACCGAACGCGGTGAGCGGGCGATTACTCGGCGGTCGCGCTCTCGGTCTCGAAGTCGTCGACGGAGAAGCCCTCGGTCATGAGGAGCTCCTTCTGGCCGCTCACGTCGACCTGCTCGCGCATGAGCTGCTTGTACGCCGACTGGGGCGCGAGGTTGCCGATGAGGACGCCCCCCACGATCTTGCCGTCCTTCAGCGCGAGGCGGCGCCACTCGTCGTCGCCGAACGAGCGCATGACCTCGTCGTCGCCGAGCGTCGGGTGGCCGAACGAGAGGAACGGGAAGTCGAAGTGCGTGATGGAGTACGAGGAGACCCAGCGGAACTCCTCGGACTCGTACTCGAGCATGTTCTTCGCGGCGATCGTTCCCTGCTCTTTCGCGCTGCCCCACGCGCCGTTCTGGGCCTGCTCGCCGAGGATCAGGTCGTGGAAGCGGGTGATGTCGCCGGCGGCGAACACGTCCTCGTCGTTCGTCCGCATGAACTCGTCGACGACGATGCCGTCGTCGGTCTCGATGGGCGTGTCCTCGACGAGTTCGGTGTTGAGGTTCAGTCCGATGGCGACGCCCGCGAAGTCGGCCTCGAAGCGGTCGCCGTTGGGGTCGACCGCGGCCGTCACGTGGCCGTCGTCGTCGGTCTCGAAGTGGTCGACGCCCGACTCGAAGACGGGCTCGACGCCGCGCTCGCGCATCGCCTCGTGCATGATCTCCGCGCCCTCCTCGTCGAGCGCGTAGCGCCACCAGGAGTTGCCGCGCATCAGGTACTTGCCCTCGATGTCCTGGGCGCCGCAGATGGCCGCCAGGTCGATCCCGAGCAGGCCGGCGCCGACGATGACGGCGTCGTCGGCAGCCTCGGCGGACTCGCGGATGCGCCGGGCGTCCTGGAACGTCCAGAAGTGGTGGACGCCGTCGGCGTCGCTCCCCTCGACGGGGAGCTGCTGGGGCGTGCCGCCGACCGCGAGGAGCAACTTGTCGTACTCCAGTACGTCGCCCTCGTGAGTCTCGACCTCGTGCTCGTCGGTGCGGATGTCCGTGACGAGCGTGTTGAGTTCGAGATCGATGTCGCGCTCCTCGTACCATCCCTCCTCGTGGATGGAGATGGGCGCCTCCGGGAGCTTCCCCTTGGCGAACTCCTTGATGAGGATGCGATTATAGAGGGCCTCCCCCTCGTCTGTGATCACGGTGATGTCGGCGTCGGGCGCCTCCTCTCGGAGGGTCTCGGCGGCGGAACTGCCGGCGATCCCGTCACCGATGATGACGAACGACTCGCTCATACCGGCGATTCGGAGTCGGGGTTAATGTGGGTTGCTATCGACGTGAGGATTCACGTTGAGACATACCAAGGGGATTCCGCAGTCCTCTAGGACCTTGTATACCGCCCGATCGGCTCGCCGGTCGTTGCCGGCGATTCGGCGTCCCTACGCCGCACATTCAAGAGTCCACGGCCCCACGAACGGGTATGAAGCTCCGGCAGAACGTCCGCCACTGGGCCGCCAAGCGCGCGCTCACCACGCCGGTCGTCGGCGACTACGTCAACGACAGGCTCGTCGACATGCACACGGACATCTTCCTGAACAAGGCCGACGAGGACCGTCGCGAGGAGCGACGCGAACACCTCGACGACTTCTTCGACGCGACGATGGACACCTACGTCGCGGCGCTGGAGGCCGGCTACCCCGAGGCGGAGGCCCGCGAGATCACCCACGTGCAGGCCAACTTCGACTTCTTCAACCACGGCTGGGCCGAGATGATGGAGATCCCCAGCGACGAACTGGAACAGCACTACCGCCGCTACGAGGAGTTCTTCCGGCGGTACGGCATCACCATCGACGACCCGCTGGGCGAGTTCCGCCCCGCCGACGGCGTCGCCGACGCCCCCGCAACCCCCGACCGGATGGCGGAAGGGGAGTTCGAGAACGCCGTCGCGGGGTTCGCCGACGACGCGTACGTCGAGGACGCCGACGGCGAGCTCCACGTCGGGGGGACCGACGAGCCGGACGACGTCGACGTGAGCGCCGCGCCGGGCGTCGACGATACCGACCTCGACGGCGACGCCGAGGCGAAGGCGGACTGAGTTCTACTCCTGCCAGTCGGGGTTCGGTCGCGGCGGGCTGAAGACGTCGACCCCCTTGACCTGCTCGTCGCCGCGGTTCTCGGCGCCGTGAACTTCCTCGCCCGCGAGCACGTACGAGTCGCCGGCCTCGCAGACGACCTCCTCGCCGTCCGCGAGGACGAACGTCAACGTGCCGGCGGTGATGTACCCCGCCTGTTCGTGGTGGTGGCTGTGCGCCGGTACCTCCGCGCCGGGATCGATCGAGAAGTGCTGGACGCTCATCTCGGCGCCGGTCGCCAACTGCGCGAGGTGGACGCCCGGAACGGCCTCCGTGTCCGTGCTCGGGTCGTGCGGTTCGTGCTCCATACCGTTGTCGGCGGCGGCGACCCTAATAACTCCGCGGGCGATATCCCGACGGAGTGGTTCTCGCGGCGGAAAGCGGTGTCCCCCGTCGGTAGCAAGGTTCAACTCCGGTGACGAGCAACGCGCGGTCATGTACGCGGTCGTCGGCTGTCGCTCCTGTGGCACGTACTGGCTCGTCAGCGATCCCGACCGACAGGAGTCGGCGACGTGCCCGCGCTGTGAGACGCGACACCCGACCGCCCGGCTGAAGCGCTTCTACGAATCGGCGGACCGGGCGGCCGCCGCGCAGGCGCGGGCGAGGCTGCTCGCCGACAAGCGGGGCCAATCGGAGGCCTTCGAGCGGGCGGGGACGGTCGACGAACTGGAACGGGAACTGGACGGGTTCGAGGGCGCCGTCGACGACCGGGAGTATTTGGAGCGGTCCGGACTCGACGCCGACGAGGTCGCGTCCGCGGGCGAGGACGACGCCGGCGGATCGCGCTCGCGCGACGAGGTGGTTCGGGACGCGATCAGGGAGAGTAACGCGACCGAGGAGGCCGTCGTCGCGTACGCGATCGACCACGGCGTCCCCGCGGAGGCGGCGCGGGACATCCTCGACCGGCTGACGCGCCGCGGCGAGGCGACCGAGTCGCGCGGGGAGTATCGGCTCCTGTAACGGCGCCGGAGTATTTATACCGAATAGCGGACCAGTCGAACCATGTCGTTGATCGCGGGAGCGACGGTCGCCGGCGTCGAGGCCGCCGGGACGCTCCGCGTTCCGCTCGCATGGCCGTTGCAGTCCGGCGCGGGGCCGGCGGACGCTCCCCCGTATGCCGGCCTCCTCTTTCTCGCCGCCTTCGTCTCCCTGCTGGGGATGTTCCTGACGATGCACGGCGCGGCGGCGTACGCGCTGCTCGTGTGGGAGGGGACGACCGGGGTCGCGGCGTGGGTGTACGTCCACCCCGCGGTCGGCGGGTTCCTGTTCGCCGCGGCCGCGATCCAGACGCCGATGGCGGCGCACCTGTGGGGAGATCCGCTCGCGGTCCGACGACGGATCGGGTGGGCGGTTCGGACGCTCGCGACTCGACTGGACGAGCGGTAGCGCGGCGCTCGGAACCCCGCTCCTCGGGGGACGCTCCTACCGACCGAGGCTCGCGTGCGCCGACGAGAGGTTCCGCGACGCGAGCGCCGACAGCAGGGAGAGTTCGCCCGCCAGCGCCGCGACCGCGACGGACTCCGCGAGCGCGTCGCCGTTGCTGCCGGCGGGGTCGCCGCCGCCGCGGATCCCGAGCACGTCCAGCGCCTCCGACTGCGTGGGGAGCCTCGTCCCGCCGCCGACGGTGCCCACCTCCAGCGACGCGATGGTGACGCTGACGTACAGGTCCCCGTCATCGTCGACCTCGGCGGTGGTGATCGCGTTCGCGCCCTCGACGACCTGCGCGGCGTCCTGCCCGGTCGCGAGGAACATCGCCGCGACGCTGTTGGCGACGTGGGCGTTGAAGCCGAGGCTGCCGGCCTTCGCGGAACCGACGAGGTTCTTGCGGGTGTTCACCTCCGCGACGGCCTCGGGCGTCGTCTTCAGGGTTTCCTCGACCGTCTCTCGGGAGATCGTCACGTCGGCGGCGACGGTTCGCCCGCGGCCCTCGACGGCGTTGATCGCGGCGGGCTTCTTGTCGGTACAGAGGTTGCCCGACAGCGCCACGAGCGAGGCGGTCGTCTCCGCCTCGATCACGTCGCAGGCCTCCTCGGTGGCGATGGTGGCCATGTTCATCCCCATCGCGTCCTTCGTGTCGTAGGCGAAGCGGACGAACACGGTGTTGCCGACGACGTACGGCGTCGCCTCCTTCAGCTCGCCGTGGCTCGTCGTCGACTCGGCGGCCTCGCGGAGCGCCGCGGTGTTGTCGCGCACCCACGAGGAGAGCGCCTCCGCCTCGGCCACGTCGGCGACCCGGAAGGCGGGCGCGCGGGTCATCCGGTTCTTCAGCACGCGGGCGCCCGCCCCGCCGGCGGTGTTCAGCGCCGCGCAGCCGCGGTTCACCGACGCGAGCAGCGCGCCCTCGGTGGTCGCCATCGGGAGGTAGTGCTCCCCCGAGATGGCGCCGCCGTCGATCTCGACGGGGCCGACGACGCCCAGCGGGATCTGGATCGCGCCCAGCATGTTCTCGATGTTCGCGTCCGCGTCGGCGGCGTCGAAGGCGTACTCGCCGCTGGTCGAGAGATCGGCGCCGGAGTGTCCCTCGACGAGCAGCCGTCGCGCCGCGGCGGCGGTGTCGGCGTCGGCGTGCTCCTCCAACTCGTACAGGCGAAGGTCGCCGTCGCGCACGCGCTCGGCGAGCGCGGCGGCGTCGGTGTCAGTCATGCGTGTGGGTGATCCCGGCGGGCGCTAAGTGGTGTCGGTTCCGCACACTCGCCCCGCGGCCGCCCGCTTCCCGAACGGTTTTGCCGCGCGGGGACCCGCGTTCGCGCATGACCGAACCCGCCGACCTCGTCGTGACGAACGCCGAGGTGCACACGCTCGCCGACCCCGACCGGACGTACGAGGCGTTCGCCGTCCGCGACGGCCGCGTCGTCCGCCTCGGCACCACCTACGACGTGGCGTTCCTCGCCGGCGCCGACACCGAGACGATCGACGCCGGCGGCCGCGTCGCGATCCCCGGACTGATCGACGCCCACACTCACCTGCTCAACTCGGGCCGCTCGCTCGTCCACGCCGACCTCTCGGCGGCCGACTCGCCGGCCGACGCGGTCGAGTCACTCCGCGAGCGCGCCGACGAGGTCGGCGCCGGCGACGACGGCAGCGACGACGACGGCGACGAGTGGGTGCTCGGCTTCGGCTACGACGAGTCGTCGTGGGACGAGTCCCGCTACCTCACCCGCGAGGACCTCCACGAGGTCTCCGAGACGGTGCCGGTCGTCGCCTTCCGCGAGGACATGCACGTCGCCGCGGTCAACGACCCGGTCCTCGAGCGCCTCGGCGACGGGATGCCCGACGGGGACGTACACACCGAGGGCGGCGAACCGACAGGCGTGGTCGTCGAGGGGGCGGTCGACCCCGTCTACGAGGCGATCGAACCCGACGCCGAGGAAGCCGAGGAACTGATCCGCGCGGCGCAGGCGACCGCCAACGAGCGCGGCGTCACGATGGTCCACGACATGGTCCGGCGGTCGAAGGCGCCGCAGGTGTATCGCGACCTCGATCTGAGGGGCGAACTCACGCTGCGCGTACGGATCAACTACTGGGCCGACCACCTCGACTCGCTGATCGACGCCGGGTTGCGCACGAACCACGGCAGCGACATGGTGCGGACGGGGGCGGTGAAGTCCTACACCGACGGCACGTTCGGCGGCCGGACGGCGAAGCTCCACGAACCCTACGCCGACGACGCCGACGAGACCGGGACGTGGGTGCTCGACCCCGACGAGATCCGCGACCTCGCGGCCCGTGCCGACGACCACGGGTTCCAGGTGACGCTGCACGCCATCGGCGACGCGGCGATCGACGCCGTGCTCGACGCCTACGAGGGGACCGACGATCCGGAGGCGGCACGCCACCGGATCGAGCACAGCGAACTCGCGAGCGACGACGCGATCGAACGGATGGCCGATCTGGGCGTCGTCGCGTCGATGCAGCCCAACTTCCACAAGTGGGGCTTCGAGGACGGGCTGTACGACGCCCGGCTGGGCGACCGACGGACCGACGCGAACCGCCTGCCCGCCTACCTCGACGCGGGCGCGCCGCTGGCGTTCGGCAGCGACTGCATGCCGCTGGACCCGCTGCTCGGCGTCCACTACGCGGTCAACGCCCCGAGCGAGGGGCAGTCGCTCGGCGTCACCGAGGCGCTGCGGGCGTACACCGCGGGCGCGGCGTACGCCGGCTTCGACGAGGACCGCCTCGGCACACTGGAGGCCGGAACGCGTGCGGACTTCGTCCTCCTCGACGAGTCGCCGTGGGAGCAGCCCGGCCGGATCGACGAGGTGGGGGTGGCGCTGACGGCGGTGGACGGCGACGTAGTGTACGACGATCGGTGAACGGCGGATGAGGAGTCGGGACCGGCTCGTCGGCGACAGCTACGCCTCGCCGGTATCGTCGTCTCCCGCGTTCGTCTCGGTCGCGAGCACCTCCAGCGTCTCGTCGACGGTGACGCGGATCGCGTCGCCGTCGCAGGGGAGATCGAGCCGGACGCGGAGCGGGTCGTCGCTCACGACCGTCGTGTACACGTCGCTGACGGTCCACGGGTGCGTCCAGAACGGCTCGGTCGTGAGGTCGACGCCGCGGTCGGCGAAGAACGTGAGCACGGAGGCGGTGTCGAGGAGGTTCACGCCGACGGCGGAGGTGAGTCGGTTGTCACAGCGGCCGCAGGTGTGGCGCACCGCGACGTCCTGTCCGGGAACGGCGGTGTCGGCGACGAGATCGGTCTCCATGCGCCCCATGCACTCCGGGCAGACGCCGTCCGCGGCCAGGCAGTAGTGGTGACGGACGTGGTGGTGGAACGCGTCGAGGAACTCAGCGGGCGTCCGGTCGGCGAGTCCGCCCGGCGGGAACGAGTAGTTCACCGGCGTGCGCCCGCACTCCGTACAGGCGATGGTGAGCAGCTCGTTCGCGTACCGCGCCTCGAGATCGCCGTCGCACTCGTAACACCTCCCCGGCGCATCGAACGGGCCCAGCTCGCTGCGACCGGTGAACGTCCCCGCGAACACCGAGCGCACGACCTTCCAGCCCGGCGTGCGGAACGCGTACCCCTCGACGCAGTCGTCGGCGTCGTCGTCATCTCCGCACTCGACCTTGCGGACGAAGTGGTCGAGCAGCTGCTTCAGGTGGTAGTTGAAGTGCGCGCTGTCGTCCAGGTCGGTGCGGTCGTACAGCTCGGAGAACGCGACGGGGCGGTCGTCGTCGCGCTCGATCGTCGCCTCGTGCAGCGACTGGAGGATGTCGATGCGCGTCTCGTTGCCGAGGAGGGCGAACGCCTCCGCCGGCGCGAGGTCCGCGTCTCCCGCGTGGTCGACGGCTTCCTCCGCGGATCTGCTCATGCGTACGTCTGCGTCAGCGCTCGGTAAAATCGTTGGGACCAACCCGGCCGGACGTGCCGGACTACTCGAAGGAGAGCCGCACTGCCTCGTCATCGTCGCCGACGCGGGCGCCCTCCTGCTCGGCGAAGGCGGCCCGGAGACGCTCCCACGTGTCTTCGAGCGCCTCGACGATCACCTTCGTGTCCGAGATGACCGGCATGAAGTTCGTGTCGCCGCTCCACCGCGGGACGACGTGGGTGTGGAGGTGGTCGTCGATGGAGCCGCCGGCGGCGTCGCCGCCGAGGTTCATCCCGGCGTTGAGTCCGTCCGGATCGAACGCGTCATCGAGCGCGCGCATCGTCCGTTGCTTCAGGCGGGCGTGATCCAGTAGCGTCGCGTCGTCGAGGGCGGGAAACTCGCCCTCGTGGACCCGCGGGATCACCATGACGTGACCCGGATTGTACGGGTAGTTGTTGAGCAGGACGAACGCGCGCTCGCTGCGGGCGACGATCCGGGAGGCGCGGTCGTCCTCGCGTTCGGGGAGCACACAGAACGGACAGCCGTCGATCGCGTCCTCGTCGCCGTCGCGTTCGACCCACTCGATCCGCCACGGCGCGAACACCTGATCCATACCCGGCGGTCGGCCGCGCGGCTCTTAGAACCCGGCGGGTGCGGGCCGATGGGGGCCCGCCGACCCGCCGGCCGTCGGGCAAAGGCTTATACCCAACGTACCATCTTTATCCGGGTTAGCGACGTACGCGAACGCACATGGCGACTCAACCCTCCGGTCCCGACCACGTCACCGAGCGCTGTGGGACGTGCGGCGGGGAGACGACGCACGACGTGCGGGTCGAGATCCGCACCGAGAGTCAAAAGGAGGAAAACGCGGAGTTCTCCCGCGAGCCGTATCGGATCACCACCTGCAGCGAGTGTGGCGACGAGACCACGACCCGGATGAACAACGCTTAACGCCGACTGCCGATATCGACCGACCGTCCCGCCGGGCCGGACCGGAGTCCCGAGACCGCCCCGTTCTCCGCTTCCGGTGACCAGTCGCTCGCCGTGATCGGCCGCCGGCGGTGACCGACGGGACCGGCTGGCAGTTTCGCCACGCCGGCGGTGACCCTCGACCCGCGGCGACATCCCCACCCGGGGAGACCCGACGATGCCGGGGGCGACAGTGTCAGGAGAACAGCCCCGCGGTCGTCACCTCGATGCCGTCCTCGGTGACGATGAGGGTGTGTTCAGCCTGACTCACGAGTTCGCCGTCCTGCTCCTTCAGCACGGGGTACCCCTTGACTGCGCCCTGTCGAACGAGCCGACGCAGCGCCATCTCGTCGCGCGAGGAGTCGAGCCACCGCGCGGCGAACGGGAGCCCGTCGAACTCCCGGACCTGCTCCAGCGCCTGCCGGGCCGCGCGGTTGCGCACGGACACGTCCTGTGTCAGCTCGAAGATCTCCTCGTCGTTGCCCTCGCCGACCTTCCCGCGGCCCGTCGTCGCGAACGGCTCGATGGCGACGACCTGCCCCGGCTCCAGCTCGACGGACCGGTCGACACCGCGGTTGGGGACGTTCGGGCCCGTGTGGGCGTCGAACCGCTCGACGCCGTGGCCCGAGAGGTTGTACACCGGGGTGTAGCCGTACGCCTCGATGACCTCCTCGACCTCCGCCCCGATCTCGCCGACCGGGACGCCCGGCGCCGCGGCGTCGACGGCGGCCTCCAGCGCCTGCTCGGCCGCCTCGACCAGTTCCGTCTCGCCCGCCAGATCGACCGTCACCGCGGCGTCGGCGATGTAGCCGTCGACGTGGACGCCGATGTCGAGACAGACCACGTCCTCGCCGAACTCGGTCTCGTCGTCTCGCTCGGGCGTCGCGTGGCTCGCCTCCTCGTCGATCGAGACGTTCACCGGGAACGCGAGTCCGGCGCCCTCCTCGCGGATCCGCTCTTCGGCGTACTCGGCGACTTCGAGGTGCGTGGCGCCCGGCTCGACCAACTCGCGTGTCTCGCCCATCACCGTCGTCAGGATCTCGCCCGCCTCGCGATACTTCTCCAGTACGTCCTCCTCGAGGGCACTCATACGCCGTCGTTCGACTGAGCGGGGGAAAGGGATTGCGCTACCTGTGTGGCCGAGGACAGCGCGATCGCCGGCTCCCCGCCGTCGCCGCCGCGCCGGCGCTTCCGCGGGGTTTTTGCTGAGCGCGGGGCGAGCGACCGTATGGCCAACCAGCCCCACCTGCTCGTCGACGAGGGCGACGTTCACGAGATCGCGCTGATCCCGGGCAACCCGGACCGTGTCGACCGGATCGCCGACCACTGCGACGAGTCGGAGCTCGTCGCCGAGAACCGCGAGTATCGGATCGTCAACGCGACCTACGACGGCGTCGACCTCACGATCTGTTCGACGGGGATCGGCTGTCCCTCCGCCGCCATCGCTATCGAGGAACTCCACAACGTCGGCGTCGAGACCGTGATCCGCGTCGGCACCTGCGGCGGCCTCCAGACCGACGTGGAGATCGGCGACATGGTCGTCGCCACCGGCTCGGCCAAGGAGGAGGGGACGAGCAAGCGCTACGAGTCCGAGACGTATCCGGCCGTCCCCGACTACGGCACGCTCACCGCGCTCGTCGAGGCGGCGCAGTCCCGCGGCGAGCAGGTGCACGTCGGCCCCATCGTCTCCGACGACGCGTTCTACAACGAGTCCGACGAGTACGTCGCCGACTGGGAGGAGGCGGGGCTGCTCGCGATCGAGATGGAGGCGTCGGCGGTGTTCTCGCTGGCGCGCCGCCGCGGCATGAACGCCGGCGCCATCTGCACCGCCGACGGCAACCTCGTCGCCGGCACACAGAAGGGCGCTGACTCGGAGGACGAACTCCCCGAGAAGGCGAGGAACAACGTCGGGCGCGCCATCGACATCGCGCTCGACGCGGTCGCGTCGCTGTAGCGTTCGACGGCAACGTATCGTCGCGGTTCGGGGCGTCGTCCCGTCGCTTCGTCGTCGAACTCGAGTCGTGTCGGCCGTCGTCGAACTCGACTTCCGAGCCCGACGCTGAACGCGATCCTGTCGAAGACGTTTTGGCGTGTAACATCAACGTTCATGAGGTATGGAGAACGATCCGGCGGGCGCCGACCAACACGGGGAGGAGGAACGGGCCGAGGCCACCGTGACGCTGGCGGACGACGCGCTCTATCGGGCGTTCGCGTCGAAACGGCGACGGCGACTGCTGGCGATGCTTCGAGACACGGGGCCGGATGGAACGTCGGTCGACGAACTCGCGACGCTGCTGTGTGGGTACGACGCCACGGACACCGGCACGATGGGAACCCCGAGCGACCGGGATCGGCTGCTGGTCGCACTGACACACGTGCACCTCCCACACCTCGACGCCGTCGGGTTGGTGGACTACGATCGAGGGGACGGAACTGTCGCGCCGCGCCCGCTCGACCCGGAGGTCGAGGAGCTTCTCGACCGGAGCGTCGCCGCCGAGTCGTCCCGGCGGGCGTAACGATGCTCGACTCGTTGCTCGCGAGGGCTCGAGACCGAGGCCACGCGTTCACCGTGTATCGCGGGGACGAACCGACCGAGTTCGAGTCGCTACTTTCCGCACACGGCGTCGAGTACGAGGTCCACGCGCTCCCGCCGACCGGTCCGGATCCGTTCGTGCTCATCGAGACCGACGGCGAGTTCGCCGGGGTGATCGGCGCCGCCGAGTTGGAGGGGCTCTTCGATCCGCCGATCGTCCGCCCGGGCGAACGGGACGGGGTGTCCCCGGGGTATCGCGCGATCTTCGAGTTGTTCGATGACACGCTGTTCGCGTCGATGCGGCGCGGGGCGCTGCTCGCGGTGAGCCGCGAGATCGAGGACCGCGCCTACCGGACCGGCACGGGGACGCTCCGCGCGAGCTTTCAACGGCTCTCGGCGTTCCGACCGCAGGTCGACGCGTACCGGCACCTCGCGGCCGACACCGACCTCGCCGTCCACGTGTACGGGGCCGACGATTGGGAGCCGCCGACGATACCGGGCGTCACGTACCACGTCACCGGCGACGACGACCTCGACCGGTTCTGGGTCCTCGCGTTCGACGGGGGCGAGGAGGGACAGGCGTGCGGACTTGTCGCGAAGGAGGAGTCGGACGAGTACACGGGCGTTTGGACCGACGACCCCGCCGTCGTCGAGGAGATGCTCGCCGCGCTTGCCGCGGCGTGAGCTCGGGGCCGGCTGGGCTTGGGATCCCCGTTCGTGCGCGTCACTCCTCGTCGAGCAGCTGTCGAGCGACCGCCTCGGAGTCTTCTCCCCCCAGCGCGGACTCGACCAGGAGGTGTCCGCCGATCGTCGCCGGCGAGATCACCGTGTCGGCGCCCGCGCGCTTCAGCTTGTTCACGTTCTCGCGTTCGGTCGCGGCGGCGACGATCGTCGCGTCCGGGCCGAGCTGTCGGGCCGTGAGGATAGCGAGCGCGTCCTCCGCGTCGTTGTTGGTCGCGGCGACGATCGCGCGGGCCTCGCGGATCCTCGCGCGCTCCAGCGGCTCCTCCCCGGACGGGTCGGCGGTGAGCACGTGGACGCCGTCCTCCTCGTGGAGCCTGCGTGCGGCCGCCTCATCGGGAGTTATCACGAGGAACTCCACGTCCGCGGCGATCAGTTCGTCGATGATCGGTTCCGTCAGTTCGCCGTAGCCGAGCACGATGACGTGATCGGTGAGCAGGTCGATGTCTGTGTCTGTCATGCGTCCGAGAGCGTTCGTGAGGCGGGCCTCGATGGCCGGGGTGATGAGCACGCCGAGCGCGATCGCGAAGGCGGCGACGTTGAGCACGAGCGCCGACATCGCGAACCACTTCGCCAGCGGTGTCGCCGGCGTCACGTCGCCGTAGCCGACGGTCGACGCGGTGACGACCGAGAAGTACACCGCGTCGGTGATCGACGAGACGCCGGTGAACTGGTCGGCGAGCGCGAACGCGCCGGCGGTCGAGTAGCTCAGCGAGCCGATCAGCGCGGCCAGCGACGCCCACTGTGTCGGTGAGAGGTCGATCTCCGTGGCGAACAATCGCCGATTGAACGCGAGCGCGAGCAGCGCCACCAGCGAGAGCGCGAGCAGCACCGGCCCCGCGACGGTCGAGCCGACGAGCCCCTGGATCGCCGTCAGCGGGAGCAACACGATCGCCGCGACCCACGCCGCACGGAGTCCGCGGCGGAGCCCGTACGCCGCGACCAAGAGAAGGAACCCCGTGATAGCGCCGGTGAACCCCGCGAGAACCACCGCCTCGTCGGGGAGCGCAGCGACGATCGAGAGCCGCCTCGTGGGCCGGGTAACGATACCTCCGATGCCGGCGACGACCGACAGCAGCGCCGCGACCGTCACGAGGGTCACGGCGATCCGACCGCCGACCCGATCGCGCCAGCCGTCCATGACCCGAACTTCACTCCGTCGGTGATAAGGGATGCGACACGACCTGGTCGGGCCGCTCCCCGGCAGGAGTACTCACGTCGGTAGGGATTTGTACGCCGGGCGTCAGCGAAGACCCATGCCCGCCTCCTCGCTCCCGATCCAGCTCCTGCTCGGGCTGTATCTCGGCCTGCTCACGGGGATCGTCCCCGGGCTGGTCTCGTGGGCGCTCGGATTCACGTTCAAGTACTTCACCGGGGTGTCGATCCCCGGCTTCGGTGTCGTCGTCCTCGCGTTGGCGGTCGCCGGCGTCAACGGCGGCCTGCTCGCGCTCAACGACCAGACGATCCGGAACTCAGCGAACGGCACCGCCCTGCTGATCGCGATCATCGTCGTGTTGATGATCTCGCTGTACGCCCACTCGAAGGGCGACGCGATGGGCGCGGCGCTCCCCAAACGGCTCACGCTCCGACAGCTCACCGAGCGGACGCTCTCCACGGACGCGATCGACCTGACCGCGGGGCGCGGACGGGTGAAGGTCACGGTCGCCGGCGACGTGGCCGACATCGAGGGGTACCCCGCGCTCCCCGCCGACCTCCGGGCCGAGGTTCGCGCCTTCGGCGACGACTTCGCGGCCGACCTCCCGCTGAGCGAACTGGAGGCGGCCGTCGCCGAGCGCCTCCGCGCGGAGTACGACCTCGCCGAGGTGACCGTCCGCCTCGACGAGCGGGGACGCGCGACTGTCGCCGCCGCGCCGCCGTTGGCCGGGATATCGAGCCGCGTCCCGGACGGCAAGCGCGCCGTCTCCCTGTCGGTGTTGCTCCCGACCGGGATCGCCCGCGGCGACGAGATAACCGTCGTCACGGCCGACGGCGACGCCGTCGACGGCACCGTCGTCGCCGCCCGCACCGACGGCGTCAAACCGGAAGAGAAGGCCACGGCGGCGACCGACGGCGGCACGGACGCACCGCCGGCGCCCTCACCGACGACGACCGGCGGCGACGGTCGCCTCACGCTCGCGGTCGACCGCTCGGTCGCGACCGGACTCCTCGACGCCGACGTGCGGCGGTTGGCCGTGCGTTCGCGGGGAACGAGACGCGAGTTCGAGCTCATCGCGCTGCTGCGCCGGGCGGGCAAGCGGTTCCGTCGATTCAGCGTCCGCGACGACGGCCCCCTCGACGGGCACACCCTCCGGGAGGCGGCGGTCCGCGACGAGTACGGCGTGGCCGTCCTCGCGGTCCGCAGCGGCGGACGGTGGCGCCTCGGTCCCGACGGTGACGTCAGGCCGGAGGCCGGCGCCGACCTCGTCGTCGTCGGGACGCGCGAGGGGCTCGACCGATTCGGACGCGAGGTGGCGGCGTGAGCCCGTCCGCCGTCGGCCGCCTCACGGACGCCGGTGTCCCGCCGCTCCAGTCCGTGTTCGAGGTGCTCGAACTCGTTAACGCCCCGCGGCTCGTCGGCTTCGCGGTCGCCTCGTTCGTGGTGGCGGTCCTCGGCGCGGCGACGTATCGCTGGTACGTCAACGAGCCGGTTCCGCCGGGACTGACGACGCTGCTGGGGACGGCAACGGTCGCGGTGTACCTCAACACGGTCGGACTGTTCGCGTCCGTCCTCCCCGTCGCGGGCGTCGTCACGACGGACCCGTTCGCGCCGATGACCGTCGTCCGAAACGTCGTGAGCCTCCTCGTGGCCGCCGGGATGGCGCCGGTCGGCCGCCGGGTCGGCGACCACTTCGCGACGAACGTGACGGCCGTCGCGGGCGGCGAACGAGTCGACGGCGAGTTGAGCAGGTTCGCCCGGACGGTTGGCCGGATCCGAAGCGTCGAACTCCCCGAGGAGATCGCCGACATCGACGGCTACGACCCCGTCGACGGAACGACGAAGGAGCGGCTCGCCGGGGAGACGCTGTTGTTCCCGCGACGGCTCTCGGACGACGAACTGCGTGACGCGTTCATGACCCGGCTGAAGCAGGAGTACGGCGTCGGCCACGTCGACGCCGAGTTCGACGGCGGCGAGGTGACCTACCTCGGCGTCGGTCGCCGGGTCGCCGGTATCGGCCCGACGCTCGGGCCGGGCGCGTGTGCGGTCGCGATCCGCGCCGATCCGCCCAACGGCGCGAGCCCGGGCGACGTCGTTCAGGTGTGGCGTGTCCCCGAATCGCCGGCGGCATCCGCACCCGCGGAGTCGGTCGGCCCCGACTCCGCGGGTTCCACGCCTGAGGGATCGGGTGGGACGGAAGCGGCCCCGACGGACCCGACAGTCCCGGCTCCGACGGAACCTGCGGTGGCGGAAACTGGAGCAGACGACGGGGGCGATCCCGCCCCGAGACGGGTCGCCACCGCGGAACTGCGCGCGACGGTCGGCGACGTGGTAACGCTCGCGGTCGACGAGTCCGACGCGCCCGAGTTCCACGCCGACGCCACGTATCGGCTGTTGACGATGCCCGCCGAGGCGCGCGCGGACCGGGAGTTCGCCTCGATCCTCCGCGTCGCCGACGAGACGATGGCGGTCGTCACCGTCGGGGAGCGGAGCGCGCTCGAGGGGACGCGTGTCGGAGCGGTTCTGGGGTCGGTCGTCGCCGTCGAGGGGATGGACGGCTCGATCGAGCCGATCCCCCCGCGCGGACGGACGCTCGCCGCGGGCGAGACGGTGTACGTGATCGCGCGCCCAGAGGCGATCCGGGAGTTGGAGCGACGCGCGGCCGGTGGCGGGGCGGACGGCGCGACCGGCGGGACCGGTGCAGGAAAGGAGAACGACGACGGTACGGCGCGGACGGCGGACGGCCCGAACGCGAACGACGACTGAGTCGACGGCGCAACGCTCTTGCCCGCCCGACGGGGACGGAGAGGTATGAACTGGAAGCTGTTCGCCGATCTCGCGGAGGCGGCCGGCGAGTCCGAGCCGGACGTCGAGCCGGTCGACGCCGAGACGGTCGGGGAAGCGTTGGACGCCCTGCTGGACTCATATCCCCCGCTCGCGGCCCGCGTGCTCGACGAGGACGGCGAACTCCGGAACCACATCAACCTTCTCAGGAACGGCCGGGACGTCCGGGAAGCCGAGGGGCTCGACACTCCGGTCGATGACGACGATGAGCTCGCGCTGTTCCCGCCAGTCAGCGGCGGATGAGGAGACAAACCGTGGGACGGCGCCCCGGACCGACACCCTTTCGGAAGCCTTAATTGTGTCCCTGCGGAATCGATGGATGCGAAGAACGACCGGTCGGGTTGGTAGTCTAGTCCGGTTATGACACCTCCTTGACATGGAGGAGGCCGGCGGTTCAAATCCGCCCCAACCCATCCGTTTTAAACGGCAAAATCACCCCACACAGCGACATCCCTTATTACGGCGGAGCGAAGCAGTGAGTCGCACCGCTCGGACGGTCGATCTCGAGGACCTGACGCCCCCGATCTGCGACACCTGCGGGCGTCCGATCGAGGCGATCCGGCCCCAGTGGCCACTCTCGATGACTCGGGTGATGTCGGAGTACGAAACGGGGTCAGTCGAGAGAGACGGTATGCGGGGGAGCGAGAGGGGAGGCGAGTTACTTCGATCCGTGCCCGTGGCCGAGCACCAGCGCGGCGGCGTTCGCGAGGAGTAGGCCGATGAGGACGGAGAGCTGTTCGGTCGTGACGCCGTTGGCGAGGAGCGGCAGGTAGACGAACGGGAAGGCGATCGCGGCGTAGAACGCGAGCGCGCGCACCGGCTCGACAGCGATCGTCCGACCGGTGCCCGTGAATCCGGTAAGGGCGTCCTTCAGTCTCGATGATGCCGGCACCGCGTCCCGAAGATCGGCGACGGAGCGGAGGGGATTGGAGGGAGTCATTTCACACTGAATCGGTATAGCCCCGACCACATATAGTATGAAGAGCATTCGGCCGGATTCGAACCGTTCATCGGCTCGCCGGGAGCAGGGAACGACGTTTTACGACTGCCCGAGAGCGGGATAGACTGTTCAACGCGGCCGCTGAATCTTTTTCTCATCAGAGGGGTCAGAGACAAAATACACGGCGCCCGTGCGCTCATCGAGCGCTGTATCGGGATCGATCGCGACCCGACGCGGGGACGATCGGTCGCGGCCTCGGTGAACCTCATCGGAAGCCTGTCACTACCGTCTCGTTCACGAGCCGTTCGAGTTCAGTTTACGGAGTCGGAACGGTTCCGGCGTCGGAGGTCGTCCGGTCGCGCGGCTGGGACGGTCCGCCGAGCAGCTACCGGCCGTTGTCGTCCGGTTCGTCGGTGTCGCCGTCCGACCCGACAGCGTCGCTGGTGCCGCCCGATCCGGGATCGTCGGGCACGTCGCGGTCGGCTGTCGTCGACGGATCCGGCGCGCCGATCCCGCCCATCGCGTTCCCGACGTCCTCGGGATCGAGGTCGCGATCGTACTCCTCGTCGGCGAAGAGGTGGCACGCTGCCGCGTGTTCGCCACCGGTCAGGACGGGCTCTTCCTCCTCACACGGTGAGGCGAACGCGTCCCGAAGTCGGTCCGCGGCTTCCTCCTCGCGGCCGTTGGCGAGGATCTCGAGGGCGTCCTCGACGGTGTCCATCGTCGCGCCCGAGAGCCCCGCGAGGTCGAACTCCTCGCGCATCGCTCGCTTGAACACGACGGGGTCTCGCTCGAAGTCCTCGCCGTCGTGCTCGCTTTCGAGCGTCTCCCAGACGGACTCGGCGGTGAACCCCTGGCGTTCGAGGCGGTCGCGGAGGTTCATGACTCCGCGATACTGTTCTTGCGGGATGTCGACGGTCGCCGGCTGGATCACCTTCGGACAGCGCGTCCGGAAGTGGCAGCCCGACGGCGGGTTCCGCGGCGAGGGAACGTCGCCCGGGAGCGCGTCGACGCGTCGCCCCTGTTCCTCGACGGACGCGCGCGGAACCGACTCCAACAGCGCCTCGGTGTAGGGGTGTTTCGGCGACTCGAAGATGTCGTCGGTGGGGCCGGTCTCGACCACCTCGCCGAGGTACATCACGGCGACGCGGTCGCAGATGTGCCGGACGACCGAGAGGTCGTGGGCGATGAACAGGTACGTCAGCCCGAAGTCCTCCTGAAGGTCCTCCAGAAGGTTCAGGATCTGCGCTTGCACGCTCACGTCGAGCGCCGACACCGGCTCGTCGAGCACGATGAACTCTGGGTCGAGCGCGAGCGCGCGGGCGATGCCGACGCGCTGGCGCTGGCCGCCGGAGAACTCGTGCGGGTAGCGGTCAATCTGGTCGGCCGAGAGGCCGACGCGTTCGAGCAGTTCCTTCGCGCGGTCGCGGCGCCACTCCCGCTTGGATCGCCCGTCGTCGGGCGACTCCTCGGGCACGTTGTGGATCTTCAGCCCTTCGCTCACGATGTCGCCGACGGTCATCCGCGGGTCGAGGCTGGAGAACGGATCCTGGAAGACGATACCCGCGCGCTTGCGGAAGCGCGTCAGCTCGTCGCCGGACATCTCCATGACGTCCTCGCCGTCGAAGCGGACGGTGCCCTCGGTGGCCTCGCGCAGTCGGAGGAGCGTCTCTCCGGTCGTCGACTTCCCGCAGCCGGACTCGCCGACGACCCCGAGCGTTTCCCCGGGGTGCACCTCGAGATCGACGCCGTCGACGGCCTTCACGCTGGTCGGCTCTCTGCCGAGGAGCCTGTCGAACAGCGAGTCGTTCTCGTAGTAGTACTTCCGCAGGCCGCGGACTTCGAGCAGCGGCTTCTCCCCTCCCGATCCGGCGGCGGATCCGTCGCCGACGTGGTCGTCACGCTCGGCGGGCGCGGACTCACTCATCGCCGCGCACCTCCTCCGTCCGGTCGAAGTGATCCGAAGGGAGCGCATCCGCCTCGCTGTACTCCCGTCGTGCGAGCACGCAGCGAACGGCGTGGTCGTCGCTTCCCGGTTCGGCGTCGTACTCGGGGGTCGGTTGGAGGCAGTCGGTCATCGCCTTCGGACAGCGGTCGGCGAAGAAACACCGGCCGCCCATCTCCTCGTCCAACAGCGAGGGAACGTTCCCCTCGATCGGCTGGAGCCGAGGGTCCGGGTCGTCGAGGTCCGGGATCGAGCCGATGAGTCCCTCGGTGTACGGATGGACGGGCGAGTCGAACACGTCCGCGAGCGTTCCCCGCTCGACGATCTGGCCCGCGTACATGACACCCACCCGGTTGCACATCCGGGCGATGACGCCCAGGTCGTGGGTGATCATCACGACGGAGGTGTCCTGCTCCTCCTGCAGGTCGCGCAGGAGGTTGAGGATCTGCGCCTGGATCGTCACGTCGAGGGCGGTCGTCGGCTCGTCGGCGATCAACACGTCCGGTTCGCCGGCGAGCGCCTGCGCGATCATCGCGCGCTGGAGCATCCCGCCGGAGAACTGGTGGGGGAACTCGTGGGCGCGCTCGGCTGGGTCGGGGATGCCGACCTGTTCGAGCAGTTCGATCGCGCGGTTCATGCTCGACTCGGAGGTGTATCCGCGGTTCGGCAGCAGGGCGTCGGCGATGAGCCGGCCCATGCCGTACCCCTGGGTGCGCGAGCGCGTGCTCCGCGGGTTTGCACGGGCGCGACGCTGTACCTCGACGGCCTCGGCGATCTGTTCGCCGACGGTGATCGACGGGTTCAGCGAGGACATCGGATCCTGGAACACCATCGAGAACGCCGGTCCGCGCAGCGCGCGGCGGACGCCCTCGGGCAACTGCCGCGTGTCGACGAAGTCGCCGTCGACGGCCTCGGGCAACTCGTCGCGGAACTCGTCGGCGAGGTCGGCGTCGCGGTACCACACCTCTCCCGAGGTGACCCGCCCGGGCGAGTCGACGAGGTCGATGAGCGACAGCGCGGTCACCGACTTGCCGGAGCCGGACTCCCCGACGATTCCGAACACCTCCCCGTCTCGGACGGTGAAGTCGACCGACTCGACGGCGTTGATCTGCCCCTCCTCGGTGAAGAAGCGCGTCGAGAGGTCGCGGACCCGGAGCACGTCGTCCGGGTGTCCGTCGGGGGCGCCGGCTGACTCCGCGGCGGGGGCCGTCTCGCTCATCTACATTCCCCCCTCGCCCTCGATACCCGGATCGAGCGCGTCGCGGAGCCAGTCGCCCACGAGATTGATGCCGATGACCGAGAGCACGATCGCGATCCCGGGCACGGTTGCGATCCACCACGACGACGAGAGGTAGTCGCGTCCTTGCGCAATGTCGAAGCCCCACGAGAGCGTCGTCCCGGAGAAGCCGAGGAACGACAGCGACGATTCCAACAGGATGATCGCGGCGACCTGGATGGTCGCCAGCACGAGGATCGGCGTGATCGCGTTCGGCAGGACGTGTCGGAACACGACCCGCACGTCGCTGGCGCCGAGCGCCTGCGCGGCTTTCACGTACTCCTCCTCGCGGATCGAGAGCGCCTCGCCGCGCGCGATGCGGGCGAACCACACCCAGTTGACGAACCCGACGACCAGGATGACGACCGTCGGCAACACGAACGTCTCGGGCATCGGTGTCGGTAGTCCGACCGCTTCGCGGAACGACCCGGCCACACCGCTCGTGACGAGCGGGTCGGTAACCGCGACCGCCACGTCCGCCTGGAAACGGCTGAACAGCCCGATCAACGCGATCGCGAGCACGAGCGACGGGAACGCCAGCGACACGTCCGCGGTGCGCATCAGCGCGTCGTCGACCCGACCGCGGTAGTACCCCGCGGTCAGCCCGACGGTGACGCCCAACACCGCCGCAAGCACCGTGCCGAAGAGGCCGACGAGTAGCGACGTTCGGGCGCCGTATATCGCCCGCGAGAGGATGTCTTGCCCCAGCGAGTTCGTTCCCAGCGGGTGCTGGGCGGACGCGTTCACCGTGACGTTCTCCGTCACGGTCTGGACGCTCCCGTTCACCATCTCGGTTCGGGTCTGTTGTTCGGTGTCGGTGAACCCCAACGGGGGAAGTTGCGCCCGGTCGAGGTCCTGCGTTCGGGGGTTGTGCGGCGCGATCATCGGGGCGAGCGCGGCCGCGAGTACGATCACCACCACGAGCACGACCCCGATCCGCGCGAGTCCCGACGACCGGAACTCCTTGCGGAGGTTGCGGATGGTACGCGGGGAGATCGAGAGCGGTCCGATCTTCATTCGGCGATCACCCGCGGGTCGAGATACGCGTACAGCGCGTCGACGACGATGTTCAAGAGGACGAATCCGGTCCCGATGACGATGAGACTCCCCTGCAGGATCGGCCAGTCGCGCGCGTTGATCGCGCGAATGATCTCCGAACCGAGCCCGGGCCACGCGAAGACGGCCTCCGTGATCACTGCGCCGCCGATGAGCGTCCCGAGCTGGAGCCCGAGGACGGTCACCACCGGAACGAGCGTGTTGCGGAGGACGTGCTTGTATCGGACGAGGGACTCCGGAAGCCCCTTCGCCCGCGTCGCGCGGACGTACCCCGCGGACAACTCGTCGAGCATACCCGAGCGGACCAGCCGGGTGATGAGCGCCGTGAAGTACGTCCCCAGCGTGATCGCCGGCAACACCAGCGAGGCGATCCACGCGGTCACGACGGTGAAGAACGGCTCCGGCCCGGTGATCGCCGCCAGCGAGTCCATGAAGCCGTACGCGCGACCGCTGGTCGGGAAGACGTTGAACTCCACTGCGAACACGAGCACGAGCATGATGCCGAGCCAGAAGTTCGGCGTCGAGATGCCCAACAGCGAGAACGACGTGGCGGCGTAGTCGGCCGGCTCGTGGCGCCGCGTCGCCGAGATGACCCCCAGCGGGATCGAGATGACGACAGCGACGATGCTCGCGGCGACCGCGAGCTCCAGCGTCGCCGGCAGTTTCTGGAACACCTGCACCGACGCCGGGATACTGGAAATGTATGAGTACCCCATGTTCCCCTGGAGGAGCTCCCAGAGGTAATCCAGATACTGAATGTACAGCGGCTGGTTCAGCCCCAACTCCTCGGCGATCCGCTGACGCGTCTCCTGGCTGGCGTCGAGCGGCGCAACGGTGTCGATCGGCGATCCCGGCGTGATGAACCGAAGGATGAAGACGACAGTCACGACTCCCCAGACGACACCCACGCCCTGCACGCCGCGCTTCAGAAGAAATCGACCGTAGCCCATGACGGCCTAGTTGCTCTCGCTCGGGAGGCTCTGCGCCTCGTCGAGCAGCCGGTCCAGTTCTTCGTTCGCGTACGAGGACAGCGCCCCGTCGCTCGCGAGGAGCGGCTGGATCGTCTGGATGGCGTCGAACGTCGCGTTCCCCCAGCCGAGCAGGTACCAGTCGGGCTTGTCCTCGATGTTGCCCGTCGTCACCTGACTGACGAGCGTCGAGAACTCGACCTGCCGCGCGCTCGCGGAGACGTTCGGCAGCTCATCGACCTGCGAGGCGACCGCCTGCGCGATCTCGACGTCCTTCAGGTATCGACCGATCGGCGTCACGAGTTCGATCTCCGCGCCGGCGTAGCCGGACTCCTCGACGAGCTGCTCGGCGCGCTCGAGGTCGCGCGGGTACGGGTCGACCTCCTCGTTGTAGCCGAAGAACCCTTCGAGCGTCGGCTGGCCGGTCGCTCCGCCGAACGTCTGCAGGACGTTCTCGACGATGGAGTCGAGGTCGACGGCGTAGTTGACCGCCTGACGGAACTCCGGCGAGTCGAACGGCTCGACGTCGTACCGCATCGCGTTGAACAGCACGCGCGTCGACGGCACCGCCGAGACGGACGCGTCGTCGCTGTTCTCGACGCGGGAGACCTCCTGCGGCGGGACGTTGACCGCGATGTCCGTCTCGGCGCTCAGCAGGCGGTTCACGCGGGTCGAGGACTCGGAGGCGGAGTTGATCGTGAACGTCGAGATGGCCGCCGGGTCGTCCCAGTAGTCGTCGTTCCGCTCGAAGGCGACCTCGACGCCCTGCTCGTAGTTCGAGAGGACGAACGGACCCGTCCCCTCCATGTTCTGGTTGACGTACGCGTTGTCGTTGCTCTCGACCCACGACTTGTTCATCACGTCGCAGTACGTCGCGAACGACGCGAACACGATCGGGTTGAGCCCCGAGAGGTTCACGTTCACCGTGCGGTCGTCGGCGGAGGCGACCTCGGCGCCCTCGACGCCGATGAGCTGGTCGACCTGCGGCGACTCGATCCCCACGTCCGACTGGACGATCCGGTTGATCGAGAAGGCCACGTCCTCGGGGGACAGCGAGTCGCCCGAGTGGAACGTGACGTCGTCGCGGACGGTGAACTGTACCGTAGTCTCGTCGAGGCGCTCGTAGTCGGTCGCGAGCTTCTCGACGATCCCGCCCTCGGCGTCGCGCTCGAGGAGCCCCTCGTACGCCTGCAGGACGATGTTGTCGGTCGGCGTCTCGCGGTGGTCCTGCGGGTCGAGCCCCGAGTCCAGCTGTGACTGGGTCATCACCACGTCGTCGCCCGCGTCCGTCGCCGGCTCGATGGCGTAGGCCGCAACGCGCTCGTCCGTGCGGGGCTGCCACTCGATATCGGAGGACTGCCCGTACACGGAGTACTGGCGGTTGAGGAACACCCACGGCGCCTGTTCGTGGCAGTGGAGGTTGGCGCGCTGGAGGTAGCCGTCGCGGGTGTCCGGCTCCGGCCGCTCGGTCGTCTCCTCGGGCGAGGTCGTCGTCTGGGTCGCGTCGCCGCCGGCGCTCGTGGTCTGCGTGCCGTCGGTCGGCTCACCGCCGTTGCCCGAACAGCCGGCGAGGGCGACCGCCGCCGTCGCCGAGCCCGCCGCCTGGAGGAACCGCCGTCTGCTCGTGTCTTGATCAGACATACGCGGAACGATGTGAGACGACCCCTTATATGCTGGGGGTACGGTATCGCACACCGTCAGGTTCCCGATTCACACCCTCGAACTCCGGAGTTCGCCGCCTACTCCGCTTCCTCACCCTGCGCGTCGACGACGGCGACGCCGGCGAGGTTGACGATGTCCTTGACCTCGTCGCCGCGCTGCATCACGTGCACGGGCTGGTCCATCCCGACGAGCATCGGGCCGATGGCCTCCGCGCCGCCGAGACGCTGGAGCAGCTTGTACCCGATGTTGCCGGCTTCGAGGTTCGGGAACACGAGGACGTTCGCGGGACCGTCGAGCGTCGAGAAGTCGTACGTGTCCTCGAGGATGTCCTCGACGACGGCGGTGTCGGCCTGCATCTCCCCGTCGACCGGGAAGTCGACCTCGGGGTCGTCGTGGAGCACCTCGACCGCCTCGCGGGGCTTCCGCGTTCCGGGGTTGTCGACGGAGCCGAAGTTGGAGTACGACAGCATCGCCGCGCGCGGCTCGACGTTGAACCGACGCGCCAGCTTCGCGGTGTGTTTCGTCACCTCGGCGAGCACCTCGGCGTCGGGCGCCTGATTCACCGTGGTGTCGGCGCAGAACACGACCCGGTTCTTGAACGTGAGCATGTACACGCCGGCGACGTACTCGGCGTCATCGGCGGTGCCGATGACCTGCAGCGGCGGCCGGAGCGCGCTCGGGTAGTGGTGCGTCAGCCCCGTGAGGAGCGCGTCGGCGTCGCCGCGCTCGACCATCACGCTGCCGAAGTAGTTCGTGTCACGGCGGACCAGCTCGCCCGCCTCCGAGCGGGTGACTCCCTTGCGCCTGCGGAGTTCGTGGAGGCGGTCGGCGTACACGTCGGCCTTGCCATCCACGTCGGGGTCGACGACCTCGGGGTCGAACTCCAGCCCGAGGTGCGCGGTCGTGGACTCGATCGTGTCGCGGTCGCCCAGCAACACCGGGTCGGCGATGCCCTGCTCGGCCATCTGGTAGGCCGCGCGGATCATCTTCTCGTCGGTCCCCTCCGCGAGCGCGACGCGCTTGGGCTCCGAGCGCGCCTTGTTCAGGACGACGCGCATCATCTCGCGGCTCTTGCCGAGGCGGGCTTCGAGCCGCTCGGCGTACTCGTCGGTGCCGACCTCGGTGCGAGCGACACCCGACTCCATGGCCGCCTCCGCGACCGCCGGGGCGACCTGGAAGAGGACGCGCGGGTCCAGCGGCTTCGGGATGACGTACTCGGGGCCGAACTTCAGCGGCTGGTCGCCGTACGCCTTCACCACCGCGTCCGGGACGTCCTGGCGCGCGAGGTCGGCCAGCGCCTCGGCCGCCGCGCGCTTCATCTCCTCGTTGATGTCGGTTGCGCGAACGTCGAGCGCGCCACGGAAGAGGAACGGGAACCCGAGGACGTTGTTCACCTGATTGGGGTAGTCCGACCGCCCCGTCCCCATGATGACGGTGTCGTCGCGGGCTTCCTTCGCGTCCTCGTAGGTGATCTCGGGGTCGGGGTTCGCCATCGCGAAGATGACCGGGTCGTCGGCCATCGATCTGACCATCTCCTGGCTGACGATCCCGCCGACCGACAGGCCGACGAACACGTCCGCGCCCTCGATCGCGTCCGCGAGGTCGCCGCCCTCGCCCTCGCTGGCGAACTGCGCCTTGTACTCGTTCACGTCGCCGGCGGCCACGCGGTCCTCGGTGATTATCCCCGAGGAGTCGCACATCGTGATGTTGTCCGGGTCCGCCCCGAGCGAGACGTAGAACTTCGCGCTCGCGATGGCGGAGGCGCCGGCTCCCGAGAAGACGATGTCCAGACTCGAGAGGTCCTTGTCGACGATCTCGGCGGCGTTGAGCAGCCCGGCCCCGGAGATGATCGCCGTCCCGTGTTGGTCGTCGTGAAACACGGGAATGTCCATCTTCTCCCGGAGGCGCTCCTCGATCTCGAAGCATTCGGGCGCCTTGATGTCCTCGAGGTTGATCCCGCCGAACGTCGGCTCCATCGCCGCGACCGAGCGGACGATCTCGTCGGGGTCGTCCTCGTCGAGTTCGATGTCGAACACGTCGATGTCGGCGAACCGCTTGAACAGGACGCCCTTCCCCTCCATCACGGGCTTGGAGGCCTGGGCGCCGATGTCGCCGAGCCCGAGCACGGCCGAGCCGTTCGAGACGACCCCGACCATGTTCCCCTTCGCGGTGTACTCGAACGCGCGCTCGGGGTCCTCGTCGATATCGAGACACGGCGCGGCCACGCCCGGCGAATACGCCAGCGAAAGGTCGCGCTGCGTGTTCGTCGGCTTCGTCGTCGAGATCTCGATCTTCCCGGGAGGTTCCGATCGGTGGTACTCCCGTGCGTCGTCGTCCAGTCCCATACCGTCGCGACCGCAGGATCGGGGAAAAACCTACCGAGCCGACACCCCGAGTTCCCGGGATGCGAAACTGGAACTCGACACTGAGTTCTCCCTACCCGCGGCGATCTGCGTCGTCTCGGTCTCCCGGTCGATCGCCGCCCGCTCTGTCATCGCTGTCTGCTGTGTCGTCGCTGCCGTTCGGCTCGTCCGGTTCGCCCGACTCGTCCTGCTCGTCGGACTCGTCCGTCGCGACTGATGATGCGGGCACGAACCCGCCGAACTCCTCGTCCGCGGCCGGTTCGGCGTCGCCGGCGGCGGCGTCGCCATCGTCGCCAAGGCCCGACGCGTCGTCTCCGCCGTCGCTCCCGTCCTCCCGGAGCGTGGCGGCGACGTCCCCGTCGTCGTCGCCGCCCTCGCGATAGCGCCCGATGAGATCCAGGTTCTCGCCGAACCGACCGAGCGCGGCGATCTCGTAGGAGCGCCGGTACGTCAGCGTCAGCACCTGAACCGGGAGCAAGACGAGTACGATGAACGTCGGAACCCCGACGGCGACGCCGGCGAGCACGCCCAGTCCGACACCGAGGTCGGTCGTCGCGGCCCCGCTCGAAACCGCGCCGACGGCGAAGCCGATCCCGGCGGCGACAGCGCCAACAACGAGCAGTCCGACCAGCAGGAGGACGAACGAGACGATCGAGAGGCCGATCCCGACGAGCACGTGCATCACGATGTAGACGATCGTCTGGCCGGGCTGGTTCCGGAGGAGCGGCCACACGCGGCGCCAGCCGTCGATGACGCCGCCGCCGTCGGCGATCATCGCCGGGACGACGAACTCGACGGTGAACCGGTTCACGAACGCGTACACGACGACGTACGCGACCGCCACGATCGCCACTCCGGCGAGGATCAGCGGTCGTCCGGCCAGCGATTCGACGCTGGTGCCGCTGAGGACGATCGCGGCGATCACGGCTGCCGGAGGGACGACGAACGCCGCGAACAGCCCGATCCGGAAGCCGAGCAGCCGAAGTCCGTTCGTCAGGTGACTCCCGGCGTCCCGCAGGAGTCGGAGGTCGTCGCGGGCGATGGCGTCGACGAGGACGAACTCGAACACCGGCGAGAGGAGGATCGCGAGCAACGCGACCACGGCGATCACGGCGAGGACGGCGATCCCGAGCACACCGACCGCGCCCGCCTGCGGGACGCCCCCGGCTTGGAGGACGGGACCGCCGAGGGCGATCGCCCCCACCGAGACCGTCGGGACTGCGACCAGCAGGGCCGCCAGCGCGCTCGCGCCGCCGGAGGGTGCCGAGAAGCCGCCGGTGCCGGCGAGGCGTGCGCCGAAGTTACCGGCGTTACTGGCGACCTGTCCACCGGCGCCACCGCCGCCGGTGAACAGGCTCACGACCATCATTCTGATCCATCGCCCGAGGCTGAAGGGAAGGAGGAACTCGCGGGTCACGTCGATCGCGTCGTCGACCGCGTCGACGCCGTGCCAACTCATGCCGGCATCTCATAGTCACGCAACATGAAGGTTGTTTCTCGGATCGCTTGCGAACCTCCGGGCTCAGCCCCGCAGGATCGCCGGCCGCTGCAACGCGAACCCGTCGACGTCGACGGTGTCGGTCGGCCAGCGACCCGAGTCCGTGAGCACCTCGACGGTCCCATCGGCGACGTACGCGGTGTCCTCGCTTTTCGCCCCCCGAACGGTCGGGTTCCACGCGTAGGCGGCCTCGTTCGCGACGGGCGCGTCGCTGTCGGGCGTCGCGAACCACTCCCGGCCGGCGTACCCCGTCGCGCCGCCCTGGTGGTGTTCGCGCCACTCCCCGTCGTACCCCTCCTCGGCGTACGCCTCCCGGATCGCCGCGAACACGTCGCCGGCGGTGCCGTCGTCGCGTCCGGCGGCCTCGCGGGTCGCCGCGAGCGCGCGCGCCTCAACGCGCTGGGCCGCGCGGTGGCGCTCCTCGAGCCACTCGGGCGGGTCGAACGCGACCGTTCGAGTGCAGGACGCGTGGAGCCCGCCCCGTCGGGCGGTGACGATCACGAGCGCGTACTCGCCCAGCGCGGCGTCGGTCGGCGTCGGATGGCGATACTCGGGCGCGCGCTCGCTCCCGCCGACCAGCACGACCGGCGCGTCGATGTTCCGGCCGGCCAGCGATATCCGCAGTCCGGCGGCGACCTCGTGTTCGGTGTCGCCCGGCTGCAGCTCCCGGCACACCGTCTCGACCGCCAGCGCGACCTCCCGTCCCAGATCGCGGTACGCCGCGAGGTCGTCGTCGCCGAGGCGCAGGCGCAGCCGCGTGGGGTCGACCGAGTCGAGCCCGGGTACGTCGAAGTCCGCCGCCGCGGGCGCCGGCGAGCGCGCGGCGACCGAGTCCGACAGGGAGGCCCCGTACCAGTCGTCGGCCGCGACGGACATCGACAGCTCGGCGGGCAGTTCCTCGGCGGCGATCCGCTCGGCCTCGATGTTGTTCGTGACGACCGTCCACTCGCCGTCGCCGAGGTAGCCCGCGGCGGCGTCGCCCACGTCGGCGCTCGCGTCGACCCGGTTGTCGCCGCCGGTCAGCCACGCGAACGCGTTGGGCCGCGCGAACCACACCGCCTCGTACCCCTCCTCGGCGAGGAAACGCTCCAGGCGCTCCTCGCGCTCGTCGATGTCGACCATACTCGCGGGTCCGACCGGCCGGGCTTCAATGCGGCGGCATCGTCGGCGACCACCCACCGCGACGTTGATCGATCCTCCGCAGGACGCGTGTCGCCCGCCCCACGCGCGGCGCCCCCGTGCGCCGCGCCTCGCGGGCGACCGGGGAGGGGCGGGGAGCCGGATCGACGAGCCCGACCAGCCGGCGGCGGCGACGCGCCCGTCCGACCGTCGACGGGACTTTCGCGGTCGGGGACGGTCTCGCTCGCACGTTCACCGGCGCGGGGGAGACGACGAAGGTGAACGAGTCGAGATCCGAACCGTCGCGACCGAGCGATCGGACCGAACCCCTAAAGAGGCGATACTCGAAAGCCACGACGTAATGAAGACGACGCTCGGGAGCGCGAGTGCGCCCCCCGGCGAGTTCGACACGGGCCGGCTCGCGGTCGGGGAGACCCGCGACGGCTCGACGGTCGGGCTCCCCGTGGCAGTGCTCAACGGCGCCGAGGACGGAAAGACGCTGTACGTGCAGGCGGTCAGCGACGGCGACGAGCTCAACGGACTCGGCGTGATCAACCGCCTCGTGCCGCAGCTCGACCCCGACGAGATCGCGGGCGAGATCCTCCTCGTCGGGATCGTCAACTACCACGCCTTCCAGGTCGCCGAGCATCGCAACCCCATCGACGACACGAAGATGAACCGGGCGTACCCCGGCGACGCCAACGGCACCTCCTCGGAGCGCATCGCAGCCGCGACGTTCGAGGCCGCCAAGCGCGCCGACCTCGTCGTCGACCTCCACCAGGGCCGCACCTCCCGGATGATCAACGAGACGCGCGTGCGTTGCGGTCCCCGCCACCGCCTCCACCGGGAGTGTCTCGAACTCGCGAAGGTGTTCGGCACCGGCTACGTCCTCGACCAGAAGGGCCCGGACGGCCAACTCGCGCGGGCGGCGCCCGACAACGGCATCCCGACGATCGATCCCGAGCTCGGCGGCGCGGTCGGCTGGGACGAGGAGTCGATCCGGATCGGCACGGAGGGGATGTTTCGCGTGCTCCGCTACTACGGCTTTCTCGAGGGCGACGTGGATCGCGATCTACAGACTCGGGCCTCGGGGTTCGACCAGTACGGCTCCCCCGCCGGGGGGCTCGTCACGTTCGAGTGCGACCTCGGCGAACGCGTCGAGCGCGGCGACACGCTGTTCGAGGTGACCGACGCCTTCGGCTCGCTCAAGGGACGCGTGACCGCCGACAACGACGGGATCTTCTGGCGCTCCCGGCGCCTGCCGCAGGTCGCCACCGGGGAGTACGTCTGCTCGGTGGGAACGGACATCGATCAGTTCTAGCTCCCCGGCTCCGGCAGCGTACCGCGTTTCGCTCGCCGACGTCCCGTTCCCGTTCGGGCCCCACCGTCGACCCGTCCGTCCCCCGCGTCCGTCCCGATGACGGCGATCGACGATACCGCGCCGAACCCACGTCGAACCGAAACTGCCGATCGGGACGATGAGCAGTCGAATACACGATGCACGTATCCAGGATGCGTTCGGCGCTCAGCGGAGATGGAATGACAACCATACTATGGTAGGCTGAAAACACCTTCATGACTTCCTCCGAGTAAGCACGTCCTATGCTGGGTGTGACCGCTCCATGTCGCTGAAAGGGATGGCACGACCGGACTGGGACGTGATCGATCAGGTCGCGGGGATAACGGGGTTCGGCTGGACGGCGTCCCTCCTCGGGTATGTGGGTACCGCTATCGGCTATAGCAACTCCCTTATCACGAATCCGCAGACGCTGCTGTACGTCGGAAGCGTCTTCTTCGTCACGACGCTCGGCCTCGATCGGCTCAGATCGAGGCGGTCGAACGACGAACGGTAACGGGTCGTCGATCCCCGACGGACGGCTCGGACTCGGTTCCTCGAACCGTCACCTACTGGTCGGTCGCCGCCGCTCGTTCATCCATGACCGCTCCGCCGCTCCGCTGCCCCGACTGCGGCGCCACGTACGCGGACCGATGGCGCTGCGAGTGCGGGCACCCGCTCGAGTACGAGTCCCGACCGCTCCCGGACGGGCCCGCCCCAGACCCGGCCGCGTTCGACACGCGCGACGGCCTCTGGTCGTTCGGCGAGTTCATTCCCGAGTCGTCGCCGGTCACGCTCGGCGAGGGAATGACGCCGCTCGTCGACGCCGAGGCGTGGGACGCTCAGTTCAAACTGGAGTACGTGTTCCCCACCGGCTCGTTCAAGGACCGCGGCGCGACGACGACCGTCTCTCGGGCGGCCGCCCTGGGCGTCGACACGCTCGTCGAGGACTCCTCGGGTAACGCCGGCGCCGCGATCGCCACCTACGCGGCCCGCGCGGGCATCGACGCCGAGATCTACGTTCCGGCGTCGGTGAAGGACGCGAAACTACGGGCGATCCGCCGCGCCGGCGCGACGCCGGTGAAGACCGAGGGTCCGCGACAGGCGACGACCGATGCGTGTATCGAGACGGTTAAGTCCGGCACCGGCTGGTACGCCAGCCACGCGTGGAACCCCGCGTTCTTCGCCGGGACCGCGACGTTCGCCTACGAGACCGCGCTCCAGCGCGACTGGGCCGCACCCGACGCGGTCGTCCTTCCGCTGGGGCACGGCACGCTCTTTCTCGGCGCCTACCGGGGCTTCCGAGCGCTTCACGACGCCGGCTGGATCGACGACCTGCCGCGGTTGCTCGGCGCACAGGCGGCCGGCCACGCGCCCATCGTCGAGGCGCTCCACGGCGCGGAGGCGGCCGCCGGCGACAACGACGCCGCGGACGGCATCCAGATTCCGGAGCCCGTCCGCCGCGACCAGATCCTGGAGGCGATCGACGACACCGACGGCGACGCGGTCGCGGTCGGGGGCGACGCCGTCGAGACCGAACTCGCCGACCTCCACGCGAGGGGCTTCTACACCGAGCCGACCTGCGCGGTCGCGCCCGCGGCGCTGCGCGCGTACCGCGAACGGGGGGCGCTCGACGGCGACGAGGACGTCGTCGTCCCCCTGACCGGGAGCGGGCTGAAGACGTGAGCGCGCACCGAGCGCAGCCGCGCAGTGGGGTGGTCGGCGCGTGATCACTGTTCGCGGCGACCACTGTCCGCTGTGCGGGACAGAGCTCGACCGCGTCACGGTCGAGGGACGCGAGCGGCGCCGCTGTCCCGACTGCGACCGCGTCGTCTGGCAGAACAGCAAACCTGTCGCGAGCGTGGTCGTCCGCGACGGCGAGGCGGCGCTCCTGGGCAAGCGCGACGTGGACCCGCACCGCGGGCTGTGGGGGGTCCCCGGCGGCAACCTCGAACACGACGAACACCCGGCGGCCGGTGCCGCGCGGGAACTCCGCGAGGAGACGGGCGTCCGTGTCGACCCCGACGATCTGCGGCTGTTCGATGTCGACCACACGACGAAAGAGCGCCGGTCGATCGTCGGTATCCGTTACGTCGTCGACCGGGCCGCTACCGCGGGCGAGCCGACCGCCCGCGACGAGACGAGCGCCGTCCGGTTCGACACGCTCGGCGGCTTCCGCGACGACGGCGGGATCAGCCCGTGGGACCGCGACCTGCTCGCGGCCCTGTTCGACGGCTGACTCGGTCCGCGGTGGGCCCTCGCCCGAGCGGAGTCACCGCTCGGGGTGCGTCGGCGCGTCGAAGCCGCCCCGAACGAGCGGCTTGCTGATGTGGCGCCGCGCGCACGGCGGCACCTCGTGCCAGCCGGGCACCAAGTCGCGTTCGACCGGTTCGGCGACCTTCCCGGGTTCGCCGGTTCCGCAGTCCCGACAGCGGTAGCCCTGATCCGCGCCGGCCGACTCCATCGACCGGCCGCAGTCGGGGCACGTCGGCACCGCCGGCTCCGTCTCGACGAGGTCGCGGACGGCGAACTTCTCGAGCTTGAGCGTGCCGTCGGCGACCTCGCCGCAGAGCGTGAGGCGGTCGCCGGCCCGCAGGTCGCGGACGCGGTCGCGGAAGCGCTTCGTCGGCTCGAACGCGACGCAGTCGATCGCGGCCGGATCGGTGGTCTCTCCCCCGGCGTCGTCCCCGTCGCGGGCGGCCACCTCGAAGAACACGTGGCCGCCGCGGCGCGTCTCGGGCGCCGTCGCGACCTCGCCGTCGACGCGGTAGGCGCCGCCGTCGCGCAGATCGCCGAGGGTTCCCTCCCGGAGGTGCACGTCGGTCCCCTGGTTCGTCACGAACAGCGCGGACCGCTCGACCGGCTCCCCGTCGATCCCGTCGGCGACCGACCGGACCGCGTCGGGGTCGTCGCCGCGGACGCCGTGGAGGATCGGGCCCGGGGCGTTCGGGACGCACACCGCCTCGCGCTCGCCGCGGTCGACGGTGTCCCACGCGAGCGGGTACGCCTCCTCGGCGGCGGCGAACACGCTCGCCTCGTCGACCTCGCGGGGCGTTCCGCACCGGTCGAACTCGCGGTACGAGATATGCTCGTAGGTCCAGTCGTCGAACGCCCGCCAGGCGCCGACGGCCGCGAGCGCGCCGATCCGCCCGCGGCCGGCCACGTCGTCGGCGTCGTCGTTCGCGGCGGCAGGTCGCTCGGCGTCGTCGGCGTCGCCCGTCCCGTCGCTCGCGGCCGCCGCACGGGTGCCGCCACCGCCGTCGGCTCCCCACCCCCGGTGGTCGAACCCGAACCCGTCGGCGATCGCGAGCGCCTCGTCGAGGTCGTGGAACTCGCGGACCGCCTCGCGCGCGAACCCGGCGACCCGATCCGGAACGGCCTCGGGGTCGCAGTCGGCGACGACAACTCCGGGGGAGGTCCGCGGATCGGTATCGACGGCGTACGACTCGACGAGGTCGCTCGCGATCGCCAGCGCGTCCTCCGGTCGTGCGTCGGTGTGGAGTGCGAGCGCGGCGTTCCCCCGCGTCTTGTGCTCGACGGCGGGGTTGAGCCGGACGAGCAGCCGGCGGTCCACGGCGTCGCCGGCGTCCTCGATGGCCTCGGCGATCAGCGCGGCGAGGTACGTGCTGCACATCCCCGCGGTGCGCGAGTCGGTGTCGTCGATGCCGATGACCGTCACGCCCGGTGGGAGACCGCGGCCGGAGTTGTGCCTTTCGCGTCCGGCGCCGTCGACCTCCACGGGCGGGTATCCCGTGTATAGCTCTATCGGCCGCGAGCGCACACCGACCGCGTGACGGCGTCGAATTGGCCCTCGCGACGCTCGGCACAATCCATTTAACCTGTGAGTCGCGTATATATGCGTATGTCGCGGAAAGCGCTGGTCGGGAACGTGACCGCCATGCTCGCGGACGCCGATTTCCTGGTCAGCGAACGCTGTGCGGTCCGACCAAAGAGCTTCGACGTGGCCGCCCGACGCGGGGAGGACCTCCTCCTCGTGAAGGTGCTCGGCAACGTCGACGCGTTCGACCGGGCCACGGGCGCGGAGATGCGCCGGCTCGGGGAGTACCTCTCGGCGACGCCGATCCTCGTCGGGATGCGCACGCGCGACGAGGACCTCAAGCCCGGCGTCGTCTACTTCCGCCACGGCGTTCCGGCGATCCACCCCGACACGCTGTACGACCTGCTCGTCGAGGAGGTGCCGCCGCTCATCTACGCCGCCCCCGGCGGCCTCTACGTCAACATCGACGGCAACACCGTCGCCGACGAGCGCAAGGAGCGCGGCTGGAGCCTCGGGCGCCTCGCCGACGAGCTCGGCGTCTCCCGGCGTACCGTCGCGAAGTACGAGGACGGGATGAACGCGTCCGTCGAGGTCGCGGTCGAGCTCGAGGACCTGTTCGACCGCCCGTTCTCCGACCCCGTGCGGGTGATGGAGGGCGCCGACGAGGTCCGCGAGGCCGACCCAACTCCCGAGCCACCCGACGTCGACCCCGACGACGAGCACGTGTACGGCGTGCTCTCGCGGGCTGGATTCGCGGTTCACCCGACCCAGCGAGCGCCGTTCACAGCCGTCGGCGAGGACGAGGCCGAGCCGCGCGTGGAGTTCACGCTGCTCACCGGACACTCGCCGTTCAACAGGACCGCGGAGAAACGCGCGAGGTTGATGGGCTCGCTCGGTCGCGTCACCGGCACGCGCGCGGTCTACTTCACCGAGGGCGACGACGAGCCCAAGGAGGAGACCGTCGACGGTACCGCGATCGTCACGATGGTCGAGCTCTCTCGCGCCGACGACCCCGAGCGCATCCGCGAGCTGATCCGCGAGCGTTCCGACGAGCCGGCGGAGGCGTGAGCGAGCCCGACAGCGCGGGACCGATGTGTAGTTGACTACGCGCTGAAACGGTTACGCGGCGCCTTCGCCGTACGTCTCCTCGAGGTACGCGACGATGTCGTCGGACTCGGGCATTCCCTCGACGCCGTGGGTTTCGTCGACGAGCACGGGAACCCCTGTCTGTCCCGACACCTCCTCGACCTCGGTGCGGTCGGCGTGCGAGCCCGGGACCGTGATCGACTCGTACTCGAGACCGAGCTCGGCCAGCTTGTTCGTCACCTTCGCGCAGTACGGGCAGCCTTCCAGTTCGTAGAGGACGAGATCTGACATCGCATCCCCACGTAGCGCCGCCGCCGACTTAAACTCCGCCGGGGTGTGCACCGAGAGCGCGGAGGCGATCCGGGACCGATCGATCCGCCGCCGCTCGGCGTGTCGCCGTTCGTCCCGTCCGCGCTCAGTCGTCGCCGCGGGCGTCGACGAACGCCCGCCTCGTGCGCCTGTCCCCGCCCGCGACGACCGCGCCGCCCTTGAGCACGACTCCGGGGTCGTTCAGCGCGGTGAGGTCGTCGGTCGGGTCCGCATCGACGACGAGTAGGTCCGCGTGGGTCCCCGGCTCCAGCGTCCCCTGTCCGCCGAGGCCGACGGCGTCGGCGGCGGTTTCCGTCATCGCGACGATCGCCTCCAGCGGGTCCATCGCGTACTCGTGCATGAGCCGAAGCTCCGCCGTGTTGCTGCCGTGCATGTTGAACGGCGTCCCGGCGTCGGTTCCGCCGGCGATCCGGACGCCCGCCTCGACGGCCCGCCGGAAGGAGTCGAGGTGACGCTCGTACACCGCCTCGGTCTGGGTTCGGTCCTCCTCGGTCGCGGCGTCGACGTTGCGGACGATGTGGTGGGGCGCCGACAGCGTCGGCACGAGCGTCACGTCCTCGCGGGCGAGCATGTCGATCGCCTCGTCGTCGAGGAGCGTCCCGTGCTCGACGGTGTCGACGCCGGCGGCGACGGCCGCCTTCACGCCCGCGCCGCCGTGCGCGTGGGTCGCCGTGTGCAGCCCGCGGCGGTGGGCCTCGTCGACGATCGCCTCGACCTCGGCGTCGGTGAGCGCGACCGCACCCGGGTCGCTGCCGGGCGTCGTCACCCCGCCGGTCACCATGAACTTGATGAAGTCGGCGCCGCGCTTCGCCTGCTCGCGGACCGCCCGGCGGGCGTCGTCGGCGCCGGTGATCTCCCGGCCGAGGTGGTGACCGTGGCCGCCGGTCGCCGTGATCGACCGGCAGTTCGCGACCGTTCGCGGGCCGGGAACGTCCCCCGAGTCGATCCGGTCGCGAACGTGCACGTCGACGTCGCGCGCGCCCATCACGCGAGCGCCGGTGACGCCGGCCGAGAGCGTCCGCCGGGCGTTGCGCGCCTCGGTCAGCGCGAGTTCGGCGTCGCTCATCCCGACGACCTCCTCGACGGTGCGCTCGCCCGACAGCGAGAAGTGCACGTGCGCGTCGACCAGCCCGGGGAGAACGGCGTACCCGGTGAGGTCGACGACCGAGTCGTCGCTCCGGACGGTCAGATCGCCGGCGTCCTCGATCACTCCCTCGGACACGCGGAGATCGCCGGTTCGGACGCCCCCGGAGTCCACGAGCGTCGCGTCCCGCAGAAGCATGCTCGCCGGTGCGGCCGGCGGTCGAATGAGGGTTCCGGATCCGACGGCGCGGCCACAACGGGTTTATCTCGCGGGGATCTCCCCGAGGGCATGGGGGATGCACCGACGAACGCGGGAGTGACGGGAACGGGCGGATCGAACACGGACGGGATACGCGAGCGGATCTCGCTGGCTCCCGGAGCGCTCGCGGGGGTCGGCGCGTATCTGCTCGGCTATCTCGCGACGTACGTGACGCAGGCGGGCGCGGTGCGCGATCGACTCTCGACGCTGAACTTCCTCACCAGCCTGTTCGGCGGCGACCCGGTCGCGGCGTGGCAGGGCGTCGGCTGGTACTTCTACAACGCCCACTTCGTCGCGACCGTGTCGCCGTCGTTCGGCGGCGGGACGCGTTCGTCGGACCTCCTCGCGAGCGCGGACGCCGGCCTGACGTACCTGTACGTGGTGCCGCCGCTCGCGCTGCTTTTGGCCGGCGCTGCGGTCGCCGTCGTCGAGGGCGTCGACGGTCCCGCCGACGGGGCTTTGGCCGCGCTCGGCGTCGTTCCGGCGTACTTCCTGCTCGCGGTCGTCGGCACCGTCGCCTTCGCGTACGGCGTCGGCGACGCCGGGAGTGTCCACCCGGACTACGTCACCGGCGCGCTGCTCGCGGGCGTCGTCTACCCGGTCGTCTTCGGCGGCGTCGGGGGCGCGCTCGGCTCGCTTGTCGGCGACGTTTGAGGCGACGAACCGGAGGGGCGCGACTCCGATCGCCCGGGGCGCCGCTTACAGGCCGCGGGCGACCATCTCGCCCCAGTGTTCGAAGCCGTACCGCTCGTAGAACGCCTGCGCGCGCTCGTTCTCGCGGTCCACGTCGAGCACCATCCGGTCGAGCGGCAGGTCCTGCTCGCGGGCGGTCGACAGCGCCGCCTCCATCAGGTCGTCCGCGACGCCCGTACCGCGGTACGCGGGGCGGACGTACACCTCGTTGAGGACGGCGGCGTCCCAGACGAACGACAGCGACTCCGGGAGCACGAACACGTAGCCCGCGAGACCCGACGCATCGATGTCGGAATCGTCGACCGCGGCTGCGTCGTTCGCGTCGTCGTCCACGTCGCCACGCGCGTCGGCCGCGTCGCCTCCGGCCTCCGCGACCGTCACGGTCGACGCCTGCTCGTCGACGCAGCGGTCGACCCAGTCGAGCCAGCGTCGCCGATACTCGTCGGTCAGTTTCGCCTCGTACGTCGCCGCCTTCTCCTCGCCGCCGGTGCCGGCTCCGAGTCCGGTCTCGAAGCCTCGCTTGAGCGCCCACAGCTGGTCGGCGTCGCTCGGTTCGTACGGTCGGAGCGTCGCATCGGCGTCGACCCCGTCGTCCGTGTCGTTCATGCCGTCGTCTTCGCGGGCGGACGAATCAACCCCCCGGTGGCGGCGAACCCGGCGACGACCGCACCGGTACCGCCGTCTCACTCGCGGCGCACGAACCGGGCCGCGAGCACCGCGGCGCTCGTCGCGACGAGCAGCAACTGCCAGCCGGCCCACACGAGCGGAAACACGCGCTCGACGTTCTCCGGCTCGTCACCGGGCGAGGGGTCGACGCCGGTCGCGTAGTGGAGGTTCTCGGTCGTCCGAGCCGTCTCGGGCGTCAGCTCGACGAACGTCTGAAAGAAGCCGCGCTGGTTCGACAGGCCCGCGCGACCGTTCAGCGTGTAGAACTGGTCGTGGACGGGCCAGAACAGGTTGACGCCGTTGGCGACGTAGTCCAGTCCGACCCCCGCGACGGCGAAGCCGACGAGCGCGACCCACGCGACGTGCGGCGCGGCGTCGCCCCAGCGTCCCCGCAGCCACGAGCGCTCGCGAACGCGGGCGTCGTAGGCGAGCACGCCGGCGAGCGCGATCGGGATCAGGACGTTGTGGCCGAGCGAGCGGTGCGCGCCCGCGAGGACCGGGGAGACGAACGAGTCCAGATCCGGCAGAACCGCCGCCAGGAGGGCGACGCCGACCGCGCGACGACCGAACGCCGACTCGCGCAGCAGCGCCGCCGCGAGCAGGCCGCCGAGCGCGAGGTGGACGAGCGTTGACGGCACGGCGGGAGCCTGGCGGCGCGACGGTATGGTCGTTTCGGCGCTCCGGATCGGCGCTCCGGGTCGGCGGACCGTGGGCGTCGCCGCCGGCGCTTGGGCGACGGAAGCGTGGGCGTTCACGGCGCCGACCGCAGGGGGGTGAACCGTCCGCTCCGACACCCTTACACGCGGGTGTGACGACCGCTGGGGTATGACAGTGGGCGAGGACCCCGGCGAGGCGCGCGCGCAACTCGCCCGCCGGATCGCGGGCGAGATCACGCTCTCGACGGACCCCGGGGCGACGCTCCGAAAGTGGCGAACGGACTTCGACGTCTCCCAGACCGAGTTGGCCGAACGGATGGACGTCTCCTCGTCGGTCGTCTCCGACTACGAGAGCGGGCGCCGGGAGTCGCCCGGCATCGGCCTCGTCTCTCGGGTCGTTGAGGGGCTGCTCGACATCGACGAGGCCCGCGGCGGGTCGCGAATCCGACAGTTCGCCCGGGTCGTCTCCGCGGGCTTCGAGTCCGACATCGTCCGCGACATCCGCGAGTATCCCGCGGCGATCCCGACCGAACGAGTGTACGAGGCGCTCGACGCCACCGAGGTCACGCCGGGCGAGCGCGACACCGTCAACGGCCATACGGTGATCAACTCGATCGAGGCGATCACGTCGCTGTCCTCGGAGGAGTTCTACCGGCTGTACGGCCAGTCGACCGACCGGGCGTTAGTGTTCACGGGCGTCACCCGTGGGGAGTCGCCGCTGGTGGCGCTTCGGGTCGTGACCCCGACGCCGAACGCGGTGATCCTCCACGGACTCGACGAGGATGCGCTGTGGGACCACGCCGCCGCGCTGGCGCAGGTCGACGGCTTCTCGTTGGCCGTGTCGACCGCGGAGCTGGAGCCGGCGCTGGAGGCGCTTCGGACGCTGTAGTCCGGGTCGCCGAAGGGCGGCCTCAGCGGTTCGACTCGACGAACTCGACGAGCTCGTCGGCGCCGACGAATCCCTCGGCGAGGCGGTCGACCTCGACCGGCTCGCCGTCGTCGCCCGCTTTGAACAGCGCGAGCGTCGGGACCGACTGGATCGTGTGCTCGCTCACCAGCGGCGGGTCGTCTCGGGGATTCACGAGCAGGATCGGCACCTCGGCGTTGCGCGCGACACCGCCCAGGACGGGTTCGATGCTCCGACAGATCGAACAGCCGTCCGTGTAGAAGTCGACGAGGACGAGACCCGATTCGGCGACGGCGTCGCGGAGTTCCTCGGGGAACTCGTGGGCGTCGACGGTGCGGGGCTTGTGCGTCGTCTCGGCGGGATCGCCGGCGACGGATGTGTCGCTCATGCACTACGATCGCCGCCCTCGAATAAAGACGTTGCACCCGAGTGCGCGGTCCGCGCACCGACGGGAGCACCGCGTTCATCGACGATCGAGGGCCGTTGACCTGCGATGGCAGCTACTCGACGTAGTCGTACTTCCGCTCGCTCATGCGGCCCCAGCCGGTGAAGACGAACTCCCCTTCCGGCTGCGTGAACTCCTCCATTTCCACGTCCATGTCGTGGTTGTGGCGGTCGTGGACGCCCTCGTACTCCTCGTACGAGAGGTCGTAGCGCCGCTGGAGCTGGTCCTCGACGTTCGCCGCCTCGATCTCCTCGCGCCAGCCGTCGACGACCGTCTCGGCGTGGATCTCCGCCTGGGCGCCGGAGCCGTACGACGCGACGAGGAGCTTCTTCCCCTCGAGGTCGACGTCGTTTTCGGCGGCGCGTCGCAGCGCGGACGCGCGGGCGACGTGGACCGAGCCGGTGTACCAGTTGCCGACGCGCCGGGCGATGTCGAGCGTCGGATCGATCGTGTCGGCGTACCAGCTCTGGTACTCCTCGGTCTCCTTGAGGTCGTCCATGTACGCCCGGATGGCTTCCTCGTACGCCTCCCAGTCGTCGAAGTCGTCCTCGCGCGGCTGGCGGCCGATGCGACCCTCCAGCGCGTCCTCGATCTCCGTGTCGCGGATCATGTGCCGATAGCCGAGCAGGCCCGCCTTGCGGACCATCCCCGGGAACGGCGTGTGGAACGGGACGTACGCGAAGTCGTCGGGGTGGGCGTCCCACGCGACCGACTCGAAGTCCGTCAGCGCCTCGCGCATGCGAGCGAGGTACACCTGCATCGAGCGCTTGCCGTCGACCGAGGGGAACTGCTGGTTCGGCTTCAGGAAGTCCGTCTCGTCGGCGCTGCCGTACCCCTGCTCGGTCGAGAGTTCGACGACCGACGGATTCTCGTCGATGAGCATCGCGACCGCGCCGGCGCCCTGGGTCGCCTCGCCGGGGTCGCCGCGGGCGTACAGCGCGGTGTCGGTGGCGATGACCAGCGCCGCGCGACCGCGGTTGCGCCCCGCCCTGATCCAGTTGTACGCGTCGTCGATCGCCTGGGTGCCCGCGAGACACGCGAACTTCCGCTCGCCCTTGTTCGCGTGGTGGAAGTCGCCGTCGTACACCTGCTCGAGGCAGCCCGCGATGTACGTCGAGACGGGCTTGGAGTTGTCGAACGCCGACTCCGTCGCCACGTCGATTCGCCCGATGTCCTGCGGGTCGAGTCCCTTCCGGTCGATCAGGCGCTTGGCCGCGTTGGCGCCCATCGTGACGATGTCCTCGTATGCGTCCGGGAACGAGGACGTCTCGAGTCCGAGTCCCTTCGTGTACTTGTCGGGGTCCTCGCCCTTCGCCGGCGCGAACGTTCCGGGGAGGTCCAGTTGGAGCTTCCCCGTCCAGATCTCGATCGCGTCGATGCCGACAGCTGTCATGGTCGGTCGTATGGAGAACTGGGTTGTAGGTCTGTCGATGGTCGAATACGTCGATCGTCGATATCCGAGGTCAGTTCGCCGACCCCACAGCGGGAGTTCCGTCGAGAGTGACTCCGTTGGGGCTGTAATCCAGCGTCTTCCCGTCACCGTTGGCTCGTCGGATCTCCGCCCCGCCGACGAAGAGCGTCCGGGAACCACTGTTGAGATCCGCGGTGAAGTCGCTGAACTCGTCGCCGATCAGTTCGGCATTCTCAATGTTCATGTCCCCGTTCGATTCTAGCGTCAGGTCGGCTTGACTTCCCGACGAGACATCAAGTCGAGCTCCGCTCGCGCCCAGCGGTCCGCCGTCCGCACGGAGGCGCAGCAGTCCAGTCACCGTGACCTCCGCGTTCTGAGCGGAGATGGATCCGCTTGCAGTCACATCGAACGACCGACCGTCACCACCCGTATTGTCGACCGTGGCGCCGTCGAGCGTTACATCGCCGTCGTTCGCAGTGACGGAGATCGGCGCCGCGGATTGGATGGTCCCGTCAGTCACGTCCACGCTATCCCCGATCAGGTCGATGTCTTGTCCGCCGGCGTTCGTGCTGTCGATTGCTCCGGCGACCCTGAGGATACCACTCTCGGCTCGCAGCGTGGTCGAACCGAAACTCTGGACGGTCAACGTCGAACTCGACTCGACCGTGATCGACGACGCGCGGATGTCGAAGCCGTTCGAACTCGCATCGCGTTGAATGACCAAGTCGACCGACGGCTGCTCGAAGTTCTGGAGATCCGACTCCGAGTACGTCGTTTCCCCGTCGTCGTACGCGCCGTTCCCGTTGGCGTCGTTGTATGCGACGGATCCGGAGGGAAGTGAGCTTCCGCCGCCGCCATCGCCGCCATCGCCGCCCTCGGTGCTGTCGCACGCCACGTTCCGCTGGTCGGTGAGGCCGGCGAAGTACTGGTCTTCCCCGCCGTTGTCGAACGTGTAGGACGTGACGAAGAACTCGTCGCTACGAAGGTTCTCATCGAACACGTAACAGACCCGTACGGCCTCGTCGCTCGGGAACGTGATGCTCGCGTTCTGCAATTGCTCGCCGATATCGAGCCGCGGGGATTCGGCAGCGGAGATGAGATCTGCGTACGTCGGGGTCTGGCCCCCGCCGTCGGCGAAGAAGTTGATTCGCGCCTGTGAGGAGTTGACCGTGGCATCACCACGGTTCCGAAGCTCGAGCACCGCGGTCGTCTGGTTCTTGCGGTAGGAGTCCACCAAGGTGACGGAGTCGGACGGGTTGATGTCGCCCGCGCCGCCGTCGCCGCCGCCGCCGGCGTTCGCATCGACCGATACGTTCGCGTCCTCGGGAGTTCCGGCATCGAACGACTCGAGTCCGTCGTAACTGAATTGGAGTTCCTCGGTCCCAGTCGCCGTCGGCGTGTACTCGAACACCGCGCGGCCATCCTCGTCGGTCGTGACGGCCGCGTCAGCGATCTGACCGTCCCCGGTCGCATCGGCTGTCACCTCGATCCCTCCAACTGGGTTCCCGAACTGATCGCGAACCTCCAGAACAACCTCGCGGGTCGTTCCCTCGGTCATCTCCGAGGGACGCTGCTCCACGTCGAGATACGCCGGCGACCGGTCCGGAGCGTCGCCGGAGCCGACGTGGACCGCCGCGATGCCGAGCGAGTACGTCCGCGAGTCGTTCAACTCGATGGTCACGCCGCCCGGGGCGTTCCGGGTCCCGTTCACCCAGCCGTCGTCGATCTCGTCGACCAGTAGTTCCTCCCACCGCGTCGCGTTCAGCGTGGTCGGGATAGTCACGTCGAGTTCGCCGGAGACCCGCTCGCGTCGAGACACCGTACTCACCGCCTCGGGATCGACCGACACCGTCGACACCCCGTTCCGGTTGAGATCGCCGGACACCGCGATCAGGGTGATCCGGTCGCCCTCGACGACGCGCTGGTCGGTCAGCGTGAGGTTCGCCCCGTTGGGGAACCGATTGAACGCGACACCCGACTCGTAGCGGGTCGTCGGTGCCTCGCGATAGTTGCTGTACCGCGGCTCGTACACGACGAACCGCGTGGACTTGTTCCGGCTTTCCGCGAGGTCCCAGTAGTCCGCGGCCTCGCCGCGGTCGGCGGAGCTCAAGACCGTGACGTTCTCCAGCGAGACGTTCACGTTGTCGTCCGGCGGCACCGTTCGCAAGCTTCCCGACGCGGGCGGCGGGTTCACGAAGAACGTCCGACTCGGATAGCGCGTCCCCAACTTCACCGTCGCCGGCGCGGCGTCGCCGGTCCGGCCAGTGGCGGTGATGCTGGACGACAACTCCACCATGTCGGTCTGGACCTCCTGGTTGTGGAGGAACTCGACCTCACGGTTCTGGTCGGGGACGACCGTGGCCTGGTACGTCGAGAGGGCGACGATCAGGAACCCGAAGAGTATCACCGCGCCGATCTGCACCGTGACGGCGCGGTCTCGCTCTCCGTTCCCGTTCCCCCGGCCAGTCATGGACCCCTGTAGCCAGAGGACGGGGATAAGCGTGCGGGACCAGTTCTCAGCTCGGACGCCGCCACCTAGGCGACCCCTACTCGTCTTCCTCGACGACCTCGGGGTCGGCCATCGCCGACTGCAGCGAGTCGAGCCCGTTGACCCACTCGGAGACGAAGCCGTACTCCAGGTCCTCGACGAGGTCCATCGGCAGCTCGTCGCCGTCGATGATGCGCGTGCCGGCCTGCACGAGGTAGCCGAGCGCGGCGTCGACGTCCTCCTCGGCCTCCGCGGCCGCGGCGGCCTCGACGTACTCTCCGACGGTTCCCTCGTCCGCGGGGCCGCCGACGACGTACTCCTCGGCGGCGTAGAACACGCACACCAGGCTCGTCTGGACGCCGTCGATCAACATCGCCTTCTCCTCGTCGGCGAGGTCCACGTCGGCGAGCACGATGTCGCGGATGTCGGCGATCTCGTCGGTCGCCTCGTCCTCGCTCAGCTGGTCGTCGTCGAAGGCCGCGAGGATCTTCGCGACCGCGATCGCGGTGTCGTCCTGAAGATTGAGCAGCAACCGGGCGGAGTCCTCGTTTTCCGGATCGAGGTCTTCCTCCGCCACGCGGTCGAGCCAGTTCTGCCACCGGTCGACGGTGTAGAACGTCTCCTCGGATTCGCTCATACCCACACGGTTTCGGCCTGTGTTGATAGGCCTTTCTTCTCCCCGAACGCCCGGCGATCGCGGTCAAGTCGGTGGTTTCTCGCCGATCTCCCGTGTCACTCACAGGCACCGATAGCGGTCACAGTTGCCGGATCGCTCGTCGCGATCCGCCCGGCTGCGCACCGCCCCGCGTCGGTCGTCGGCAGTTCTGTCCGTCGATACGCGCGGTCGCTCACGCGGATCCCGAGTTCCCGTCCGACAGCGTCGTCTCGGTGTCGATACCGTACACCGCCCGCGGCGTCTCCACGTGAGCGATCCGTATCGCGTCCTCGTGTCCCTTCTCCGACAGCCAGCGGACGCGCCGCGGCACGGTCTTCGGTCCCAGTACCATCCCCGGCTTCTCCGGGTCGTCGACGAAGTCGGTCTCCATCAGGAACGGCTCCCCGCGCTCGGCGGCGGTCGACAGCCAGTCCTTCTCGCTCATCACGCTCGGCGTCGGGCCGGCCAGTTTCCCGGACGCGTAGTGTTTCACGACGCGGGTGGGATCCATCCCGGCGTCCGTGGCCTGCTCCGCGATCCCGGTGAGGTCCTCACTCGCCTCCGTGTGAAGCTGCACCGCGCAGTCCAGCTCGGCGCCGTGCTCGAACGCCCGACGCATCACGTCGTTCGAGGCGGCCCACACCGCGTCGGACACGTCGTAGTGCGGACGCCCGGACTTCAGCCCCAGCGCGCGGCCCTCCGCGACGAACTCCGCGGCGACGGACAGCCCCTCGTGCATCAGATCGCGCGCGGCCCGCGGGTCGTACCCCTCGTCGTCGACGAGCCGGGAGATCAACCCCGGGTGGACCCCGAGGACGGGCCACGCGCGTCCGCGGAGTCGATCGCTCGCCTCGCGAACCGCGTCGACCGTCGTCTCGAACACGGGACGGAAGTCCTCGGCGTCGGAGGGGACCGGACCGAGGTGCCACGAGGGCTTGTTGACGACGATCATATGTGTGCCCCCGAGGCGGGCGAAATCGTCGACGGCGGCCATACCGCGGCCGTGGTCGGGGTCGATGTGGAGGTGGTTGTCGAGCACGGGCGTCCCGAGATCCTCGCTCATAGGTGCGGTTGCGCGCCGGCGCTCGAAAACCCTACGGGCGGCAGTCTTCGCCGAGGCGGTTCGATCCGCCCGCCCCGCCAGCGTCGCCGTTGGCGCTGTCCTGCCCGCGTCACCGCTGGCCTCCTCAAAACGGGGTCCGACCGCGAGCGATCACGACGGAGGCCCGCTCGTCGGGGTCGGTCCAGACCAGTCGAACGTCGGTTCCCGGCGGAACCGGACCCTCCGTCTCGTCGGAGAGGACGATGCTGTCGCCGCCGGTGAGGGGGTAGCGCGTCTTCAGCGCGGCGCGCTCGTGGCCGCTGTCGGCGACGAGCGTCAGGTTGCCCGTGTTCTGCTTGGTGACGGTTTCCCCGCCGTGGATGCTGGCGACCACCTCGTAGTCGTTACCGACCGATCGATAGGTAAAATCGACAGATACCGACGGGGGACCGGTGCCGAGTCCCCCCGGAAGGCCGAGCATCGCGGCGCCGAGCACGGCCGCGAGGACGACCGTGATCGCGACCATCGTCACGGTCGCGATCACGGGCGTGACGGCTCTGTCGCGGGGGGGCGCGTTCTGCTGTGGTGTCGCTGTCATGGATCTCCGACCGTCGGGTTCCCCAGCGACGCGCCCGAGTTATCGGGAGTCTCCCGGTTCGATACTTAATCGCGTCGCCGGAGGAATCACGGCTGATATCAAGGCGGCCCCGTGGGGCGGTCGCCGGCGTGGTCCGCTCCCGTCCACAACCACTAAACGCGGCTCGCTCCTCCCACCGGTAATGACCGACTGGACGGAGCGGTACCGCCCATCCTCGCTCTCGGAGCTCCGGGGCAACGACAAGGCGGTGAAGGGGGTCCGCGAGTGGGCCGACACGTGGGACGACCACCGCGAGGCGCTCGTCGTCCACGGCTCGCCGGGGGTCGGGAAGACCTCCGCGGCGCACGCGTTGGCGGCGGACATGGGCTGGGAGACCGTCGAGCTGAACGCCTCCGACCAGCGCACCGCCGACGTGATCGAGCGGTACGCCGGCCGCGCGGCGAACAACGCCACGCTCAGCGGCTCCTCGGGCGGCGACGACACCGGCGGCCGCCAACTCGTCGTCCTCGACGAGGCCGACAACATCCACGGCAACTACGACCGCGGCGGCAAGAGCGCGGTGACGGACTTGGTGAAGAACGCCGGCCAGCCCGTGATCCTCATCGCCAACGAGTACTACGAGATGAGCCGCGGGCTGCGCAACGCGACGCGGGACGTCGAGTTCCGCGACGTGGGCAAACGGTCCATCGTGCCCGTCCTCCGCGACATCTGTCGAAAGGAGGGGATCGAGTTCGACTCGGACGCGCTCGACAGGATCGCGGAGCGCAACAACGGCGACCTTCGCGGCGCAGTCAACGATCTACAGGCCGTCGCCGACGGCAGAGATCGGCTCAGGCTGGAGGACGTGATCACCGGCGACCGCGATCGCTCGATGGGTATCTTCCCGTTCCTCGATCTGGTGCTCAAGGAGGGCGAGTCCGCACGGGAGGCGCTGCAGGCCAGCTACGACGTGGACGAGACGCCGGACGACCTGACGAAGTGGATCGAGGACAACATGCTGAAGGTGTACGACACGGAGGAGGCGACCCGCGCGTACGACTATCTCGCCGACGCCGACGTGTGGCTCGGCCGGGTGTGGGCCAGCCAGAACTACTCGTACTGGCGCTACGCCGGCGACAACCTCTCGGCGGGCGTCGCCGCCGCCCGCGACGGAACGAACGGTGGATGGACGCGCTGGGGCCGCCCGCAGTTCTACCACTCCACCTCGGACACGAGCGACGAGGTCGTCCGCGCCATCGCCGAGCGCGGCGGCTTCTCGATGGACACGGCCCGTCGCGCCGTCCTGCCGTACCTTCAGGCGATGACGCATCACTGCAAACCCCGGGAGCTGACGGTCGAACTGGCCGCGGCCTACGAGTTCGGGGAGGAGCACGTCTCCTTTGTCACGGGGTCCGGCGAGACGACGAACAAGGTCCAGTCGATCGTCGAGGACGCCGAGGACCTGCGGGCAGAACGCATGGAAGAGCACTCCGGCGGCGCGTTCGCTGGCGTCGCACCGAGCACGGAGGCGGAGAGCGAGGCAGAAGCCGCCGCCGGCGACGGCGACGAGGGCCAGACGAGTCTCGCGGCCGCCGGCGGTGACGACACGGAGAGCGACGGCGACGCGGAGCCGGCGGCCGCCGAGGAGGACGACGGCCAGTCGGGGCTGTCGGACTTCATGTAGCGCGGTCGAGACCGCGCGGTCGTGCCGCCGCTCGCCGGGACACGCTGACTTTTCATCCCCGTCCACGAACGGCGAGCCATGCAAGCGGCCGTCCTCCGCGAGTACGGCGAACCCCTCGACGTGACCGACGTTCCCGAGCCGGAACTGGACCCACACGGCGTCGTCGTCGACGTCGAGGCGTGCGGCATCTGCCGATCCGACTGGCACGCCTGGATGGGCCACGGCGAGTGGGCCGACGATCAGGTACCCCTCGACTACGTGCTCGGGCACGAACCCGCCGGCACCGTCGTCGCGGTCGGCGAGCGCGTCGAGTCCGTCCGGGAGGGGGACCGCGTCGCCGTCCCGTTCAACCTGGGCTGCGGCGCCTGCCCCGAGTGCGTGAACGGGCACGGCAACACCTGTCTGGACGGGCGGGCGCTCGGGTTCGAGCGCGCCGCGCCGGGCGCGTTCGCCGAGCGGGTCCACCTCCCGCACGCCGAGTACAACGCGATGCGTCTCCCGGAGGGGGTCGCCGCCCGCGACGTGGCCGCGCTCGGCTGTCGGTTCATGACGGCGTACCACGCGCTCGAACACCGCGCGGTCGTCGGCGCCGGCGACTGGGTCGCCGTCCACGGCTGCGGCGGTGTCGGCCTCTCGGCCGTGCAGGTCGCCGACGCACTCGGCGCCCGCGTGATCGCCGTGGACGTTGACGACGGTGCGCTCTCGCGGGCGGAGGCGGCGGGCGCCGACGAGACGGTCCGCGGCGACGAGGGGGACGTGCCCGACGCGATCGAATCGATCACCGGGCGGGGCGCGCACGTCTCGCTGGACGCGCTCGGTCGCGCGGAGACGTGTCGCAACTCCGTCGCCTGCCTCCGCGAGCGCGGCACACACGTTCAGGTCGGGCTGACGACCGACGCCGAGAAGGGGGAGGTGTCGCTGCCGACGGACGCGATGAGCCGCTGGGAGGTCGACTTCCTCGGCTCGCGCGGGATGCCGCCGACGCGGTACGACGAACTGCTCGGGCTGTTGGAGGCCGGCGATCTCGATCCGAGCGTGCTCGTCGGCCGCGAGGTCCGGTTGGACGAGGTGCCGGACAGGCTGGCGGCGATGACCGACTACGAGACGGAAGGAGTCGAAGTGTTGACGTTCTGAGGCGGGAGCCGTGAACGGGGCCGGGGCGCGGGCGCCGCTGTTAGAGCAGCTTCGAGAGGAACTGCTGACCGCGCTCGGTCGTCGGCTGGTCGAAGAACTGCTCGGGCGGCGTCCGCTCGACGACCCGGCCCTCCGACATGAGGGTGATCGTGTCGGCGACCTCGCGGGCGAAGCCCATCTCGTGGGTGACGACCATCATCGTCATCCCCTCGTCGGCCAGATCGCGCATGACCTCCAGCACCTCCCCGACCAGTTCGGGGTCGAGCGCGCTCGTGACCTCGTCGAACAGCATCACGTCCGGGTCCATCGCGAGCGCGCGGGCGATGGCGACGCGCTGTTGCTGGCCGCCGGACAGCTCGCTCGGGTACGAGCCGGTCTGGGTCCCGAGCCCGACGCGTTCGAGCAGCTCGCGCGCGTCGTCGTTGGCCTTCGCCTCGCGAACGCCCTTCACCTTCCTCGGCGCGAGCGCGACGTTCTCCAGCGCCGTCTTGTGCGGGAAGAGGTTGAACGACTGGAACACCATCCCGATGCGCTGGCGGAGCTCGTTGATGTCGGCGTCCGGGTCGGTGAGCGGCACGCCGTCGAGGCGGATCTCTCCCGACTGGATCTCCTCGAGGCGGTTCGTACACCGCAGGAGCGTCGACTTCCCGGAGCCGGAGGGACCGATGACCACGGCCACCTCCCGTTCGTCGATCTCCAGGTCGATGTCCTTCAGCACGTGCGTCTCGCCGAAGTACTTGTTCACCCCCTCGAACTCGAGGAGGGCCATCAGTCGTCACCTCCGTGGGTCGCGGGGTCGGCGCGCTCCTCCAGCGTCCGGATCACCTTCCCGAGCGGGACGGTGATCATGAGGTACGCGATCGCGACGAGGACGATCGGCGTCCACGCGTCGAACGTCGAGGAGTTGATCTGCCGGAACGCCGAGAGGAGTTCCGGGATCGCCAGCACCGTCAGCAGCGAGGTGTCCTTCACGAGGATCACTTGGTCGTTGCCGATCGCAGCCAGCGAGTTGCGCCACGCCTGCGGGAGGATGACCTCGCGCATCGACTGGATGTACGACATGCCGAGCGAGCGCGAGGCCTCCATCTGTCCGTCCGGGATCGACTCGATGCCGCCGCGGAGCGCCTCGCCGACGTACGCGGCGTGGTTGAGCGTCAGGCCGATGACCGCGGCGTAGTAGTTGAACTGCTCGAGCGGGAAGCTCCCGCTCCACAGCTGCGGGACGCCGATGTAGATGACGAACAACTGGAACAGCAGGGGCGTCCCGCGGAAGAACTCGATGTAGCTCTTCGCGATCGAACTGGTCAGGCGCGTCCGCGAGACGCGGGCGAGTCCGACGATGACGCCCGCGATCACCGAGAGCACGCTGCTGATCGCGACGATCCCGATCACCCGGAGGAACGCGAACGTGAACTGCGGGTAGACGATCTCGACGAGCAGCGCGTAGTCGACGCGAACCAACAGGATGTACCCGATGAACAGCACGACCCCGAGCGCGAACAGCGAGGTGCCGACGACACCGAGACGCCTGAACGCCCGGTCGTTCAGCTGCTCGAGGACGCCCCGATCGCGATCGGCCGTGCGCCCGGTGTCGGTCGCCATCGATTACCCGGCGAAGTACTCGCTGTAGATCTCGTCGTACGTGCCGTCCTCGCGGATCGCCGCGAGCGCCCCGTTGACCTCCTCGCGGAACTCGTCGTCGTCCTGCCGGAAGGCGATCCCGTAGTTCTCGACGGTGAGCGTGAGGTACGGCGGCGCGTTCTCGCCCTCCTCGGCGGCAGCGCCCTCGCCCTCGACGAACCGGACCTGTCCCTCGCCCTCGCCGTTGACGAACTCGGCGCTGACGGTGTTGTCGTTGATCACCGCCACGACTTGGTTGTTGAGCAGCGCGCTGAACGCGTCGGGGATCTGGTCGTACTCGTTGATCTCCAGTTCGCCGTCCAGATCCTCCTTGAGGCTCTGGGCGGCGGCAGCGCCGGTCGTCCCCTTCTGAACGCCGACGCGGACGCCGCGCATGTCCTCCGTCGAGGAGATGTCGGAGTCCTCCCGGACGACGATCGTCTGATACGCCGTGAAGTACGGGTCCGAGAAGTCGACCTGCTCGGCGCGCTCGTCGTTGATCGTCATCGCGGACATGATCACGCGGAAGTTCTCGTTGTTCAGCGACGGGATGATCGTGTCGAAGGAGTTGTTCACGAACTCGTAGTCGTATCCGAGCTCCTCGGCGAACACCGCCTCCGCGATGTCGACGTCGAAGCCGACCAGTTCGCCCTCCGTCGTCTCGTACTCGAACGGACGGTACGGGATGTCCGAGCCGATCTGGATGGTCTCCTGGCCGCCGCCGCCGCCGAGACAGCCGGCGGCCGCGAGCGCCGCGCCGGTCGCGCCGGCGGACTTGAGGTAGCTGCGTCTGTCCATATCAAGATGTGATTCTTCCCGCCGGCTATTAGTCCTCTTCGGTGGATTCCGACCAGGTAAGAATTGCCAAGCGTCCGACCGCGTGGCGGTGCCGAGCGTCCGATCAGTCGTCCGTCGACCCGTAGACGGGCTCGGAAACGTCCGGTTCGACCCCGCGCAGCACCCACGCCGCGCCCGCAGTCAGCACTACTGCGGCCGCGATCACGAGCCAGTTCACGAACCGCACGCCGGCCGAATACACGACGAGGTCGCGACCCAGCACCATCCCGACGAACAGCAACGCGCCCGCGGCGCCGGTCGCGACACGCGGGATCAGTTCGCCCAACTCGCCGAGCCAGCGCGTCGCCGCCAGCAGTCCCGCGAACGCCGACAGCGACACGGCGAAGAAGGCGGCCTGCTCGGGTGGACTGTACGACGACACCGGGTCGATCCGCGCGAACACCCACGCGACGAGCAGCCCGACCAGCCCGACGCCGACGGCGAGTCGGCTCCGGGAGAGCGCGTCGCGCGAGAGGCGCCCGTCGTACGCGAGCAACGTCGCGTACGACAGCAGCGCGAAGATCGAGAAGCCGGTGAGGAAGTGCGCCGCGTGTACCGGCGCGGAGTAGCCGCCCGGCAACGCGCCGTTGAGCGTCACGGTGATCGCGCCGAAGATCGCCTGCATCGGCGTGAGCACCGTCGCGAGGGTCACGGCGTATCGACCACGGCTCGACACCGTTCCCCGGGCTCGCCACGCCCACACTGCCGTGCCGAGGATGAAGAACCCGGTTATCATCGCCCACAGCCGGTGGAACCACTCGATGAACGAGGGGATCGACTGCGGGAGCACGCCTCCGTCACACAACGGCCACTGTTGGGCACACGCCAGTCCGGCGCCGGTCGCGGCGGTGTAGATCCCGAGCGAGATGAGCGTGAGCGCCATCCCGGTCGTGAACGCCGCGTACCGACGGAACGAGAGCCAGTCGGGTCCGCGTGACATTACTCTGATGTCGGGGATGGGGACACTTAGATAGCGTGGTTGACCGGTGTGACCGCCACGTCTGCCGTCGCCCCAGCAGAATTATATTGTCGACAGTCTCATTTGCCGACATGAACCCTCCACCGAACGCAGACGCGCCCGGACTACTCGCACGAATAACGCCCGATAGCCGTCGACGGAGACGGGTGGTCGCCGCCCTCGCGGCCGTCGCCGCGCCGCTGGCGCTGTACGGGTCGTGGGCGGTCGCCTCGGGTGTGAAAAGCGGGATGACGTACGACCTGATCATTCTCCTGTTCTCGGCGGTCGCACTCTTGGCCCCCGCGTTCGCCGCGATGGCGCTGTTGGCGCCGGACGCCGGGCGCCGCACCGCCCCTGAGGCTCGTCCCGGCCCCTCGGTCGAGGAGGCGGATCCGGTTACCGTGTTGCAGCGGCGGTACGCCGCGGGCGAGTTATCCGACGAGGAGTTCGACCGGCGACTGGAGACCGTGCTCGAAACGGACGAGATCGGACAGTCGCCGGCTGAGAGACGGTCGGCCGGGGGTCGGCAGTCCGCCGCCGAAACGGCGAACCGCGGGGTCGAACGCGACGTGACCGGTCACTGACTGGACAGCACGCGCACCCGCGCGTGTGACTCCTCGATCCCCCGCTCCCGTCGACGCTGTCCTCGCCACTCTCGATCCCGTTTCCCTCACGATCTCACCGCCGCGGTTCAGAGCAGGTTGTCGAGGTCGTCGTTCTGGAACAGCTTGTCCGCGTCCTCGCGGCCCTGTTCCTGGCGCTGTGCCTCCTCGCGCGCCTCCTTCGCCTGTTGCATGAACTCCTCCAGCCGCGCGGAACGCTCGACGCCGCCGAGCAGCACCAGTGACGCGAGCCGCTCTGAGTCGAGCGGGAAGTCGCCGCCCCGGACCTGCATCGAGCCGGTCTCCTCTTCGAGCCACTTGCGGGCGCGCTCGACGCCCTTTCGAGAGATCCGGTCTGGCTTGCCGGCGACGACGAGGAGCGCCGAGTCCGCCGTCGTCGCGTTCGGGAGACTCGTGCCCGTCAGTAGCGCGTTCCGGGTGACGCTGGTCACGACGTTCACGTTCGTGTCGGGGTCGTCGTCGGCTTCCGCACTGGCGTAGCCGATCGCGGCGACCCCGCCCGACCTGAGCGTGTTGATCACCTCGCTGGTGTCGACAACTGACTCGCCTACACCCTCTACGTTCTCGCCGGAGGCGAACAAGAGCCCGACGCGACGGGCGATCGAACGATTGATGCTGTCGAATCCCTCCTCTAGGCTCTCCCCCGAGGAGTGCCAGGCGTCGTTATCGATCAGAATCGTCGCGTCGGCCTCGCGAGCCAGCGTCTTCAGCGACCGGCCGGCGTTCACCTGATACATCGCCCCTTCGCCGCGCCCGGGCAGGATTCCGAGCGCGTACACCGGTACGTCGTACACGCGCGAGAGCTCCTTCGCGAGCACCGGCGCGCCGCCGGATCCGGTCCCGCCGCCGAGCCCCGCGACCACGACGATCGCCTCAGCCTCGGCGGTGATACGGCCGTCGAGCGCGGACATGACCTCGCCCACGTCCGCCTGCATCACCTCGGCGCCGAGCTCGTTGTCGCCGCCCACCCCGTGTCCCTTCACGCGATCCTGCCCCACGAGGACCGTATCGATCGAGAGCGACTGGAGGTCCGCGGTGGCGCTGTTGACCGCGAGCGCCCCTCGAACCGAGTTGAATCCCATTTCGCGGTCGAACTCGACCAGCGAGGAGGTGACCTTGCCGCCGGCCTGGCCGACGCCGATGAGGACCGTCTTCATACGCACGCAGTTCGTACAGCCCGGCGCTTGAATCTTCCCACGGTCGGAAGTGGTTTGCGCCGCGGCATCGCGAACTCGCCACCGTTGCGAGCGCTGCCATCGAATTTCGCTCTCCACCCCTGTCGACCCTGCCGGCCTCGAAGTTCAAATACGAACGCGCGACTAGCTCCCGCATGTCCCGCGAGACCTCGGACGGATCCTTCCACGAAGACGGACGGCGGACGGACGCCGGCACCGGTTCCGCCGGCACGACGGCCACGATCGATGACCTCCGAGCCAGGATCGCCGCCGTCGAGCGGGCGTGTACGGACGGCGCTGACGCCGACCTGACCGACCTCGCCGACGCGGCCGAAGCTACAGCGGACCTGCACCGCGCGTCCACACGGCTCGACGACCTCGAAGCGCGCGTCGCCGAACTCGAGTCGGCCACGCAGGCGCTCCGCGGCTACGTCGGGTCGATACGCGCGGTCAACGAGCGCGTCGAGCGACGGGCCGACCGTGCGCTCGCAGCGACACGGGGGGAACCGGCAGAAGAGCGGCCGGATCGACTCGAATTGGATCATGTGCGCCCGCCCGTGAGCGAATCGTCGACTGACGGACCGACGAACGCGGCTGGCGAAGTCGGTGATGGACAGTCAGCGCGGTCGTCGGGCCGAGACCGATCAGTCGGCGCCGACCCACGGCGAGGCGACTCCGACCCATCGCGAGGCGACTTCGACGGAGGCACCACTGAGTGGGCGAGAGACCCGGCTGACCGGACGACCGATCCGACCGGTCGGGCTGGAGATCCGACCGGAAGGACGGGCGGTTCGGCTGCCGGAGCGTACGAGCAGGGCGACGATGACGCGTCGCTCGCCGAGCGGCTGCGCGACGCACTGTGATCCGCGTGGTCGTCGCGGTCGCGGTGGCGTCGGCGCTGCTTTCGGCTGCGCTCCCCGCCGTCGAGACCGCGCGGGTCGAACGAACGACGGCCGCGATCGAGCGCGTCCCCGATCGCGTCGACCGCGCGGCGCTGTCGACGCTCGCCGGCGAGCCGGGGCGGCGGCAGTCGACCGGATCGGCGCCGACAGCTCGCCGCGTCGTATCGATCTCGGCTCCCGGCGGGTCGGTCTCGTCCGCGCCGGTTCGATCGCTGTCGCTGTGTCCCGGTGACGAACGGTGGACGGCGGTTCTGGTCTACGCCGTCGGCGACGCCACCCCGTCACGGACAGCGCTCTCGGCTCCGTACGAACTCCCGGAGGGGGGAGTCGAACTCGACGGGCGTCGGCGCGTGTCCCTCTCGCTGGTCCCGGTCGATTCCGGACCCGGTGGAGCACGGCGTCGCGTCCGGCTCCGACTGCTCGCCCCGCCGAACCCGAGCGGAGGTTCAAGTACCGGAACGGAACCACCCCGGCCATGCGACTCATCGACGACCTCCGCGACCGCGTCGGCGACGGACGAGGCGGTGACGGCCGGAGACGGGACGAGGGGGGCTGCCGCTGTATCGCCGAATTCGACGCCCGGTCGGGTTCCGGCCGCCGGTCGGAGCGCGGACATGGGTCGGAGATCTGTCACGGGTCGAGCACCGGTCCCGGTTCACTGACCGACCCGACGACGCTTCGCGTCGACGCATCGGCGTGTTCGGGGGGCGATCTGGCGGCGGATAGGCCGTGCAGAGCAACGGTGATCGGCGCGCTCACCGACCGGGACGCCGGCCTCGTTCGCGTCCGGTCCGGCGGACTCGATCGGTTCTACGAGGGCGAGGCGGCCGCGCTGCTGCTTTCGGCCGGTCGGTTCGCGGACGCGGTCGAGGGCCACGATACGGACCTGTCTGCGCGCGTCGCCGCGGCTCCCGTCGCGGTCGCCCGCGAGGCGGTCGGGCGCGCCGGGCCGGTCGCTCGACTCGCCACAGAGACGGGGTTCACGGCGTGGGCTGACGCGTGTGGCGGCCCTGAGGGAGCCCAGGTGTCGCTCTCGCCGAGTGTCGCCTCGACAGCGGCGCTCGGACGGACTCGACCCGCGCCCCCGTCCGACGCCGTGTTGCGTGAGACGGGGGACCTCCGCACGGGCGGGAGCTGGACCGTGTACGATCGGCCCGACGACGTTCCGCACTACCACCTCACGCCCGCGGAGCGAACGGTCCCGCCGGACGCGCTGGACGTGCTTGCGGCGGCCGCCAACGCGCTCGCCGACGGATCCGTGGCACACGGGCCGCGCTCCCATCGCCGTGCCGTCCGTCACGTCGTCTCGGATCGAACGTCCGACGCCGCCGAGTCCGGAGACCCGCCGGAGCCGATTCCGATCGACTCCTTGACGGCGGCGCTCCGTCGCCACGCTCGGGGGATGGGCGTGCTGGACGAACTGTTCGCCGACGACCGTGTGACCGACGCGTTCCTGTCGGCGCCCGCAACGGAGGGGGCGGTTCGAGCGGTCGTCGACGACGAGACGATGACGACCAACGTTCGGCTGTCGCACGACGACCTCGACGCGGTGGCGTCCAGAGTCCGCGCGGCCAGCGGGCGGGCGTTCTCGCGGGCGTCGCCGACGACTGACGCCGCCCTCGGTGACGTTCGCGTCGCGGCGGTCACCGATCCCGCGAGCGACGGCCGTGGGTTCGCCTTCCGGCGGCGCGGCGACGACCCGTGGACGCTTCCCCGGCTCGTCTCGGTCGAGTCGCTCTCGCCACGAACCGCCGGACTCCTGTCGGTCGCCGTCGAGCGCGGCGCCGCGATCCTCGTCGCCGGCCCCCGCGGAGCGGGCAAGACCTCGTTGCTCGGCGCGTTGTGCATGGAGGTCCCGGTCGAGGCCCGGACAGTCCTGATCGAGGACACGCCCGAACTCCCGGTGACGGCGCTCCGCGAGGCCGGCCGTGACGTACAACCGCTGCACGCCGGGACCGACCGGGACGACGCGTTCACGCCGACAGACGCGGTTCGGACCGCCCTCCGACTCGGCGAGGGCGCGCTGGTCGTCGGCGAGGTCCGCGGCCGGGAGGCGCAGGCGCTGTACGAGGCGATGCGGGTCGGCGCCGCCGCCGACGCCGTCCTCGGGACGATCCACGGCACCGGCGGCGAGGCGGTCCGCGAGCGGGTCGTCTCCGACCTCGACGTGCCCGCGTCGTCGTTCGCCGCGACGGATCTCGTTGTGACGCTCGGGCCGGACCGGGCGCTGGCGTCGATCGAGGAGGTCCGCGGCTCCGAGCCCGAAGATCTCGTTGAACTCGTCACCCGTGGCGGCGACGGTATCGCGACGGGTGTGATCGACCGCGGCGAAAGCGCTGTCGTCGCCGACCTCGTCGGTCCGGACGAGTCGTACGCAGACCTCCGTGACGCGATCGGTCGTCGCGGACGGGCGATCGGTTCCCTCGCGGGCGTCGACAGGACTGATCTGAGCGGGATCGACGCGACCTCGGGTCCATGATCGGGCGAGCGTGGCTGGCGGACCGGACTCGGGTGACAGAGTGGGAATGGATGCCATCCCGGGGCCGCTCCGGGAATCGCGACGAGTTGACGACCATCGGAAGCGGGATCGTTCAGCGCGCGCTCGTGGCGGCCGCCCGCGCGTGGCCGGAGCGATATGTCGACTGGATCGACCCGGACGAGGAACTCATCAGGGGATGCGCGTATCTCGATCTGTCCGTCGACGCCGAGCGGATCACGGCCGCGGCTGCGACCGCGAGCGTGCTCATCGGAGCGTGTGTGTTCGTCGTCGCGGTCGGTTGGTCCCTCCTCGGTAGTGCAGTAGCCCCGTCGCTTGCGGTTCCGCTCGCGTCCGGAATCGCAACGATGGCAGGTTGGAGCGCGTTCTCGATGACCTGTCGCGCGCCGGTGCTCGCGTCGACGATCGGCAGAACGCGTGCAGTCGGTGACGCGGCGACCGTCACGAGCGCGCTGGCGCTGTCGCTCCGGCTCGCGCCGGTGCCCGAACGGGCGGCACGGTTCGCCGCGAACGCCGGGACGGGTCCACTCCACCGAAGCCTGGCCGACCACGCCGATCACGCCGTCGTCACGGGCGCCGCCGACGGCGGACTCTCGGCGTTCGCCGCCGAGTGGCGCGAGTGGTTCCCGGCGCTCGACCGATCGGTCGCGCTCCTGCTCGCGGCGGTCGACGCCGATCCCGGCGACGATCGGTCTCGACTGCTCGATCGCGCGGTTGCGGCCGTCGAGGACGACCTGCGCGACCGGACGGCGTCGTTCGCCGGCGACCTCCGCGCGCCGGTCACCGGACTGTACGCGTTCGGGGTGCTGCTCCCGCTCGCGCTCGTCGGTACGCTTCCGGCGGCGGTCGCCGCCGGCGTGCCGGTTCCGGCGCGGGCGTTCGTCGTGACGTACGACTTGGTGTTGCCCGCGACGGTCGCGGTCGCCGCGGGCCGCCTGCTGCTCCGCAGGCCGGTCGCGATGCCCGTCCCTCGGATCGGCGCGACGCACCCGGACGTCTCTGACCGACGAGGAATGGCACTGCTTGCAGCCGCGGCGACGGCTGCCGCAGGCTGGTTCGCGGCCCCCGTCGTCGCCGGCGAGTGGGCGAGTCCGGTGCTCGCCGTTGGCGGCGGCGTCGGGGTCGGGCTTTGCGTCCACCTGCATCCGCGTCGAGAGGTCCGGCGGGCAGTCGACGAGCGGGACCGCGGGCTGAGCGACGCCCTCGCGCTGCTGGGCCGCCGCGTGGCCGACGGTGAGGCCGTCGAGGGGGCGCTTCCCGCCGTCGCGGCGTCGCTGTCCGGTCCGACAGCCGACGCGCTCGCGGAGGCGACCCGGCGGCGGTCGGCGCTCGGCGCCCCGGTCGGGCGCGCGCTCGCCGGCGACGGTGCGCCCTTCGGTCCCGCACGCGGTTCCGGCGGCCGAGCGGCCGGAGCAGTGACCGCGATCACCACGGCTGCGACGGAGGGACGACCTGCCGGCGACGCGCTGATGACGCACGCCGACCGGCTGGACGCGCTGGCGACCGCCGAGCGGGCCGCGCGCCGGGAGCTGGCGACCGTGACGGGGACGCTCCGCGACACGGCGGCGCTGTTCGGTCCACTCGTCGGCGGCGCGACGGTCGCGCTGGCGGGGCGACTCGACGACCTCGGCGGGTTCGCCGGCGGAATCGGTTCGACCACTGGAGATATCGGCTCGACCGCGGGCGCAGTCGGACACACCGCCGGCGACGCGGTCGCCGCGGAGGCCGCCGTGCTCTCGGCGTCGCTCGTCGGGCCGGTCGTCGGCGTGTACGTGTTGTCGTTGGCGGCGACGCTGACCGCGCTCGCGACGGGACTGGAGCGCGGATTCGACCGTACGATCGTCGGCTACCGCGTCGGGATCGCGCTCGCCACCGCGAGCGGCGCGTTCGTCGCCGGACACGCCGCCGTCGCGATGCTCGTCGGCTGACCCGTTCCGAGCGTTCAAATACGAGAACGGGACCATCACGGCACATGATCGACGCACCTCTCGACGTCTGGTACGCCTGGATCGGGCTCGCCGTCGCCGGCGCGGTCACGCTCGGGGCGGTGTCGGGACTTCCGACCGCCCCGCCGCCCGATGCCGCTTCCGTCGCCACGACCGTCGACACCGTCGCCGCCGCGGACCCGCCGGCGACCGCCCGCTACCGGATCGCAGCCGATCAGATCGGAGTGACGACTCGTGGCGTCTCACTTCGCTCCGGCGGCGGCAGCGCGTTCGCCGCCTTCGGGACGGACTCGGTCGTCCCCGTGGACCCCGACAGCCCGCTCGCGGGTGTCGCGCTCGGCGATCACCCGAACCGAGCGTTCGAGGGGCCCGGAGGCTTTGCTGCCGCGGTCGCGACCGCACGCGCGGACGCAACTCCCACGCGAACGGAGTCGGCTGCCGAATGGACCGCGGGCCGGACGCTGCACACCCGGCACGTCTCGTGGGGGGAGACGAATGTCACGCTCGTCCTCGTCGCGTGAGCGCGGGTTCGCCGAGCCGACCGTCGCGCTGGCGGCGGTGCTCGCGCTGTCGCTCGGCGTCGCCGCCTACACGGTTGTACTGGGCGGTGTCGGTGACCGTCACCCGACCGCGGAGCCGACAATGGAGCGGGTTCACGACGCGGTCACGGTCGGCGGCGTCGCGGATCCCGGCCGCATCGACCGGGTCCGGTCCGCGACCGCCAGGACGGACGGCCACGTGAACGTCACCCTGACGGTCGCTGGTCGGCGCTGGCGTGTCGGGACCGCGGTACCGGACCCGTCCGGAGCGGTCTCGAGCCGCGCGACCGCAACTCGGCGTGTCGGAGTCGCGCTCGCTCCCGGACGTGTCCGCCCCGGTCGACTCCGCGTCACGGTGTGGCGATGACCGGATCGCTGCTCGACGTGTGCCTCGCGCTCCTCCTGATCAGTGCCGCCGCCGGAACGCTCGTCGGCGCCGACGCGGAGGCGGCTACTGCCGACAACATCGGCGCGTCGTCGTCGCGAGCCGGCGAGACGGCGGAGACGCTCGCCGCGTCGACGGCGGCAGTCGAGTACACGCTCGTCTCCGCAGAGGAGAAGAGGGGAACCGGCGGCACGACCGCGTCCGCATCCCCGGAGGCACGGCGGGTCGCACACGCGACGCTCGCCGAGCACCTCGCGCACGCCGCGGTCCGGTCGGCGACGGTCGGCGACGAGACGCCGTCACCGACGGCCGTGAACTACCGACGGGCGGTCCGCGGAACGGTCGTCGACGGGATCGATTCGAACACGAGGGTACGTGCCGTCTGGCGTCCGTTCGAGTGTGACGACTCCAACGGGACGCCCCGAGTCGGCGGCGCGATCAGCGTCGGACCGCGGCCGCCGCCGTCGGCGACCGTCCACGCCGCTCGGTTCTCGGTTCCCGCCGCGTCGACCTCGGAATCGACGCGGCACGAGCGTGTGGACGCCGACGGCCACGAACGCGTCGCCGCACGGACGATCGCCGTGCTGTTTCCGCCGGACAGGATCGCCGCCGCGGCACGCGGTGACCACGCGGCGGCGACAGCGGTGACGGAACGGTATCGTCTGGCCGGGGAGGCACTCGGCGTCGACGCGGTCGGCGCGCTGGATCGTGGCGGGCCGCGTGAGGCCAACCGCGCGCTCACGATGGCCCTCGCTGACCGACACGGTGGGGGTAGCTCCTCGGCGTCCGCTGCGGAAGCCAACCCATGCCGGACGGAAGACCCGGACCGCGTGACCGTCGTCGTCAGGACGTGGTCGGGATGAACGCACAGGGCGGTCGGAGCTCCGCGCTCGTCGGGGTCTCCGGACGTGGCGGACTTCGCCGATTCGGCGGATCCGGCGGATTCAGCGCACTCGGCGGTTCCGGTGGAGGCGGCGACGGCGACAGGGGGCTGGTCCCCTTCGCGCTGATCGGCGTCGTGCTCCTGCTCGGGAGCGTCGTCTACGCGAACACGCTCGCGCTCCGTGGCCCGGTCGTCGTAGACACCGCCGCGGACGACGCGCTCGACCGCGCCGAATCGGTCGGCAGGCCCGCGGTCCGGGCCGCGGCGACGGCAGCCGCACGCGAGGCGGCGCTGCGTCCCGTGACGACGCGCGCGAACACGACCGTCGGGCGCGCCCTCGACCCCGACCGGCCGTTCCGGGACGCGCTCCGACTGCGGATCTCGCTGGCGGCCGCCGAGGCGCTGAGCGACGCGCGAACCGACGCAGGCGGGGTGACCGCGACCGCGTCGCTTCCGCCGGTCAACTCGTCGAGCGACGTGCGGACCGCAATCGAGCGCGTCTCGGTCGCGCCGCTCGCGAACGGAACCGCGATGCGTGTCACGGTCCGGAACGTGACGCTCACCGCGGCCCGCGGGGGCGACGCCGTCGCGACGCGACGGGTGAACTACACCGTCGCGGTGGCGGTGCCCGTCCTCGCGATGCACGACCGAACCGTGGCGTACGAGACGCGGCTGAACAGCTCTCCCTTCGAGGGACCGGGGCTCGGCCGTGCGCTCACGTGGCGTCTGTGGTCGGTCGCGCAGGCGCGCGGCACCGCGCAGTACCTCGGCGCACCGATCTCGAACGTGCTCGCCGCCCGTCACGTGGAGCTGTCGACGAACGCCGCGGCGTTGCGCGCGCAGGGTGCGACGTACGGCCACAGCGACCCGTCCGGCCGCGCCGCACTGATCAGGGCGACCGGCCGTGTCGGCGCACAGGACTTGCTCACGCCGGCGATGGAGAGCGGGCCGTCGTGGACCGGTCGTGTCCTCGACGCGAGCAGGGCTGCCGCCGGAGCGGACGCGGGTAGACCCTCTTCCACCGCGTCCGCGGACGACCGTCGATGGGACCCGAACGGCGGCGCTGCCGGGGCCGACGGCGCCGATGACCTCCGCGTTAGCGTGAACGCCACCGCGGATCGGGCCTTCCTCGAGTTCATCGACGACGACTCGTCCCGGGGGTTCGACGCCGCGGTCCGCGGCGCCTACCGCGTTGAGGCGGTTCGGAGCGTGGCCGTAGCGCCGATTGCCCGGTCGCGGCGACCGCCAGCGTCCCCGCGCGCTCCCGACTGGACGCTTCTCTCGGCGCGGACTGACGAGCGGGTCGCCATCGTCGACCGAGAATCGGGCTCCGCGTCGTCGCCCAGTTCGGTTGCCACCGAGCGACGGACGGTCGCCGTCAGACACCGGGTGACCCGCCGGTGGGTCGCGAACGGCTCCGTGCGGACGACGACGGCGACGTGGACCGACCGGTACGAGGTGCGGATCGCGGTGTCAGTCGAGCACGCCCCGTCGGCCGGCCCCGCGCGACCGACCGAGCCGGTGTTCGTCCGCGGCGGCGCCGTCGACGGGCCGAACCTCGCCGACACGCCGGCGGCCGCGCGAGCCGACCTGCTTCCCGGCGACGCCGCCGATCGTCAGGCGCGGGCCGTGGTCCGGTCGATCGCGGAGGACGACGCCCGACCGGTCGAGACCGTGGACCGTACGGTCCTCTACGGCGACAGACCGGACCGGCTCGAGGAGTGGGTGTACCGCGACGTGGCGGCCCTCCGGGAGCGCATCCGGGCCGTTTCGGTCCGCGTTCCGCGCTCCGAGGTCGCCGCCGGAGAGGCGAACGCCGCCCGGCGGTTGGCCGCGGCGATCAGACAGCGGCGAGCGGCGCTCGTCGACGCACCGGAGACGTACGACGGCGCCGCCGATCGGGCGCGGGTGGCCGCCAGGGCGTCGTACCTCGACGCCGTGCTCGCGGAACTCGACGCCCGATCCGAGAGCTCGGCCGCGCGAAGCCACGCCTACCGCAAGCAGATCCGACAGGTACGGGGGAGCGCCGACGGACGGATCGACGACCTCGCACGGATCGCGGCTGACGCGACCGAGCCGGAGCCGGCGTCCGCGGGGCGGTGGCGCGCCGGCGAGGTTGTATTCACCCCGCAAGGGACTCCGGGGTATCTCCCAGTCACGGCCGTCGACGCCGACCACGTCACCTCAGTCGCGCCCAGAGAGCCTATCCATCCGCTCGTTACGCGTAACACGAACCTGTTCGCCGTCCCCACTGGCGACGCCGCGGACACAGTCACTGACGCCGCACTCCCCGCGCAGCGCACCGCGTCCCTCCCGGAAGCGGGTCGCGTGCTCGTGGCCGCCAACCGGACCGCCGCCGCGACGAACGCGAGCTCGCCACCGGACGGTGACGACGATCGCGCGCGGGCAACGCTACAACGACGAGTCGCCGCCGAACTCAGTACGGTCGACTCGCGCGCGCTGACGGTGCTCGACCGCCGGACGTCCCTCTCCTCTGACGATCGGATCGCCGCGGTCCGCGCCGCGAACCGTCGGTGGCCGTCGGCGGGGGCGCGGACCGCGGCGGTCGTCGACGGTTCGTACGCCGCCGCCGTCGCGCGCGTCGCGACCGCCCGTGCTCGAGCCGGCGACCGTAACGAGGTCGACCGGGATCGGCTGGCGCTCCGGTTGCGGGTCGAGACCGCCGACGCCGCGACGGACGCCAGCGTCGCCGTTCCCGAGGGAATCCGCGCCGGAACCGTGGACGAGACGCGGGCGGCGCGACGCGCGGAGTTGCGTCGGGCGGCCAAGCGGGCCGGTTCCAACGCCACCGAACGGCTCCACAAGCGCTACGGAAGGGGAAAGCTCGGACCGGTCCTCGCCGGGCTCCCGGTCGCGCCGGTCCCCGGCTACTGGTACGCGACGGTGAACGTCTGGGACGTGGAAGTCGCCGGCGCGTATCCCCGGTTCGAGGTCACCGCCCCCATGGGCACCCCCGACGGCGGCGACGGTCGGGTTCGATACGTGCGCGACGGCCGGGACGTGACGATCGACGTGGACGGCGACGGGACGGCGGATCGGCTCGGCCGCAGCGACCGCGTCGCGTTCCGGACGTGGACGGTGGTCGCGGTCGTCGTTCCCGCCGGACCGTCCGGGGTCGGCGACGTGGACGGGAACGCGGACGAGCGATCGACCGAGTGGCCGTGCCCGACTGTTCCGGACGAAAGCGGAACTTCGGCGGCGGCCGCCGCTCCCGGCTGTCCGCCATCGGGCGGGGAGTGACAACGGTTTTGCCGTCGGGGGCGGGAGGGAGGGTATGCTCTATGACGCCCTCACCGATCCGGACGGGGCGACACCCGGGGACCTGCTCGAGGCGTACGCGGCGGAGTTGGCGGCGGCGGTCGACGGCGACGACCCGGCCGCGATCGCCGACGAGACCGGCGTCGACGAGTCGGTCGCCGCCGCGATGGCCGCCGGCGACGCCGACGCGCTCGCGCCCGTCCGCCTCAAGGACGCCGCGGCCGTCCTCGAACGTCACGAGGGCGTTTCCGCGGAGGACATCGCCTTCGAGGTTCGCGATCACCTGATGATGGAGATGGTGACCGCCATCCTCGACGTGGACACGATCGCCGCCGAGATCGACGCCGACCTCACCGGGCAGGAGGTTCAACAGGCGCTCGAAGGCCGGACTCGACTCACACTCGGCGAGTTGGCCGAGATCCAAGCACTCATGATCGAGCGAACGCCGTAACCACGACGAGGACACGCGCATGCACGTCACGATCGTAGGCTGTGGCTACGTCGGGCTCGAACTCGCGAGCCAACTGCTCGCGGCCGGCCACGCGGTCGTCGGTGTTCGCCGGTCACAGTCCGGGTTGGACGCCGCCGAGGCGATCGGCGCGACGGCCGTCGCCGCCGACGCGACCGACCCCGACTCGCTCGCGGCGCTGCCCGACACGGACGCCGTCGTGTTCGCTGCCAGCTCCGGCGGCCGCGGCGCCGACGCCGCCCGTGCGGTGTACGTCGAGGGGCTCCGGAACGTGATCCGCGAGTACGCCGGACGGGAGTCCTCGCCCGACCGACTCGTGTACACCTCCAGCACCGGGGTGTACGGCGATCACAGTGGCGACTGGGTCGACGAGGAGACGCCGCTCGACCCGACCACCGACAAGACTCGCGTGCTCGCGGAGGCCGAACGGGTCGCCCGCGAGGAGGCGGCCGCGGTCGGCATCGACGGTACCGTCGCCCGGTTCGCCGGACTGTACGGTCCGGACCGCTATCGACTGGAACGGTATCTGGAGGGGCCGGTGACAGCGGGGTACCTGAACATGGTCCACCGCGACGACGCCGCGGGCGCGGTGCGGTTTCTGCTTTCGGAGGACCTCGCGCGCGACGAGATCGTCCTCGTCGTCGACGACGAACCCGCGGACAAGTGGGAGTTCGCGGATTGGCTCGCCGACGAGTGCGGCGTCGAGCGCCCCGAGAAGCGTACGAAAGAAGAGCGGATCGCCGCGGGCGACCTCTCGACGGCGGCCGAGCGTCGGATCCGCACGAGCAAGCGGTGTTCGAACGATCGCCTTCGAGCGCTCGGGTACGAGTTCATGTACCCCACGTATCGGAGCGGATATCGGGCGGCGATCGCGGCGTACCGCGGGCAGTAAGCGACTAGTACCTTCATATGATGGGACCGAATAGCGCCGCCATGGCACAGGTGAGCACGCGAGCCATCCAGGCGGGGTGGGACGCGCTGGCCGCCAATCCACGGCTGGTGGTCGCCGTCGCCGGCGGTGCTCTCGCGCTCGTCGCCGCGCTGGCGCTGTACCGACGCCTTCGCCGGGCGCCGGGTGAGCGGTTCCGAGCGCTGCTGGCCGGCCGAGAGTCGATCAGCGTGCTCTTGCATCCGAATCCGGACGGAGACGCGATGGCCGCCGGCATCGCCGTCGCCGAACTCGCCGAGAGCGTCGACACCGACGCGGTCATCCAGTACACCGGCCAGGTGCGCCGCCAGGAGAACCGCGCGTTCCGGACCGTGCTCGACGTCGAACTGGACCGGATCGACCACGTCTCGGACCTGGCCGCCGAGGCGGTCGTCCTCGTCGACCACAACGCCCCGCGCGGGTTCGCGGGCGCCGACGGCGTCCTCCCGTTCGCCGTCGTCGACCACCACCCCGGAGAGGGAGGTGGCGAGGCGTACACCGACGTTCGCACCGACTACGGCGCATCCGCGAGCATTCTCGCGGAGTACTTCCGTGACACCGGCGCGACGCCGATCCCGCCGGACGCCCACGAGACGGAGGTGACCGGAGCGACCCTCTCGACGCGGACGGCGACCGGCCTGCTGTACGGCATCATCTCCGACACGAACCGGCTGACCAGAGGAGCGGCCGCGGCCGACTTCGCCGCGGGCGCGTACCTCCAACCGGGCGTCGACGAGGACAACCTCGAACGGATCGCGGACCCGGCCGTCAGCACCGAGGCGCTCGACGTGAAAGCGCGCGCCATCGCCGGCCGCGAGGTCCGCGGTTCCTTCGCCGTCAGCGACGTGGGACGCGTCTCCAGCGTCGACGCCATCCCGCAGGCCGCCGACGAGCTCGTCGGCCTCGAAGGGGTGACCGCGGTCGTCGTCCTCGGCGAGCGCGAGGGGACGATCCACCTCTCCGGACGCTCGCGCGACGACCGCGTCCACATGGGCCGGGCGTTGGAGGCGGCCGTCAGCGACGTGAACGACGCCTCCGCCGGCGGACACGCCCGAATGGGCGGGGGACAGATCGGCCCGCAGGTCACCGCCGACGGGAGCGAGGACGTCCCCGTCTTCGGCCGAGAGGAACTGATCGACTGGCTGTTCGACGCGATGGACGGGGAGCGCTGAGGGGAGCGAGAGGCGAAACCCGTCCGACAGCGGTAGCCCTTTTCTCGCTCGGCCCGCACCGCCCGACATGGCAACCTCCAGCGGAACGTGGGCGTACCGCGACCGCTTCGGCGACCGCTTCGGTCGCACCTACTTCCGCCGGTTCGGCCCCGGCGTCGTCTCCAGCGTCGGCCTCGGAACGTACCTGGGTGACCCCACCGACGAGGTCGACGACCGCTACCGAGAGGCGCTGGGTGCGGGACTGGAAGCCGGGATCAACCTCGTCGACACCGCGGGGAACTACCGCTGCGGACGCTCCGAGCGCGTCGTCGGGGAGGCGATTCGCGACTCGACCGTCGACCGCGACCGCGTCGTCGTCGCGAGCAAGGCGGGCTTCCTCCCGTTCGATGGGGAGCGTCCCGACGATCCGAGCGGATACGTCCGGGAGCGGTTCGTCGACGCCGGCCTCGTCGACCCCGCGGACCTGGCGCGGGGAAGTCACTGCATCGCCCCTGAGTTCCTGAACGCGATGCTCGACCGCTCGCTGGAGGCGCTCGGCGTCGACTCGATCGACTGCTACTACGTCCACAACCCCGAGACGCAGCTCGCGGTTCGCGGGCGCGAGGCCGTCTACGACCAGCTCGGCGCCGCGTTCGAGGCGCTCGAACGCCGACGCGCCGCCGGCGACATCGGCGGGTACGGCGTCGCTACGTGGGAAGCGTTCCGCGTGCCGGCGGACCACGACGCGGCCCTCGATCTGGCGGAGGTGCTCGCCCGCGCCGAGGCCGCGGCTGACCGGGCCGGCCTCGACGAGCACGGGTTCCGGGCGGTACAGCTCCCGTTCAACGTGCGGATGGCGGACGCGTTCACCCGCGAACGGCACGACATCGACGGCGAGGACGGGCCGGTGAGCGCGCTGGAGTTCTGTCACCGCGAAGGGTTGTCGGTGTTCGCCGCCGCCAGCCTCGGACAGGGCGATCTGACGAGGGAGGGGTCGATCCCCGAGGCCGTCGAGGCGCAGTTAGCCGGGGACTCGCCGGCACAGCGTGCGCTGAACTTTGCGCGGTCGGCGCCCGCGGTGACCGCCGCGCTCGTGGGGTGCAGCCGGGTCGAACACGTCCGCGAGAGCGTCGCCGCGGGGACGTTCGATCCGTTGGGTGCGTCGGCGTTCGACTCGGTGTTCGAGTAGCGGACGCCGTGGTGATGTCCGGGCGACGCTGACCGTCGATCGGCGAGAGCACCGCTCGTACTGATGGCAAAACGGGGCCGAGAACCGGAGAACGGTCGCGGAGGGGCCAGGTCGGTCGTCGTCGCGGTCGGGGATCGGCGGGAGTCAGCGCAGTTCCTTCCACTCGCGGCCGCAATCAGGACAGGTTCGCACGGAATACACCTCATCCGGCGGGTTCTTCTTCGCGACCGACTTGCCGCAGTCGGAACACACCAGCCGCTCGTAGTTGTCCTTCTCCAACTCACCCTCGCGGAGCCCCTTCCGAGTCGATTTCATGCCCGTGAATTGGCGCGGGGGCCTGAAAAGCACGGCGTTGCAGACGATCACGTCGTCCGGTGGCGCATGCGAGTCGTGCGCACGACGGCGACGAGTCGGAAGGCTTGAGCTATGAGACCCAGATCGTTCGACCGTGTCACGGGGACGGTTGTTCGGAACACTGTGCGGGGCGGTGTTCCTCGTCAATATGGCGCGGGTCGTGTTCGCGCCGCTGTTGTCGGAGTTCATCGACACCTTCGGGATCGGCGAGGCGACCGCGGGGCTGCTCGTCACGCTCGTGTGGGTCGGCAGCGCCGCCCCTCGGCTCCCGGTCGGATGGGTGCTGACCCGGGTCCCCCGCCACTACGTCGTTCTCGCGGCGGGCGTGGTACTCACGCTGGGGTCGACGTTCGCGACGCTCGCCCCCGGGATCGACGTGTTGATGATCGCTGCGGTCGGAATGGGACTCGCCTCGGGCGTCTACTTCATCGCGGGCAACACGCTCGTGTCCGAGCTGTTCCCCGAGACGGTCGGTCGGGTCATGGGGATCCACGGCACCGCCAGCCAGTTGGCCGCCGTCGCCGCCGCCCCGTTCGTCACGGTCGCGCTCGGCCTCGGGATCGAGGCCGCCGCGGGGTGGCGCGCCGTTTTCGCGGTGCTGGCCGTCGCGGCCGCGCTCGTCACGGCGCTGGTGTTTCTCACCGCCCGCGGCGCCGACCTCCCGGAGGCCGGCGCGGAGGACCGCGACCTGCTCGGCGCCGCCCGAACCGAGTGGCGGACCATCCTCACCGGCGTGCTCATCCTCGGAGTCGCCGGCTTCGTCTGGCAGGGCGTGTTCAACTTCTACGAGCTGTACATGCTCGACAAGGGGCTCGCGCCGAACGTCGCCCGAAACGCGCTCACCGTCGTCTTCGGCGCCGGGGTCCCCGCGTTCCTGATCTCGGGGCGACTCGCCGACCGGTTCCCGCACGTTCCGTATCTGTTGAGCGTCCTCGCGGCGTTCATCGTGTGTCTGTTCGCGCTGGTGTCCGTCTCCGGGCTCGTTCCGCTGCTCGTCGTCTCGGCGGTCACCGGCTACGTCATCCACTCGCTGTTCCCGGCGATGGACACCTACCTGCTCGACACGCTGCCGGACGCGACCCGCGGGTCGGCGTACGCCGTCTACTCCGCGTCGATGATGATCGTCCAGGCGACCGGCTCCTCGGTCGTCGGATCGCTGCGCGGCGCCGGCGTCGCGTACGACGTCGTCTTCGGCGCCGCCGCGGTCGGCCTGGTGGTCCTGCTGGTCGGACTGGTGCTCGCCCAGCGGGCGTCGTGGCTGCCCGAGTGACCAGTCGGCGCAACTCGTCACCCGTGACGCGGACGGCGGATCGAACCGCCCCCGACGCCACGACTTTATCGGCCTGCAGAGTAGATCCGCCATGCCAACGCGTTCACTTCCCGCGGAGACGCGGCTCGGTCGCGTCACGCTCACTGTCTCGGATCTCGACGCCGTGCTCCCGTTTTACCGCGATGTCGTCGGCCTCCGCGTTCGCGAGCAGGGCGACGGCCGCGCGGTTCTCGGCACCGCCGCCGACGCGGGCGGGACCGCCGAAGTCGACGACTCCGCCGGCGGCGCCGTCGCCACCGACCTGCTCGTTCTCGAGGAGGACCCCGACGCCGGTCCCCGGCCGTCGAACGCCGCGGGACTGTTTCACACCGCCTTCCTGTTCCCGTCGAGGAGCGCGCTCGGCGACGCGCTCGCACGGGTCCGTGACGCCGGCGCACGGCTCACCGGCGCCTCCGACCACCGCGTCAGCGAGGCGCTGTACCTGCGCGACCCCGAGGGCAACGGCGTCGAACTGTATCGCGATCGCCCGCGCGGGGAGTGGCCGGAGGCGGACGGCGAGGTGGAGATGGACACGCTGCCGCTCGATGTCGACGCGCTCCTCGCCGACCGCGCCGGCGACGCCGACGCCGCCGGCGACCCCGCGCCCGCCGGCACGACCGTCGGCCACGTCCACTTGGAGGTGACCGACCTCGACGCCGCCGAGGCGTTCTACGTCGACGCCGCGGGGTTCGACGTGCGCCAGCGGATGGGAACGGACGCGCTGTTCCTCGCGGCCGGCGGCTATCACCACCACGTCGGCCTCAACACTTGGAACCGACGCGGCGCGCCGACCACCGGTCGGGGGATCGCCCGATTCGAGGTGATCGCTCCCGACGGCGACGCGCTCGAGGCGGTCCGCGAGTCGTTCGTCGCCGCCGGGGTCGAGGTGACGGAGGACGCCGGCGCGCTCGTCGTTCGCGACCCCGACGGCATCGGCGTGCGCGTCGTCGTCGACTGACGCCGCGTCCGCCTCGCCTCGGCAGTCACGACGGGTCCGCCATGCCACGTAGCCGCACGCCCGTGAAAGCGCTATAACCGTCGGGCGACACGAGTGTCGACGGTGGCGGACTCGGCTGACCCTCACGGTCTACAGCGGTTCATCGAGGCACAGGAGCCGGTGATCGACTCGGTCAAACGGGAACTGCGATCCGGGCGCAAGCGTACGCACTGGATGTGGTTCGTGTTTCCTCAGATCCGGGGCCTCGGTCGAAGCGCGCGGTCACGGCGCTACGCCATCGCCTCGCGGGAGGAAGCCGAGGCGTACCTGTCCCACCCGGTGCTGGGGCCGCGTCTGCGCGAGTGTACCGAGATCGTGAACGGGGTGGAGGGACGGTCCGCAACCGATGTCTTCGGATCCCCGGACGACCTGAAGTTTCGTTCGTCGATGACGCTGTTCGCCGCGGTCGCCGACGACCCGGCCCCGTTCGAAGGGGCGCTGGAGCGGTACTACGGGGGCGAGCAGGACCCGAAGACCTTGGAACTGCTGGACGAACGCTGAGGCACGGACGGATGCGCACGAGGGGGCGAACGGTCGATTCTGTATCTCGCTATGTGGTTTATTTCGCTCGCCGGTAGCCGTGGGCTCGACACACAGATCGGCCACACACTGCCGCGAGCAGCGCGGCTGGCGGGATCCGAGCGCGAAGAAACAGCAGTTCGGGGCTGCGTTACCTGATCTTCGTCCCGACGGGCGAGTCGCCGTGCGTCGTCAGCAGGTCCGCGTCCTCGCCCGCGGCCAACAGCATGCCGTTGGACTCGTGGCCGAACAGTTCGGCCTTCTCGAGGTTCGCGACGATCACGACCTTCGTCCCCGGAAGGCTGTCCACGTCGTGAAGCTGCTTGATGCCCGCGACGATCTGGCGCTCCTCCACGCCGATGTCGACGGTGAGCTTCACGAGCTTGTCGGAGTCCTCGATGGGCTCGGCTGCCAGGATCTCCCCGACGCGGAGATCGAGGTCTTGGAACTCGTCGAAGCTGATGCGGTCGTCCGCGACGGGTTCGATGTCGCTCATGGTCGACTCGGCGTCGGCCTCGGCCTCGTCGTTTTCGGTTTCGTCCGCGTCGGCGTCGCCGTCGTCGGTCCCGTCGGCGGCGTCGGCCGCCTCGGCGACGCGCGATTCGAGCTTCTCGTTGAGTTCCTCGACGCGCTCGGGTTCGATCTTCTCGTAGAGCTCCTCCGGCGCGCCGAAGTCGCGCGGGGGCGCCGCGAGCGCGGCGTCCGTCGTCACGTCGTGAACGGAGCCGGCCTCGCCGATCTGGCTCCACAGCTCCTCGCTCGTGCCGGGCGCGATCGGCTCGAAGAGAACGGCGACGGCCTTCGCGATCTGGACGCAATCGCGGATCACCTGCGCGGCCGCCTCGTGGTCCTCGCCGACGAGGTTCCACGGCTCCTCGCGCTGGATGTACTCGTTGCCGAAGCGGGCGAGTTCCACGGTGGCGTTCCCGATCTGCCGGACCGAGTAGTCGTTGACGCCGGCCTCGAAGTCCGCGATCGCCTCCTCGATGCGGGCCTCGACCTCGTCGCTGACCTCGGCCTCGGGCGTCCCCTCGAAGTTCCGGTGGGCGAACAGCAGCGAGCGGTACAGGAAGTTGCCGACCGTGCCGACGAGCTCGTTGTTGACCCGGTCGCGGAACTTCTCCCACGAGAAGTCGACGTCCTGCTGGAACCCGCCGTTGGTGGCGAGGTAGTAGCGCAGCAGGTCCGGGTGGAAGCCCTCGTCGAGGTACTCGCGCGCCCACACCGCGCGGTTGCGGGAGGTGGAGAAGCCGTCACCGTCGAGCGTCATGAACCCGCTGGCCATCACGGCGCGGGGTTCGGCGTAGTCGACGCCGCGCAGCATCGCCGGCCAGAAGACGGTGTGATGCTGGATGATGTCGCGCCCGATGACGTGGACGATCTCGCCGTCCTCCTGCCACGCTCGCTGCCAGTCGTACTCGTCGGTGCCGACGCGCTCTGTGTACTGTTTCGTCGAGGAGACGTACTCGATGGGCGCGTCGACCCAGACGTACAGGACGAGATCGGTCGGCTCCTCGCCCTCGATCTCGGGGTAGTCGATCCCCCAGTCCATGTCGCGGGTGATACACCAGTCACGGAGGCCGTCCTCGAGCCACCCGCGCGGCTGGTTCCGGGCGTTCGAGGTGCCCTCCAGACGGTCGAGGAATCCCGAGAGGTACTCCTCGAACTCCGAGACGCGGAAGAACTTGTGCGTCTGGTCGCGGTACTCCGCGGGGTTGCCGGTGACCGTCGAGCGGGGCTCCTCGATCTCGCCGGGTTCGAGGTGGCGGCCGCAGCCCTCGTCACACTCGTCGCCGCGAGCGAGTTCCCCGCAGTAGGGGCACGTCCCCTCGACGTATCGGTCCGGGAGCGACTGTTCGGCCTCGGGGTCGTACGCGACCTTGATCTCCTTCTCGTAGACGTGGTCGTTCTCTTCCAGCGTGCGGACGAACTCCTGAGTCGTCTCGGTGTTCGTCGCGTCGTGCGTGTGGCCGTAGTTGTCGAAGTCGACGTCGAACCGGGGGAACGTCTCCTCGTACTGCTCGTGCCACGCGAGCGCGAACTCCTCGGGCGACGTGCCCTCCTTCTCGGCGTTGACCGCGACGGGGGTGCCGTGCATGTCCGATCCGCAGACGAACGCGGTCTCCTGCCCGAGCGATTCCAGCGCTCGCGCGTACACGTCGCCGCCGACGTACGTCCGGAGATGGCCGATGTGGAGGTCGCCGTTGGCGTACGGCAACCCGCACGTCACCACCGCCGGCGCGTCCGCGGGGAACGGCTCGCGCGCGTGAGTGTCCTTGCTGCTCATGAGTGTCGTGTCGTGGATGCGGGCCTAAAGCCCGCCGAATCGGAGGAACGATCCTGCCCGTGGGTGTCGGCGGTCCTCCGACTGCGTCCCGGAGTTCACGTCGGCGCCGGCGCCGTGCCCACGGACGTGACGGTTTCGAACGGTCCACTCGGCGCTTGAGAACCCACGGATACGCACCGGAGTGGTCGGAGGGCCCACGGTCAGGGCGGGGCGGCGGCCGTCCCTCGATTCGACGATCGTGTGCATCGGTGTCGCCTCCCGTAGCTACTTGCATGTCGACGCGCTCCGCGACGATATGCACGCCAGCGCCGCACGGTTCGCACGACGCGTACGCGACGAGTACGGGTTCGACCCCGAGATCGAGGAGTTCCCCGAGGGAACGAAAACCGCGGCCGATGCCGCCGACGCCGTCGGCTGCTCGGTCGGACAGATCGTCAAGAGCATCGTCCTCGTCGCCGACGAGGAGGTCGTCGTCGTGCTCACCGCCGGCGACAACCGCGTCGACACGGACTCGCTCGCGGCCGAACTCGGCGTCGAGTCCGTCCGGACGGGGAACCCCGACGAGGTGAAAGCGGCCACCGGGTGGAGCATCGGCGGCGTTCCGCCGTTCGGGCACGACTCCCCGGTTTCGACGTATCTCGACGAATCGCTGCTCGCCCACGACCGGATCTGGGCGGCGGCAGGAACCCCGGACGCGGTGTTCGCGCTCGCTCCCGCGGAGCTACAGGCGATCGCGGATCCGGTGGCGACGGGCGCGTTCGAGTAGGATAAATCGAATATCACGATAGACAATCGCCGGATCGGCGGCCGGAGCGCCGACCGCCGCCGCGCCGTCCTCGGCGTTGAATCGACGCGAGGTGTCGCGCACGACACTGATCGAGTGGACAACACCGAGAACAGTTGGAGTGCGTGACTGCAGTGACCAACGCGCACCGCAGCGACCGGTGCCTACCCTCGAACTGTAGGGAACCGAACTATGGCGTCGGCGGTCGAGGAACAGTTCGGGAGTCCACTGAATGCCGGACCAACAGACCAGCCGAGACGACGCCGACGAGGGACGGGACCTATCGAGCCTCGTGATCGAGTCCGTCGCCGAGGCGACCGACACCGACCCGCTCCGCCTTCCTCCGCTCCACGACGTGGTCGACCCGGGAGCTCTGGATCGACTGTTCACGGGAGAGAGCGGACTCGGAACGCGGGCGACGGACGGCCACGTGACGTTCCGCTATCACGGATGCGACGTTACGGTCCACGCGAATGAGGGGACGACCGTCCAACCGGCCGGAGGGGACACGTAGGCCGATCGAGGCCCGGTATCGGTTCCCCGTCCCGCTTCAGCGCTCGTCGAACAGCGTCGCGATGAGCGTCCGCTCGGCGGCGTGGACGTGCTCCGAGAACGTCGCCGACGAGATGCCGAGGTCCGACGCGACCTCCTCGCCGGTGCACTCGCGAGGCCAGTCGTAGTAGCCGGCCTCGAAGGCGGTCCGGAGGACCTCGCGCTGTCGATCCGTGAGTTGCGCCTCCAGCGTCCGGTGCAGGGTCGCCGCAGAGAGCAGCGGCGTCATCGACGACTTCGACCGCTTCGACGCCAACGTCGCCTCGGGCGTCTCCTCGAGGAACGTCCCGACGATCCCCGCGGCGTCGGCTTCCGCCGGGATCTCGGCGACGATGCTGCCCCGACCGGCGGACCCTCGCACTGTGCGCGGGAGCGCGCCGAGTTCGGCCAACCGGCGGGCCGGACAGCCGTCGGACACCAGGAACTCGAACAGGCCGCCGTCGCGGTACTCCTCGACCAGCGACACCTCCGTGCCCTCGTGTTCGGCCGCGAGCGCCGTGATCCGTTCGGGAGCGGCGTCCGTCACGTTGAAGAACTCGGCGTACCGGCCGTCGGCTCGAGGCAGAAACTCGGCGAGTTCGAGCGTACAGTCGGCGACCGCGGACGCCCGGACGAACGGATACGCCGATCGCTCGAATCGAAACTCGACTTCGAGCACGTCGCCGTCGTCGTTGCGGCCCTCGGTCGCCCGTGACATGTGTGCTCCCCGATACTCCCCCGACTGAATGAACCTTGTGGGCCCCACGGCCGATCCGAGTCGAACGCTTAAACCCGCATCCAGTTCACCCTCCCGTCATGACAGTCCTCGATTCGCTTCCACCCCGGCCGCTCCGTTCGTCGGAACTGCAGGCGCTCCGCGACGCCGAGGGCGTCACCGAGGCCGCGCCCCTGGGGGTGGACGATGACGACATCCGCGCGCTCGCCGTGCAGGCGGGCGAGACGATCCACGGCCTCGGCTACGACCCCGACGCGGGCTGGACGGTGGTCGACAGCCGCGAGGCCGGCGACCCGGAGGACCTCGCGGCCGTGCGCGACTCGCTGAAGAGTTGGGAGGCCACGCGCGCGGCCGTCGACGCCGACGAGTGAGGCGGGTACGGAGACGGATCGGTATTACCCGTCCGTACCGCTGGCACCGTGATATGTGATTGTCGTTCGTTACCCGGTTCGGATCCGAACTGCTATACCTCTCGGACGAGTAGAACGCTCCATGGCAGTTGAAGAGCCGCAGGCGGTGGAGTCCGTGGAGTCGCTCGACGCCGGGCCGTGTCCCGTCGTCGACGCGCTCGAACAGGTGGGCTCGAAGTGGCGTCTCGTGGTGCTGCACGACCTCTTGGACGGCGAGAAGCGGTTCAACGAACTGAAGCGCTCGACGGACGCAAGCGCTCGGACGCTCTCGCGAGTCCTCGACGACCTTCGGGAGATGGACTTCGTCGAGAAGCGCATGGAGCCGGACGCGCCCGTCGCGACGTACTACTCGCTGACCGCGAAGGGAGAGTCCCTCTCGGTCGTCTTCAACGAAGTCGAGTCGTGGGCGGGCGAGTGGCTCGACACCTGTCGGGAGTAGCCACGGACGCGGCTTCGATCCGGGTTCGACTTCGACTCGAGATCCGACTCGCCGACGCACCGGCCGGCGATCGAATCGCCGGGGTTATTCGCCCGCACCACGCGGGCCGATCCGATGACGCGATGAGCGGCGACGACACCCCGCACGCCCCCGGAACCGACGCCGGCGAGACCACGGAGAGGACCGCCAGACCCGGCGTCGGCCCCGCCTTCGAGACCGATCACGTCGTCGGCGTCGGCGACGCCCGCGCGCTCGCGCTCCCGGACGAGTCGGTCGACCTCGTCGTTACCTCGCCGCCGTACCCGATGGTCGAGCAGTGGGACGACCTCTTCGCGCGCCTCGACCCCGCGGTCGGCGACGCGCTCGGCGCGGCGAGATCGGGCGGAGCCGACGCCGGGGACGACGCCGTGTGCGCCTTTGACGCGATGCACGAGGCGCTCGCGCCGGCATGGGACGAGATCGCGCGGGTGCTGGCGCCCGGCGGCGTCGCCTGCGTCAACGTCGGCGACGCGACCCGGTCGATCGGCGGTCGGTTTCGGCTGTGGGACAACGCGACCCGCGTCGCGGACGCGCTCGACGCGGCGGGACTGGACCGTCTCCCGGGCGTGCTGTGGCGCAAGCCGACGAACGCCCCGACGAAGTTCATGGGCAGCGGCACGCTCCCGCCGAACGCCTACGTCACGCTCGAACACGAGCACGTGCTCGTGTTCCGGAAGGGGTCGCATCGCTCGTTCGAGGCCGGCGACCCCGCGCGTTACGCGTCCGCGTACTTCTGGGAGGAACGCAACCGCTGGTTCTCTGACACGTGGGACGACCTCCGCGGGGTCGATCAGGCGCTCGACGCGGGAGACGCCCGCGACCGGTCGGCGGCGTTCCCGTTCGAGCTTCCCTACCGCCTGATCTGCATGTACTCGACGTACGGCGACCGCGTGCTCGACCCGTTCTGGGGGACGGGCACGACGACGCTGGCGGCGATGGCCGCCGGCCGCGACTCCGTCGGCGTCGAGCGCGACCCGGACCTGGTCGCGTCGTTCGACGCGGACGCCCGGCGGGCGCCGGCCTTCTCGCGCGATCGGGGTCGCCGCAGGCTCCGCGAACATCGACACTTCGTCGCCGAGCGCGAGGAACGCCCGAGCTACGACGCGAGACACTACGACGTTCCGGTGGTGACGAAGGCCGAACGGGGCATCCGACTGTACGAGGCGGTCGCGGTCGACTCGACGGCCGGCGGCTACCGCGTGAGACACGAGCCGATCGAGTCGGCGACGGAGTGACTCCGGGCCGGGGCGAGTACGGGGTCAGAACAGTCCGAGGGTGAGCGAGCCGGCGCCGAACAGGCCGAGCGTGACGACGAGCCGGCCGACGCTGCCGACGAACGTCGCGAGCGCGAACCGCCAGTAGTCGCGTTCGAGCACGGCGAACGCGTAGATGGAGATCGTGTCCGGGAAGAACGGCACCGAGAGCGCGAGCGCGAGCCCCCCGTAGCCGTACCGACGCGCCAGCTCCGCGGTCGTGCTCTCGGACCACTCGATCACGTCGAACCGCGAGCGCCGAAGCCACCTGATGATCGGCCCGGCCTGCTTGGCCTCCTGTCCGATGTGGAACGCGAACACGGAGCCCGCGGCCTTCCCCAGCCCGGAGACGAACATGATCGTCGCGATCTTGGCCCACTGGGGGAGCCCCAGATCCAGCGGCGCCAAGAGGACGACCTCGCTCACGCCGGGGAGCGCGAACGCGATGAGGAAGGAGTAGACGAAGATGATCCCCAGGCCGGTCCAGCCGGTCGCGGTCTCGACGAGCCGCGTGAGCCAGCCGAAGTCGGGCCACCAGGACGGCTCGCTCGCAAGCGGGACCGCGGCGTCGAGGGGGGCGAGTCCGACGGACGCCGCGGTGACGACGGCGTCGGCTGCCGCCGGCGTCGACAGCGCGGCCGGGACGGGGACCGGAAGCACGATCAAAGAGGGGCGATAGCGCAGAATAAGTCCGATGGTTCCGGGCGAGGAGTACTGTCGTCGAACCGTCCCTTCGCGGTCGGTCAGTCCGGGGCGCGCCGGCCCACGCCGGCCTCCGCCGAGATCACCGCAGGTCGTCGAGGTCGTCGAGAACCGCCGTCAGCGACCCCCGAGTGACGTGGGGCATGACGACGACGCGGGCCTCGCCGGCGCCGGTGCGCGAGAGTCGCCAGCCGCGCTCGCGGACGGCCTCGAACGTCGCCCGCGGGAGGTCGAACGCGACGAGGGGGAGTTCCGGGTCGACGACGTCGATCCCGCGGCCGCGCAGTTCGTCCGCGAACCACGCGGCCAGTTCGCTCGCGCGCTCGTGCTCGCGGCGGTAGCCGTCCGGCCACAGCGCGTCCGTCGCCGCGACCGCGCTCGCGACGCCAGCGCCCGAGCGAGTGCCCGTGAGGCTCGCCTGCGAAGCGGTCTCCAGATACGGCGTGTCGACCGCGAGCGCGTCCAGCGCCGCGGGGTCGCGCGCGAGCAGGCCGCCCGCGGGCACCGCCGCGCGACCGACCTTGTGTGGGTCGATCGTCACCGTGTCGACGCCGTCGACCGCGAACCCCCAGTCGTGACCCGAGAAGGGAAGGTGGAAGCCGCCCCACGCGGCGTCGACGTGAAGCGGAACCCCGGCGTCGACCGCCAGATCCGCGAGCGCGGGGATCGGGTCGACGCGGCCGTACTCCGTGGATCCCGCGACGGCGACGATCAGCGCCGCGTCGGCGTCGAGCGCTGCGGCGACGGCGTCCACGTCGGCGCGGCCGTCCCCGTCGGTGGGGACGGTTCGAAGCTCCACGTCGAGCACCGACGCCGCCTTGTGGAAGCTGAAGTGAGCGGACTCGGGCGCAATGATGGCCGGATCGTCGCCGTCGGCGCGCTCGCGGGACGAGCGCACGGCCTGGATGTTCGACTCGGTGCCGCCGCTGGTGACGTAGCCATGCTCGGTGATCTCGGAGCCGGCGGTACCCACCGCGTCGCCGAGTCCGGTGATCTCCGCGAGCGCGCCGACGGCCTCGCGCTCCAGTTCGACGATCGTCCCGTAGGTCGCCGGGTCGCCGGGGTTGGACGCGAGAAACCGCTCGGCCGCCCGTCGCGCCGCGGGGTGCGGCTCCGTGCACATCGAGGAGAGCACGCGATCGAACGACTGGGGACGGCGCTCGGCGGCGGACGGCTGCATTACCCCACGAACGGTGGGAGCGGGAATTAGGGATTGCGATCTCGGGTATCCGGTGCCCGCGGTGCCCGGGAGGCGGTCAGCGCACGTCGTCGAGGATCAGCTTCTGCTCGGTGCGCTTGACCTCGTGTTGCACGTCGCGGACGGCGTCGATGTTCGCGGAGATGCTCGTGACGCCCCGCTCGACGAGGAAGTCCACCATCTCCGGCTTCGATCCCGCCTGCCCGCAGATGCTGGTGTCCACGTCGAGCTCGCGGCACGTCTCGATCACGTCGCCGATGAGTTTGAGCACCGCCGGGTGGAGCTCGTCGAACCGGTCGGCGACGTTGCTGTTGTTGCGATCGACCGCGAGCGTGTACTGCGTGAGGTCGTTCGTCCCGAACGACGCGAAGTCGATGCCGCACTCCGCCAGCTCCTCGATGGCGAGCGCGCTCGCGGGCGTCTCGATCATCACGCCCCATCGGCGCTTCGTTGGGTCGATGCCGACCGCCTCCATGTGGCGCTTTGCGGCCTCCACGTCCGCGGCGTCGTTCACCAGCGGGAGCATCAGCTCGACGTTGTCGTACCCCATCTCGTAGAGGCGCTTGAACGCCATCAGCTCCTTTCGGAACACGTCCGTCTTGTCGAGCGACCGGCGGATCCCGCGCCATCCCATCATCGGGTTGTGCTCGTTCGGCTCGTCCTCGCCGCCCTCCAGCTCGCGGAACTCGTCGGTCGGAGCATCGAGCGTTCGGGCGCGCACGGGCCGCGGGTAGAACTCCTCGGCGACCTCGCGGATGCCGTCGACCAGCTCCTCGACGTACGCGTCGGCGCCGTTGTCGGCGATGTACTTCTCGGGGGTGACACCCAGCGACAGCACCATGTGCTCGATCCGCAACAGGCCGACGCCGTCGGCGCCGGTCGCGGCCGCGCGCTCGGCCGCTTCGGGGATGGAGACGTTCACCTTCACCTCCGTCGCGGTCATCGGCTTGACCGGCGTCTCGGGACGGACCGCCTCGACGGGCTCGTACTCCTCCTCCTCCTGGGTCGCGCGACCCTGTCGGATCGTCCCCTTGTCGCCGTCGATGGTGACGACCTGGCCGTCGGAGAGCGCGCTCGTGGCCGAGCCGGTGCCGACGACGGCCGGGACGCCGAGCTCGCGGGAGACGATGGCGGCGTGGCTGGTCATCCCGCCCTCGTCGGTGACGATGCCGACGGCACGCTTCATCGCGGGCACCATGTCCGGCATCGTCATCTCGGTGACGATGATGTCGCCCTCGGCGACCTGGTCGAGGTGATCCAGCTTCGTGACGATCCGCACCTCTCCGGAGACGATCCCCGGCGAGGCGCCGAGTCCGCGAAAGAGCACCTCGTCGTCGTCGTCGCTCGCCCCGGCGGCTCCGGCGGCCGCACCGGCGTCGACGCCGCCGTTCGCGACGGCCTCGCGCTCCTGTCCCGACGGGCCGGACCCGGTCGACCCCGAGGCGTCCGCGATCGTCGTGATCGGGCGCGACTGGAGCATGTACACCTCGCCGTCGTAGACGGCCCACTCGACGTCCTGCGGGTTCCCGTAGTGGTCCTCGACCTGCCGGCCGAGCTCGACGAGTCGCTCGATCTCGCCGTCGGCGAGCACGCGAGCCTCGCGCTTGTCCTCGGGCACGTCGCGCGTGACCGTCTCGCCGGTCTCCGGGTCCTTCTCCATGAGGAGCTTCTTGTCGGCGACGGTGACCTCGTCGACGGCCGCCGTCTCGCGATCGACGACGTAGTTGTCGGGGGAGACCGAGCCGGAGACGACCGCCTCGCCGAGCCCCCACGCGGCCTCGATGATGATCTCCGGCTCGCCCGTCGAGGGGTGGGACGTGAACATCACGCCGGACTTCTCGGCGTCGACCATCCGCTGGACGACGACCGCGATGTCCACTTCCGAGTGCGGGAATCCCTGCCGCTGCCGGTAGTAGATGGCGCGCTGGGAGAACAGCGACGCCCAGCACTCCTTCACGCGCTCCAGCAGGGCGTCCTCACGGACGTTGAGGAACGTCTCCTGTTGGCCCGCGAAGGAGGCGTCCGGGAGGTCCTCCGCGGTCGCCGACGAGCGGACCGCGACGAACGCCTCGCCGTCGTCGCCCATCGTCCGGTAGGCGTCGAGGATCTCCTCGCGCACGGACTCGGGCAGGTCGGTGCCGAGAATGAGGTCCCGTGCGGTCTGTTCGGCCGCCCGCAGCGCCGCGGAGTCCTCGGGGTCGATGTCCATGGCGGCGAACAGCTCCTCGTCGATGCCCGCCTCCTCGATGAACGTTCGGTAGGTCCCCGCGGTCACCACGAACCCCGGCGGGACCGGCAGGCCGGCGCCGGTCAGCTCCCCCAACGAGGCCCCTTTCCCGCCGACGGTGTCCAGGTCATCGGCGGTGACGTCGTCCAGCCAAAGTACAGCCATTTCGTGTCTTGAGGGACCGAGGACTGGACCAAGAAGGTATCGACCGACGCAAGGGATCGGAAGACTATACTCGGTTCTGAGTACCTCTCGTCGGTTCTCGTGGCGTTTCGTGAACGCACGCATCCGCCGCCGTCCCGTCGATGTCGGTGGCCGCGTCGACGCCGGCGTCGACGGCGCTCGAGCGGGCGGCGGTGTCGCCCGGACGAACCGCGGGGTTTTCGACCGGCCGCTCCCGAGACGGTGTGTGAGCGAGACTACGGGGTCCGACGCGGTCGGCGACGAGCCGCCCGAGGAGCCGTACCTCGCGGCGGCGGCCGCCGACCGCTGGGACGTGCTCCGGTACGAGGAGGAACCCGAGCCGGTCCACCGCGTCGTCCCCGCGGGTGCCGGCTCCGACGTGGTGACGACGTACGAACGCCGGGCGCGCTCTCGTCGCCGTCTCGTGCTCGCGCTCGTCCCGATCGCGGCCGTCGGCCTCCCCGCCGCGGGCTGGCTCCTCGCGGGAACGCTCGGGATCGCGGTCGGCGCCGTTCTCGCGGCCGTGACGGCCGCGGTGATCGTTCGCCGTCACGTCGGCGAGGACGGGGCGGACCTGACCGACGTACCCGAGGTCGCCGACGCCAGCGCGGACGCGGCGACGGCGCGCGGGTACGGGTTGGAGAACGAGACGACGATCGCCGACGCCGAGACGTACCTCGCGGAGAACCCCGGCGCGGCCCCCGACCGCTCGCCGGAGGAGGCGCTGGAGGCGGCGCAGCGGCGGTGATGTCTCCGGATCATCGCGCAGTCATCCGATTTTAGCGGGAACCGTCGGTTGTGCGGTACCCGCGAGACGGGAGCGGGATCGGATCGAGACTCAGACCTCGAGGATCTCGTCGTCGTCGCTCTCGGGAACGCGTATTTCGCCCTCGAACGCGGTTACCGTGTCGCCGCCGACGACCGGCGCGCCGCCGGTGCCGTCCCCGGGGCGCACCCGGACCCGCCCCGGGCGATCGACGTAGTGGCCCTGCTCGAACACCAACTCCTCGGGCGTTCCCGCGTCGCCGCCGGCGTCTCCGTCGCCGGCGCTATCGGCATCTGATCCGGGGACGCCGCTGGTGTCTCCGCCGCTGAACGCGGCGAAGTGGTCGAGATAGGCGCCGCAGGCGCCGCTTGCGGTCCCCGTCACCGGGTCCTCGTCGATGCCGCTGCCGGGGACGAAACACCGGCCGTGGGCCGTGGAGTCGGGGCCGAGCGAGTCGAACGTGAACGCGTACACGCCGGCGGCGTCGTGCTCGTCCGCCAGCGCCTCGACGGCGTCGAAGTCGGGCGTCATGTCGCCGAGGTGTTCGAGGAAGTTCACCGGAACGACGAGGAACGGCAGCCCCGACGAGGCGTACGCGACGGGCAGCGCCGCGCCAACGTCGCGGAACGCCTCGCTGTCGACGCCGAGCACGTCGCCGAGGCGGTCGTACTCGACCTCGACCTCGTACACCGTCGGCGGGTTCTGCGTCATCCACACCCGCCCCTCGTCGGTCACCTCGATCTCGATGACGCCGACGTTCGTCTCCAGCGAGTGCGTCCCCGCGTCGATCGCGCCCGTCTCGAACAGGCGGGCGTGAGCCGCGATCGTCGCGTGGCCGCACAGGTCCACCTCCGTGGTCGGCGTGAAGTAGCGCACTCGGCGGTCGGCCTCGCTCGACGGCCGCAGGAACGCCGTCTCGCTGGCGCCCAGCTCGTTCGCGATCGCCCGCATCTGTCCGTCGTCGAGGCCGTCGGCGTCGGGGACGACGCCCGCGACGTTGCCCGCGAGCGGCTCGGTCGTGAACGCGTCGACGAGCGCGGCGTCGCGGCGACTCCCGTCGGACGCGCCGGTGGAATCGGTCATGCACCCGTCTGCGGCCGGGCGCGACAAAACACCCCGTGGTTCCGGGAGTCCGGTTCCGGGTCGGTCGACCGCGCGACCCGGAAGACCGCGCGCCGGCTACTCGCCGGCGATGCCACCGTAGTCCCGGTGGACGGCGTCTCCCTCCTCGGGCAGCACCGGGCCCGCGGCGACCACGTGGCTGCCGAGTCGTTCGTACACCTCCGCGGAGGGGAGACACGAGTCGCGGCCGTACAGCTCGGTGCCGCGCTCGGCCGAGGTGGAGTGGACGACGGCGCCGAGTCCGACGTGCGCGATGCCGCCCGCACACATCGGGCACGGCTCGGTGCTGGTGTACATGATCAGGTCCGCGCGCTGTTCGGGGGAGAACTCCCGGGCGGCGCGGTGGGCGAGCGTCAGTTCCGGGTGTCGGCGCACGTCGTCCTCGGTGTTGACGGCGTTGCGCTCCGTCATCGCGATCTCGTCGTCCGAGGCGCGCACGAGTACGGATCCGTACGGGTCGTCGCCGCGCTCGGCGGCGCCCCGGGCCAACTCGATCGCCTCGCGGATGTGGTCCTCGTGGCTGAGACCGACGAAGCGGTCCGGCAGGGCTTCGAGCGATGGTGCCATACAGCGAGATGGCCGCCGAAGCTGGTGTAGCTGTCGGCGTCGCGCCCCGACACGACTAAACGCCCGGTCCGACACCCACAGATATGACCGAGATACACGAGGGACAGCGGGTGGCCGTGTTGGCCGACTCGCAGAACCTGTATCACTCCGCGCAGAGCGTCTACTCCCGCAACGTCGACTACTCGAAGATGCTGGAGAAGGCCGTGATGGGGCGGCAGCTGACCCGAGCGATCGCGTACGTCATCCGCGCGGACTCGCCCGACGAGGAGTCGTTCTTCGAGGCGCTGCGCGACATCGGCTTCGAGACGAAGATCAAGGAGATCAAGACGTTCGGCGACGGGTCGAAGAAGGCCGACTGGGACGTCGGGATCAGCCTCGACGCCGTGACGCTCGCGGACCACGTTGACACGGTCGTGCTCTGCACCGGCGACGCCGACTTCTCGCGCCTGTGCTCGCACCTCCGCCACGAGGGCGTCCGCGTCGAGGTCGTCGCCTTCGAGGAGTCCGCGGCGGCGGACCTGAAGGAGGCGGCCGACTCGTTCATCGACATGAGCGAGCGCGAGGACACGTTCCTGCTATGAGCGGCGACACGGCCCTCGACGACCTCCGGACGGTCGCGGACTACCAGTTCGGCGCGGACGCGGGCGCCGCCCTGTTTCCCGCCGACGAGGACGTGACGGTCCGGCGCTCGACGAGCGGTCGACCGCGACAGGTCACCTGCGACGCCGGGCGGATCGTCTCCTACCTGACGGACGGTCGATTCACGCTCGGCGTCGAGGGCGGCCGCCGGCTCCGATCGGCGCTATCGCATCCCGAGTACAGCGTCGTCGTCGGCGACGAGTCGGCGCCGTTCGTGCGCGACGGGAAGAACGTGTTCGCGAAGTTCGTGAGCGACGTGGGCGAGTCCGTCCGCCCGCGCGACGAGGTGGTCGTCGTCCACGAGAACGGCACCGTGCTCGGCGTCGGCCGGGCGGAGCTGGCGGCCGCGGAGATGCGCGACTTCTCGTCGGGGATGGCGGTGAAAGTGCGATCGGGCGCCGGCCCGGAGTGACCGGGACCCGCCGACGGGGTCCCGCGCCGTCCTTCGCTCGGTCACGTGAACGTGACGAGCAGCCAGCCGACGAGCGCGCCGCCGTTGACGAACGGCAGGCCCGCGTGGACGCCGCGGACGCGGTGGACGAGCACTTGGAGCGCGGCGAGGCCGGCGAGCGATCCCAGTAGTGGCGCGGCCGCGGCGATCGTCCCCGGCGCGCCGAGCCCGACGCTCGCGGTCAACATGGCGGGGAACAGCGCGTCGCCGGCACCCAGAAGCGTCGCCGCGGGCGTCCCGTCGCCGGCGACGGTCGCGGTCGCGTCGTCGTAGCCGTCGTCGGTGGGGACGACGAACATCGACGGAACGCGAAGGTCCGCGCTCGCGTCGGCCATGTCGAGCATGTGGCCCGAGCCGTACACCGCGTAGGCGTCGTAGCAGGCCGCGAGGACCAACGCGCCGGCGGCGTACGCCGGGGCGAGGCTCGCGCCGAACAGCGCGGCCCCGCCGGCGACGCCGACGACGGCGACCGCGTTGCGGACGGCGGGACGGGGAACGCGCCACGCGAGGACGGTCCCCGCGGCCGCGGCGACGGCGCCCGCGACCGGTCCGAGGAACGCCGAGAGCGCGAACCACTGGGCGGCGCCGAGCGACACGAGCATCACCCCGCGAACGAGCCGCCGGCCGGCGCCGTACCGGACCACCGCAAGCGAGAGGACGGTTCCGACGACGAGGCCGAGGACCAGCGGGAGGAGCGCGTCGCCCCCGCTCCCGTAACTGACGCCGGAACCGGCGAGTCGCGGGGCCGCCGCGAGCGCGAGCAGTTGGACCGCGAGAAACAGGACGCCGATCCCGACGGCGCCGCGAACGCGGGGGTCCCGGAGCGCGCGGGTCGGTTTCCCGCGAACGGAACGACCGGTCACGGGAACGCGCTCACAGGTACCCCGCCAGCCCGAGCGCCCGTACGAGCGGGACGCCGGCGACGACGGAGCCGAGCAGGTAGCCGCCGATGGCGCCGCCGTTCAACAGCGGGAGGCCGGCGTGCGGGCGACCCTTCAGGACCATCCGCAGGAGGATGCCGAGGCCGACGAACGTCCCGACGATGGCCAGCAGCGTCGGCAGCCCCATCGCGGGAACGATCGGAAGTCCGAACGCCGGCGCGGGGGACCAGAACGCCGCCGAGGCGGCCATCACCGCCGGCATCACCGCGTCGCCGAGGCCGATGAAGAAGACGTCGCGCTCGTCCTCGTCGGTCCCCTCGGTGGCGCCCTCGGTCGACCCCTCCTCGAGCAGCGAGTACGACCACTCCAGCGGGATGACGAGCACGACGGGAATGTTGAGATCGAGCACGCCCTCCGCGAGGTCGAGCATGTGCTCGGTGCCGTACACCGAGACGGCGTCGTACACCGCGAGCACCGTCAGGAGGACGATCGCCGGCAGGAGCCCGAAGGAGATGCCGAAGAGCCCGGCCGCGCCGGCGCCCATCAGCGCCCCGGCGGCGTCGATGACGTACCACTCCGGGTACGCGAGCAGGGCGACGGCGACGAGTCCGGCGGCGGCGATGGCGGCTATCCCGGGGAGGAACACCGAGAAGACGTACCACGAGAGCATTCCGGAGGAGCCGACGATGACGAGTCGGACCGCCCAGTCGAAGTCGTACTTGAACGCCGCGAGCATCAGCGCCGTGACGACGAGGATGGCACCGAGGTACAGCGCGGAGTTGGTGGGGTTCTGCGGGTCCTCGACCGTCTGGTAGCCGGCCGCCTCGAACGTGGGCGCCAGCGAGACCGCGCCGACATGCACGACGAGGAACAACAGCCCCGCGAGGAGGACGCCGCGGACTGCGCGAGTGTTCATCGCTCACCGGTAGGTGTGGCCCGCGTTTGGTGGTTGTGGTTGCAACCGGCGCGCGTCGCTGCCGCGTTGCGACGCGAGCACGCCTCCGCCGTCGGCGCTGTCGAATCCGGCTTCCCTAAGCGTCGACGCCGTCCCGAACGTCGATCAGTCGTCGATGTATCCCAGCCCGCGGAGACGTTCCTTGACCGCATCGGAGCCGTCGTCCGCTTCCGCCCCGTCCGTCCCGGCGTGTTGACCCGAATTCGACCGGTTCCAGTCGATCTCCTCCGGCTCACGAACGGTCGGGTCGGCGACGGCCGGATCGCTTCCCTCGGCGAACACCGAGTCGAGCACCTCGCCGTCGACGGTCGTCGGAACGGGCTCGCCGAGCGCGTGCAGGAGGGTCGGCAGCACGTCGAAGACCGTGGCCCCGTCGACCCGACGGCCGGCGCCGATGTCCGGGCCGGACGCGAGGAATATCCCCTCCGGGCGGTGTCCGGCGGCGGTGGATTGTGCGTCGACGACCACCTCGTCGGCGAGCGGCGTCTGCACGAGGTATCCCGGTTCTGCTTCCACGACGAGATCGGGCGAGGTGTCGTCGGTCGGGAACAGCTCGTCGCCGTCGAACACCTCGAGGACACGCTCGCCGGTCTCCGGGTCCGTCACCGACTCGAGACACGCTCGCACCCGCGATTTGTATTCCCGTACCTCGTCGGGTTCGACGGTGCCGGACTCGAACCGGTCGGTCCGGTTGAGATACACCGAGCCGGCGCCGCGGACGAACGCCAGGGAGTCCTCGTACTCGATGTCGTAGACGGCGTTGGTGCCGGGGACCTGCATCGCGACCATGTCGACGAGTCCCTGCGGGACGGACTCGACGATGGTGGCATCGTCGATGCCGACGCGGTCGAGCCATCCCCGAACCGTCGATTTGGTCACGCCCAGTCGATCGAGGACGCCCCGCGTCCCCTCATCGGTTCGACGGGTGAGCAATCCCTCGAGTTCGAGCGCCCGGTTGGCAGAGACGATGCGCTCGGTCGGACCGAACCCGTGGTCCGAGACGACGAACAGCGTCCCGTCGCGCGCGTCGACGTACGACTGGATGGTCGCGAGCACCCCGTCGAGGCGCTGGTAGTGTGCGAGGAGGACCTCCTCGTCCCACACGAGGTGCTGGAGGCGGTCCGGCGCGGTGAACACGACGAATCCCAACCTGAACTCGGTCTCCGCGAGGAGGTACTCGAGCAGGCGCTCGCGTCCGTCGACTACGTCGTCGATCTCGGCGGCGAATTCTCGCTCGTCGCCGTCGTACGACTCCCAGTCGAGTCCGATCCGGTAGTCCGGAACGCGCTCGGCGAGCGTCTCCGCCAGTTCGGGCGGGTGCGTGAACCCCTCTCGTTTGTGCGGAGTCATCATCCCGGTGACCATGTGACCGTCCAGCGGCTGTGCGGGATACGTCATCGGGACGTTCGCGACGGACGCCGGCGTGAGCAGGTCCCACGCGAAGGGGCCGTCGATCTCGTGGCTCATCGTCACCGAGTGCGTGTAATCCGCGCGGAGGGTTCGGAACCAGTACGATCCGTGCCCGTCCGGCCGTCGCCCGGTCGCGATCGACGGCCACGCCAGCGGGGTCGACGCCGGGGTAGTGCTTTTCAACGGCCCCACCGTTCCCGATTCGAACAGCCGGGCGAACGCCGGGAGTTCGCCCTCGTCGACCCACCGCTCGATCAGGTTCCAGGGGACGCCGTCGAGCCCGAGAACGAACGCGGGCGCATCCACCCCGTCACTCATCGATGCATCGACCTCCGCCGGAACCGCGGTTCACCGGGCCACGTTCACACATTCGTGCGCGTGATCCACCCGTGGATCACTATGTTACGAGGTCAGTACCGAGAGTACGAGGGACCTACCGCCTGACGGCGCCGCCACGATTCAATATATCGTAATAGAGTGTATTGTGCTCGTATAGAGATCCCTCCGGACGAACCCTGAAACGCCCGATACGTCCGGTATCGGGGCGTGTATCGGGGTAACCGTCCGTCTGACGCGGATTTATACGGATGGGCGGCGGTGCCCGTGTATGGGAAATCGGGTTGAGGATCTCGAGGCACAGGTCGCCGAGCTGCAGGCGGCCGTGGACGGACTGACAGAGGAACTGGTGGAAGCGAAAGAGCGCATCTCGCAGTTGGAGCAGGCGACGGAGGTGGAAGAGGAATCGACGCCCGACCGTAATCCGAACGCCGAGTTCGTTCCGAACGAGTCAGCGACGAACGGCGCCGCCGATGACCGCACGATGGCCGACGAGGAAGGCTCGGCTCAAAGTGCGGCCCGCGGCGCCGACGAGGAGACGGCCGAGGAGTCCGACTCCACCGACGACGACTCCGACGACATCATCGTCGCGTAACGGCCACCGTCGCGTAACCGAGCCCGAAGTGCCGTCGGCCACGGCGGCGCCGCGGGAACCACACCACGTTCCACCTCACGCATGCACATCAAGGAACTCGTACTGGACAACTTCAAGAGCTTCGGGCGACCGACGCGGATCCCCTTCTACGAGGATTTCACGGTCATCACCGGGCCGAACGGGTCGGGGAAGTCGAACATCATCGACGGGGTTCTGTTCGCGCTGGGGCTCGCACGCACGCGCGGTATCCGCGCGGAGAAACTCACGGACCTCATCTACAACCCCGGCTTCGACGACGGCGAGGGACCCTCCGGCGACCGTGAGGCGAGCGTCGAGGTCGTCCTCGACAACACGGACGGGAGGCTGGACCGCTCGCAGATCGTCAGCGCCGCCGGCAGCGACGACATCGGCGACGCCGACGAGGTCACGATCAAGCGCCGTGTGAAGGAGACCGACGACAACTACTACTCGTACTACTACCTCAACGGCCGCTCTGTCAACCTCTCTGACATCCAGGACCTGCTCGCGCAGGCCGGCGTCACCCCGGAGGGGTACAACGTCGTCATGCAGGGCGACGTGACCGACATCATCAACATGACCCCCCACGAGCGCCGGGGGATCATCGACGAGATCGCCGGCGTCGCCGAGTTCGACGCCAAGAAGGAGGACGCCTTCGGCGAACTGGAGACCGTCGAGGAGCGAATCGACGAGGCTGACCTCCGCATCGCCGAGAAGGAGGACCGGCTCGACCAGTTGGCCGACGAGCGCGAGACGGCCCTCCAGTATCAGGACCTCCGCGACGAGAAGGAGGAGTACGAGGGCTACCTCAAGGCCGCCGAGTTGGAGGAGAAACGCGAGGACCTCGCCGGCACCCGCGAGTCGATGGAGTCACGCGAGGAGGAACTCGACGAGCTCCGCGCGGAACTCGACGAGCGACAGGCTCGCGTCGACGACCTCGAGGGGGATCTCGACGAGATCAACCGCGAGATCGAGCGCAAGGGCGAGGACGAGCAGATCGCGATCAAAGCCGAGATCGAGGAGGTCAAAGGCGACGTCTCCCGACTCGAGGGCAAGATCGAGAACCAGCGCGAGCGCGTCGAGGAGGCCGAGACCGAGCGCCGCGACGCGTTCGTCGCCATCGACAAGAAGAGCGAGGAGATCGACGGGCTCGACTCGGAGATCCGCGAGACGAAAGTCGAGACGGCGAACCTGAAGTCGACGCTCACGTCCAAGCAGACCGAGTTGGCGGAGGTCCAAGCCGAGATCGACAGCGTCGACACCGAGTTCGACGAGCTGAAAGCCGATCTCGCGGACAGGAAGGAGTCGCTGGAGGAACTGCGCGCCGAGAAGAACGGGCTCCAGCGCGAGAAGGACCGCCTGCTCGACGACGCGCGCCGGCGCTCGAACGAGATCGGCGAGGTCGAAGAGGAGATCCAGGAGACGCGCGAGGCGATCCCGCGGCTGAACGAGCGGGTCTCGAACCTCCACTCGGAGCTGGACAAAGCCGAGAAGAACAAGGCCAACATCGACGGCGTCATCGAGGACCTCCGCGCCGAGAAGGCCGAGTACCAGGAGGAACTCGACGAGGTCGAGGAGGACATCCGTGAGAAGCAACAGGAGTACTCCCAGCTTGAGGCCCGCGCCGGCGACTCGGGCGACACCTCGTGGCCGCGGGCGGTCACGACCGTCACGAACGCGCAGTTCGGCGGCGTCCACGGCCCCGTGGGCGAACTCGCGTCGGTACCCGGCGAGTACGCGACGGCGTGTGAGACCGCCGCTGGCGGCCGGCTCGCGAACGTCGTCGTCGACGACGACGGCGTCGGCTCCGACTGCATCGACTACCTGAAACAGCGCAACGCGGGACGCGCGACGTTCCTTCCGATCACGGAGATGGACGACCGCGGACTCCCGTCGCTGCCGAACGACCCCGGCGTCGTCGACTTCGCCCGCAACCTCGTCGACTACGACCCCGAGTACGAGGGGATCTTCTCGTACGTGCTCGGGTCGACGCTCGTCGTCGAGGACATGGACACCGCCCGGCACCTGATGGGCAACTACCGGATGGTGACGCTGGACGGCGACCTCGTCGAGAAGTCCGGCGCGATGACCGGCGGCTCCGGCGGCGGCTCCCGGTACTCCTTCTCGAAGTCCGGGAAGGGGAAGCTGGAGCGCGTCGCCGAGGAGATCCACGGGCTGGAGGACGAGCGGCAGCGGATCAAAGCCGAGATCGCCGACGTCGACGACGACCTCGACGACGCTCGCTCGCGCGCCTCCGACGCCGCCGAGAAGGTGCGCGACATCGAGTCCGACATCGAGCGCGCCGAGGAGAAGCTCGAGGGGAAGGAGGGTCGGATCGGCGAGTTGGAGGAGCGCCTCGCGGAACTGCGCGAGGAGCGCGAGTCGGTCGACGCGGAGATGACGGCCCTCGACGAGGATATCGAGGCGGCCGACGAGGAGATCGGGACCGTCGAGGCCGACATCGAGGAGCTGGAAGCCGAGCTGGCCGATTCGAAGATCCCGGAGCTGTCGGCGCGGGCCGACGAGATCCGGGCGGAGATCGACGACCTCGAGGACCGGATGGACGACCTCGACGGCGAGCTGAACCAGCTCCAGCTGGAGAAGCAGTACGCCGAGGACGCCGTCGACGACCTCCACGACACCGTCGAGGAGGCGCAGTCGAAGAAGGCCGACGCCGAGGAGCGGATCGACGAGTTCGAGGAGCGGATCGACGAGAAGGAGGCGACGCTGGAGGAGAAGCGCGACGCCATCGCGGAGCTGGAGGACGAGCTCGCGGACCTCAAGGAGGAGCGCGAGGCCGTCAAGGAGTCGTTCCGCGAGGCGAAGGCCGAGCGCGACGATCAGGAGAGCGAGGTCGAGCGCGTCGTCTCGAAGCTGGAGTCGCTGCGCGAGACCGCCGAGCGGCTGGAGTGGGAGATCGACTCGCTGGAGGAGCAGGTCGGTAACTACGACCCCGAGGAGATCCCCGATCACGACACCGTCGAGTCCGAGATCGATCGGCTGTCCGCCGAGATGGAGGCGCTGGAGCCGGTCAACATGCTCGCGATCGACGAGTACGACGACGTACAGGCGGACCTGGACGACCTGCAGGAGCGTCGCGACGTGCTCGTCGAGGAGCGCGAGGCCATCGAGGAGCGCATCGACCAGTTCGAGTCCCAGAAGCGGGCGACGTTCATGGACGCCTTCGAGGCGATCGACGAGCAGTTCACCGAGATCTTCCAGCGCCTCTCGGCCGGGACCGGCGAGTTGGTGCTGGAGGACCCCGAGGATCCCTTCGAGGGCGGCCTGACGATGAAGGCGCAGCCGGCGGACAAGCCGGTCCAGCGCCTCGACGCGATGTCGGGCGGGGAGAAGTCGCTGACCGCGCTGGCGTTCATCTTCGCCATCCAGCGGCACAACCCGGCGCCCTTCTACGCACTCGACGAGGTCGACGCCTTCCTCGACGCGGTCAACGCCGAGCGCGTCGGCGAGATGGTCCACGACCTCGCGGGCGAGGCGCAGTTCGTCGTCGTCAGCCACCGCTCGGCGCTGTTGGAGCGCTCCGAGCGCGCCATCGGCGTGACGATGCAGTCGGACAACGTCTCCGCCGTCACCGGCATCCAGTTGGGTGAGGACGGCGAGCCGATGCCGGAGGCGAGCGCGGATGATTGAGGCGCCCGGCGACGCGGGGATCGCCGCGCCCGACGAGACCGACGACGACGAGGTCGAGCCGGTCGAGGTGCTGGTCAACCTCGCGGAGGAGGGCGAGATCGACCCGTGGGACATCGACGTGGTCGAGGTGACGGACGCGTTCCTCGACCGGCTCGACGAGGCCGACCTCCGGACGGGCGGGCGGGCGCTGTTTTACGCGAGCGTCCTCCTGCGGATGAAGTCCGACGACATGCTCGCCGCGGACGACGAGGACGACCCCGAGGACGACCTCGAGCCGTGGGAGCGGGCCTTCGAGGGCGACGCCGCGATGGTCGACGACGCGCCGATCGACGACGGCTTCGACCCCGTGAACGCGCTGGAGGACGAGATGGACCGGCGACTGGAGCGCAAGAGCACCCGCGGGTCGCCCGAGACGCTGGACGAGCTCGTGCGGGAGCTTCGGGAGGCCGAACGGGGCACGTGGTGGAAGGAGTCGCGCGAGTACGACACCAGCGAGTCGCCGCGGGGGTTCTCCCGGGGGACGCAGACGCTGGAGTACCGCGGCGCCGACGACCTCCGGCGCGAGGGCGAGCCCGGCGAGGACGACGTGACGGGGACGGCACACGAGGAGGACATCGAGACGGTCATCGAGAACGTGCGCGCTCGACTGCGTCCGCAGTACGAACGCGGACGCGGCGAGGTGCTGTTCCGGGAGGTCTCGGACGTGGGGAACACCGCAGTGATGACGTACCTCGCGCTGCTGTTTCTCGCGCACCGCGGGGAGATCACGCTCGAACAGGACGACCTGTTCGGCGACCTGTGGGTTCGCGACGCCGGCGTCGTCGCCGCGGGCGACGAGGCGCTCGCGGACTGAACCACGACCTCTTTTCGCCTCGGGTTTCTTCGCGGGCGGCGGAGCCGCCCGCTGTGGGAACCGCTCGGCGAAACCCCGTCGACGCTGTCAGACTCGTGGAGCCTGACTGCCAATCAGAATCGCAGAGCGATTCTGATGATGCTGCAGGAACGCTTCGCGTTCCTGCTGCTAACCGGACGCCGAAGGCGTCCGGTGATGCCAAAAGGCCGCCGTCGCGGGGGTTCACCCCGCTCCGGCGGTGAACCGCTCGCTTCGCTCGCGGATGCAACGCCGGCATCAAGAACTGCTGTTCGCTATCTCGAACACAGAGCCGCCCTGTGAGTCACTCTAACCGTTATTCAGCGTGCCAAGCCGTCTGATATATAGCGGTTCCCCGCTCGCACTGTCCCGGCCGTCACCGGCGTTCACACGTGACGAGAGCGAGCGACTCGTCGACAGTGAGCGCGAGGGCGTCCCCGTCGATGTCAACGACCAGTTCCGCCCGGAACGGATCCTCGTGGACGCACACGTCGGGATCGAGCAGGAAGTCTAGTTCCCAGAGGTAGCGGTCACGGAGGTCGACGCCGGCTTCTAGGAGGAACGCGCGGAGTTCAGGGAAGTGGAGTGCGACGACGCCGACGTTGAGATGGGTGATATCGCCACACGCCCGGCAGACGAAGGTGACATCCAGTTCCGGCGGGTTCGTGACGGCGTCGCGGTCGGTCGCGACTGTCGGCGTCGCGTCGACGGGACCGTCACAGAGCTTACAGAACCCCCGAATCAGGCGGGCCGACTGGGTCTGGAAGTGGTCGCTGACGACCCGGGGAAGCGCGTCGGCGTCGTGGGCGGCCATGACGACCGGCGGCGCAGGTAGGCGCGCGATGAGTTCCCCACAACCCCGGCAGTCCATCGAGACGTCGCCGTCATCGTAGACGATTTCGACTCTGCCGCCACAGGATGGGCACGCTCCGGCGGCGACGGGGCCGACATCAAGTTCGGCCGCGTCGGTGTAGCTGCCGGCGACGGCGGCTCCAACGACTTGGCGGCCGGCGTGTGTGAGTGTATATCCGTCCTCGTCCCAGCGGAGGAGTTCGGGCGTCAGCATCCCGAGGTGGTAGTTGAAGTTTCCCTGGTCGCGGACGCCAACGCGCTCACGGAGCGTCGAGAACGACAGCGTCTGCTCGTCGGCGTCCCACAGTTCCGTGAGAATCCGGATGCGGACTTCGTGGGACACCTGCCCGAACAGGTCGTCGAGGTCCGCCGCTGGCACCCTGTCGGCCGGCATATCTCGACTTCCTAGGAGACGACTGTTTAACGCTATCGACCAAACATAACAGATATTCAATAGTAAAGTTCTGCTGGAAATGCTTACGCCAGTGTCGCGAGATACGTCGTCCACGATGACCTTCCGAACCTCGCTCATTCAGTTTTTCCGCGGACCAAACGGACGCGTCAGGGCGACCTGGCGAGGGCTGGTCCCGTTTACCGTCGGGTTCGGCGTCCAGTTGCTCGCACTGGCGCTGGTCGCCGCGGCGCTCCGGGAGTCCATCGATCCGGACGCACTCGGTTCGGGCGGGCTCGCGAGCCTGGACCTCCTCCTGTTGGGAGTTGCGTCGGCCGCCGGTCTGGGTGTCGCGGTGGCGCTCGCACGCCGTCTTGACCGGCGGTCGCTCGCCTACTATCGCATCGTGGTCTCCCGGAGAGACCTCGCGGGCTTCGCCGTCGGGACCGTAGTCGGCGGTCTCACCTACGCGGTGCCGACGGCAGTGTTCCTAGCGGCCGGCAGCGCCGCGCTCACCGGCCGGTTCGTCTCACCAGTCGCCGACACCGGCGTGACTGCGCTCTTGGCCGGGGTAGCGGCAGTCGCATTCCTGGCGCAGGTGTCCTTCGAGGAGTTCGCTTTCCGCAGCGCGATGCTCAGAAATTTCGCGGAGGGGTTGCACGCCCGAGACGTGGGAGTGCACCGGGCGGTTGTGGTAGCGCTGGTGGCCAGTTCGATCTGTTTCGGGGCAATGCACGTCATTACGAGCGGCGGCGGCGGCGTCGCGGGCCGCAGCGCCGAGCTCGTGGTGACGAGTGTGCTCAACGGCCTGCTCTGGGGCGGCGCGTACGTCCTGACCGGTCGGCTGTCGATAGCGATCGGCCTACACTTTGGGCATAACCTCTGGGCTGCGGTTGTGGTCCAGCCATCGAGTGTCTCGATGGCGCTTCCGGCGCTCGCCGAAGTCACGTACGGGGTGTCACAACTGTCTGTGACGGTCGGGAAAGTTCTCGTCGGCGCGGCCTGTCTGTTCACCTGGCTGTTGCTGACCCGCGAGGCCATCGCCGTCGATACGCACATCGCACGATGGACGCAGAACGACACCCACCACGAACGCGAGGAGACCCAACGGGTGACACTGACTGACGACTAACTCGGCAAGTAACCTTGGGCCCGTTCTGTCCGGTGGTACGGGCCTTTATGCCCGTAGCGCTCACCAGCCGTTTTAATTCTGCCTGCCTACTCAACTTCGTGGGTCATCAGAACAAACAATTACAACTCCCACTCTCGGGGGCAACTGCTGTTCAAGATGCGCAGCAGCTTCTCATCGACTGATCCAGTCGCTGATTGACGAACCAAGGCGTGACGGAGCTGCGCGCGCCGAGCGTCCCCCTCAGTCGTCGAGGTACTCGTCCATGAAGATCCCGACGCGCTCGCGCGTCTCCTCGGGGACGGCCTCGGCGGGCGTGTTGATCGTCCCCTCGAGCGAGCCGTGGGCCTCGCAGTCCATGTCGTCGGGGAAGGTGCGCACGGCCTCCTCGACGGTCTCCTTGATCGCCTCCTCGTTGGCGGCGGCGTTCTCGAGCACCTCCTCCAGCGTGACCTCGGCGTCCTGCTTCCACACGTCGTAGTCGGTGACGCCGGCGACCGTCGCGTAGGCCATCTCGGCCTCGCGGGCGAGTTTGGCCTCCGGGATCGCGGTCATGCCCACGAGGTCCCAGCCCTGGCTCTTGTAGAACTCCGACTCGGCCTTCGTGGAGTACTGCGGCCCCTCGATGCAGACGTAGGTCCCCTCGTCGACGACGGCGGAGTCGGAGCCGATGTCGTCGAGCGCGCGCTCCGCCGCGTCCGCGAGGTGGTCGGCCAGCTTCGGCGAGTACGGGCGGGTGAACGGCTGGTGGACGACGATCCCGTCGCCGAAGAAGGAGAGATCGCGGTGTTTCGTCCGGTCGTAGATCTGGTCCGGGATGACGATCGTCTGGGGCGGAAGCTCCTCCTTGAGCGAGCCGACGGCGTTGCTGGCGATGACGTACTCGACGCCCGCCTGCTTCAGCGCGTAGACGTTCGCCTTGTACGGCAGGTCCGTGGGCGAGCGCTGGTGATCCGGGCCGTGACGAGGGAGGAACACGACCTCGCGCCCCGTCTCCCCGAACTCGCCGATCTCCAGGTCCGCGGAGGGTTCGCCGAACGGGGTCGTCACGGACTCGGTGCGCGTGTTCCGCAGCGGGAGCGCCTCGTAGATGCCGCTGCCGCCGATGAAGCCGATGGTCATACGCTCACGGTTCAGCCGGTTCCGGCTAAAGGGATGCGGATCCCGTCCGGCGACATCCGCCGAAACAGACGTGGACGTGGATCCGTACGCCTTTATACGACGACGAGGGAGACAACTCGGACCCATGCTACTCGCCGGAACCGTCGTCGCCGACCCGGAGACGGTGATCGAGGACGGCGCGGTCGTCGTCGACGGCGACACCATCGTCGCTGTCGGCGACGAGGCAGCCCTCCGCGACCGCTACCCAGACCACGAGCGCCGCGAGTTCGGGATCGTCGCGCCCGGCACCGTCGGCGCGCACGTGCACTCGGTGCAGTCGCTCGGTCGGGGGATCGCCGACGACGCCGCCCTGCTCGACTGGCTGAACGACCACGTGCTCCCGATGGAGGCCGGCCTCGGCGCCGAGGGGATGCGACTCGCGGCCGAACTGGGGTATCTGGAGTGCATCGAGTCGGGCGTCACCACGGTGATCGACCACCTGTCGGTCCACCACGCCGAGGAGGCGTTCGAGGCGGCCGTCGAGTCGGGCATCCGCGCCCGCGCCGGCAAGGTGCTGATGGACACGAACGCGCCCGAGGGGCTCCGGCAGGGGACCGAGCGGGCGCTCGCGGAGTCGGAAGCGCTCATCTGGAACTACCACGGCGCCGCAGACGGACGGATCCGCTACGCCGTCACGCCCCGGTTCGCCGTCACCTGCACCGACGAGTGTCTCCGCGGCTGTCGCGAGCTCGCCGACGAATACGAGGGCGTTCGGATCCACACCCACGCCTCGGAGAACACTGAGGAGATCGCCGTCGTCGAGGAGCGAACCGGCAAGCGGAACGTCGCCTACCTCCACGAGGTCGGGCTGACCGGAGAAGACGTGATCCTCGCACACTGCGTCCACACCGACGACGAGGAGCGCGAGATCATCGCCGAGACGGGCACGCACGTGACGCACTGTCCGTCGTCGAACATGAAGCTCGCCTCCGGGATCGCGCCCGTCGAGGACTACCTCGCGCGCGGCGTCAACGTCGCGCTCGGCAACGACGGCCCGCCGTGCAACAACACGCTCGACCCGTTCACGGAACTGAAGCAGGCGAGCCTCCTCGCGAAAGTCGACGCCCGCGACCCGACGGCCGTCGACGCCGAGACGGTGTTCCGGATGGCGACGCGCAACGGCGCGGCCGCCGCCGGATTCGAGCGGGTGGGTGCGCTCCGGGAGGGATGGAAGGCCGACGTGCTGGGCATCGACACGGACCTCACCCGGGCGACGCCGCTGCACGACCCGGTGAGTCACCTCGCGTTCGCCGCCCACGGCGACGACGTGCGTTTCACGATGGTCGACGGCGAGGTGCTGTACGACGAGTCCCGCGGCGGCCACCGGACGCTCGATGGCGATCGGATCCGTCGCGAGGCGAACGCGTTCGACGTGCCCGGCGTGGACGCGTGATCGCTTCAGCTCCCCCGTTCGCGTCGGACGCGCTCGTAGACGTATCCGCCGGCGGTCCCGATCGGGAGCGCGATCGGGACGGTGAGAACGAACCCGACGAACCCGATCGCCGTCGCACCCCCGGCTGTGCCGGCGAGGTACTCGGGGAGCGGTTCCCCGGGCGCCCCGAGCGGAGCGACGACGAATAGCGCCACGGTGAACCCGAGTACCGCGACGCAGTAGGTGAGTCCGGCAGCCGAGGCGCCCGCAACGGCGCCGAAACGGGGCGTCCGCTCGAACCGCGTCGGGAGAAACCGCCACGTGAGCGCCCCGGCGACGAACGCGCTCGGGGCGACCAAGGGGGCCGCGAGCACCGCGATCGACAGGCCGTCGGTGAGCGTACCGGTCAGCGCGGCGGCCGCCAGCGCGAACATAAGACAGGCGAGGAGGGCGCTCCCGGCACAGGCGTACCCGGCGCCGATGTTGTGGTCCTCCACACCGGGGAGCCGACCCGCCCCGAGCCGCTCGCACGCGGCGGCGAGACGGGCGGTGAGCGTCACCATACGGGCCGGTCGGCGGGCGCAGGAATAACGGTACCTGAGTCACATCGGCCACACGGCATCCCCCGAGGGCCTCGAAGGATTCCGAAGGCGATCGCGTCCCCGTGTTTCGTGGTACCACGCGTGAGAAGCGTTCAAGAGCCACCTTCGCTTCGTAGGAGTATGGACGGATCGCCCTCGTCAGCGCACGCGTCGGATCTCGTCGAGGGGGATCTCCTCAGACCGATGCTGCGCGTGGCGTGGCCGCTGGTGCTCATCCAGCTGCTGCAGGTGATGTACAACGTCGCCGACACGTTCTGGCTCGGTCGGCTCTCGGCGGACGCGGTCGGGGCGCTCTCGCTGGCGTTTCCGCTCGTGTTCCTGTTCATCAGCATCGGCGGTGGGTTCACCGCCGCGGGCGCGATCCTCGTGGCCCAGCACACCGGCGCGAGCGCCGCCAGTTCCGGGAGCTCTCGCGAGGCGGGCAAGGTCGCCGGGACTGCGCTCGGGTTCGTGATGCTCGTGGCGCTGGTGTTGGGCGCGCTCGGCTACCTCGCCGTCGAGCCGGCGCTGGCGCTCATTCCCGCCGACGAACAGACGGCCACGGATATCGTCCCGCTGGCGGCGGCGTACATGCGGGTGTTCTTCCTCGCGACGCCGTTCCTGTTCGGCTTCTTCACGTTCGTCTCGCTGATGCGGGGGTACGGCGACACGCGCGCCCCGCTCCGGGTGATGGTCGTCTCCGTCGCGGTGAACGTCGTCATCGACCCGGTGCTCATCTTCGGGTGGGGGCCGGTGCCCGCCTACGGGATCGAGGGCGCCGCGTGGGCGACGCTGATATCCCGGGCGATCGCCACCGTCGTCGGCTGGTACGTCCTGTTCGGGACGCCCGCCGGGCCGTCGATCCGCCCCGGCGACCTCGTCCCGAAGCCGGCCATCGTGAAGAAGGTCGTCCGGCTCGGTGTCCCCTCCGCGCTTGAGCAGTCGGGCGTCGCCTTGGCGTTCGTCGTGCTCACGGCGCTGGTGGCGACGTTCCCGCCGGCGATCGTGGCGGCGTACGGGCTCGGGAACCGCCTCATCTCGCTGGTGTTCCTGCCGGCCATGGGGCTGGCACAGGCCGTGAACACCGTCGTCGGCCAGAACCTCGGCGCGGAGAAGCCCGACCGCGCGCGGCGAGCCGTCCGGGCCGCGTTGATCGTCGTGACTGCGGTGATGCTCCCGGTGGCGGCGCTGGCCGCGGCGTTCCCGACGCCGATCGTCCAACTGTTCCTCCCGCCCGGCTCCGCGGGGGCGAGCGAGACGATCGCGTACGCGTCGTCGTACCTCAGGGTCGCCTCGGTGATGTTCGTCTTCACGGGGATCTTCGAGGTCTCGCGCGGGACGTTCCGCGGGGCCGGCCGGACGACGACCGCGCTCGCGCTGTCGCTGGTGGCGGTGTGGCTGGTCCGGGTTCCGGTGACGTATGCGGCGGTGTTCGTGTACGACTTCGGCACCGCGGGGATCTGGTGGGCCGTCGTCGCCGGCGACGTCGCCGGCGCGCTCGTCGCGCTCGCGTGGCTCGCTCGCGGCTCGTGGACGAGTTCGGTCGTCGACCCGCCGTCGGCGACTCCCGCCGACGACTGACCCGGCCCGATCGCGTGTTCCGTGGGCGGGCCGGCACTGGATATCCCTCACGATCGTTCTCTAGTTTGTTTTAGTATCACTAGCATAACATATATCTCCTCGACCAAGAGAAGTTCGCCAATGAGCGATGGATCCAGTGCGTCCGATCGGCCCTCGGACGGGAACACATCGGTGCTACTCCTGGCGCCCTCTCACAGTTCCTCGGACGACGAGGCGTGCATCGACATGCTGGCCGGCGCCGACCCGTCGGCGGCGAGCGTCGTGAGCGTTACCCTGGACGCGACACCGGACGAGCGCCTGTCCGTCTGGCGGCGGGAAACGGAGGACGCGTGTCCGAATCGGGCGCGGATCGTCGACGCAGGGAGCGGTGCCTCGCCCGGATCACAGGCTGTCGCCTCCGACGAGTTCCCGGAGATCGGGATCGACGCGCTCCCGGATCACGCGGACCTGCCGGATCTCGGTCTATCGATCGCGTGCACGCTGGGCGAGTGGCGGGAGGCCGACGGCCGGACCACCGTGTGTCTGCACTCGCTGTCGACGGCGCTCCAACGGTTCGATCGAGACCGTCTGATCGGGTTCGTTGATGGACTCAACAGGCTGTGTGAGCGCTTGGGCGTGGCAGCACACCACCATCTCGACCCCGGCGAACACGACGCGGAGACGATCGCGACGCTTCGGCCGCTGTACGGGAGCGTCGTCGAACACGCCTCGGACGGTGGGTGGATCGTCTCGGCGGACGACCGGTCGAGCGCCGACCCGTCGTTCCGCGAGACGAGCACCCCGCCCGGCGGGGCGGCGCGGACCGATCCCGAGCGGCCCGAGACGATACCGATGCCGTACTCGTTCGGCTCGGTCATCGAACTGATCTCCGACTCCCGTCGTCGGACGCTGCTGTACGCGCTGCGGGCGAACCGGCGCGACGAGTACTGCCTCGACCGGCTGATCGATCTGGTCGACGAACGCGAGCGTGCGATTCCGAGACGGGAGCCGGAACGGTCGCGCGAGGAACTCGAGGTCTCGCTCGGACACGTTCACCTTCCAAAGCTCGACGACCTCGGCGTCGTCGACTACGACACCGACACGGGGATCGTCAGGTACCACCGGAACCGGGCGCTGGAATCCTGTATCCGGTACGTCGAGACGCTCGAACTCGGCTGAGCGCCGGCCTTCAGTCAGTCGGAACGCGATAGCGGGTTGGTTCGGTCGGAACGCGATAGCGGGTTGGTTCGGTCGGAACGCGATAGCGGGTTGGTTCGGTCGGAACGCGATAGCGGGTTGGTTCGGTCGGAACGCGATAG